>Ga0116121_1000081_pt1 | contig 50095 bp, 43 predicted proteins | sample June2015DPH_13_1_FD_89725 | JGI IMG/M metagenome (GOLD analysis project Ga0116121, IMG submission 89725) | Peatland microbial communities from SPRUCE experiment site at the Marcell Experimental Forest, Minnesota, USA - June2015DPH_13_10 | ecosystem: Environmental > Terrestrial > Soil > Wetlands...
CAAACTGCAGTCTCTCATCCATTACCGAACACTCCTTCCACGGCATCACTTCCTCCCTTAAAAAGGGAAAAAGTGTAACCTATGTGTCCGGTACGATCTGTCACCCATGTGTCGGGTCGCGCACATCCTCCAAGAATGTACGCTGGCAGATTCAGCCGTACCGCGACGCATCGGGCTGCTTTGGTTCACTCTTCTCCGAAAGTTGAATAAGTTCCCCAGATAGAATGCGTTACCGAAGTTTCCGGAGTATTACTCAAATGATTGTGAGTCTGCCTGTCGGCTATTTATCCTAAAACCGGGAACTCGCGCGCTGGCGCCACAGGCGGCGCGATCACCTGTACAGTTAATGTCTGCTAGCACAAACTCGTGGAGAAGCCTGCCTGCAGGGGCGCAGGTCTTCGTCGGCCTGGTGATTGCGGCCGGCACTGCGTGTTTGCTGCAGGCCGCTCTCCACCCGAGCAGCAAAAACATCGCGGAATTCATCTGCTATCTGGGCATCGCAATTTTAGCGTCTCGATTGCGCGTCATACTGCCCGGCATCACCGGAACTCTTTCGGTGAATTTCCTGTTCATTCTTGTGGGGATAGCAGAACTGGGTTACTCCGAGGCTCTCACTCTGGGTGGGGTCGCCATGTTGGCTCAGAGTTTGTTTCCGGGCCGGCCAACCGCCATCCAGTTGACGTTCAATGTTTGTGGGGGCGCTCTCTCCACCGCAGTGGCCTATGTCGTGTATCACAACCCTTTGTGCAATGAGCTCATTGGGAATCGGCCGCTGCTTTTGTGCCTGACAGCGTCGATCTACTTCATCGTCAATGCCGGATGCATTGCGGTCGTAATTTCGTTCAGCGAAGGCAAACCGCTGCGGAAGATTCTGGTTGATTGTTATTTCTGGTCCTTCCCTTACTACTTGGTGGGGGCCGGCATTGCGGGCACCATTTCCTGGATCAATCACGCCTTCAATTGGGAGACTTCGCTGCTGTTTGTCCCCGCCATCTATATCATCTACCGGTCCTACCGCCTCTATCTGGGTAAATTGGAAGATGAAAAGCGGCACGTTGAAGAGATGGCGAACCTGCATCTTCGAACGATTGAGGCCCTTGCCCTGGCCATCGAAGCCAAAGACCAGACTACTCACGATCACCTGCAGAGGGTTCGCGTCTATGCCATTGAGGTAGCCAAGGAACTGGGCATAAAAGGTGCCGAACTCGAGGCGCTCCACGCCGCGGCGCTGTTGCATGATATCGGCAAGTTGGCCGTACCGGAACACATCATTTCGAAGCCCGGACGGTTGACTCCGGAAGAGTTCGAGAAGATGAAGATCCATACCGTGGTGGGCGCGGAAATTCTTGAGCGCGTTCGCTTCCCTTACCCGGTGGTGCCGATTGTGCGAGCCCACCATGAAAAATATGATGGGTCCGGTTACCCATACGGATTAAAGGGCACAGAGATTCCGATTGGCGCGCGCATCCTTTCCGCAGTCGATTATCTGGATGCCTTGGCGTCCGACCGGCAATATCGGCGCGCTATGCCATTGGATGATGTAATGCAGCGCCTGGGGGCGGAGGCAGGGAAGTCGTTTGATCCGAAGGTAGTGGACGTCCTGAAGAGACGTTATAAGTCTCTGGAGAATTTGGCGCTGGCGAAATCGGCGGAGGATGGCAACGCAGCACTCTCTGCCGGGATCAAGATTGCGCGTGGGCCAGCGCCGGCTGCGGGGTTCGAGAGTGCGGGTGTATCGGACGCGCCAGGGCGGGAAGCGACCTTCCTATCGTCGATTGCGGCGGCGCGTCAGGAGGCGCAGAGTTTGTTTGAGTTGAGCCAGGATCTGGGAGCGTCATTGAGCCTGGGGGAAACTCTCTCTGTTTTCTCGGTGAAACTGAAACCGATGGTTCCCTATGATGCTATCGCCATTTATATCCGACGGGGCGATGAGCTAATTCCGGAATATGTAAACGGGGACAACTACCGTTTGTTTGCCTCTCTTCGGATTCCGGTGGGCGATGGGCTTTCAGGCTGGGTGGCACAGAACAAAAAACCGATTGTGAACGGAAATCCTTCGGTGGAACCGGGCTACCTGAACGATCCCGCCAAGTTCAGCACGTTGCGCTCAGCGCTGGCTTTGCCTCTTGAGGGAGTGACGGGCGTGATCGGTGTTCTCGCACTCTACCGCTCGGAGCGCGACGCGTTCACGACCGACCATCTGCGAATCCTGCTGGCGGTGAGCGGCAAGATGGCTCTTTCCATTGAGAATGCTCTCAAGTACCAGCAGGCGGAGAGCTCCGCTACCACTGACTATCTCACCGGCCTGCCTAACGCCCGGTCGCTGTTTTTACAACTCGACCGCGAGCTGGCGCGTTGCAAGCGCGACAATGCTTCGCTCACTTTGATGGTCTGTGACATGAACGGGTTCAAGAAGATCAACGATCGCTTCGGGCATTTGGAAGGAAATCGAGTCTTGCGTCTGTTCGCACAAGCGTTGAAAGATAGCTGCCGCGAGTATGACTATGTCGCCCGCATGGGCGGAGACGAGTTCGTGGTCATTGCTCCGGGTCTGGCCTCCGACGCTGCAGCCAAGAAGGTGGAGCAGATTCGGCCCCTCGCACAACAGGCTGGGTTCGACGTTTGTGGAGAGGACATGCTCTCGTTGAGTGTAGGGCTGGCTGTGTCTCCCGATGATGGAAATGACGCCGAACAGCTGCTCACCGAAGCCGACCGCCGCATGTATCTGGAGAAGCAAAAGCAACCAACCCGGAAAGACCAGCGGCTGCACACGCGAATGAAGTGCCGGCTCACGATTGAGTTACATCCGCAGGCGGGCGTCGGGCCAGTTTTCGGCAACCTCATCGACCTCAGCCTGGGAGGCTGTTATGTGGAGACCAGCGCCATCCTTACGCCCGGCTCGAATGTCAAAGTGGTGTTCTCCTTGGATGACGCGAATTTGAGCTCAGAAGGCACCGTCGCCAGAATCCATCCAGGTTCGGGAGTGGCGGTGCAATTCAAGGAGATGAGCCGCGAGTCGCGGGAAAAAATGTACCGGATTCTCGAGTTCGTTCAAAGCACGACCACGATGTACAACGATCGCTACTTGCAGAAACTATTCAACCGCTGATCGTTTGCTCCCATTACCCTTGAAGCCCGCCTTCCCCGTCCGTACACTTAGGATATGCACGTCCACGTTCATGGCGGGGGCGGTCCCAAGCGAGTACTGAAGATTTCGCTGGGCGTGACTCTCGCCTACATCGTGCTGCTGGTGGTGGCCGGCATTCGTGCCCATTCGCTGGCGCTGCTGTCCGAGGCCGGACACAATCTCTCCGACTTTCTAGCTTTGCTGCTGTCCCTGGTTGCCGTCTATTTGCAGTCACGCCCGGCCAGTTCCACCAAGACCTATGGCTATCATCGCGCCGGAGTTTTGGCCGCGCTGGTCAATGCCGTGTCGCTGGTTGCGGTTTCATTCTTCATTTTTTACGAGGCGTTCAGGCGTCTGCACTATCCGGAGCACGTTCAGGCCTCGGTGATGATGTGGGTCGCCGGCGCGGGTGTGGTGATGAATGGAGTGATTGCGCTGCTGCTCTACCGATCCGGTGGAGACGTCAACATCCGCAGCGCGCTGCTGCATGAAGTGGGCGACACCCTTTCGACCGCCGCCGTCATCGCTGGTGGCTGGGCGATCCTAGTTACAGGGGACTACTGGATCGATTCCGCGCTCTCATTCGGGATTGGCGCGCTGATCCTGTGGTCAGGTTTCGGAATTGTGCGCGAGACGCTAAATATTTTGCTCGAAGGCACGCCTCGCGGGATGAAGCTCGAACTGGTCGAAACCGCGATTCGCTCCATCGAGGGCGTCAACGACGTACACGATCTTCATGTCTGGAGCATTGGTTCAGAAACCCACGCACTCTCCTGCCATATCTCGATTGCAGACATTCCACCCTCGGTCAGCGAGCGTATCCTCCGCGACATAAAAGACCGCCTGCACCATCACTTCCGCATCGATCACACCACGATCCAGTTTGAGCATGAGGAATGCGAAGTGGCGCACGGATGCGTGATCCCGGTGGGCGAGAGCGTAGAGCATCATCATCACAGCCCTGGGCACTAGACTCTCGTGAAGACGAATACGCCAGATAGTTCTCCGGTGCGGCTTTTCAAGTGCAAGAGGGACTGGGATGCCTGGTTGGAGAAAAACCATCGCAAGAGCACTGGATTGTGGCTCCGACTGGCGAAGAAAGGCTCGCAGTTGCGGTCGGTTTCATACAAGGAAGCGCTCGATGTTGCGCTCTGCTACGGATGGATCGATGGCCAGAAAAGGCCTGAAAGCGAACAGGCATGGCTCCAGAGATTTGTCCTTCGATCGAGCAAGAGCATCTGGTCGAAGATTAACCGGGAGAAAGCTCTGGCGCTGATTGCGTGCGGAGAAATGAAAGCAATGGGGTTCGAGGCAATCGAAAATGCCAAGAAGTATGGACAATGGGATGCAGCATATGACTCTCCCCGTCAAGCCACCGTACCGACTGATTTTCAGACTGCGCTGGACGCTAATCCGCGGGCCACGGCATTTTTTGAGACTCTTGATCGGGCGAACCGATATGCGGTCTTTTGGCGGATTCAGACCGCGAAAAAGGCGGAGACTCGCGCTCGAAAGATCGAACAGTTTATTGCAATGCTGGAAAGGAAAGAGAAGATTCATCCCTAACTTGCCGATTCTTGGCGGTGAAAGGATATCTTGCCATCGCTTTTCTAGGCTTTGCCATTTTGCTTTTCGAAAATCTCCCGCGCCCGCTCAATTGTGTCCGCGTCTTCCGCCGACTTATCCGGACGCAGTCGCACGATTCGAGGAAAGCGCAGTGCGTATCCGCTGTCGTGTCGGTCAGATTGCATCATGTTATTGAAGGCCACTTCCAGCACGATCTTCGGCTCAACGGTGCGCCGGAAGCCTTGATCTTCAATCGTGTGTTGCAAGAACCACTGCGTCATTTCGGCGATTTCTGCGTCGGTCAGTCCTGAGTACGCCTTGCCGATATTCACTAGGCGGTCGCCATCCCAGACGCCGAAAGTGTAGTCGCTGAGCACGCTCACGCGCTTGCCGTGACCGAACTCGACGGCAGTCACGACGACATCGAGCGTGGCGAGTTCGCGCTTCATCTTCAGCCATGACTTGCCGCGCTTTCCCGGTGTATAGGGTGAGGAGAGGTCTTTGATCATCAATCCTTCGTTGCCCCTCGCCTGCGCAGCGGTAAAAAGTTCTTCAAGTTCCTCAGGCGAAGCTGCTCGAAATATGGGTGCGCGGATGATACTGTGTGCCGATATTTCTTCCTCGTTTCCGAACGTCAGTTTCCTTTGCGTTCCAATGTTCCTTTGTGCCGGAGCCTGCCCTGAGCGAAGTCGAAGGGCGTCTCTGTGGTGAATAACTTTTCTTTCTGTAGCCAGCAACTCATACAGAATCCGCGCCCGCTCCTGCAGCGGACGATCAATCAGCAACTCGCCGCCCGCGTAAAGAACATCGAACACGAGGTATGCCACAGGAATTTCCTGCAGGATTTTGTCGCTCACTTTTTTTCGACCAAGCCGCTGCTGCAACACCGAGAACGGCCGAGCCCGGCCCAATTTCCCGGCTCTGGACTCCCCGGCTTCAGTGAAGAATTCGTCCACCACTTCCTGCGTCTGCACCAGATTCTGGGGATACTCCCACGCCACGATCTCACCATCGAGGATCGCATCCTGCGGCAATCCTGCGAGCGCATCGGGCAAATCAGGAAACGATGACGTGATCTCATCCCGCGTACGCGAAAAAAACCTTACCTCGCCGTCCGAAAGGTGCGCCTGGGCTCGAATGCCGTCATACTTATCTTCTACCGCAGCCTCAGCGAAATAACTCAACCCTTCTTCAGCCGACTCAATCGGACTGGCGAGCATAAATCCCAAGGGATGAAACATGCGCGTCTTCGCCGTCGCCAGCTTCCCTTCCACCGCCAGTCGAAGCGACTCGCCGATGTCCCCAAGCAGCATGTTCGCGCGCTGCACGTCAGCGAGCGTGCCGCCGCACGCTTTGGCAATCGCTTCTTCCACCAGGCTCTCTTTCACCCCAATTCGCAAATCACCCGTGATGATTTTTACGATGTACTTGGCCTCAAGCGGCGTCGCCCGCGATAATAGATCGCGAACCAGCGCGGTCTTCGCCGCCGGCCCGCGCGCGGCCGCGATTTGCCGGAAAGCATCGGCAACTTCGAGAATTCGCAAGCCTTGTCCGAATCTTTCCTGCAGAACATCTGCGGTCACAGCGCCCAAATCACCGTGCTTGCGATAGGCAGTCGTGAGCGTGGACTCATCCTTTCCCGAAAGCCCGGCGACTACTCGCCACAACAGAGAACCGCCCACCTGCATCGTTGTCTCTTCCCATGCCGGAAATGGTCTTCCGGAGAGAAACACCGTCGAGACTGCGGCTTCGTCGGTAGTGCGCGACTTCAGATAGTCAGCCACGATGGCCGTCTTCTGCAGCTTCTTGGTCGTGGCTGCGATCGCCTCACAGCTTTCAGCTAACTTGCGCATGTTGGTAAGATGCGATCCGAGGATGGACAACCCCTGGCGGATTGCCGACTCCACGCCGTTAAATGCCGTCATTTACATCACTTAGCAGATCTAGACAACTATAAGAATACGAGCTGCTCTGTGGTAATCTAATCGTTAGGTGCGTTCCCGCGCCAGTTGCATCTAATTACAGTGCGTTCTCTGCGAAATCTCGTGCGTTTTCTGGTAGCCGTGCAGCTTCTGCCCTCCCTTGAAAGTGGCGAAGAAACGCTGGTCGGCGGCCAGGCTGTTCTCGAGGGCGTGATGATGCGTTCGCCTCACGCCTGGGCGATCGCGTGCCGCAAGCCCTCGGGCGAAGTGGTTACCCTGAGCCAACCGCTGGAACGTCCCTCGGAAAAACACAAGTGGATGGCATGGCCCATCGTGCGAGGGGTGATGACGCTCGGTTATGCGATGTCCCTGGGATATCGGGCGCTGCGTTTTTCCGCGAATGTAGCCATCGAAGACGTAATGCAAAGCGAGAACTCCACCACGGCTCATGTAGAGACAGCCGCTTCGGCTGTCCCGCCGAAGCGAAGCGAGGCGGAACTTTCCCCGGAATCATCCCAATCGCAGACGCGAGAGAAAGCCGCCACCATCAGCGGATGGCTGGCCGCGGGCAACGTTATCCTCTCGTTGGCCTTCTTCATCTTCATGTACAAGTACCTGCCGCTGCTGGCGGCCACGGAACTCAGGAAGTTTAATCCCGCTTTTGGCGGTCAGATTGTGTTTAACCTGATCGATGGCGCGGTACGCTTGATCCTTTTCCTGCTGTTCATCTGGGGAGTTTCTCTGTTCCCGGATATTCGACGCGTCTACGAGTATCACGGCGCCGAGCACAAGACAGTATTCGCTTTCGAGAATGGCGATCCGCTCGAAACCGCAGCCGTGCAGAAATATTCGACTTTCCATCCCCGCTGTGGCACCAGCTTTCTCATGACGGTTATGCTGATCTCGATCGGCTTCTACATGCTGATTCCGTTCACCACCTTCTGGGCGCGCTTCGCGTCGCGTATCGCGCTCCTGCCGGTAATCGCTGGCGTCTCCTACGAGATTATTCGCTTCGCCGCTAAGCACCGCGGCTCGCTCTTCGCGCTGATGACCGCTCCCGGCTTGTGGCTGCAGCGCATCACTACGCAGCCTCCATCGGACGAGCAAGCGCAATGCGCCATCGTCGCCCTCGATCATGCTATGGCGCTGGAGAAAGATAACGGCGGCGAGTTGGTAATCGCCTAGCGGCTCCGCCGCGAATATTTCTCTCTTCCCATTCCTCATCTACAATGCCGTGGAGACGTAAGTCGGCGTGTCTTCGGTTCAGAAAACAACAGCGACCCCGCGACCTAGCAAGCTACGTCGATACGAAGGCTGATATGTTTGAACGTCTTGACCAAATCGAAGCGCGTTACGAAGAGCTGACCCAAGCTCTCGCTTCGCCGGATATCGTCAACGATTCGGCGAGATACCAGAAGACTGCCAAGGCGCACAGCGACATTGCGCTGGTGGTCGAGAAGTATCGTGAGTACAAGGACCTGACGCGAGGCATAGCTGAGAGTAAAGCCATGCTTGCCGAGGAAAAAGATCCAGAGATGCGAGCCTACGCTCAGGAAGAGCTCAACAAACTCGAGCCCCGTGTTTCGGCCATCGAAGAAGAATTGAAAGTCCTGCTCCTTCCCAAAGATCCGAACGACGAGAAGAACGTCATCCTTGAAATCCGGGCCGGAACCGGAGGAGATGAAGCCACGCTCTTCGTTGCTGAGATCTTTCGGATGTACACGCGCTATGCTGAAACGCAGCGTTGGAAAGTGGAGGTGCTGTCTTCGTCGGAATCGTCGGCCGGTGGCTTGAAAGAAGTCATCGCCATCATTGAGGGCAATCGCGTCTTTTCTCAACTGAAGTACGAAAGCGGCGTGCATCGCGTGCAGCGTGTTCCCGCTACCGAGCAGCAGGGACGCGTCCACACCTCGGCCGTCACGGTCGCAGTGCTGCCCGAAGCCGAAGACGTCGACATCAAGATTGAAGCGAAGGACCTGCGCATTGATACTTTCTGCTCGTCGGGTCCGGGCGGCCAGTCGGTAAATACCACGTACTCCGCCGTCCGCATTACACACATTCCCACCAACACGGTGGTGAGCTGCCAGGACGAGAAATCACAGATCAAGAATCGTGAAAAGGGCATGCGCGTGCTGCGTTCCCGCCTGTATGAAATCGAGATGGAGAAGCAGCAGCAGGCGCTGGCCAAAGAGCGCAAGGCCATGGTGGGTTCCGGAGACCGGAGCGAGAAGATCCGCACTTATAATTTCCCGCAAAATCGCCTTACCGATCATCGCATCGGCTTCACGATCCACCAACTCGAAGCCGTAATGGACGGCAAGCTGCAACCGCTTATTGAAGCCCTCACAACCCACTACCAGGCCGAAAAACTGAAGGAAGAGGGCGGCACCGTGATGTAAAAGTGCTAAGCTACGTTCGTCGTTTCTAGGGTTAGCGTCACACAAACAGAAGCTGCTGTAGCAACCCGCCAGGACTGATCCAGCACCTAAGGTGCACTATGTCTAAAGGCAATGCTCGCTCTCTGCTCGCGCTCACTGGCTTCGGACTGGCAACCGCCGGGGCCGCATGGTATGGGGCCCGTTACAGCCGCAAGGAAAGCCGTGCAACGTGGCACTGCCGCCTCGACAAACCGAGCCCTACCCCGCCTAAGAAAGTATGTCCGGTAGTTTGGACAGCGCTTTACGCCATGATGGCGTGGTCGGGATGGCGTATCTGGAGCGCCGTGCCGTCCCGCGAGCGCACACATGCGTTGCGTCTGTGGATTTCGCAACTTGCCACCAACGCGAAATGGTCGGGGCTCTTTCTTGGGGAACAAAGTCCAACGCTCGCCCTGGCTGACGCCATTGCGTTGGAGGGTATGATTTTTTCCTACATCAAAGCGGCCCGAAAAGTTGATCGCGCGGCCGCCGGTGCTTTTATTCCGTACGCAGCCTGGGTCGCCTACGCCGCACTGCTCAATTCGGAAATCGGCAGACTTAATCAGCGCGAGGCTTAACGACATTATTAACAGCCCTGAAAGTTTGCTGGCAGCCGATCTAGAGGTCGAGTGAGGCATAACCGCGCCACGATGTGCGTTGAAATGATCAAGTGCAACTGAAACCCGCGCTCATCTCAGCAATCAAAACACTTGCGGCGGAGAATGTCCCCTCGGCTCGCATGAATGCTGAGCTTCTGCTGATGTTCACACTTGAGTGCGATCGTGCTTACTTATATGCACATCCAGAGCGCGATCTCACTTCCGACGAAATCACTCGCTACGCGGACATACTCTCGGAACGCGCCCGCGGGGTTCCGGCGCAGTACATCACTGGGCATCAGGAATTTTGGGGCATCGATTTGATTGTCACGCCTGCCGTGCTGATCCCGCGCCCCGAGACCGAGCACGTCATCGAAACTGTCTTGGCTTGTGTGGGGCGGACACTCTTGTCCGCCACCCCTCTCCGACTCATCGACGTCGGCACTGGCTCCGGCTGCATCGCGTTAGCGCTCACCAAGGAATTGCCGCAAGCCGAAATCCACGCCACCGATGTCTCTTCCGCCGCACTCGAAATCGCCCGCGCCAACGCAGCTCGTCATCAACTCCAATCCCACATTCATTTTCGCGAAGCTGACCTGCTGACTGGAGTTGACAATGACTCTTTCGACTTCATCGTCTCCAACCCTCCCTATGTAGGCGAATCGGAAGAAGATCAAGTCCAACTAGAAGTCCGCAAGTTCGAACCTCGCAACGCGGTCTTTGCCGGCCCCACCGGAGTCGAGGTGATCGCTCGCCTGATTCCCCAAGCCCACGCAGCACTTCGCGTTGGCGGCTGGCTGGTGATGGAGATCAGCGGAACAATCGTGGAGGCCACAAAGCAGCTGCTGACTGGATGGGAGGAGATCCAAATCGTCACTGATCTTCAAGGTATTCCCCGCGTGGTGGCAGCGCGAAAGAAAACCTAACTAGCTGCTTTCGCCAGCGGTCGAGAAAACGCAGCCGGCCGCACTTCTATGAAGCTATATAGCTATTACCGCGGCACACTTGCCGGCTGAATCTCTTCCACGTCCACGATGTTGGTAGGATACTTGCCGGTGTAGCAAGCGGAGCAATAGGAAGTTTTCTCTCCATCGCCACAAGCTTTCTTGAGGCCTTCGAGCGACAGATAGGCGAGAGAATCCGCGCGAATGTATTGTCGAATTTCGTCGATCGATTTATTGGCGGCGATTAGCTGATCTTTCGAAGGCGTATCTACGCCGTAGTAGCAAGGAGAAATTGTGGGCGGACAAGAAATGCGCATGTGAACTTCTTTTGCCCCGGCGCTGCGAATCATGCGAACGATCTTACGGCTGGTAGTGCCGCGCACAATCGAATCGTCGATCAGCACCACGCGTTTCCCTTCCAGCAGTGACCGCACCGGATTCAGCTTCAGTTTCACGCCAAAGTCCCGCACACTCTGGCTCGGCTCGATGAAGGTGCGGCCTACATAGTGATTGCGGATGAGACCAAAGCGGAATGGAATCCCGCTCTCGGCCGCGTATCCCACGGCTGCGGTCACGCCCGAATCCGGCACAGGTACCACGAGATCGGCCTCTACGGGCGCCTCACGCGCCAACTGCCGTCCCAACTCTTCGCGACTGGTCTGCACCGCGCGGCCAAACACCATGCTGTCTGGACGCGAAAAGTAGACGTGCTCGAAAATGCAGCTGGACTGCGGTACGGCGGTCGAATAGAAACGCGAGATGATTCCTTCCGGCCCCACCACGATCAACTCGCCGGGCTTCACGTCGCGCTCGTAAGTCGCGCCAATCAGATCAAAGGCGCACGTCTCTGAGGCAAAGACGATGGTGTCACACTTCTGCCCTTCCAGCGCCGGAATCCGTCCCATGGCCAGTGGCCGGAAGCCGCGCGGATCGCGCGCCGCAATGATCCGGTCCGGGCTCATTACGACCAGCGAAAAAGCGCCTTCCACGCGTCGCAGCGCGTCCGCGATTGCCTCAGGCAAAGTGTGTTCCCGCGAAAGCGCGATCAGATGAACGATCACTTCGGTATCGCTGTTCGTCTGAAAGATCGACCCTTGACGCTCCAGCCGGCTACGAACGTCCGCCGCATTCACCAGATTGCCGTTGTGCGCCACGCCGATCGATCCCTTATTCGATTGCACCAGAATCGGCTGCGCATTGAGCAGCGCCGAATCGCCAGCCGTAGAATACCGCGTATGCCCGATGGCCAGCGTGCCGCGTATCTTCGAGAGCACATCTTCGGTGAAAATGTCGGCGACCAGGCCCATCGCCTTGTGTACGCGGGAAGTCAGGCCGTCGGAGGTGACGATGCCGGCGGATTCCTGCCCGCGATGTTGCAGCGCATGAAGGCCTAGGTAGGCTAGCTTCTCTGCCTCGGGATGGGCAAAGATCGCTATAACTCCGCACTCGTCGTGAAATTTATCGAAGGACATTCAGCTCCTGGCTCTTAGCTCTTGGCTTCTAGCTCAATCCACCAGCGAAACTCCGCGGCCGTCTTCGCAATTTGCGACCGAAGTTTTTCAATCCGCTGCCACAGTCTGCTGCTCAGTTCGCAACGCCGCTTCCAGCGCGCCTTCGTACGCCGCGCTCAATTCCAAAATAGCTGTCGAAACAACCTTCTTGCCATCAAGGACAATCTCCAGCCGTTGCGGAATCGTTTCTCCAATCACATCGGCAGCGATTCCGAATTTCTCCGCTATCTGTTGGATTCGCGCCACGTTACCCTGGTCGCAAGAGAGCACGATCCGGCTCGGATCCTCTCCAAACAGCACAAACTCCGATGGAAGTTCATTCGTCGCAAGGTCCACGCGCGCACCCACGTTTTTCGCAAATGCTTTTTCCGCCAACGCAACCGCCAGTCCGCCATCGGAGCAGTCATGAACGGACTCTACCAAGCCTTCCTGAATCAACGCGACGAGCATTTTCTGCAAAGCGGCTTCCTTTTCGAGATCGAGTTCTGGAGGATATCCCCACAACGCACCCAGAATTTCTTTTGCGTATTCCGACGAACCGAACTCACTCTCTACATCGGTGATATCGGCGGCTTCGCCGCCGCGCAATAGCACGATCGTGCGTCCGCTAGAGGCGAAATTCATCCTCGCGGCCTTGTGTACGTCATCGAGAATCCCCACCACCCCCAGCACCGGCGTCGGATAAATGCCTTCGCCCAGAGTCTCGTTGTAGAAGCTGACATTGCCGCCGGTGATGGGAATCTCCAACTCCTCGCAGGCTTTCGTGATGCCATCGATAGTTTGCGAGAACTGCCACATGATGTGCGGCTTCTCGGGATTGCCGAAATTCAGGCAATTGGTTGCGCCCACGGGAGTCGCACCCGAACACGTGACTTTGCGCGCGGCCTCGGCGACGGCATGCATCGCACCCAGCCGCGGATCAAGATAACACCAGCGTCCGTTACCATCGAGCGCCATCGCCAGCCCACGTTGCGGTTCGCCCGGATTCGGATTCTTAATGCGAATCACGCCCGCGTCGCCCCCGCCCGGAGCCTCAACCGTATTGGTTTGCACCATGTGATCGTATTGCTGCCAGACCCAGCGCTTACCGCAGATATTTGTACTCGCAAGGAGCTGCTTCAGATTTTCCGTGAAGTCACTGCCACGATTTAGCTTAATGCGCTCGGGCATTTCACGGGGCACGGGTGGTTCCCAGCGCGCGAGAGGACGTTTGTACACGGGCGCCTCGTCGGTGAGCGCCTGATTCGGAATCTCGGCAACGACCTCGCCGTGCTGCAGCACGCGCAACTTGTTGTCCGTCGTGACCCTGCCGACCTCGACGGCATCGAGTCCCCATTTTTCAAAGACGCGGAAAACCTCCTGCTCACGCCCTTTCTGCGCCACCAGCAGCATGCGTTCCTGCGACTCGCTCAGCATGATCTCGTAAGGAGTCATACCGGTTTCGCGCTGCGGAACGCGATCAAGTTCAATTTCGATGCCCACGCTTCCGCGCGCCCCCATCTCGCACGTCGAGCAGGTAAGTCCGGCAGCGCCCATATCCTGAATGCCGATGATCGCTCCGGTCTGCATGGCCTCCAGGCAGGCTTCGAGCAACAACTTCTCAAGGAACGGATCACCAACCTGCACGTTGGGACGCTTCGCCTCCGAGGCCTCGCTGAATTCCTCGCTGGCCATCGTCGCGCCGTGGATACCGTCGCGTCCGGTCTTGGCGCCCACGTAGATAACCGGATTGCCTTCGCCGGCAGCGCGCGCGTAGAAGATCTCGTTTTTGCGAACCAGGCCCATGGCGAAAGCGTTCACCAACGGATTGCCGGAGTAACACGGCTCGAACTTTGTCTCTCCGCCCAGGTTGGGCACGCCGAAGCAGTTGCCGTAGGAAGCGACGCCGCTGACCACGCCTTCGAGGATGGAGTGATTCTTATGAATGTCTTTCCGGGTAACCTGCGCGGATGAGTCTCCCGCTCTCGATTCGGCTGTGATCGGCCCAAAGCGCAGCGAGTCCATTACTGCAACCGGTCTAGCTCCCATCGTGAATATGTCGCGCAGAATTCCACCTACTCCGGTGGTTGCGCCTTGAAAGGGCTCGATAAACGACGGATGATTGTGCGACTCGATCTTGAAGGCGCAGGCCCAGCCGTCGCCGATGTCGATGATGCCGGCATTCTCTCCCGGACCTTGCAGCACCCGCTTGCTGTGCGTGGGCAAACGCTTCAAGTGCACACGGGACGACTTGTAAGAACAGTGCTCGCTCCACATCACGCTGAAGATACCAAGTTCGGTGAGCGTGGGCTCGCGCTGTCCGAGAAGCTGTCTAATCTTTTCGTACTCGTCGGAAGTAAGGCCGTGCTGCCGTAGGGTGTCCAAAGTAAAGGCAGAGGTCAGGGAGGTGGTCATGGGAAACTCCATTGTCGCATCTGCAGGGACGGCTGGGTAGGGCCATCATCACCATTTGTTAGGGACCTTCACCTTTTCCAGCGGTTTAGCATTTTCCGGTAAGATGCCAGCCAGATGAAATCCATCATTATAGGGACGGCTGGGCACATCGACCACGGTAAAACCGCGCTGGTGAAGGCTTTGACCGGGATTGATGCTGACCGACTAGAGGAAGAGAAGCGGCGAGGCATCACCATTGACCTTGGCTTCGCGCACATGGACCTGCTCGCCCCGAATGACGAGACGACGAGCGGAGAGACTCTGCGGCTGGGCTTTGTTGATGTTCCCGGGCACGAGCGCTTTGTGCGCAACATGCTGGCAGGCGTGGCTGGCATTGATCTGGTGTTGCTGGTGATTGCGGCGGATGAGGGGATAAAGCCGCAGACGCGGGAGCACTTTGACATTTTGCAACTGCTGGGCGTGCGGCGTGGCATTACCGTGCTGACCAAATCCGATGCGGTCGATGCCGAGACACTTGAGATCGTGCGCTTGGAAGTGCAAGAGTTTCTGCGCGGGACATTCCTGGATCAACCAAGCCTGGACCAATCAAGGCTCGACCAACCAAAATCGATTCTTGCGGTGAGCGCCTTAACGGGCGCGGGACTGGAGGAATTGAAGCGCGCAATGGCTTCCGCGGCAGCCGAGGTGCAGCCGCGAGATTCCCATGCGATCGCCCGCTTACCGATCGACCGCGTGTTCACCATGAAAGGGTTCGGGACTGTTGTGACCGGAACGTTGGTAGCCGGGACGGTTCGCCGCGATGACGAGTTGGAAGTTTTTCCCACCGGACGGCGCGTGCGGGTGCGAGGCGTGCAGGTTCATGGGCAAACGGCAGAAGCGGCCGTTGCCGGTCAACGAACCGCGCTGAACCTTGCGGGGGCGAGCACGGAGGATTTGTCGCGCGGAATGACGCTGACGCCTCCCGCGATATTTGAGACTACGCGGCGTGCGGACATTTCGTTGCGCCTGCTGTCTTCGGCGGAACGCCCGTTGAAGGACCGAGCCCGAGTGCATTTTCACTCGTACACAATGGAAACCGTTGCGGAGGTTTTGCTCCACGGGACGAAACAAATTGCTCCGGGCGAGCAGGCGTTTGCGCGGCTCAAATTGCCAGAACCGGCGCTGCTCCTGCCCGGAGATCGGTTCATCCTGCGGCAGTTTTCACCGGTGGTGACGATTGGCGGTGGAACTTTGTTGGACGCGGCACCGATTCCGCGCATGCCGGGACAAGCCGACTTCCTGAAAGTGCTGGCGGGCGGCAACGCGGAAACAATTCTGAGAACGCGGATTGCACGAAGGCAACACGCAGGAATCTCCATGTCGCGACTGATTGCGGAGACCGGTTGGACGAAGAGTTTTATCGAGGCTCAACTGGCGCAAGCAGTCAGGGAAAAACGAGTCGTGCGGATCGGCGAACTAATACTACATTTGCCCGCGCTGGAAACGCTGAAGCTATGCATCGTGGATACGGTTGATGACTTTCACAAAAAGAGCCGCCTAACGGGCGGTATGCCAAAGGAAGAGTTGCGCGAGCAAGCCGGAGCGTCAGCCGAGGTGCTGGATGCAGCCCTCGCCGTGTTGGCTAACGAGAAGAAGATCGAAGTTGCCGGCGACCTTGTGCGACTGCCCGGTCACGGCGTAGTGATGAAAGACGAGGAAGCCGAATCAAGAAAGAAAATCGAAGACGCCTTTGCCTCGGCGGGACTGACGGTGCCGGCTCTGCATGAGGTGATCGCCGGGTTGACGATCGACAAGGTGCGGGCGCAAAAAATTATGACGCTGCTGTTGCGGGACAAGGTGTTGATCAAGGTTTCCGACGAACTGGTCTTTCATCGCAGCGCCCTGGAAGAGTTACGTCGGCAGATGGCGGTCTACAAAGTGAAGTTCGCGACAATTGACGTTGCCAAGTTCAAAGAAGTGACGGGAGTAAGCCGCAAGTATGCGATTCCGCTGCTGGAGTATCTGGATCGTGAGCGGGTGACCCGGCGTGTAGGGGATGCGCGCCAGATTCTTTAGAAATTGAGTACTTCGGCAATTGGGCGATCGACAGAGCCGCGCAGTCGAATCAGTTGCACAATTATCCGATTACCCAATAACTCAATTCCTTAGATTTTTTCTTCTGGGAACTCTAGTTCCAATCCCAACGGGTCAGTCAAGCGGTTGGTAAGGTTGGCAAGGCCCGCGAGCATGTGCAGGTCAATGATCTCTGGATCGGAAAAGTGTTTCTTGAGCTCGGCGAAGTCGGCATCGCTGACCTCGTGCGGGGCGCGGGTCAGTTTCTCGACATAAACTAGCGCGGCCCGCTCGTTCTCGCCGTAACGCGAATAATTTCCTGCTTTGAGGGCCGCCCAATCTTCTGCGGTGACCCCGGCGCGTTTCGACGAGGCCACGTGGTGCTGTGTGCAATAGCGGCATCCATTGATGAGCGATACGCGAAGATAGACGAGTTCGTACAACTTGCGGCCGAGGGAACGTCCCACGCTGGCGTAGAAACTTAGAAAATTCTTGAGCATCTCCGGACGGTGAGCCAGAGCTTTCTGCACATTGCCGGGCTTACCGCGGAGCGTGGTGTCGTAGATTTCGCGCACTTCCGGAGATGCGGCCTCGGGGGCGATCAGGCTGATGCGTGCCATTGAATCCTCCCAGATCGTAAACAGATTTCACTCATGATAGATGAATCGTGGACCACGCGGCGAAGTCGTTTATATGGCAGGTTCGAGAACCCGGTCACACTTGCGAACCACTGATGTATTCTTCTTTTGATGCCCCTTATTCCTCCTGCGAATTCTAGCAACGCGCAGCTTCGGCGAACACCGATCCGCGAACTGGCTGAGAACGGATCGTGAGCGCACTGGTACGCATTATCGGGGCAGGATTGGCCGGGTCGGAAGCCGCGTGGCAATGCGCGCGGCGAGGCGCGGACGTTGAGTTGTTTGAGATGCGGCCGGAACGATCGACACCGGCGCACCAGACGTCAGATTTTGCGGAACTCGTCTGTTCGAACTCTTTGAAATCAGATTCCGAGAATACGGCTCCATGGCTGCTGAAGGAAGAGATGCGGCGAGCCGGCTCGCTGCTGCTGGACATTGCGCGCGAATGCGCCGTTCCGGCGGGGCATGCGCTGGCGGTAGATCGTGTCACGTTCGCGGCGAGAGTGACGGAGACGATTTCGCGTGAGTCGAAAATCAGGGTGCGGCGGGAAGAGGTGACGCGAATCGGGGAAACTGGCGAACACGTCGTCATCATAGCTACGGGTCCTTTGACCTCCGAAGCGCTGGCTGCGGAAATTGGGCGGTTAAGTGGGGGGACGAATGAATCAAAACCTGAGCGACCGAGTTGCCCGCTCCCACACGATCCCTGTGCACACAATCCACACCTGTATTTTTACGATTCGATCAGTCCGATCGTGGAAGCCGATTCGATTGACATGTCACGCGTGTACTTGGCGGCGCGGTATGACAAGGGATCGGCAGACTACATCAACTGTCCGATGACGCGCGAGGAATACGACGCTTTTTACGACGCGCTTCTGGCAGCGCAGTCGGTCGAAGAACGCGATTGGGAGAAGCTGAACTACTTCGAGAGCTGCTTGCCGATCGAAGAGATTGCGCGCCGCGGACGCGATACTCTGCGCTTTGGCCCAATGAAGCCGGTCGGGCTAAGGGATCCGCGCACGGGACGGATGCCCTATGCAGTAGTGCAGTTGCGGCAGGAGAATCTGCGGGCAGATTCCTATAATCTGGTGGGCTTCCAGAATCATCTGAAATTCGCGGAGCAGACGCGGGTACTGCGCCTGATTCCGGGGCTGGAGAATGCGCGGTTTCTGCGCTATGGCCAGATCCACCGGAATACTTATATCAACGGACCGGCGTTGCTGTGCGAAACACTGCAGATGAAGGCGCATCCGCAGGTCTTATTCGCCGGACAGATTTGCGGAGTGGAGGGCTACGTCGAGTCGATTGCAACCGGCTTGATGGCTGGGATGCACGCGGCAGCCTTGGTGCGCGGAGCGGATCCAATGCCGCCGCCGCGAGCGTCGGCGTTTGGATCGCTGACGCATTACGTCGCCCATGCGGATGCCAAAAACTTTCAGCCGGCGAATATCACATTCGATCTCTTACCGGCGCTGGAGAAAAAGATTCGCGACCGTAAGGAACGGCACCGGATGCAATGCAGACTGGCTCTGAACTCATTCGACGGATGGATGGAGGCCTTGCAAACCGCGACCGCCAAAGGCTGAACCTTCCCACCGGGCCCTGAAACGCTTAGAAGCTCAAGTTTTCATCCCCTAAGGCGGCGCACTTTCAGGCACATTTTTCTGCAACAACTCTCGAATCGAATACGTATACAGATAGTGAGAACAAATCGGCCCGGAGGCTTACGTAACCCGTCCGGTTGCGTCCAACCAAAAGCGAGATGACCCTGCGAGATCTCATAGTCGATGTGGCGCGGACACTATGGGCGCATAAACTGCGGGCGTTTCTCACCATGTTTGGCATTGCGTGGGGAATCATTTCAATCGTGCTTATGGTGGCGGCTGGCGAAGGTTTGCGCAAGGGCCAAGAGGAGCAGTCGAAAACCCTGGGCAAGGACGTGATGATCGTCTTCCACGGTCGCACTAGCCTGCAAGCAGGCGGGACGCACGCGGGGCGACTGATCCATTGGGAAGATCCCGATGTACCGGTGGTGCAGGCGGAGGCGCCAGATTGCGAATACGCGATCCCGGAACTGGAGCAGGAGACCGTTCTGACCCATAGCAACTTTAACAATGCATCGTTTACCGTGACCGGATCGTACCCGCAGTTTAGTTCGATTCGTACTCTTAACGTGGGACTGGGACGTTTCTACGACTGGGACGACTTGCGCGAGGCGAGGCGCGTCGCCTTCCTGGGATCGGACGCGGCAAAGCAACTGTTCCCCGGGCGCAATCCCGTGGGCGATAGCGTCTATTTAGATGACTTCCCTTTCGTCGTGATTGGCGTGATGGAGAAAAAGAAACAGGATTCCAGTTATGACGGTTGGGACGTAAACAAAGTCTTTATTCCCTTTTCCGCGATGCGGCGCGACTTTCCGGATAAGCCTCCAGGAACGCCCTCTACTTTCGATCAACTGCTGGTGACTCCGAGGTCGGTCGAGCAGCATGAGGCCTGCAAGCATGAAGTGCGGGTCGCGTTGGCGCGCATGCACCGCTATGATCCGAACGATAAGGAGGCCTGTCCCATCTGGGATACGGTGCAGGAGGCTAAGGCATTCCGGCAGATGACCGACGGCATGAAATATTTTCTGGGCGCGGTGGGAGTCGTAACGCTTCTGCTGGGCGGCCTTGGCGTGATGAACGTGATGCTGGTTGCGGTGCGCGAGCGGACGCGCGAGATCGGTGTGCGTAAGGCAATCGGCGCCCCGGCGGGAACCATTCTGCGCCAGTTTTTTGCTGAGGCTTTGATTCTTGCTTTCCTCAGCGGTGCGATCGGTCTCGGCGTGGCATTCGGATTCTGCGCGCTGGTGAACATGTTGCCCATGCCGGATTATTTTGCCGGGCTGATTCCAGATTGGACTTCCGGTCTGGTCGCCGCGGGATTGCTAGGCGCGATAGCTGTGGGTGCAGCACTGTATCCTGCGCGGAGAGCCGCGTCCATCGATCCTATCGAAGCCCTGCGATACGAGGCCGGTGGATAGCGGATGCTAATTGAGATCATCCTCGAAGCCTGGATTGCGCTGAAGCGCAACCTGACGCGCAGCTTCCTCACCATGCTTGGAATCGTTTGGGGGATTGCGACGGTTACGCTGCTGATCGCATACGGCAGCAGTTTCCGCAGCATTCTAGTGCACGGGTTCGATGCGTTCGGAAAGAGCGTGGTGATTTGCTGGCCGCAGCAGACGAGTGAACAACCAGGCGGGCAGCGCGCGGGTAAGAAAGTTGTGATCGAACAGGCCGACGTCGACATGGTGAAAGCCACGGCATCTCTAGTGAAGCATGTGTGCCGCGAAACCGTGAACCGTCCGGGAATTTCTTATGGCGACCGTATCGTGGGAACGGCGGCGGTGAGGGGAGTGTGCCCGGAGTATGGCGAGATGCGCAACGAAGTGCCGTCGGAGGGCCGCTGGATCGATGCCGGGGATGAACTGGAACGGCGGCGTGTAGTCTTTCTCGGTGGACGCATCAAAGAACAACTTTTCAGCGGGCGTCCAGCGATCGGTGAGACGGTGGAAGTCGGTGGAGTGCGCTTTACAGTGATTGGAGTAATGGCGCGGAAAATTCAACTCAGCAATTATTTCAGCAGTGACGACGATTCCGCGTGGATTCCCTACTCCACAGCCGGAGATTTGTGGAACACGCGCTACGCGGCTGTACTGTTATTTGAACCAATGGCGCCGCAGTTTGAGAAAAAGGCGATGGCGCAAGTACTGGCTGCTGTCGCTACGAGGCAGAATTTCTCACCCACGGACCCGAAAGCTTTCCAGATGTTCGGACGCGACGAGTTCCGCCCGGTGATTGATGCGCTGACGATTGGGTTGCAAGTGCTGCTGGCTTTTGTCGGAACGTTGACGCTGGGTATCGGCGGCGTGGGCGTGATGAATATCATGCTGGTCTCAGTAGATGAACGAATCCGCGAGATCGGCCTCCGCCGGGCGCTAGGAGCTAGGAAGCGACACATTAAGCTGCAGTTTCTGGCCGAAACTTTGTTGATTATGATACTCGGCGGCGCGATCGGCGTGCTGCTCTCATATTTCATCGCTTGGGCAGTGGGAACGTTGCCGATGATGGGGCCGCTATTTGAGGACGACTCCGGACAGGGCGATATTCATCTGCGAATTTCGATGATGACGGTCATACTTTCGAGCGCGGTGCTGCTGATTGTGGGCGTGGCTAGCGGCTTGGTTCCGGCTTTGCGGGCATCCAGGCTGGATCCGGTGGAAGCCCTGCGGTACGAATGAGAGTTCGTCAGAATTGATTTGATCCGCGGCGCAATTCGCAGTACCTTGCTGCTGAGCCATTCGCAGGCCGAGGTGCGCTTTGCCAATCTCCGCCATTGATACGGTCACTCTTGCCTTTGAACACACCAAGCAGCAATTATTCAAACCTTTCCGCTTTTGGCAGTGGACGCGGCTCGCAGTAGTCGGACTGCTGGCCGGCGAACTCGGCTCTGGCGGCGGATTCAATGGCTCTAATTTCCACTTTCCCCGGCATCCGGTAACCTCACCGCACTCTCTCAGTCCGGGCTTGGCGGGAATCAATCTCGCCCTCTTGGGCAGCCTCATCGCTGTTGTCGTCATCACCGCATTCGCATTGGGAATCATTCTTATGTACATCAGCAGTGTGATGCGCTTCGTCCTGTTCGACAGCATCATCGCGAAAGAGTGTCACATCAGCCGAGGATGGAGCCAAAGACAAGGCCCCGGATGGCGATACTTCCTCTGGAAGCTGCTTTACCTATTCGTCACTATCGCTGGCCTGGTAGTGCTGGTAGGAATTCCTGCGGCTTTTGCTTTCGCAGTGGGGTGGCTCAAGGAACCAAAGGAGCACGTGATCCCGCTGGTTTTAGGTGGGATCGTTCTGTTCTTCGTATTCCTGATTTTCTTGCTGGCAATATCCGTGATCTTTGTATTGACGAAAGATTTCGTGGTACCACAAATGGCGCTGGAGGATATCGGGGCGATAGAGGGTTGGAGCCGGCTATGGCCGATGATCAAGGACGAGATGGGCGCGTATGCCGTCTACATTGGAATGAAGATCTTGATGGCAATTGGCGCCGGAATCGTGATCGGAATAGCAACGCTGATTTTAGGCTTGTTCATTGCCATACCCACGGTGGGTCTCAGTATTCTCGCCGTGCTGACCGGGAAGACAGCCGGGCTTACTTGGAATGCTTATACGATTACACTGGCGGTGGTAGTGGGAAGCGTTCTGCTGGCAGGTTTTCTATATCTGATCGCGCTGATTTCCGTACCGGTCATCGTGTTCTTTCCCGCGTATTCGATTTACTTTTTTGCTGCGCGCTATCCTGCGTTGAGCGTAGCACTCTATCCGCCGGCACCGGCCGCGCCTCAGATTCCACAGAGAGCGGCTCCTCCATACGAACCTCCGCCACTGCCGCCGACCGCAGAGCCGATTGGATAGAGCGCGCGACGCTGCTTCTATCCGACGTGCCGCCGTCTTTCCAATAATGCAAAGTCGATAAGAAAAGAGGCGATTCCCAAGGAACTCCCACCACACCCCAGGTGTCTGATGTTGCAGACACGCGCGTGCCAAAGAGCAGCTAAGGAGCTTTCTATGGCATTCTCAATGGCGGGCGGGGGTCCGTCTGGTCCGCAGATCAATGTCACGCCTCTGATCGACGTGCTACTGACGCTGATCATTGTGTTCATGGTGGTGGTATCGATGGACAAGGAGCAGGGAGAGACAGCGCAAATTCCGCAACCGGATCAAAAGCAGACGCAATACAGTTCGCAGCCACGCACGGTTGTCATCCAAGTGGTGTGGACGAGGGAAAATCAGGCACCCACCGTGAAGATCAATCAGGACGACGTGCGCTGGGAGGATCTGGAGACGCGGCTCGCGAAGATTTACTTAACGCGCGCCGAGAAAGTCGTTTTCGTGCGCGGAGATGCTGATGTCGATTTCCAGTATGTCGCCGACGTGATTGATGTGGCGCATCACGCGGGCGTGCAGCGCGTAGGCCTGCTGACGATGGATCGGGAGGTAGGGGGAGAGTAAGGGACAACCAATGGTGGGATGCTAGCTCTAATTCCGTGCCCTGTTCTTGATCCAAATCGGTGTGCCCAAGAAACCGAAGGAGTGCCGGATCTGGTTTTCCAGGAAGCGCTGATAGGAAAAATGCAACTTCACGGCGCGGTTGGTGAAGAGCACAAATGTCGGCGGGGCGACCGAGGCCTGCGTCATGTAAAGAATCTTGACCCGCGAGCGCATGGGTACCGAGGCGCGCTCGAAATCCACGGTTTCGATGAAGCGGTTCATGGCGGACGTGGGGATGCGCTTGCGGCGCTCGGTCGCTACCTGTTCGAGCAGCGGAAAGATTTTCTCCGTGCCTTTGCCAGTGTTGGCCGAAATGAAAACGATGGGCGCATAGTTCAGGAACTTAAGATCGTGACGCAGGCGTTCCTCGTAAGCCTCGCGGTCACCCGGACGCTTGCTCTCCCGCATACGCATCGCCTTCGACGGCCTGCCAGCTTTTAGCGTGCCGCTGGTGATAAGGTCCCACTTATTGACCACGATGATCATTGAGCGTCCGCTCTCGTGGGCATAGCCGGCAATGGCAGCGTCGAGCTGGCTGACGCCTTCGGTAGCGTCGATGACGAGCAGGGCGATGTCGGCACCTTCGAGATGCTTGCGCGCCATCACCACCGAAAGCTTTTCCGCCATCAAGTGAGTCTTGCCTTTGCGGCGGATTCCGGCGGTATCGATGAAGCGGAAGCGGCGGCCATTGTGTTCGACGATTTCGTCGACCGCATCGCGCGTAGTTCCGGGGATAGGCGAGACGATGGCACGGTCGGAGGCCGTCAGGCAATTCAGCAGCGTCGATTTTCCCACATTAGGGTGCCCGATGATGGCAACCTTGGTTTCGTAGACGGGTTCACTCTCTGCGCTGGATTCGTCTAATGGCTTTGATGCTTCTTCCTGCTTGCCCTCTGTGTTCTCTGCGCCCTCAGTGGTTGACTCTTTGGAGGGCGGTAAGATTTCAAAGACAGCATCCAGCAGATCGTCGATCCCGCGCCCATGCTCCGCGGAGATGGCGAACATTTGCTTGATCCCCAGACGATGGAACTCGTCGACGATAGATGCTTGCTTCTCCGAGTCGGCCTTGTTCACCGCGAGGAAGAGCGGACGTCCGGCCTTGCGTAACAGGCGAACCAGCTCAAGGTCCGGCCCGGCAAGTTCGGCGCGGCCATCGACGACCATCACGATCGCAGCGGCTTCATCGAACGCAACCCGGGCTTGGCGGAAAATTTCCGAAGGGATGAAATCTTTTTCTTCGGGCAAGATGCCGCCGGTGTCGATGATGCGAATGCGGCGGCCCCGCCACTCCGCGTCGCCGTAGAGGCGGTCCCGGGTAATGCCGGGCTCGTCGCCGACGATGGCCCGCCTCGAGCCGACGATACGGTTGAATAGCGTGGACTTGCCTACGTTCGGTCGGCCCACGATGGCGAGCGTCGGAACGCCGGCTGCAGTGGTGGCCAGAGTGCTGGTCGAGTTGTAAGTGGGTTGGGTCAAAATGAAGTGAAATCAGCAGGCGATGACGACAACTGTTTATTATAGAGACTCCCGTGGCTTTAAGTTCCGATCCCGCGTCTAGTGCAACATCCAACCCCTCCGCGCCCAGCGGAAAAGAAGCTTCCCTCTATCAATTCTTTGCTCCTGGGGGATTGTTGGCGCGCACGCATCCCGCGTATGAATTCCGCCGCGGACAACTTCAGATGGCCCAGTCGGTCGAGCAGGCGCTGGAAGAGAGGAGGCATCTGATCGTTGAAGCCGGTACGGGCACGGGAAAAACCCTGGCCTATCTGATGCCGGTGATTCGGTCGGGCAAGCGGGTCATCATCTCGACGGGCACGAAGAATTTGCAGGAACAACTTTTCTACAAGGACATTCCTTTCCTGGAGCAGGCGCTGTACGGGGACCATGCAGGAACAGCCGTCTCGGCTGTCAAGCCGAGTGAGGGACCCGGCCGGCTTTCCGTCTGTTACATGAAAGGCCGCAACAATTATTTGTGCCGCAAGAAGCTCTACGACCTTACCGATCAGCCTGTGCTGAGCGGGTTGCAGGAGATCGAGCAATATCGCGCAATCGCCGCGTGGGAGAAGACGACCGCGACCGGCGACCGGGCGGAACTCGCCGAGTTGCCTGAAACCAGCGCGCTTTGGCCCAAACTGGATGCCCGCGCCGACGCTTGTATTGGCCAGAAATGCAGCGAGTGGGAGCGCTGCTTCGTCACCGAAATGCGCAGGCGAGGGATGGAAAGCGACATCATCATCGTCAATCATCATCTCTTCTTCGCGGATCTTGCTATCAAGTTACAAGCCGAGAGCGCGCCTGATGCAGGCATCTTGCCGGAAGCTGCCGCGGTGATCTTCGATGAAGCGCACGAACTGGAAGATGTTGCTGGAAACTACTTCGGAATCTCCGTGAGTAACCTGCGAGTGGAGGATCTGGCGCGGGACGTCGAAGCGTCGCTGCAACATAACCGGATGCTCTCCGCGTCGCTGTCGGGAGCTCTGGGAAGTTTGCGCGAACGGTCGCAGTTCTTTTTTTCACTCTTGCCCCCAGGCGAGGGACGCTTTGCCTTCGAGACGCGGCGGGAGTTTCTGGAAGAAAACGGCGACGAGTTTCTCGCGCTTAATCAGGCGCTAACGCGGCTGGCGGGCGAACTCGAAGGACTGCCGCAGCCGCCGGAGGAGATTTTCAACTTCGTGCGGCGCGCGCAGGAACTGCAGGTGCAACTCGGCTTCGCCATGGAATCGGACGATCGCAATACTGTGTTCTGGATCGAGCGGCGGGGCGGGCGGGGGAGAACGAACTCACCCCAGAGACACCAAGACGCGGAGAAAAGCGGACGGCAAAACGTTTTTCTTCAGGCTACGCCGATTGATGTCGGTCCGATCTTGCGGGAATGCCTGTGGTCGAAACTCGAGTGCGCAGTCCTGACTTCGGCCACGCTCGCCGTTGGCGGAGGATTCGAGTACATCCGGCAGCGGCTCGGGCTGGAACAAGCGCGGGAGTCGGTTTTGCCTTCGCACTTCGACTACGAAAACCAGGCCTTGTTCTATGTGCCGCCCGATCTGCCCGATGCGCGGACACCACAGTTTACGGCGAAGGCAGCGGAGCGCATTCGGAAACTCCTGGAAATTACACGCGGGCGCGCCTTCGTCCTCTTCACCAGTTACGCGCAGATGAATGACGTCTACCAGCGACTGCTGGGCGAGTTGGAGTTCCCTTTGCTGCGGCAGGGCGATGCGCCGAAGAGCGCGCTGCTCGAGGAGTTTCGGCTCACACCAAATGCAGTCCTGTTTGCAACTTCTTCCTTCTGGCAAGGCGTGGACGTGCAGGGCGAGCAGTTGAGTTGCGTGATCATCGATCGCCTGCCATTTGCAGTCCCCAGCGATCCGGTCGTAGCCGCGCGAGTGAAAGCGATTGACGCCGATGGCGGCAACGCGTTTTTCCAGTATCAAGTGCCAGCCGCGGTAATCATTCTGAAGCAAGGATTCGGGCGGCTGATCCGCTCATTACACGACCGTGGGTTGCTGGTGCTGCTCGACAACCGGATTCTGAAAAAGCAGTATGGCCGCGTGTTTATCGAGAGCCTTCCGAATTATAAAAAGACCACGGAAATGCGGGTGGTGCAGGAGTTCTTCGGCGTGGGCGACTGAAATGTCGAGCCGCATTTCAGTGAAACATCCGCATACCTGCCGCCGCATTTGCGCAAGGCCGAGTCAAGCGGGATAACGGCAACGAGCGATACAATAGACAGTTCGCCATTAAGCGCGGCTTGGACCGAGTCACGTCCAGCCGCTGAGGAATGCATGTTCGAAGTTACGGTTGACGATACCTTTGCGGCGGGACATTACCTGCGCAACTACAAGGGCAAGTGCGAAAATCCGCACGGCCATAATTACAAGATCCGGGTGACGCTGGCTGGGGCTGAGTTGGATAAAGCCGGGCTGCTGCTCGATTTCAAGGATTTGCGCGAGGTGATGAAGCACGTCATCGACCGGCTCGATCACCAGATGATCAACGACATCGAACCGTTTACCGTGATCAACCCATCAGCGGAGAATCTGGCTAAGTATTTTTATGATGAGTCGAACACGCGGCTAAAAAGCGTGACCAACGGCCGCGTACGCGTGAAAGACGTTACGGTGTTTGAAACCGACACCACTACCGCAAAGTACAGCGAATAGCGGTTGCCCAGCCGCGCTCGCCGCGTTCCATGCAGATTACCGAAATCTACAAGTCGTTGCAGGGAGAGTCGACGCATGCGGGACTGCCGTGTGTGTTTGTGCGGCTGACCGGATGCAACCTGCGCTGCTCGTGGTGCGACAGCGAGTATACGTTCCACGGCGGACGAAAAATGACTTCGGAGGATGTATTGGCCGAAGTGAGGCGGCTCAGTCCGAACGGCGGCTTGGTGGAGATTACCGGTGGCGAGCCCATGCTGCAGGAACGCGACCTGGTGCCGCTGATGATGGAGTTGCTGGAGGATGGATATCGCGTATTGTTGGAGAGCAGCGGCGAACGGCCACTGGAGCGAGTTCCGGGGGGAATCATTAAGATCGTAGACGTGAAGTGTCCGAATTCGGGGGAGGGCGGTACGTTTCTCCCCGAAAACCTGGCAACCCTCACCGCGCACGACGAAGTGAAGTTCGTGCTCAGCGACCGAACCGATTACGAGTTTGCCCGCGAGTTCACCCGGCAACACAATCTGGCCGAGCGCGTAACTGCCGTACTGTTCTCGCCAGCGTTCCGCAAAGATGCCACGGGAGCACGGGACAGTTCGCACTGCTTACTCGATCCCCAAGCATTAGCGGAGTGGATGTTGGCAGATGAAGTTCCTGCGCGCCTGGGACTTCAATTGCACAAGTTTATTTGGGGTCCGGCGGTAAAGGGAGTTTAGTGCTCAATCGTCGCAGAGCAACAATCAGGATTGATCCGACATCATGACACCCTCAGCCCAACGTGCGGTTGTCCTGCTCAGCGGAGGAATGGATTCCTGCGTGTGCGCAGCCTTGGCAACCCGCGACTACGCGACCGCGGCATTGCACGTCAGTTACGGGCAGCGCACGGAACACCGCGAGCGCCTGTCCTTCCTGGCAATCTGCGATCGCCTGAACATTCGTGACAAACTCGTCGTGCGGAATGACGCTCTCCCCGCCATCGGAGGCTCTGCACTCACTGACGAGAACATCGCCGTCCCTACTGTTCCGTCCGCCGGCCATGGGATCCCTGTCACCTATGTGCCCTTTCGAAACGCGCATTTCTTGTCCGTCGCGGTCAGCTGGGCCGAGGTGCTGGGAGCGGCGAAAATCTATATCGGCGCCGTCGAACCTGACAGCTCTGGTTATCCCGATTGCCGCCCGGCGTATTATGAAGCGTTCAACCGCGTGATTCACGCGGGGACGAAAGAAGGCAACATCGAAATTGTCACGCCGCTCATCGCCATGCGGAAAGCGGAAATTGTACGGCTTGGCCTTGAACTGAACGCACCATTCGATTTAACTTGGTCATGCTATCGCCATGAGGACCGAGCCTGCGGCGTGTGTGACAGTTGCGTTCTGCGATTGCAGGCGTTTAAGGCGGCGGGGGTTAGAGATCCAATTCCCTATGCCACGATGGAGAGAGTTTAGCGATTGCTGGCTTTCGATGGTTGGATAGTAAAACGTAGCCGAAAATTCAAGTACACATTTTTTGAGCAACAGTCGGAAATCCATACTTAGCAAATTTTCTGCCGGGAGGCAAAAATGAAGAAGCACCTAGCAATGTTCGCTCTTGTTCTTTTAATGATGGGATTATGTGCTCCCCCGGTTTTCGCACAGGCCGCCTCGGGAACGGTGAAGGGCGTTTGCAAAGACACCGAAGGCAATCCGATAGTCGACGGAGTGGTGGTCTACGCCAACCAGGACAACGGTCAGAAATACACGCTCAAGACCAACAAGAAGGGCGAGTATTTTTCTCTGGGCGTGGGGGCTGGCAGCTACAACGTGACGCTCTACAAGAACGCTGGAGACGCCACAGCCAACAAGGAAATTTTCCACCAAAACAAATTTCAGGTCACCCTGGACGAAAACACGCTCGACTTCGACATGAAAAAGCTGGCCACGGAAGCAGCCAAGGGCCAGGGCTTGACTCCTGAGCAGGTCAAGGCTCAGCAGGAACAGCAGGAGAAGCAAAAGAAAGAAGTGAACACCGTTAAGTCCCTCAACGAGAAGTTGGCAGCGGCCAAGGTCGCTTCCGATGCTGGCGACTTCGAGACGGCGATTGCGGCCCTCACCGCGGCCAATCAGATCGACGGTACGCGTGATCTCATCTGGTTCAAGCTCGGCGACGCCTATCGTCTGTCAGCGACCAAGCAGACCGAGTCTGCGGAAAAGCAAAAGCGCCTCGATTCCGCCGTGGACTCCTACCAGAAGGCGCTGCAGCTCAAACAAGCCGCCACCAATGACAAAGATCCCAACGCCACCAAGACCCTCGCTGCCTATTACAACAATCTCGCCGAAGCCTACAGCAAAGCCGGCAAGATTGACGACTCGATAAAGACCTATCAACAGGCGGTCCAAGCCGACCCCACAGCGGCCGCGCAGTACTACTTCAATATGGGAGCTGTGCTCACCAACGCCGGCAAAGCCGATCAGGCCATCGACGCTTTCGATAAATGCATCGCAGCCGATCCCACCAAGGCTGAGGCTTATTACCAGAAGGGCGTGAACCTGCTAGGTAAAGCCACCCTTCAGGGTGACAAGATGGTCGCCGCGCCGGGCACGGCGGAAGCCTTCCAGAAATACCTGGAGTTAGTGCCTACCGGCGGTCACTCCGAAGAAGCCAAAGCCATGCTCACCAGCATCGGGGCGCCGATCGAAACCAGCTACGGCACTAAGAAGAAGGCGCCGCCCAAGAAATCAAATTAGATCATCTTCGAATCTACCTAATTTGCAACCGAACTTGCGAGGTGCGAAGGGCGGCTCAACCAGTCGCCCTTTCCCATTCGCGCCCGCTTCCACATTACTAAGGGCTATGTACTTTACTGTCCTTACGCTTCTCCCGCCGGCGCGGTAGAGTGTAGACATCAGGCCAAAACTTGCTTGGCCGTTCTCCGTTTCTGTGGTGCGTGCAATTCCCTAATCTGAGGATGGAATGGCAGCACCCGGCATCTCGCCAATTTCGGTTTCACTGGAAGATTATTCCGGCAGCGGCAAAGTGGCTACGCCAGCTTTGCTGGCCGCGATGCTACGCGCTGCGGAAAAGATCAGCGACCTGATTTTTTCTCCTGGACGTCCGCCGCAGGTCCAGGTTTACGGCCAACTCATTCCCGTACAGGTGCCAGGCCTCGGCAACCTTACAGCCGATGACACGCGACGCCTCGCTGCCGACCTCATTGGAGACAACAAGCAAGCGGTCGCAACCCTTCGTGAACAGGGATCGTGTGATGTTTCCTACGGCCTGGCCGGCGTCGCGCGCTTTCGCGTCAACATCTTCATTCAGCGCGGCAGTTGCGCCGTCGTGATGCGCGTGATTTCCACTTTGATCCCTGATTTGGCCTCGCTCGGCCTGCCGGCGCACCTGGCCGATGTCGCCAAGTTGCGCGATGGTATCGTTCTTGTCACCGGACCCGCCGGTTCAGGCAAGTCCTCCACTCTCGCGGTGCTCCTCGACTGCATCAATCGCGAGAAGTACTACCACATCATCACCATCGAAGATCCCATCGAATTTCTGCACAACCACAAGTGCTCCACGATCCATCAGCGTGAGTTGCACAGCGACACTCCCAGTTTCGCCTATGCTCTGCGTTCCGCTCTGCGACAGGCACCTAAGGTGATTCTGGTCGGAGAGATGCGCGACCGCGAAACCATCGAGATCGTGCTGGAAGCAGCCGAAACCGGCCATCTGGTTCTTTCCAGTCTCAATACCATGGATGCGCCTAAAACCGTCGAGCGCATCGTCAGCTCATTCGCGCCCGATGAACAGCAAAAAGTTCGCGAGCGATTCGCCAGATCGTTCCGCTATATCGTATGCCAACGCCTCTTGCCGAAGACCGACCGCAGCGGCCGGGTCCCGGTGGCGGAAATTCTGAAAGCTAATCCGCGCACGCGCGAGTGTGTCGAAAAAGGTGATCGCGAAGGCAAGACATTGCTCGACGCGATGAAGGCCGGCGCTACCGAAGGCATGCAACACTTCGACGGCGAAATCGCCCAGCTAGTCCGCAACCGCGTCGTCGATCTCGAAACCGGTGTCTCCTTTGCCAGCAATCCCACCGTGCTGGGCCAGGAACTGGCCCGCTGATCGTTTGCCGATCCCGACGACAGTCGGTTGTTTGAGCTTGATTCCCAAGTCCGAAGTTCCGCTATCATCTGTCCATGTCCGCACCGCCCACCCAATCCCTGGTTCTAACCTTTGAAGACGCACGCCGCGTTGTCGAGAACCACGGTTCGCGGCTGTCCCCAGGCGCACACGAAAACGTAGCCCTGCTCCACTCCGCCGGCCGAATCCTTGCTGAGTCCGTCGTCGCCGATCGCGACATTCCTCCCTTTCCTCGATCCACGCGCGATGGCTATGCCGTGCATGCCGCCGATCTGGAGAGACTTCCAGCCAAGTTGGCCGTGGTAGGAGAGATCAAAGCGGGCCCGATGCCCGGCAAGATCCCATCCCGACTGAATCGCGGCGAAGCATTTTCCATCATGACGGGTGCCCCGGTACCGCAGGGCGCGGACGCCGTAGTGATGATTGAGTACACATCCCTGCAGAACGACTGCGTCGAAATCACAAAGGAAATCGCACCGGGAGAAAACATCGTCGCTCAAGGAGCTGAGGCCAGACGCGGCAGCGTTCTACTCGATCGCGGCACGCGGCTCAACGAGGCCGCAATCGCACTCGCCGCGTCGGTGGGTAAATCGCGGTTGCAGGTGTTCAGTCGTCCTAGCGTTGCAGTGCTCGCTACAGGCGATGAGATCGTCGCAGTCGACGCGGAAATCGCTCCTACGCAGATTCGCAACTCCAACAGCTATTCACTCGCGGTGCAGATTCAGGAAACTGGCGGCGAACCCGTGCTGCTGCCGATCGCTCCTGACGATCCGCGCCGGCTGCGTCAGCTAATCGAACAAGGTTTGCAGTCAGACTTGCTGCTGATGACCGGCGGCGTCTCCATGGGACGCTACGATTTAGTCGAACAAGTCCTCGCCGAACTGCGCGCCGAATTCTTTTTCACCGGAGCCAAAATCCAGCCTGGCCGTCCGGTAGTTTTCGGCCGCGTCTCTTGTGGCGCGGGCATTCTTACCCGCGCGACTTCAGCCCCAGTCTCGCACAAGTATTTCTTCGGTCTTCCCGGCAATCCGGTCTCGACCATGGTCACCTTCGAACTTTTTGCTCGCCCCATGCTGGAAGCGCTGGCCGGAATGTCACCTCACCCGCTCGCATTTCTGCACGCTCGTCTCAAAGCCGAAATCCGCGTTAAGAGTGGCCTGAGGCGATTTCTTCCGGCCATTCTTTCCGGAGAATATGCAGACTCGCAAGCGGAGCTCGTTCCCTGGCAAGGATCAGGCGATATCACAGCCAGGTCTCGGTCCAACTGCCTTGTCGTGATTCCTCCCGATCGCGAGCACATCGCCGCAGGCGAGTGGGTCGCGGTGATGCTGCGGTGAGTCTGGATGCGAGCAAGCTCTATCTCTAGGCGGCGGCATCCCATGTAAGATAGAGTTTCCGATGGCGACGAAGCTCTCTCACTACGATGATTCCGGGCGCTCGCGCATGGTCGATGTCTCCGGCAAAGCCGCCACCAAGCGCGAGGCCGAGGCCAGTGCTTTTGTCGTCATCAAGCCGGAGATTTTGAAAGCGCTGCCGCAAAATCCAAAAGGCGATCCCCTGGAAGTGGCCCGCATCGCCGGAATCATGGCCGCCAAACGCACGTCTGAACTCATCCCCCTGTGCCACGCGTTACCTCTCTCGCACGTTGATGTCGAGATGCGCCTATGCGAGAATGGCGTCGCGATTGCCACCAAAATTGTAACCACAGCCGAGACCGGCGTCGAAATGGAAGCCCTCGTAGCAGCAAGTATTTCTGCCCTGACGATTTATGACATGCTCAAGGGGCTCGATAAGGGGATTGAGATCCGGGAGATTATGTTGGAGCGGAAGAGTGGCGGGAAGAGTGGAGAGTATCGGCGAGCGAAGTGAAATCGATGGCGAATGACGTCAAATTGCTTTTGGTGGATGACAATCCCATGGTGTTGGGAATGCTGCAGCACGCACTCGCTCCGTTCGCGCGGGTGGTAGCGGCGACGGATTCGGCGGATGCGTTACTGAAGGCGGTGGACGATCCTCCGGACCTGGTGGTGTGCGACTACCGCATGCCGGGGATGGACGGGCGACAGTTGGTGGAGAAGCTGAAGAGCCGTCCGGCGACGGCGAATTTTTCGGCCATATTGATGGCGAGCAGGTCTGACATTGATGAGCGCCTTTCGCCGCAGGATGCCGCCGACGACTATCTGGCAAAACCGTTTTTTCTGAAGGAAGCTACGAAGCGGATTAAGCGCACCGTTGATCGCATCGCACTCGAGAAGATGGCGAAGACGGCGCCCTCCGATGGCGTGGTTCGCGGGAATCTGTCGCAGATGAATGTGATCGATCTGATGCAGTCGCTGGAAATGGGGCGCAAGAGTTGCCAGCTTAAGCTGAATAACGAAGGCGAGAAGTGCGAAGTTTTTTTTGTTGAGGGACAAGTGAAGCACGCCACGTACGGATCTTTGTTGGGAGATCAGGCGGTCTTCAAGGTTCTGCGCTGGACAGGTGGTAATTTCGAACTCAACTTTGAAGGCAAGACCGATCAGGAAACCACGCAGCTCAACACGCAAGGGCTGCTGATGGAAGGTTTGCGGTTGCTGGACGAATCGCAGCGGGATGGCGCGGAGGCCGTTGAAGAGAGCGGCGCCGCTCCTGCGGGCGCTAGTACGAGCGCTGGCACAGGCAGCGCAGCCAGCAGCGGCGGACGGACGGAAGAGGAGGAAGATGTCCTCCTCGACAGTTGAGATGAATGCCCCGACTGGCTTTACGGCTGCTGTGATTACGGTCAGCGATTCCTGCGCGCGCGGCGAGCGCGTGGATGCTTCAGGGCCTGCGGTTGCCGAGGCATTGCAAAAGTTCGGCTTTCGCGTGGTCGCGAAGCAAATTGTGCAGGACGATTCGATGCAGATTCAGAATGCCCTGGTCCATCTGGCGCTGGAAGTGCGATTCATTGTGACGACGGGCGGGACGGGCATTGCGGAGCGTGACGTCACTCCGGAGGCAACAGAATCGATTTGTGAGCGCGTGATCGACGGCGTGGCCGAGCGCATGCGCAGTGAGGGTTTGAAGAAGACTCCGTTTGCGCCTCTGAGCCGGGGCGTGTGCGGCGTGCGGGGCAAGACGCTGATTTTGAATTTGCCGGGCAGTCTCAGCGGCGCGGTGGAATCGCTGCAAGCGGTGGTGGAGTTGGTGCCTCACGCGCTGAATTTGCTGGAGGGGAAGACGGAGCACTCGTAGCTTGGATCAGTGCGATATCACGGGCTGGAAGCCCCCTTCTTTTCCGATGGCTTACGCGGCGCTGAAGCGCCGCTCTTCCCCGGCCGCGGCGGGCGGATCGACGGCGCGAGCGAAGTCCGGGTCCCTCGCTTCGCTTGGGCTGACAGTTGTGGCGTTGGAGTCGGACGGCAAAGCAGTCAACGTCAAGGGCGACGGACAAGAGTGTCCGTCCCACACGTTGTCGGAAACGGCAGGCGAATCTTGTCCATAGGCAGGAATTACACGATTGGGGCTATGTGGGGGCAGGTGAAGAAAATATTTGTGGCTAACATGCCCCAATCATTTATAGCGGGATGATATAATAGAGTTATAGGATCGAAAATTCGAGAAAAGAAGGCGCGGCTTGGGGCTGCGCTTTTTGTGTTTTTGGGGCTGCGGCGCAGTTTAGTAGGGAAGCGAGCCAAACGCGCGATTGTTGCGCTGCAAAGAACGCGACGCTTCGCGCGGCTCACCTGGGTCCTTCGGCGACGAAAGGCATGTCGACTCAGGATGACAGGCGGGCTGGGGCGCTGCCCTTTCTTGGGGAGAACAGATGCGATTACGGGATCGAACTAAGTTCGCGACTTACAAGCGGCGGGGGAAGTGGGCGGAACTGGTATTTATTACGGCGGCTCAGGGGTCGGGGTTCAATGTGGCGAAGCCTTGGGGCGATTCGGCGCAGTACGACGTGGCGCTGGAGCAGGATGGGCGGTTCGTGCGGGTGCAGGTGAAATCCACGGGGGCGACGGTGGAAGGTCGTTATGTTTGCCAGTTGCATGGGTTTGGCAATCGTTTGTACACGGCGAAGGAACTCGACTATTTTGCCTGCTACGTGGTGCCGGTGGATGTCTGCTATATCTTTCCGGTCACGCGGCTGTTGGGGATGGATGCGGTGGGCCTGACGCCGCATCGCAAGGGATACCAATACGAACGGTACATGGGGGTCTGGTGGTTTCTGACGCTGCATCATTTCCGTCGAGGAAGACGGACGAGGGTGCCGAGTGAGGAGAGGCGGTTCAGTTCGATGGGGCGATTGACGCGGAGGATTGTGGAGAGGTTGGAGGGGTGGGATCGTTGATTCGATTAACATCACCGATCTGATTAACATTGAGGCGGGTCCAGTCGGCGTCAAAGTCATTCCCAAGGTCAAAGTCAAAGGCGACGGACAGGAGTGTCCGTCCCACACGTGCGGCGTCGCTTTCACGTACACTAAATTTCCTTTGAAAACGATTGGACACATTCTGGCGCGGTATACAGCTTGGATTTGGGCGCTGCTGCAGCACTTTGGAATTTGGGGAGTGTTCGCCATTGCCTTTGCGGATTCGGCGCTGCTGGGCATGCCGGTGGATGCGATTGTGGCGGCCTATGTTTATCAGGATCGAAGGCGGCTGCTGTTTTATGTGGTGATGGCGTCGCTGGGGTCGGCGCTGGGCAGTATCCCCCTTTATATCATTGGCTACCTCGGCGGCGAAAAAGTGCTGCGCAAGAGGATTTCGGAGGAGCGCTTTCTCCGGATTCATCGGTCGTTTGAGACGCATGAATTTTGGGCGCTGATGTTTCCGGGAATGCTGCCGCCGCCGATGCCATTCAAGATTTTTGTGCTGGGAGCGGCCGTGTTTGAAATGAAGTTCCGCGACTTTCTGGCGGCGATCTTTGCGGGAAGGTTTGTGCGGTTTCTGGTGCTGGCGTTGCTGACATTGTGGTTTGGGCCGCAGATCGTGGGACTGATGGGGACGGTGTTTCGCCAGCATATTTATTGGGTGTTGGGGGCGGTGGTAGCGGGAGTTGTGGTGTGGCTGGTGTTGCCGCGTCGGCGGAAATCAAACCGCAGTGGCTGAAGCCCCGCTCTTTTGGTGAAATTATCGCAGCGCTGAAAGCGCTGCGCCACAAATCACAATTTCCACCATGATATGCGGCACGCCGGTGAGGGCGTGCCCGAATCGTTTATGCGGCAGCGAGGTGGTCGTTGGCTGACTTGTGAAACCAGCCAGACAGGGCGTGCAGGAACACGGGCGTTCCGAACATTGCGACGGAGAAGAAGAGATCGCTCGCTACGGTGCCGCGGAAAAATGGGATGCCGGCGGCGTAGGACATCATCAATCCGTTGAGGGTCTTGGGATACATCTCCGTCCAAGCCGCCCACACCGCGAAATTGCTGATCAGGAAAAACGAAACTGAACTGGCAAACGCCGCGCCCACCACGCGGACAGGGCCAGCCTTCTCGCGAAGATTGGTGCCGAGCCAGAGTATGGCCGCATACCAGGCCCAGGTGACCAGATGGTCCCAAGACAAGGTGTAGGAGTAGATGAACTTAGTGAGGATGACGTCGGTGGCGGCGAACAGAAGCAGAGGCACCCACATCTGGCGCCGGGAGCCGCGGGCACCGAAAAACAGAAGAGAGGCCGCGACCGGCGTGAAGTGCCAGGCGTGAGGCAGGACATTCAGTGGACCAGCAAAGGGCAGAAAGCGCACCGCAATCGCTAATAGAATGAATAAATAGGGCAGCATGAGCACCTCAGAGACGCAAACAATATTGTGGGCGCGAGGAGGCGCATACGTCAAGGGAAGATGAGAGATCAATCGTCAGTGCTGGTTCGTGATGGTTGGCGGGAGACTACTTTCGACTGCCCGGTTCGGGGAAGACAACGCGATTTGGGCCGGAGCCGTAGACGTCGCCGACGACGTTCAGATTTCGGTCGAGCTGAACATCTGCGCTGAGCGGCTTAGACGCTTGATCGCGACCACCCCGTGCACGACTGAGCAGGCTGGGCAGTTGCGCGAAGCGGAGATCCTGGAAGTTGACGATGTAGCCTTGCTCGGGAGGGTCTTGCTCGGGTGAACCTAGAGTTTCAGTTTGGGTGATGGGATATTGGGCCCAGTCGAGGTAGACGCGTCCGAGGTAGGAGCGCTTGGCGGCGAGGGTGATTGGCGTTTCTTCCGGCTTGTAGCGGATCTGGAGTTTGTCGTCTTCAGCAACCCCAGCATCGACTTCGGGGCCGAGAGAATCCACGGGGGCGAGGACGAAGAAATTCGAAGTTTCGACTACTCCGTACCAGCGAAATGGATTCGCTAAGTCGGGATAGGCGGAAGCTCTGATGGGATCGGCGTCGTTGTAGGTGCGGGTTTCGAGTGCGTTGACCGCACGACGGTGCTCATAATCGCGCACGGTCCACAGGAGAACGACGGCGATAAGGGCGACGATGGCGGCGATGCGCCCGCGAGGTCCACGTTGGCGCGCACCGATTTCTTTGTCGATCAGCGAGAAAAGAGATGGTGTGATCAATCCGAGCAGCAGGCAGGTGAACATCACCGGCTCGAAGATGAAGACGATGTCCCAGGAGTACCACTTCTCGGAAAATGGCCAGAAGGGGCGGACTCCGTAGTTGTTGGTGAAGTCGAGCAGGATATGGCTGAGGCCGGCGAGGCAGGCGTAGAGCAAGAGCAGTCCCCATCGCGGAGGGAGATTCGCATCTTTCAACGCGCGGCCACGCAAACGCCAGATGAGATAGACGAATCCGACTACTACGGCGGCGTCGAGTGGAACTCCAAGGAAAGAGTGGGTAAAGCCGCGATGGTGAGCCAAACCGAACGCGGGGCCGTGGAGTCGGCTGAGCACATCGAGGTCTGGGGCTTCGGCGGCGAGCGTGAGCGTGAGCGTGGCTAGCGCGGTTTTACGGTTGAGCCCGGCGCGTCCCATACAGGCGCCGGTCAGGAAGTGGGTGACGGGTTCCAAGCGATCAAGAAAGATTCTATGGGGATGCGGAGCGAAATGCCAACTGAGGGAAAAATTATTGTGAAGGCGACAACAGCGTAAGGGTATCTGGGACAACGGTGATTTCCGCGGGAAGCGTGCCGAGAAGTTCGCCGTCGGCCTCGACGTAGATCCTAGGTTGGGTTTGCGTAGAAGCGTTCGCGGTTGGCGGAAGATATTGGCAGATTGCTTTGCTGGTATGGGCGAGATCGATGCCGGGGATGGTCCAGTGGCCGCGCAGGAGCGCGCGGGTGACGTAAGAAAGATAAGCGAGGCGGCTGCCGGTGCGGCACAGGATGAGGCGCACGTCGGAGCGGTCAAGTGAGGCGCCAGGGGCAAGATGTTGCAGCACTCCACCGAAATGGCGGATGCGGACGCCGAGGAGTTCTGTGAGGTCGGCTCGCTGAGGATGGTCCGAACCGGTCTCGGTGTACTCCACCTGAAAGCGCGTCATGGCATAAGTGAACCATAGGTGCCACGCCCTGACGTAGTAGGCCACCATGCCCCAGCTTCGTTTGATTTCTGGGACTAGTTTGTAGAAGAGGTGGGCATCCACGCCGACGCCGGCTGCGATGACGAAGTAGCGGGTTCCGGGATTGCCGTTGAAGTCCAGATATTGGACATGGCCGAGCGCCACCCGTCGCGGTGTGGCGGAGAGAGATACCTTAGCGGCTGCGGCGACATTCATGGGCAATCCAAGATCGTGCGCCAGCGCATTAGCCGTGCCCATGGGCAGAATTGCGAGTGCGACGCGGGTATTGGCAAGCACTTGGATGATGTTGTGGACGGTACCGTCTCCTCCGCAGGCGAAAATGGTGTCACATCCGGCGAGCACGGCCTGACGGGCTTTTTTCTCGGCATGTGCACGGGAGTGCGTGAGGACGAGGTGGGCTTCGACACCAGCCTCGCGGAGCACTGCAAGCGCGGTATCCAGTTGGGACTGGCGCCGATTGTGGCTGCCACCGGAATCGGGGTTATAAAGCAAGGCTGCCTTGCGCATGGTGGGATCGAAGATGGATTGTACTTTGAAGCTTCGCGATTTTGTGTGAATTGATACGGGGTTTTCTTATGGCGAGTCTGTTTGATCTTTTCGAATTGAGTAGACCACGTGCGGGAAGCCGACTCTCACGACTTCTTTCCACACGGTCATGCCGTTCTTTTCCGCGACCCGGCGCGACGGCAGATTTTCGGGACGGATGATCGAGACTAAACGGTCGACGGGAAGGCGGGCAAATCCGAAGTCGCGACAGGCGCGTGCGGCCTCCGTCGCCAAACCCTGTCCCCAGAGATCGCAGCGGACGTGGTAGCCGATCTCGATTTCATTTGCGCCGTCCACGTCCTGAATCGTCAGACCGCAATCACCGATGAGCTCGCCATTCGCCTTCAAGACCATGGCCCAGAGCCCGTGGCCGTTGTTGGCGTAGCGGCGACGGTTGCGGGCGATCCAGTTTTCGACGCCCGTGCAATCCAACGGTGCGGGATAGAAGCGCATGGTTTCCGTGTCGGAGAGGACGCGGGCAAGAGCGTCCACATCGTCGCGAGAAAACTCGCGCAGGATGAGGCGTGGGGTTCCGAGGATTGGCATGGCATGCGCGGGTGTTTTCACGATCCAGTCTCCGACTATAATCTGCGCGATGGCTTCCCCGAGTAAAGACGCCGCAAAAAAGATTGAGGCTCTTCGCGAGAAGATCCGGCGCCACGAATATCTGTATTACGTCGTCGATCAGCCCGAGATCAGCGATGCCGAATTCGACGAGCTGATGCGGGAGTTGAAGGGTTTGGAGGCGGAGCATCCGGATCTGATCACGGCGGATTCTCCCACACAGCGGGTGGGCGGCAAGCCACGTGAAGGGTTTGTCAAAGTGCCGCATTCCTCGCCGATGTTGTCGCTCGACAATACTTACAACGAGGAAGAATTGCGCGACTGGGAGCGGCGTGTACACGAGCTCAGTGGGCGGCAGGATGTGGATTATGTTTGCGAGCTGAAGCTCGATGGCATGTCGCTGGCGCTGATTTATGAGGATGGGAAGCTGGTGCGCGGAATCACGCGCGGCGACGGGAGCGTGGGGGAAGACGTGACGCTCAACGTGCGCACGGTGCGATCGGTACCGCTTTCGATTTCAAAAGAGAATCTGAAGAAGGCCGGCATCCCGGCGGATTTTGAAGTACGCGGCGAACTGCTGATGCCGCTGGCGGCGTTCAAGAGAATGAATGAGGAGCGGGAGAGCAAAGGACTCTCTTCATTCGCGAACCCGCGCAATGCCACAGCGGGAACAGTGCGGCAACTGGAGTCCAGAGTTACGGCGGAACGACGGCTGGATTATTTTTCGTACATGCTGTCGCAGGATGGGCGCACTTACTTCGATCGTCATTGGAAGACGCTGAGCGCGCTTGATTCGGCGGGTTTCAAGGTGAATCAGAATCGTAAATTGGTCCACAGCATGGAGGAAGTTTGGGCGTTCATCCAGCAGTGGGCGGGAAAGCGCGAATCACTGGCGTACGAGATTGACGGCATAGTCGTGAAAGTGGATCGAACTGCTTTGCAGGACGAACTGGGGTTCACGGGGAAGGCTCCGCGCTGGGCGATTGCTTATAAGTATGCGGCACGAGCTGGGATCACTCGACTGGAGGACATCCGGGTTCAGGTGGGACGCACCGGCAAGCTCACGCCTGTAGCAATGCTGACACCCGTCTTAATCGGCGGGACCACCGTGAGGAATGCTACGCTGCACAATATGGATGAGATCGAGCGGCTGGGGGTGAAGATTGGCGACTGGGTGCAGGTGGAGCGGGGCGGGGATGTGATCCCGAAAGTCGCAAAGGTCATCGACGATAAAGCGCATCCGCGCGGGCATAAGAGCTTTCACATGCCGGAGACGTGTCCGGAGTGCGGGACCAAGGTGGTGCGGACCGAGGGCGAGGTGGATTATCGCTGCGTGAATGCGAATTGTCCGGCAAAGCTGCGAGAGACGATTCTGCATTTTGCTTCGCGCGGGGTGATGAATATCGACGGGATGGGCGACGCACTGGTGAATCAGCTTACAGAGCGCGGGCTGGTGAAGAACGTCGCGGACATTTACAAGCTGACGAAAGACGACCTGCTGAGCCTGGAGCGCATGGGGGATAAATCGGCCCAGAACATTCTTGACGAGATCGAGAATTCGAAGAAGCTGCCGCTGGAGAGGGTGATTTACGGGCTTGGCATCCGAATGGTGGGAGAGCGGACGGCGCAATTTCTCGCCGAGCATTTTGGATCGATGGAAGCTTTGGAGAGCGCTGGTATTGAGGAACTGCAGGATGTGAACGAAGTTGGTCCGCGCATCGCTGAGAGCATTGTGGAGTTTTTCAGCATCGCGGCGAATCGGAAGCTGCTCGAGCGTTTGCGCGAGGCGAGGCTTAAGCTAACGGGCCAGAAAAAGAAGCGCGGCACGAAGCTCGCGGGAAAGACATTTGTGCTGACTGGAACACTGGAGCATTTCACTCGCGACGAAGCTAAGAAGATGATCGAAGATGCGGGCGGGAAGGTCACCGGCTCGGTCAGTAAGAAGACGGATTACGTGGTGGCGGGAGCGGATGCGGGGTCGAAGCTGGATAAAGCGAAAGAACTGGGGGTGACGGTGATTAATGAGAAAGAGATGGAAAGTGTCGTCGGTGACGGTTAGACTTCTGCGCCCGCCATCCAAGTACTCCGCTCATAGGAAAACGTCCCTCAGGGGCTGAAGCTCATACTTGTCACGGTTTGGGCGGCACGGCTGAACCCGTGCCCTACCCAAACCGATTCTTCAAATCAGACAGTTCATACGTTTTCGATCTTCAGCGCTGCCGTCATCCGTTTCCACGTTTCCTCCAGCGTCTCCGGCAGAATGCGCGTCTCGCACACTACTGATACGAAATTCGCGTCGGCGACCCAGCGGGGGAGGACGTGCATGTGGATGTGTCCGGCGATGCCAGCGCCTGCGGCTTTGCCGATGTTCATGCCGAGATTGATGCCGTCGGGGTGGTAGAGCTCGCGCAGGACGGATTCCATTCGCTGCGAAAGGGACATCATTTCGCTGGCGGCTTCGGGCGGGAGTTTTTGCAGTTCGTCCAGGTGAGCGTAGGGGACGATCATCACGTGGCCGGGCGTGTAGGGATAAGTATTCAAGATCACGAAGCAATGCTGGCCGCGATGGACGATACGGGTCTTGGCGTCATCACCAGCTTTTACAGCGTCGCAGAAGACGCATGCAGTCGTTTTCTCGGCGGTGGAAACGTAGGCGTAGCGCCACGGGGTCCAGAGGTAATCCATAGCAAAGGCAGGTTAGCAGATGCGGGCTGTGCGGCGAAACCTACGGAACCTTCTCTACGGGACATCCTCGCTGGTTTCTTCCGACTTTGCGCTCTCGTTCCCACGCTGATCGACCGCCGACACCGAGTAAGAATATTTCTTGCCGGTTAGAACGTGCGTGTCGCGGAACGCCGGTATTTTTACGGGAGTCGAGTTCAGCTTCACCGCAGCCGCACCTTCGTCGTGACGATAGACGTTATAGCCTTCCAGATCCGCGTCCGTGACCGGCGCCCAAATCAGATCGATGAAGGGCTGTTGTCCCGGCCCGGAAAACACAGCCTGCAAGCCTGATGGAACTGCGGGAGGAAACACGTCGTGCGCGAACACCTTCACCTCGGCAGTATCGTCGCCTTCCACTTCAACCGTCGGCTTGCCCGCCGTCTCCATCACGCTCACCACGGTGGCCCGGTAGAAGTAAGTGCTCTCCCACTCAAATGTGTGGTCGAGAAACGACGTGACGATGTTGTCAGGTTGCTCGTTCGCATTTGCTCCTGCGTTGGAGGTCGATGCGCCCGCTGCCGCCAACGGAACGATCCTGTTCGGCCCGGCGGCGCACTCAGTGGCATCTAAGTCCGCGATTTTGCTCGCTGCCAGTTTGTTTTCCGCGCTCCGGTAGATGCGGAACAAATATTTCACGTCGGTTCTTGTTCCCGACGTAGGGGGACACTGCCACGAGATCAGCACACCCTGAGCCGTAGCCTGCGCGCGAAAACTACCGAAAGGCGCGACCGTTGGAACCAGTGGGATACGCACCTCGTTCGAAATTCCCGCGCCTCGGTCTGCAGCGTTCAAAACTTCAACCGCATAGGCGGCAAAACTGGTAGGGTTCGCCTGCTCAATCGCTGCAGGCAGAATGTCGGTGAAGGTCGCCGTCAGCTTCTTCGCGGATGATTTCCTCGCCTGAGTGAAATCCGCAGGCGGCGGCGCATCTCCCACCGGCGTTCCACACTCTTTGGGTGCCGCGCCAACACCGGGCGCGGCGACAGAGGTGAAACCCCCGCCAACGCTTCGGCAGATGCGAGTCTTTCCCAAATAGCGCACGCTCTGCCGGTCCGTCGTCCGGGCCGGGATGGTCCAGGTCAGTGTGACTCTGTCGCCTTTGCGCACCGCGTGCAGATCGGTTGGCGGCTTGGGCAACTCGAGCGATGGCGGCAGGGGCGGACCAATCGATGCGCACGCTGTCCACCAAATCGCTACTCCCAGCACCAGCAGCAGCTTCTGCTCACGCACCATCAAGGAAGCAAGCCGCGGCCGGTCGATAGGTTTCATAGGAGTGATGGAAGGCAGAATACCAGAATATGCGGGAGAGGCTGTCGTTTCGGCGGCGGCCGTTTTTCGGGCTCGGCGTTATGGCTTAGCAAGCCGTGGCGGATGGCGGTCTGTATTGATCAGTTATCTATGAGCAAGAGCCTGATACTGGAAATATAACTTTTGATCGCAGCTGGAAGTTCCGGAGGATAACAAAATGTGGCAATTCAAGAGCGTGGCCCCCTGGGCAAAGAAGTTGACAAAGAGCAGTCTGATTTTGGCCGGTACAACAACGTTGCTCACGCTCCTGGCGCTGGCGCCAACGGCCGGCGCGCAAGTTGTGATCGGGGTAGGTGTAACCCCGCCCATGTGTTCCTACGGCTACTATGACTATGCGCCTTACGGCTGCGCACCGATGGGTTTCTATGGGCCGGGGTATTTCTATAACGGTATCTTCCTGGGCGTGGGCCCATGGGCGAATTGGGGCTATGGTCACGGCTGGGGTGGTCATCGCTTCAGCGGCGGTGGGGGCGGAAGGTACGTCGCGGGCGGACACGGCGGTGGACGCGCTTATGCGGGCAATCGTGGACGCGGGTCCGCGGGAGTACGCGCGGGCCACAGTAGTGGTGGTGTGCATACTGCAGCGGCGCGCGGTGGCGCTACTCATAGTGCGCCCCATGCCGCAGCAGCGCGGGGTGGCGCCTCACACGGAGAATCCCATGCCGCAGCATCGCACGGCGGAGCTTCTCATGGCGGTGGCGGCGAACATCATTAATCTGTAGCTGTCGAACTTGGCAGTGCCTGGAACACGAAGCGGCGGAGCACAACGGCTCCGCCGTTTTGCTTTCCGCATGGTGCCGAGTTCAAAGGGGCAGTGACCGTATCGCCTCGTGCGGCTGGAGTAGAACTCTTTCGTTGAAGCGGTAGCCCTTCGGTAACCTGCGGCAGATTCCGACGCCCATCACAATAGGGATTATGCCGTGGCAACAAACGGGCAGGTTCTTATTGCTGTTTCCTTTGCTGTGCGCTGTCGTCCCGGTAGATTTGAGGGCGCAGCAGAATCGCGAGCCGATGGCCGCGAACTACTCCGCAACGGGTAATGCTCTTGATGGGCGGTCGAAGCGAGTTGCTTCCCGCATGCTAACTTCCGACGAAGGTTTGGCGGTGATTGGCGCCGCTTTGGAATCCCGGGCAAATCCCGACTTGGAGTCCGATTGTTCGCACCTTGTGCATGCGGTCTACGAACGCGCAGGATTTCCCTATGCCTATGCGAGCTCCTCGAGCCTGTACAGCGGAAGCGGCGAATTCCGGCGGGTGACGCGTCCACAACCGGGTGACCTGGTGGTCTGGCCGGGGCATGTGGGCATTGCGGTGAATCCGGCGCAGCGCTCGTTTTTCAGCGCATTGCGTTCTGGGCTGGGCGTGGATTCTTACGATTCCGCCTATTGGAGAGAGCGCGGACATCCCCGTTTCTTGCGCTATGTCACTGCGGTCCCGGTCACGATGCGAGCCGACGCTTCGAGCCGGGAGGATAATGCGAAAGTGGCGGCGAGTTCTGAGGCGCATCCGCTGGTGGCGCGGAACATAGGTTTTACGGCAAGTGAGGAACCACAGACGGGGAATGCCGCCACGACTGCTATGCGGGGCGTCCAGCTGGTTCATTCGAAGCGCCCGAAGGCCAAGGAAGTAACCGATGCTCTGGAGCAGGCGCTGACCCAAAACGGCGAAATACTTCGTGGCCAGGATGTGCTCAAACCTTCCTATCCTCTGATGGTTTTCGACGAGGTCTCGGTCGAGCGAGTGAGCCTGCAAGGCAATCGGGGCTGGGCCGAAGTTCGCATCAACGGAGTCTTGAACCTCCCTGGGGAAGGGAAGAACTCCACCAAGCGGACCGAACGACCGCGTTGGCTGCTGGTCCGCCGGGATCATGATACTTGGGAACTCACGCTTCCCACCGAAGCGATTTACGTCCCGAGCGACATTGCGGTTCGGATGTTGGTCCACCAACTTGAGGGGCTCACCGAAGAGACGGTCGAACAGCCCATCAGCGCTGAAAAGAAGGTACAACTGAGCCGCCTCCTGAACGTGCTTCTTGAGAAGCAAATTGTGCCGGGAGCGTAGTTTGGGATAAAAGCGGGTGCGTCGTGAGGCGTTCTCGCCTCATGTGATGTGGATCACAGCCTGGGGTCCGGCGCTTTCGGTAGAGTATGGATACATGGGCGGATTTTCCATTCTGACCAACCGCAGACGCGCCGTCGTGGCGCTGGTGCATTCGGTCGTGTTTCTCGTGGTCGCGGTGCGGCAGATGGTTGCGGCTACTCCCGCCTCCGGCATCTGGTTGCCGTCCACGGTGCGTCCTGGCACATGGATTCTCTGCGGGATTTTTGGCATCGTCTCCTCGATTCTTTTTTGGCTTCTGGTCATTTCCCGCGGATGGATGGAAAAATTCTATTTCGGATTCTGCACTATCAGCGCTACCTCAGGGCTGATCCGAACCGCGGCAGGCGATCAGACATTTCACGCCGGGCTCTATATAAGAGTTGTCATGCTGGTCAGCGCGGTGCTGGTTGGGTTGCTGATCGTGCGCAGGCACTCTCTTACGGACTCTGGCACGCAGGCAGAGTACGCTGAAAGCAGTTCGTAACCGTTGTGTCCGACCCAACTCCTCGAGAAGCGCCTGACGCGGCGCTGAAGCGCCCCTCTTCCACGGTACTACCTGCATTCCCGAGTTTCTCCGCAGCAGTGAAACCAGACCCTCCGACTGATTGGATCTGCTAGTCAGGGAGCACTTTGCCGCGGGTTTCGACCGCGAAGGGGATGACCAACAGGCCGATGCCAAAGGCAATCGCGGTGAAGGCGACCGGCTTGCCGAGAGTGCCCATCCGGCTGACCAATGCGCCCACGCCGAAGTTGACTCCGGCGGCGATGAAGCGTCCGAAGGAAGTGGTGAAGGCGAAGGCCGTCGCGCGGACCGTGGTGCCGTACTGCTCGGGCAGCCAAAGACTGAAGACGGCGAAGTTGCCGCCAAAGAAACCCAGGAAGAATAGCACCGCGATGAAGGGATGAAGTCCCTGAGGAAGGTAGAATGCCCATCCAAAGCTGAGCAGGATGCAGGCTGCCATTCCGAAGTAATAAAAGGTGAGGGTCCGTTTGCGGCCAAAGCGTTCGGCTAAGGGCGGAACTGCGAGGCATCCCAGGATAGTGCCCAGCGAAAGTAATCCCATGCCGAAGGAAGACATGCGTACGGCCTGCGGTTGCAACATGCCGGCACGTTTTGCGAGGTTGATGATTGCCGTGGGAGCATAAACCGCGGCCGCCCACAGGCCGCAGATGGCCGAAGCCAACAGGACGGTGTTGACCAGCGTGCGCTGCGTGTAAGGAGCGGTGAAGATTCGACGCAGAGAAGAAGGTCCACCTTCGGATTTCGCCTTGGCCTTTTGTTGCCAGCGCTGGGGTTCCTTCACGCGGAACAAGACAATGAAGGCGACGATGACGGGCGTGAGGCCGCACCAGAACATGGCGCGCCAGCCATAATGTGGGGCGACCGTGTAGTTGAGAGCCGAGGCTAGGAAAAATCCGGCGTAGTAACCGGTCTGCAGATATCCGGCGCCCATCTTGCGGCGGTCTTCGGGCCAGGCTTCGGCGACGTAGGTCCCGGCGAGCGCCCACTCGCCACCAATTCCGATGCCCGCCAGCAAGCGGAACAATGCCAATTGCCACACCGTCTGCGATAAAGCCGCAGCTCCGGTGAAGATGGCGTAGACGAAGATGGTGGCAGCCAGCACGCGGCTGCGGCCAAACTTGTCGGCAATCGGTCCCCAGATTAACGACAGACCCCATCCCACCAGGAAGAGGGCGAACAGAGTCGATCCCGCGAACCCCACGTTGGCCGGAGTGGCTTTATAGCCTGACTTGGGAAGCAGTTCCGTGAGTGCCGGGCTGAGGACGAGCGCATAGATCACCGAATCCATGCCGTCGAGAGTCCACCCAGCCCAGGCGCCCCAGAACCCAGTGATCTGCTGGCGTGAGAGCTTGGTGTGAACGGCAGGCATGGGAAGAGTCACTGCGCGATTGGCCATGGCAGTATCCTTAGAATGTGCGGGCAGCAGCATATCACGGCGGGTCAAGGAACGTCAGGTAGTTCTAGATGACGCGGTGGTCGCCGTTTCCGGTTTGAAATAGCGCCGCAACCGAAGTTTTCATTACCTTTCCCATCGCGTTGCGGGGAAGCGCATCCAGCACGAGAAGCCGCGACGGAACTTTGTGAGCCGCCAGCAACTCCTTAGCCCAGGTACGAAAGGACTGCAGGTCGAGGGCATCGCCGTCATTCAGCACCAGGGCTGCAGCGACGCGCTCGCCCCACTCCGGGTCGGCGACGCCGACCACGGCACACTCGGCAACCGCGGGATGCGAGCGCAGTGCTTCCTCGATCTCGAGCGCGGATACTTTGTGTCCGCCGGTCTTGAGGATGTCGATGTTGGTGCGGCCAAGAATGCGGTAGCGGCCGTTCTCCACGATCGCAGTATCGCCGGTGCGAAACCATCCGTCGCGGAAGGCGGCCCTTGTCGCATCGGGCTGGCCCCAATATTCCGTGAAGACGCTCGGCCCACGAACTTCGATCTCGCCCGGCGTTCCCGGGGCGACCGGCCTGCCGTTCTCTCCGACCAGCTGAACCTCGACGCCCGGCAACGGCCGTCCGACGCTCGCGGGCACGCGTTCGCCGCGCAATGGATTCGATAGCGCCATCCCGATCTCCGTCATGCCATAGCGTTCCAGTAAGGTGTGGCCGCTGATTTCCTTCCAGCGATGAAGCGTGCTGACCGGCAGCGCCGCCGAGCCGGAGACCATCAGGCGCAACCTGGCGCACGCGTGGCTTAACTCTGCGCGACGCTCCGGCGAAGCCGCGTCCCAGGCGGCGATGAGCTTTACGTAAACGGTGGGGACCGCCATGAACAGAGTTATCCGGCCACTCGCGATGGAGTCCCATACGGCATTGGCGTCGAAGCGCGGCAGCATTTCGCAAGCCGCGCCCGACCACAGCGCGCAGGAAACAACGTTGATGATTCCGTGGACGTGGTGCAGGGGCAGACACAGCAAAATGCGATCGTCGGCAGACCACTCCCAAGCCTCAACCAGCGTCTCGATCTGCGCCACGATGTTGGCATGGGTTGTGACCACGCCCTTCGGCCGGCTGGTGGTGCCGCTGGTGTAGAGAATCATGGCGCGCCGGTCGCTGGGGATATCAGAGGGGACGTCCGGCAACTCCGCCGTTTGGCGGGAGAGAAGTTGCTCGTAGGACAACGCGCGGATGCCACGGGCGGCGGCAATTGGAGCCAGCAGGGAAGCGGCGTGAGCATCGAACACCAACGTCGATGCCTGCGCGTCGTCGATAAAGTACTCCAACTCAGGCCTGGTGGAGCTGAGTGGTAACGGGACGGCAACGCCTCCCGCTCGCCAGATGCCCCACTGCACCGCGACCCAGGGAAATCCCGGGGTGATCAGAAAGGCTATGCGCTCTTCGTGAAGGTCGTTGTCTTGAAGATCAGTGTGCTGAAGGTGGTTGCGGCCCACGAGCAACGCGGTCGCCACTTGCAAGGACGAATCCAACAGTTTGTCGTAGGTGAAGGATCCTTGCGCATCGAGTATGGCTGTGCGTCCGCCATAGCGCTCGGCGTGAGCGATCATTGGATGACGACTGGGGCATCTGATCACACGCAGACTTTACGTCGTCTGCGCAGCCTTGTCCACTAGGGAACGGGTTCTGCCGCGGCGGCGTCGACGGTTACGGGGTGGAGGTGGCTTTCTGATCTTTGACTTGCAACTCGTTCACCACCTGGAGCACGTTGGGAACGGTGGACGCCGCTTTTTCAACTTGGGCGCGGCGCGACTCCGAGTTGACCTCGCCGGTCAAAGTCACGACCCCATTCTTGACGCTATACTTGACGCCCTTCTGCAGGGTGTTCTGGATGAGGGCCGCATCTAAATTGCTTTCG
>Ga0116121_1000088_pt1 | contig 48972 bp, 27 predicted proteins | sample June2015DPH_13_1_FD_89725 | JGI IMG/M metagenome (GOLD analysis project Ga0116121, IMG submission 89725) | Peatland microbial communities from SPRUCE experiment site at the Marcell Experimental Forest, Minnesota, USA - June2015DPH_13_10 | ecosystem: Environmental > Terrestrial > Soil > Wetlands...
GTAGCCTAATTTTTTCGCGGTGGTCTCGATCCGTTTCTTGGTGGTCGTTGGGATATAGCGGGCGAGAGGCGCATTGTTCAATACGATGGAAACCGTGGTAGAGGAAAAACCACTCTGTTTCGCCACATCGCGAATCGTGACCATACTTGAAACTCCTATCGCGGAGTATCCAGCGGATGTTTCGCCCTTCCAAAAGAACCCGTTGCAGAACCGACACTTTCACGGCCGGCGCATCACAGCTTGAATGATCCGATAAATCGCCCAACTCAGGCGTTCCTATCATACTCACTCGGCAGGGCGTTCTCAGTGCGTCGTCTCGACTAATCGGTCCGCAAAGCAAAGAAGGTGGTTAGCGCTTGCCCTCGATCGTAAGCGGGTTACTGGCGGCGACGACGTTCCATCCGTCGATGGTCAGCACAAGGTCGCCGCTGCCGCTCTTACCCGGTTCGAAACGGGCGCTCAGTTCGCGCTTTTCCCCCGGCAACAACGACACGTAGTTGTCATCCCAAAAGATCGGCACCACGTCCTGATCGCGCTCCGCTTCGGCGAGTCGGACATGCACCATGAAGGCCACGCTTGCGCCTGGGTTCTCCACCACAGCGTGCACCACCCGGTCTTTCCCCTCCTGCTTTATCGACCCGCGAACGTCGAGCTTCACCGAAGGCAGGGAGTTCAGCCCACTCAGGTCCGCGTAAGCGCTCTCGGGAGTGTAGACATCTTCGAACTTGTTCGAATAATCGAGCACGTCGGGTTTGGTGGAGAGCCAGTAAAAGTTATCGCTCACCAGTTTGCCGGCAGCGTCATGCAACTCCAGCTTTAGAAAATAAGTTGGCGAGATGCCGTCCACCGGTTGCAGTCGTAACGCCCGAACGCTGCTGTCGGCGACCACATCGAGCGTCGCGTCCTGAGAAGCTCTTTCCTTCGCATTGATGTCCAGAATCTTCGCCGTAACGCGGAGACCGGTGAACGCATGATCGTACCCATTCACCACGGCGACTGAATTGTCATCGTAGGAATACTGCACATGCAATTGCTCGCACGCTTTCTTCGATCCGAAGTAAGCACCCGACGGCACCAGATAATAGTCGTACAGATTCCAGATGATGGAAGGCCAGGCATTGTTCAGCATCCACTGAATTACTCCGGTGGACTGGTATTTATTCCGCCCATACGCCTCGAACATCGCGCGCTGGGCCTCATAATTCATCGCTTGTGACTTGCGAAGAAAATCGTCCAGGCCAGAGGGCTTGCCATAACGGTGCTCCAGGCCATTTACGAACTTGTCGATGTTGGTGAAGCGCTCGCCGCCCGCATGGTAGTCCCAGTATTCGTCAACCGGCCATAAATGCCCGGCCGGAATGAACTTCCTTAAACTCGGCAGCGTCGGAATCACTGGCCCCGGGCTGGTCTCGGTGTTGTATCCGAATGCTCCGCCGCCCTCTTTGTCGATCTCCCAGTAGTTCGGAGGAACGTAGTCATACGGCCCTGACATTTTCACGCCCGACGCTCCAGTCACTTTGGTTCGCTCAGCCGATGCTGACGACAGTGACGGATTCGGCCACTTCGTGTCCTTGATGACCTGCAAGTAAAGGGTTTCGATATTGGCAGGGGGCGGTCCATCGCTGCCATAAAGCCAGACAAAAACGCTGGGATGATTTCGCAGCCGCGTGAGCTGATCGGTGAGTGACGCCGCCGCGATCTTCTCCGTGTCTGGAGTCCAGTGAGCCCATTGCTCCCAGAAGTCGCAGCAGGTCCATCCCGGCATGATCAGCACTCCCAACCGATCCGCCATGTCGAAAAATTCATCCCGTTCCATCCGGCCTTCCAGTCGGATGGCGTTCAAGTTCATCCCGCGGACATAGTCGATTGCCGCCGCGCCGCGCTCGTTCGACCACCGAAGGAGCATGTCCGGCGCCCAGGCTGCCCCGCGAATGAGCACTTCCCGTCCGTTGATTTTGTATAGGCGGTGGCCAGTCACCGTCAGTTCCGAAGTCACTTCGCGAATGCCAAAAGGGACGTCCACCGAGTCAAACGTATCTCCGTCGTCTCCGACCTGCACCCGGGCGGTGTACATTTCCGGTGATCCCATCTGATACGGCCACCAAAGCCGCGGGTGATTAATTTTGAGTTCGGGATATTGCTCGGGCGTGAAGACAGCCGTTTTCGACTCGGACGCCGCGAGTTCGACCTTCTGCGTCACAAGAATCCCCTCAATCCGCGCGCGGACAACGCATTTGCGCGGACTCGCCGCCGCATTATGCACATCGACGGTGATCGTGAGCGCCGCCGTCCTGTAGTCGTCGCCAAGTTTGGACGTAATAAAAGGATGACCGAGAGAAACGTCACCGCTCATCGTCAGGTAGACATCCTTCCATAATCCCATGTCTTTATCAGCAGGAGTTGGGTTCCAGTCCACCCATGTCATGGCGAGGTCGCCCTTGTCGGGCGCAGAAACTTCCACCGCCAGAGCGTTCAGTTTTCCGTCTGCCAGATGCTTGCTGACGTCAAACTGGAAAACCCTCATCATGCCCGCGACATCCTTAGCATCTGCGATCTTCTCGCCATTCAGCCAGATATTTGCCCGGTAATTGATCCCATCAAAATGGAGCCATTTTTTTCGCTTGGCTGCCTGCCCAGGTGTCGCGAACTCGGTTCGAAACCACCACGAACATCGAAATGGACTATCGGCCGGCATGGGTTGATTGGCAAACATGGCCTTCGAGGAATAGTCCATCCCAGGCAGCGATTTCAGATTCATTCCGAAGTAAGGATCAGGGTAGGTGCCATCCGCAACCAGAGCTGCGACTACTGTGGTGGGCGCACTGCCTTTGTGCCAATCATTCGCGTGAAAAGCAGCGGTCGAGATTTCCTGCCCGCCGGCCTTCACTTCGCATGACGATTGAATCTGCCAATTTTGACCGAGGAGGATTTTCGAGCCGTGATCATTGCTTCGTTCGCTCCGAGCATCCCCCGATTCAGCGACAGCCGTCACCGGCGCAGCAGCAATCAGAAGAGCGAGCCCCAGGGGAAAAAATCGCAACGCGGCTTCGAACAAGCGCAAACGGCCAAATGCCGGAACGAGCTTTTGAATGTTCATCAGGTGTTGTCCCTTCTGCCGGAATCGGTGCCCACCATACCGCCCCAGGTTCCTCGATAAATGTTTATTAAAACGTGTGAATATTGCTGTATAACTACCTCTGGTGTCAAGGACGAAAGACTGAAGAGTCGCCCGAGGTTCGTCGCACATTCTGGAACACGGCTTGGGATTGACAGTCTTGGCCTCCACAGACTCCAATAGGCCACTCATGGAATCGCTCCCCGGCACGACTACCTCGTCCGCTCCGCGCTTGCGTCGCACCCTCACGCTTTGGGACCTCATCCTGTACGGCATCATCGTCATTCAACCCACCGCGCCCATGCCGGCGTATGGGGTTTTCAGTAACGCCGGCCAGGGCCATGTCGTGACCTCCATCCTGATCGCCATGGTGGCCATGGTTTTCACGGCCATGAGTTATGGCCGCATGGCGCGGGTGTATCCAAGCGCGGGCTCGGCCTATACCTACGTGGGCCGCGAACTGCATCCCGCCCTCGGCTATGTCACCGGCTGGAGCATGACAATGGATTACATCCTCAATCCCTTGATCTGCACCATCTGGTGCGCCAAGGCGATGGCCGATCTGCTGAGCGGAACCCGCTACCAGATTCCTTATCCGGGCCTCTTGTGGCCGCTGATTTTTGCCGGTCTCTTCACGGCGCTGAACCTGCGCGGAGTGCAGACCTCCGCTCGCATCAACAAGACTCTCTGCGCGATTATGGGCGCCGTCATCCTGGCATTTTTCTGGTACACCATCCGCTACATATTCAATCTGCCGCAATTTCCTGAGGCATATTTTCTACGTCCGTTCTACAATCCGCAAACATTTACGATCAACCGCGTGTTCCACGGCACGTCGGTCGCCGTGCTGACCTACATTGGATTCGACGGCATTTCCACGCTTTCTGAAGAAGTGGAGAATCCCAAGCGCAACATTTTTCTGGCCACAGTTCTGGTTTGCGTGATTACAGGAGTGCTGGCGTCCGCCGAGGTTTACGGCGCTCAATTGTTGAGCCTGCAACATTTCGGCAGGGATTTCGGCGTTTTCTCCGAAGTCGGAGACGAGAACGTATTCAGCCATGTCGCAGGCATTGCCGGCGGCGTTCTCATGACCAAGGTGATCAGTGTCACCCTCCTCATCGCCACTATCGGATCCGGCATGGGATCCCAACTCGGTGCGGCCCGCTTGCTTTACGGTATGGGCCGCAGCGGCGCAATCTCCAAGAAGTTCTTCGGATCAATTCATCCGAAGACTCGGATTCCCGCCAACAACGTAATGTTTGTCGGCGGAATCGCACTGCTGGGCGCGTTTCTGATCAGCTACGACGACGGCGCCAACATGCTCAACTTTGGAGCGCTGATCGCGTTTATGGGCGTGAATCTCGCGGCGCTTACTCACTACTACATTCGCGGCAATGACCGCACTCTGGGGCAGTTGATCCCGCCAGTGTTGGGCTTCATCATCTGCTTCCTGCTGTGGATCAGCTTGAGTTCGAAAGCGAAAATCCTTGGGGCGATCTGGATGGCTGTCGGCATTGCATACGGAGCGTGGAAGACGCGCGGCTTTCAGAGCAGCCTGGTGAATTTCGATTTGCCGCCAGAAGAGTAGCGCCAGGCTCAGGCCAGCTGACCCGTTCGCTCGAAACGATGGTGCCAAACCTGCGCGGCTCCAATCAGGCCGGCATCCGGCCCCAGAGATGCCAGGGCAATCCTCACCCGCTCGGCCGGAACCAGCCTGCAATTCTGCGCGATCGCTTCCCGCATGCGATCCAGAAAAAGGGGTGCGCTCTTCATCACGCTGCCGCCCAACACGATCGCTTCCGGCGCGAACATCGTGATGAGGTTGGCCAAGCCAATTCCCATGTAATAGGCCTCACGTTCCACAGCGCGCCGAGCCCATTCGTCGGAATCTTGCGCTCGCAAGCAGATCTCCTGCGCAGTCAGGTCGCGATTGCCATACGTCGCCGGCGCGTTTTGTCGAAACCAGGCACGCATGGCAGGTCCAGCCGCAAAACTCTCCCAGCACCCGCGCGCACCGCACGAACACATGGGCCCCGAAGGATCGATGATGTGGTGTCCAATCTCGGGATGGCATCCCTCGAGCCCGCGATACACCTTGCCGTCTAGAACGACGCTCACTCCGATGCCCGTTCCCACTACCACATAGAGAAAACGCTTCCTTGATCTGCCGGCGCCCCAGTGCAACTCCCCGAGCGCCGCCGCGTCCGCATCGTTTTCCAGCGCCGCGGATACGCCGAACTCCCGTGACAAGACCTCAACCGGATTTCCACCCTCCCACCCTGGCAAGTTGTTCACATTTCCCAATGTTCCAGCCACGGTGTCCAGCGGGCCGGCACTCCCGATCCCAATCCCGCGCAATTTGGCGCCCACCTGTTCCTCGCACTGGTGGAGTAGCGCCGAAACGCGCTGCATGGCATGATCGAAACCGCGCGGCACATCCGTAGGACACTCGTTGCGCGCCACAACGCCGCCCGATGGATCGACAATCCCCACTGCGATCTTGGTGCCGCCGATGTCAACCCCGCCGATCATGGAGCCCTTTCCGGAATGAATCAGTTATTAAAATGATTTATTAAAACGTATGAATATTGATCCGTTTGGGGATTCATGTCAAGCAGAATTGCCTTTCCCGCTCTGCCACCGAAGTCTGCGGGCGGAATGTCGCCCTCTTTCGGAAGCGCGCCGCGGCCGTGTACCGTGCTTCAAGTTTTTCATGCGACGCATCGAAATTCTGCGTTGTACTTCCAGGCCTCCCAGACGCTATGAAAGGAGTTCAGCTCTTACGCGAGACTCCGCTCGAAGTGTGTGTCCGACAACCGCCTTGTACCCAAGCGGGTCCGCTGAAGATATTGCGATGTCAACGCCAAGAAATCCGCGAGCGCACGGCCTGCCCCCGGCGCAGGGCTTATACAATCCGGCCCACGAGCACGATGCCTGCGGTATCGGATTCGTCGCCAGCGTGCGCGGCCACAAGAGTCACGACATCATCCTCAAAGGAATCGAGGTTCTTACCAACCTCACTCATCGGGGCGCCTGCGGATGCGATCCCGAAACCGGTGATGGCGCCGGCATCCTGATTCAGATTCCGCACGATTTCTTCGTGCGCGAGTGCGAAACCCTTGGCTTCAAACTCCCCGGCCCCGGCGCCTATGGCGTGGGCATGACCTTTCTTCCGGTCGAGAAGCATCAGCGCCTACAGTGCGAAGGAATTCTGGAACGCATTCTCCGCGAAGAAGGCCTCGCGGTTCTCGGTTGGCGCGACACGCCTGTGAACCCTTCCGCAATCGGGCGCGTGGCACGCGGCTCGCAACCCTACATTCAGCAGGTGTTCGTGAATCGTCCCGCAGGTATGGACGAAAACGCCTTCGAACGAAAGCTCTACATTGTGCGCAAGCGTGCCGAGTCGGAAGTGTCCGCCTCCGACATCGAAGATAAGGAAACGTTTTACATCCCGTCTCTTTCCGCGCGCACCATCGTCTACAAAGGCCTGTTGCTCGCCCCGCAGATCGCAAACTTCTACGGCGAGCTTTCCGACGGCGCAGTTAAAAGCGCGCTCTGCATGGTTCATCAGCGTTTCTCCACCAACACTTTTCCCAGCTGGCAACTGGCACATCCGTATCGCTACGTTGCCCACAATGGCGAGATCAATACCTTGCGGGGCAACGTGAACTGGATGAATGCCCGCCAGTCGCTGCTCCAGTCGAAGCTATTCGGCCCCGACGTTAAGAATAATGACATTCAAAAGCTGTTTCCGATCATCGCACCCGGAGGCAGTGATTCCGCCAATTTCGATAACGCCGTCGAATTGCTTTTTCAGTCTGGACGCACCTTGCCCCACGTCATGGCGATGCTCATTCCCGAAGCCTGGGCTGGCAATCCGCACATGCGTCCCGAGAAGCGCGCGTTCTACGAATACCACTGCTCGCTCATGGAACCATGGGACGGTCCCGCCGTCATCGCCTTCACCGATGGACGCGTGATCGGCGCGACTCTCGATCGCAACGGCCTTCGTCCCGGTCGATACGTCGTCACCCATGACGATCTGGTCGTGATGGCTTCCGAAACCGGCGTGCTCGCAATCGCGCCGGAAAACGTCAAGCGCAAGGGGCGCCTTCAGCCTGGAAAGATGTTCCTCGTCGATACCGTCGAAGGCCGCCTCGTTTCCGACCGCGAGATTAAGCAGCGTCTCTCGTTCCAGCAACCCTATGCCGACTGGCTCAAGCAAAGCCAGATCACGCTCGACCAGTTGCCCGAACCGGCGCGCGTTCATGTGGCCAATCACGATACTGTCCTGTCCCGCGAAAGAGCTTTCGGCTACACCGACGAAGACTTGAAGATGATTCTCGAACCCATGGCATGCAAGGGCGAGGAGCCCATCGGCTCAATGGGAACAGACACTCCTCTCGCCTGTCTCTCCGATCGCCCGCAGCCGCTCTTCAATTATTTCAAGCAACTCTTCGCACAAGTCACTAATCCTCCCATCGATCCCATCCGTGAAGAAATGGTGATGTCGCTCATCAGCTACATTGGCGTGGAGCGCAACATTCTCGAAGAAACTCCGGAAAACTGTCACACGCTGAAGTTGCCGCACCCGATCCTCACCAACCGCGACCTGGAAAAGCTGCGCCGTGTTTCCAGCGGAGATTTACTGGCCATCACCTTGCCCGCGCTGTTCCGTGTCGAGGATGGAGAGGTCGGTCTCGAACGCGCCCTGGACGGCCTTTGCCGCCGCGCGTCCCTCGCCGTCACTTCTGGATACACTGTTCTGATTCTTTCCGATCGTGGCGTCGACAAAGATTACGCGCCCATCCCCAGCCTGCTCGCGCTGGCCGCCGTACACAATCTGTTAGTGCGTGAGGAGACTCGCACCGGCGTCGCTCTCATTGTCGAATCCGGCGAGCCGCGTGAGGTCATGCATTTTGCTCTGCTCATTGGCTACGGCGCGAGTGCCGTGAATCCTTACCTCGCCCTCGAAGCCGTAGAAGATCTCGCGCGTCGCGGCTACTTGCCCGAGCACGTAACTGCGGAAGTCGCCGTCACGAATTTCATCAAGGCGATCAACAAGGGTCTGCTGAAAACTTTTTCTAAAATGGGCATCTCCACGCTCCAAAGCTACCGTGGGGCGCAGGTTTTCGAGGCCATCGGATTGAACAAAGAATTGGTCGACGAATATTTCGTCGGCACGACATCGCAGTTGGAGGGTGTCGGCCTCGACGTGCTCGCGCGCGAAGCGGCGATGAAACACGAGCACGCGTTCCGTCCCGTGAGCGAATCCGATCCAGAACTCAGCATCGGCGGCAGCTACCATTTCCGCGCCGACGGCGAATATCACCTGCTCAATCCGCAGACCATCTCCAAGCTACAGCACGCCGTACGACAGTCCGACTTTAAGACATTTCAGGAATATACCGATCTCATCGATAGCCAGAGCAGCAACCTTACCACACTACGCAGCCTGATGAAGATCAAGAAGGCTGAGCAGCCAATCGCGCTTGAAGAAGTCGAATCCGCTAAAGAGATCGTGAAGCGTTTCGCCACCGGCGCGATGTCATTCGGCTCCATCAGTAAAGAAGCGCACGAAACCCTCGCCATCGCGATGAATCGCATCGGAGGAAAGTCGAACACCGGCGAGGGCGGCGAGGATGAAGAACGCTACGATCCCGCATTCAACGGCGATTCTCGCCGTTCCGCTATCAAACAGGTCGCATCGGCTCGCTTTGGCGTAACTACAAATTACCTGGTCAACGCCGACGAACTGCAAATCAAAATGGCACAGGGCGCCAAACCCGGCGAAGGCGGCCAGCTTCCTGGCCATAAGGTGGACGACGTCATTGCCCGTTTGCGCCATTCGATTCCCGGTGTTGGACTTGTGTCGCCGCCGCCGCACCACGACATCTACTCCATCGAAGATCTCGCTCAGCTCATCTACGATCTGAAGAACGTCAATCCCCGTGCACGTATTTCCGTAAAGCTTGTCGCCGAAGTGGGAGTTGGCACCGTGGCCGCCGGGGTCGCCAAAGCGCATGCCGATGTCATCCTCATCAGCGGCGACAGCGGAGGCACCGGCGCGTCTCCTTTAAGTTCGATCAAGCATGCCGGCACTCCGTGGGAACTCGGCCTCGCCGAGGCCCAGCAAGTTCTGCTGCTTAACGATCTTCGCGGACGTGTTCGCCTTCAAACTGACGGCAAGCTGCAAACCGGCCGCGATGTTGTGATTGCCGCCCTCCTTGGCGCCGAGGAATTCGGTTTCGCCACCACACCGCTCATCACCATGGGCTGCATCATGCTGCGCAAATGCCATCTGAATACCTGCTCGGTCGGCATCGCCACGCAAGATCCCGAGCTGCGCAAGAAGTTCCAGGGCCAGCCCGAGCATGTCATCAATTTCTTTTTCTATCTCGCTGAGCAAGTGCGGCAATACATGTCTGAGATGGGCTTCCGCACCATCGACGAAATGGTCGGCCGCGTCGATATGCTCGATGTGCAGCCCGCCGTCGATCACTGGAAAGCCCGCGGCATCAACCTCTCAATGGTTCTCTACAATCCGCCGATTCCCAGCCGTGTGGCCCGCCGCGGCGTGCAGTCGCAAGATCACGGTCTCGAGCAAGCTCTCGATCACCAATTGCTCGAGCAGGCGCGTCCCGCTTTGGAGAACCTCAGCCCCGTCACGATGGACCTCCCGGTTCGCAACGTCAATCGCTCCGTCGGCGCCATGCTCAGCGGAGAAATCGCTCGCCGTTATGGTTCGGAGGGTTTGCCCGACGACACGATCCGTATTCGCCTGACTGGTTCCGCTGGCCAGAGCCTCGGTGTTTTCCTCGCTAACGGTGTCACGCTCACGCTCGAAGGCGACGCTAATGATTACGTTGGCAAAGGGCTTTCCGGCGGACGCCTGATCGTCTATCCTCCTCGTCAGGCTGGCTTCGCCGCCGAAGAAAATATTTTGATCGGCAACGTCGTCCTCTATGGCGCAACCAGCGGAGAAGCTTTCTTCAACGGTATCGCCGGTGAGCGTTTCGCGGTGCGCAACTCTGGCGCAACGGCGGTTGTCGAAGGCGTGGGCGATCACGGCTGCGAATACATGACCAAGGGCGTAGTGCTTGTGTTGGGCCAGTGTGGCAGGAATTTCGCCGCCGGCATGAGCGGAGGCATCGCCTACGTCTTTGACGAGCGCATGGACTTTACCCAGAAACGCTGCAACCTCGCCTCCGTCGATCTCGAGCCCGTCATCGAAGCCGAAGACCTGCGAATCGTTCACGATCTCGTTACCCGCCACGCCGACCTCACAGGCAGCCCACGAGCGCGCATGATCCTCGACAACTGGTCAACCATGTTGCCTCGCTTTATCAAAGTGTTTCCGCACGAATTCAAGCGCGTTCTAGGTGCGGCCCGCGCGCGCCAGCCCTACCTCGCCGGTCAGCCCCTGCCGGTTGGAGCGACGGGCGCCTCGCTCATCCCCGCTTCATCCGCCCGGGTAGCGCAGGTGCACCATGGGTAAGCCCACAGGATTCATCGAGTACGGTCCAGAGCACACGCAACGCCGTCCGGTCACGCAGCGGGTGAACGACTGGTTCGAGATTTACGTCGACGCTCCCGAAGAGCAATTGCGCCGCCAGGGTGCGCGCTGCATGGATTGTGGCGTCCCCTTCTGTCACACCGGGTGCCCGGTCAACAACATCATTCCCGACTGGAACGATCTCGTGTATCGCGGCCGTTGGAAAGAGGCCGTGCGCCAACTCCATGCCACCAATAATTTTCCCGAATTCACCGGTCGTATCTGTCCCGCACCCTGCGAAGCCGCATGTGTGCTTGGTATTAACGAGCCGCCAGTCACGATCAGGCAGATCGAAAAAAATATCGTCGAGCGCGGATTCAAGGAGGGCTGGATCAAGCCTCAACCGCCAAAAGTCCGCACGGGAAAGAGCGTGGCGATTGTAGGTTCAGGTCCCGCCGGTCTCGCAGCCGCGCAGCAACTGCGTCGCGCTGGACATGCGGTCACGGTGTACGAGAAGGCCGATCTAATCGGTGGCCTTTTGCGCTATGGCATTCCTAACTTCAAATTGGAGAAACACTTCATCGATCGCCGTATCGATCAGATGTCCGCCGAAGGAGTACAGTTCGTCACCAACGCTAACGTTGGCGTCAACGTCGCGGTCGAAGACCTGCAACATGACTTCCATGCAATCATCCTCGCTGGTGGAGCGGAACACCCTCGCGATCTCAACGTGCCCGGCCGGGAACTCAAAGGCATTCACTTCGCCATGGAATTCCTCCCACAGCAGAATCGCCGTTGCGCAGGCGATTCGCTCGACCCGGCGGAAGAAATTCTTGCCACCGGTAAGCGCGTGGTCATCATCGGCGGAGGCGACACGGGTGCCGATTGTCTCGGTACGGCCCACCGCCAAAAGCCGCTGTCGGTGCATCAGTTCGAGATCATGCCCATGCCCCCGCAAGAGCGCTCGCCGCAAACACCCTGGCCACTCTGGCCGCTGCAATTGCGCACCGAAGCCGCTCACGAAGAAGGCGGCATCCGCGACTGGAGCATCGCGACCACAAAATTCACCGGCGATCAGGATGGCAACGTGAAACAGCTGCACGCGGTTCGCGTCGGCCCGCCGCCCACGTTCGACCCGATCCCAGGCAGTGAGTTCGCCATCGACGCCGACCTGGTTCTGATCGCGATGGGTTTCGTTGGTCCCGTGCGCAGCGGCATGATCACGCAATTGGGCATCGCCCTCGACCGGCGCGGAAATGTAGCCGCCGATGCTCGCTACATGACTTCAGTCCCAGGAGTCTTTGCCGCCGGAGACATGCGCCGGGGCCAGTCGCTCGTCGTGTGGGCCATCGCCGAAGGCCGCAAAGCCGCAGCCTGCGTAGATCAATATCTGAGGGCCGAGTCGAACACTCTTCCGGCAGTCGCCTCGATCGCAAAGCCTCAGGCCGTCGCGTCTTAGCGGCAATGGGCCGCGAGCGCCGCCGTCTGCGAAAAGCGAGCCGTCTTGGTCGCTACTTATTGGAAGATAGATACTCGTGCAGTAGTCTCTTCTCGCTCAGTACCTTTATCCCTTTTTCTCATCCTGGCGTAGAATTCCGCTTCGCACCAACTTGATGAACGCAACCGCGGCTCTCGGCAGCGTTCGGTGCCGGTCGTGCACCATTCCCAGTTCCCGCCATAGTTCAACATCTTTCAGCGGCACCAGCCGGATCTCTCCGGAACGGCTTTCCCGCCGCGTAAACGTCTCGCTGATCAGAGACACGCCCAGCCCCGATGCCACGAACGTCTTGATCATTGCGATGCTCGGCAATTCCATCGCGATTTTGAGCTGCGCCTGATAAGGCCGGAACAGCTTGTCCATAATCTGCCGAGTGTATCCGGCTTTCGGAAAAATCAGAGGCTGCTCGGCAGCAACACTGACATCAACTGCTTTCAGCTTCGCCAGCGGATTCTCCGGGCTCATCGCCAGCATTAGCCGGTCGCGAAAAATCCGTTCCACCGCCAGACGCGGTAGCTTCACCGGCAGCGTAACAATGCCGACGTCAATCATTCCATCCTGAATTCGCTCCAGAATTTTTCTGCTGAAGTTCCGGTAAATGCTGATCTGAACATCCGGATAAAGCCGCCGATATTCTTCGAAAGCATGAGGCAACACATAAAGACATGTCGCTTCGTTGGCACCAATAGCGAGCACGCCGCGTGGCGTTGCGCCCTGGTCGGTCACCGCGCGTATCGATTCGTCGCGCAGCGCCAGCAGCCGGACTCCGTATTCAAACAGAACCTCGCCCGCAGGCGTGAGCCTCACCTTTTTACCGGACCGGTCCAGCAACTTTGCTCCATAGTCCTGTTCGAGCTGGCGGATTTGCGCACTGACGGCCGATTGAGAGAGAAACACCTTCTCCCCGGCTCGCGAGAAATTCCCGAGCTTGGCAACTTCCAGAAAAGTGGCGAGTTGATCGAAGTCCATAGATTGTTCTCGGAAATCAGCCCTTCCCGCCCTGCGAATTCCACTTCTCTGTGATCACGGAAACCTGCCGCAAGGAAAGTGTTTTGCCACCCACCATCATAATGAAAGAAATTGCTCCGGCGGACGGTTTCTCCATCCTCACCAATAAAAAGGGGGCCGCGTTATGCGGCCCCGTGAAGCTGCTCAGACTGCGTTTGGATTACTTTCCAGTTCCCGACAGACTCGAAGTCTGCGGGCTTCCGGCAACGTTATCGCTGACCTGCAACGTTCCCGTGAGCGTGCCCGTCTGCGTGGGTTGGAAAACCACGCTGATCGTGCAACTGGCGTTCGCAGCCAGACTCGAAGAACAGGTCGTCGATGAGACGCTGAATTCACCAGTCGTCGAGATCGAGATCCCCGTCAGTTCGACGGTCTGCTTGTTCGACAGCTTGAATGCTTTCGCCGCGCTCGTTGTTCCCACTGCCGTCTTCGGGAACTTTGCGCTCGCAGGCGTCAACGTAACTGCTACCTCACCGGTGCCCGTCAGCGGTACCTGTTGCGGGCTGTTGCCGGCATTGTCGGTGATGGTGATGTCTCCAGTCCGAGCGCCAACCTGGGTCGGAGTGAACGTCACGTGGATCAAACAGCTCGCGCCCTGGGCCAGAGTGCTACCACAGGTCGTCGAGCTGATGGCAAAGTCGCCGCTCGGCGTGATGCTGCCTATGTTCAGCGTGGCAGAGCCGCTATTCCTCATGGTGACGGTCTTCGCAGCCGACGTGTCTCCCACGATTTCTTTTCCGAACGCCAAAGACGCCGGAGTAAGAGTGACGACTGGGGCGGTTCCCGCGGTAACGGTGAGGTTGACTGTGGTCGTGTTCGTCAAGGTCCCCGATGTCCCGGAGACCGTGATCCCGTAGGTGCCCTTTGTCGTTCCGGAAGGCACTGTAATTGTCAGGGTGCTGGTCGAGGTTGTGGGATTCGGACTGAAGTTCAACGTCACTCCGCTCGGCGCCCCAGTGGCGCTGAGGTTGACGCTGCCGGTGAACCCGTTAACAGGAACAACCGTGATCGTGCTGGTTCCGCTGCTGCCCTGTTGGACGCTAATTGAACTCGGGCTGGCGGTCAGGCTGAAATCGGCCTGCGCCACAACGTTCACCACAATCGCGTTCGACTGGATCCCGTTCGCTACCGAATACAAGTTATAGCTCCCGCTGACCAGGCCGGCCGGCACATCAAATTGCGTGCTGACGGCAGTTCCCGGAGCGATTGAATGCGTGTTCTCACTGTGCGTGGTTGCGTAATAAACGTTCGGTCCCGAAACCTGCTGCAAGACAACCAGTGGATAGTTCGTCGGTCCCTGGTAGTCGTCACCGTAGGCATTGTTTTCCGTCAAACCATTCAGCTGCGTGCCAGACAGCCCGTTATTCGTTGACGGGCTGCCGATGTTTCCACTGATCGCATTGATGGTCGGCGCGACCCCGGCGACAACTCCGGAAGCCGGCGTATAGATTTCGACCAGGCCGCTGAAATCCGTGAACATGATCTGCCCAGTCGGAAGCATCATCAAGTGTCCCACCCACGATGAATCAGACGGGCAGTTCTTGGGGTTCGCAGTGTTCGTCAGAGTGTTGGCCACTGGATCATACTCAACAAACTGGCAACCCGATTGAAACAGGCCAGGGCTCAGCATCGCGAGTACCTTGCCGTTCGGTTCCAGTGCCGCTGGACCATCCGCCTGATCCAAACTACTGGCGGGAGTCGGGCCAGACGTCCATGTATTGCTTACCACGTCATAAATCGCTGTTGCGTTGACGTTTCCGCCAAACTGCAAAACCTTGTTGTTGTACATCAGGACCGCTGCCCCCAATTCCTCGTCGTTGGGGTTATAGAGCTTGACAGGAGTATTGGGTCCGCACGACCAGATGCCGGTGCTCTGATTGTAGAGCTCCGAACCCTGGCTCCCGCCGCAGCTCGAGCTTTTTGTATCCACCGTCAGTACCAGCTCGTTGCTCAGCATTGTGAATGCCGATTCATCGTTGTTGGACTGATTTACGGAGCCCGTCGCCGTCCACGAATTTGGCCCATCGTACAGAGCGTTCTGGGCCGTACAGCAGTTCGCCTGCATGTACGTTCCGTCCGCCAGGGTGACGCTCTCGGCATCGCCGATCGTCGACCAGCCGCTGGGCGGAGAATTGCTCTTCCAGGTAATCGAGCTGCCCGAGATCGTTCCGATCGCGCCCAGCGTCGTCCAGTCCGAATTTCCGTTGTTGTATTCACCGCCTTCGATGACAATCGTTTTCCCGTCCATCAGCACTTGCGAACCGAAGAACCAGGGTGCGTAGCCGGAAGGCAGCTGCCCGCCGGAACTCCAGGTGCCGTTCACGTAGTTGCCCGTCGAGTCGGGAGTAAGAATGTGCCAGTTCGCGGAATTTCCGCTCTGTTCTTCGTGCACCAGGATTCTGCCGTCCCTGAGTTGCAGCATGGCGCCGAGATCAGCCCCGGGTTGATTAACGAGTGGTGTCCAGGTCTGGGCACCGGCGGCTCCGACCAATGCAGCGAGCATGGCGGACGTGAGAACAAGCTTGAGTAGAAATTTCAATCGGATCCCCTTTTTTGGCGTGGAAGAACGACCAAAGGTGACCAATACTGTATACGTATTTTCCATGGTTGTGTAGTGTGAAAAGATTCGCACCAGAACCGCAGCGGTTTGGTACTGATGCGCAAGCCTCGTTGTTCGAGGATCCCCCACTTTTGTGCCATTGCGATTAAACCGTCCTATCGCAGGAGGATGCAATGAGGGAATTAACGAACATAACGCCGCCGAAAAACAGAGCCGAAAGCCCAAATCCTGTTCAACTGATATTCTAAGATTTCGAGGAAACATGGCCGCACTCATCGATGCCATCGACATCAAGCGCAAGATGTTCTTTGAGTTTGAAAACACTCCCTTCCACTGTCTGGAAGCTGAGGTCTCCACCCCAACCGCACGGGGTGCGCAGACCCTTGTCCGGCTGAAGATGCGTAATCTCCTTACGCGCGCAGTTTTTGAGAAGACGTTCAAGGCCAGCGACAAGTTCAAGGACCCGGATCTCGAAATGGTTCCGGCCTCCTTCCTGTATAGCGATGCCGATGGCTTCTACTTTATGGATCAGGGAAGCTTCGAAACTCTCGCGCTGTCGGAGGAAATGCTCGGAGACGCCCGCGATTTTCTTTCCGAAGGTTTGGTCATCCAGATCCATAAATACAACGGCAATCCCATCGGATTGCAGATGCCGCCTCACGTGGAGCTCGTCGTCACGCAGACTGATCCCGGCGTTCGCGGCGACACGTCCAGCGGTTCCGTCACCAAGCCCGCCACGCTTGAGACCGGCATAGAAATCCGCGTCCCGCTTTTTATCAAGGAAGGCGAAAAAGTGAAGGTTTCCACCGAGACCCGTGAATTCGCGGGCCGGGCTTGAATTCGTTATCGAGAACACCATGAAAATTATGTTGTCGCTGAGCATTCTGTTCGTTGCCGCCATCGTGATTTCTTCCACCACACCAGCATTCGCAGGAACCGCGGACTTCGGCCCATCGAATCCGTTTTATGCCCCGAGCACTCTGCCTTTCGAAGCCCCACCGTTCGATCGGATCAAGAACGGAGACTTCCAGCCCGCCCTTGAGGCAGGCATGGAGCAGCATCAAGCTGAAATTCAAGCCATCGCCGAAAATCCCGCTGCCCCGACTTTCGACAACACCATCGTCGCAATGGAGAAGTGCGGCCGTCTTCTCGATCGAGTCATGTCCGCTTTCAACGGAGTCACGGGCGCTAATACCAACGATGACCTTCAGAAGGTTCGCACCACCGAGGCTCCCAAACTCGCCGCCCACAGGGATTTCATCTACCTGAACACGAAGCTCTTTGCGCGCGTGGATGCCATCTACAAGCAGCGTGCCACGCTCAAACTCGACCCGGAATCTCTCCGTCTGATCGAGCGCTATTACGACGACTTCGTGCACGCCGGCGCCCACCTCTCCGAAGCGGATAAGACGGAACTTCGCAAATTGAACGAGGAAATCTCGACGCTTTCAAACGCCTTCACCAATAAACTTCTCGCCGCGACCAAAGAAGGCGCCTTCGTCACGGCCGACCAAGCTGCCTTGGCTGGGTTCTCCGATGCTCGCCTTGCAGCCGCTGCCGAAACCGCCAAGAGCCGAAAGGTAGAGGGCTTTGTGGTTCCGCTCCAGAACACCACCGAGCAGCCCGATCTGGTTTCGCTTGCGGATCGTGCAACGCGGCAGGCGATTTTCGAGCGTTCGTGGAACCGCGCCGAACGTGGCGATGCCAATGACACGCGCGACACCATTGCCCGCATCGCGCAGCTTCGCGCCAAGAGGGCAAAGTTGCTCGGTTATCCCAGTTTCGCCGCCTGGAAGCTCGAAGATCAGATGGCCAAGACTCCGCAAGCCGCGCTGCAATTCATGGACGCCCTCGTTCCCGCCGCTACCGCAAAAGCAGCGAGCGAAGCGAACGATATTCAGAATGTAATTGACTCGCAGAAAGGTGGATTCCAACTCCAGCCCTGGGATTGGAATTTCTACGCCGAGCAGGTCCGCAAGGCTCGCTACGACCTCGACGACGCACAGGTCAAACCTTACTTCGAGCTTAATAATGTCCTGGAGAATGGCGTGTTCTACGCGGCCAACCAGCTTTACGGCATCACGTTCAAAGAGCGCCACGACATTCCTGTCTATCAATCCGACGTGCGCGTCTTCGAGGTCTTCGACGCCGACGGCAAGCACCTCGCGCTCTTTTACTGTGACTACTTCAAGCGCGATAACAAAAACGGCGGAGCCTGGATGTCGGAATTCGTCGGCCAGTCCCGCCTGTTGGGGACTTCACCCGTCGTCTACAACGTTGCGAACCTGCCCAAGCCCGCCGAAGGCGAAGCCGCTTTGATCAGCTTCACCGACGTCATCACTATGTTTCACGAGTTTGGGCACGCATTGCACGGCATGTTCTCCAATGCCGAATATCCGACTCTTTCCGGAACTTCAACCGCCCGCGATTTTGTCGAATTTCCGTCGCAGTTTAATGAACACTGGGCTCTCTACCCCACCATTTTTGCTCACTATGCGAAGCACTATGAAAATGGAGCGCCCATCCCGGAGGAACTGGCCGCGCGCATCCGGAAGGCTGCCACGTTCAACAAGGGTTACGACATGACCGAATTGCTCGCGGCCGCCGAACTCGACATGCAGTGGCACTTCCTGTCTCCCGACGCACCTCTTCAGAACCCTGACGCGTTCGAGAAACAGGCGCTCGACAAAACCCATCTCAACATCGCCTATGTGCCGCCCCGCTATCGGTCCACTTACTTCAGCCACATCTGGGGAAGCGGTTACAGCGCAGGTTACTACGCTTATCTTTGGACGCAGATGCTCGCCGATGACGCCTATCAGTGGTTCGTCGAAAATGGCGAGCTGAGCCGGGCCAACGGCGATCGCTTCCGTCACATGGTTCTGTCGCGCGGCAACACCGAAGATCTCGCCAAAATGTACGAGTCGTGGCGCGGCGCTCCGCCGAACTCTAAGGCAATGCTCAAATATCGCGGCCTGGAAGAATCCACAACAAAATAGTACCGAGACAGAAAAACGCGGACACCGGGTGGCAACGGGAAGCTGGAAGAACTAATGAGGTTGTCTCGGCCTGACCTCGTAGCTTCAGCGTTTGTCCCATGAAGATGGCGCTCCAGCCAGTCTCCACGACCACATCAAGAAAGATGTGGAAGTGAGGTCAATGCCCGGCTCGGTCGTGCTATACGATTGCACGTTGTCTCGATAAATTGCCGCTTCCGATCTTTCGTACTTGCCGTCCTTGCCGTTAAACACTTTGAATGTGTCGACGCCATTTGCCGGACACCGAAGCATGCCCGGTTGCGTGCCCGACGTCGCCGCATTTGCCGGACCTTCGGTCGCCGCGCCCCAGAGTATCGGCGTGCCGCCTGAAGTTCCGTCGAGCGCTCCCGCCAGATTTGCCACCTGATGTTGAATGCAGTTGGGAAACGTTGTGCCGTCGCCCACGATAAAAGAAGAACCCCACGAGTTCGCGCCCAGAATGTTGCCCAGCCATTGTTGCGAGTACGTGTTGTAGGTGCTTGAGCCGGTCAGATAATAAAGTTCACTGGCCATCACCGAGAGGCCGGCGCCGTGTGACGTCGTATCTCCGTTCTGCCACGGCACGCCAAATCCCCAGACATCGCTTTGCGATTGCGCAATGGCCAAGCCAAGCTGATTTTCCAGCGCTGTGAGCATGGTAGCTTGGTTGACCGCCAAACCACCCGGATTCCCCGCTATCCCTAGCGCCCGATACAACTCAAAGTGCGCAAGACCGCTGACGTCATAAAGATTGAGAGTATCTTCATTGCCGGTACCGTAAATCTTGCTGATGTAGCTCGAAGCATACTGCGCCGCATCCATGAGGTATGTGTTCGGATCTACAACCGGCAGTCCCTTGGGCAACTTGCCTTGTCCCGACGCTAATGCGAAGTAGAGTTCCGTGGCCCCAAGTTCCATGTCGTCGTCCCACACAGTTTCTGGGTAACCATCGAACGGCATGGTTGTGAGCAGGCAGCCTGACTTACAGCTCCCGCTGTTCACCGAATTCGCCGGATCGGCCAGCGAAGTATCGGCCAATGCAAAAATGTCTTCCGCATTCTGCAGCGCCAGCGCCGCCGTCGTCGGATCGATCGTGCTGTAAAGCTGGTAATACTCGGCAAATGCCGCCGCCATGCGCCCCGCCAAATTAGGGCTGATTGGCGATCCCGCGGTTGCGGCAACAAAACTCGGTCGGTAGCAGATGTAAAAATAATCTGCGGTGCAGCCTTTGTAGTCATCGGCCGCCTGCGGCGGCGTCCAGATGTCATACTCCGTTTCAAGCGCGGGAAAGTTCTTCCAGTCCTGGCTGTTGTCGACTTGATAGTAAAGAGTCTTGCTGTTGTCATCCCACATCTGCATCAGCCAGCTGAATCCGAACTGCGCTTCAGCGCTGAAATCGGAAGCTGTCGGCGCGCCTGCCGCAGTTCCCGCATACGAGACTGCAACCGGCGGCGCAGCTGGATTCACCGGTGCATGCGGTCCCATCTGGTTCGGAAAATCACGCACGCCGATTTCCATCAGAGCCGTCGTATAACTGACCGTCTCCACATACTTCATGTAATCGCCTGCATCCCACCAGCCGCCTTCTCCATCGATCACCGAGCCGGTGGACGTCAACGGAGTTCCGGCGTTCGCGATCTCATCGTTTTTGTTCAGCAGAGGCGTGTCATAAACCGTCGTGTTCGCGTCGTTCAAGTGCCCGGGCGCGCTGCGCAGGGCGTTCGGAATGTAATTCGCTCCATCGCGCTCCGTCTCATAAAACCAGAGCGTATTCAGAAGAAACCCGGGATAGAGTACCGATGGCGTATTGACCGCAAACTTCGGCGATGTTGCGCTAACGGGTCCGGCGACAGCGATCGAATAAACATCATCGCCGGGTGCGGTGAAATCAAGCGCGTACACCTGGTAAGAAAGCTTGCCGCTGTTGCTCCAGGTACCAAGCAACGCCCCGATCGCGCCCGAATCAACCGTCTGCCCTTCCGAGTTGATGACTTTGAAAGTTGCTCCCGATTCCGGAGCCGTGGACATCAGATAAGCCTGAAAACGATTATTGCCGGTTTCATATCCCGCTTGATTTACTCGGACATACGCCGACGAAGCAGCTGCCGTCGTCACACTGCAAGCGAGCAACACAAACGTGAAGAAGGCACCCAGAGAACGTAGCTGGGCCGACCGTTCTAGCGCTCTTCTGATCGCTTTCATGCTTTCTCGTCGGACGGCGTTTTTCTAAAAACGTATTAAAACGTTTAAATCAAGGCATTCTTACGTTTTGGCAGTCTATACCATCTTCGAAGAGGTTTCCAGATCGATCTCGGGGAGGGGCGGTCGTCGCGTCAACTATCGCACTTCGCTGAAAAAGCGCCAGATCTCTGCGCTGGCATTTGGCCCCTTCGGATCCCCGTAGTGATGAACTTTTGGCGACCCCGACCATGCGTGGCGAAGGCCCTGCACGATCCACTTTTCCATCAATAAATTGCCGGCTTCATCGGTATAGACGTGCCGGTGGTACTCGTAACCTCCCTGCACCTTGCCGTCGGCCACTCTCTTCGACAAGGCAAAGGCGCGATTTCCATATTCCGCGGCAAGACACTCGTTCGTCTTGCTCCATTGGGCGATTAACTGGTCCGCGTTGATGGGATTCACGCTGTCATCCTCGCTTCCGTGGAAGACAATCAGCGGCATGCGATGCCTCGGCCGCCGTGCCAGTCCATCCTTCATCGCGACAAATGCGGCCTGCCCTTGTTCGATGGGATCAGGCCCTCCATGTTTTAGGACCGCGAACGCGCCAGCGACACTCGTCGCGGCTCTGAATTCACCTCCTGCCGCAACTGCAATCCCTGAGAAAAGATCCGGATAGGTCGCACCGGCAATCACAGCCATCGCGCCCCCGGCCGATACGCCCCCGATGTAAACGCGCTCCGCGTCAACGTTGTAAAGCATGCGTACATCCTCGACGATCGCCGCCAGAATCGAGGGCTCTCCGCAACCGCGAGATTGATGCTTGGGTTCAAACCAGTTCCAGCACTTCAACAGATTGGCGAGCCGCGATTGCTCCGGATACGCAACCAGGAATTGATTCGCATCGGCAACTGCATTCATGCCGGAAATCTCAGCCATGTCTTCCGCATCGTGCGTGCACCCGTGGAGCAGAACTAAGAGAGGCGCAGGCTTTTCCCTTGCCAGGGTTGTGGGGACCCAAAGCTTGTAATGGCGTGAACCGCCTGTCGCATGTGCGCTCCCATTAGTCCAACCAGGCTCCGCCATCCTTCAGCAATTCCTCCAGTGTTTCGGCCTAACTTGTCGCCACGTAGACTTAAGAGCTTTCTCCATTGGCCAATCTAAGCGTCCGGTCCGCTACCAGCAAGAGCCGATTATTCTACCGCGCTTAGGAGTGCAACAAAGTTCACTTTATCCTTTCCTGTTTTCCGATTTTTTATTCGGCTCCTCCGATGGGCGGTAGTAGAATTGGGGCGCACGTCCCCGCCGCCCCCACAAAAGGAAGGTACACCCAATGCCTCGTCTCCCAATGCTGATCCGGATTTTTGTTCTGTGTGTTTTTGCATTAACGTCGCTCGCTTTTGCAAACGCCGCCAGTCCCAAGACGATCGCCAGCTACCCATCATCCCACGCCGTCTCGGAACGCGTGTCGGACCTGCCCATCGATCTCTCGATGTTCCCAGGCCGCGAGATGCCCGAGCCTCGCCCAAGTCCTCTTGTGAATCGCGCGACTCCAGGTCCCTGGCAGCTCGACCCGGCCCTGCAGAAAGAAGCATTACCCGAAGTGGGCGCAACGCAGGGCGTGAATTTCGATGGCATCGGATCAAACGGTTGGATTCCTTCCGATTCCAATCTGGCCATCGGCCCAACCCAGATCGGGGCGATTGTGAACACGTATCTCGCCGTCTACACCAAGACCGGTACGCTGCTTTCTGGCCCCACTAACATCCCGACGATCTTTGGGCCGCTCGGCGGACTCTGTACGACCTACATTGTCGATCCGATTGTGCTCTATGACCGTCCTGCCGATCGCTGGGTGGTGGCCGGCATCGGCGACAATTATGCTGGCGCCTACGGAGAATGCATCGCCGTATCCACCACGAACGATGCGACCGGATCGTACAGCCTTTATTTCTATAGCTTCGGCGCGAATCTGAACGACTATGACAAGCTGAGCGTGTGGGCGACCGCGAGCAACGCTGCGTATCTGGCCACCTACAACATTTTTGACGGCGGATCCAACTTCGCAGGCGCCGACCTCTGCGGCTTCGACCGCACCAAAATGCTGGTCGGAGATTCATCCGCAGCGATGCTGTGCCAGATGACTCCCAGCAGCGAAGGCAGTTATCTGCCTTCCGACATGGACGGACCGACTCCGCCGGTCGATAAGACTCCGGGACTGTTCCTGACTTGGCAGAACAGTAACCCGGGAGAGCTTTACCTCCGCAAACTGACTCTTGACTTTGCCACCGGCAAAGCCAAGCTCTCCAACGCCACCGTCATCCAGGTCGCCAATGACAACCTGTCATGCGGCGTTGGTTTTGGCACCTGCGTTCCCCAACCGGGAACTTCCCAGGAACTCGACACACTGGGCGATCGCCTGATGTATCGCTTCGCCATCCGCCATTTCCCCGATCACGATCGGGCCGTGGTCAACCACGCCGTTGAAAATGGAAATCAGGTCGCGATCCGCTGGTATGAACTCTACGACCCGGCCGGGACGGTCACTCTCAATCAACAGGGAACCTTCGCTCCCGACACGACCTATCGTTGGATGGCCAGCCTGGCGGAGGATCAGAGTCAGGACATCGCCCTCGGGTATAGCGCTTCCAGCAGCAGCGTCTATCCCGCGATTCGGTTCACCGGACGCGTGCCAACCGATCCTCTTGGCACGATGGAAACTGAAGCCAGTATCATCGAAGGCTCTGGTTCGCAGACCGGCGGTACCTATGCCAATCGTTGGGGCGACTACACGGCGATGCAAGTCGACCCCACCGACGACTGCACTTTCTGGTATGTGGACGAATATGAACAGGCCAGCGGCTACTACAACTGGAGCACTCACATCGGGTCGTTCATCTTCAATGGTTGCGGTGGCACGGGAGGCGGCCCGGCCGTTACTCTGGCTCCCACTTCGTTAAAGTGGGGCAAAATAGCTGTTGGGACCACAGCGGCCGCGAAAAAGGTTGTGCTGACAAATAGCGGCACCGGAACGTTGAACCTCGGCACGATCGCCACCAGCGGCGACTTCGCACTCGCGACCGTCAAGCAGACCAAGAAGGTGACGCCCTGCGTGAACGGTGGCACCGTGGCTGCTGGCGCCAGTTGCGAAGTCAAGGTGACTTTCACTCCAACGCAAACCGGAACTCGCACCGGCGATTTGACCTTCACCGATAACGCCCCGAATAGTCCTCAGTCTGTGGGCCTGACGGGAACCGGCAAATAGCCAGCGCCGCAGTGGGGCGGGACTTCGGTCTCGCCCCGGCGGTTGATGACTTTGATGCCTTCGAAGTGCCCGCATTAAGGCTTGGGCTTTAGGCTGGGTCAATGACCAGCGTGAAGGTCACAGTCTGCGTAATCGTTCCTGACGTTCCCGTAACAGTCACCGGACTGGACCCAGTCGGGGCGCCCGCGGCAGCTTTGAAAACCACTTTTTGCTTTTTCCCATTTCCGGGCTCGACGGTAGCAGTAACTCCGTTTGGCAGCGGAGAGACCGTCAGAGTGACCGTGCCCTTGAAAACGCCGAAGTCCTCAACGCTAATTGCGGCCTTGGCAGTCTTGCCATCTTTCAAGGTAACGCTGCTTGGCCCCGCCAGTGTGAATCCGCCAATGCCAAACGAGTCATCGATCGCGTTAGCAAATTTGGCTGCCAGACCATTGCCGACAAAATCGTCGTAGAGCCACATGAACCCGCCACTGATCCCGCACTCGTTATGCCAGGCAGTCATCTTGGTCTGGACCGTGTGAGGACTATTGCCGTGATCCCACAACCCTGGAAAAACTGGAACCGTGCCAAAATTCCACTCCGAAGAACACGGATTGTTGCCTCCGCCCCCGGCGTATACCTGCAAATGCACACCGTCCACTGTGCCTGGTAGCTGATCATTGATTTCTGATACGACGCTCATCCAGTAAGTGTTATTGGTATAGGCATCGGGCAGAACGTGAAAACCCAGGCCGCCCAGCATCACGCCAAATTGCACGGTCGTGGGCAGGTTATAGCTATTTTCATCGTCGAAGTCGAGCGCATCCAGCGCGGGAATCGCCGTCTTCAGAGCTTGAAAGTCCTGATAAAGGATGCTTCCCGGACCCGTGCCCTGTGACTGCACCAGCGCCGTAATATCCTGCCAATCTCCCACGTTCGACGACCCGATGCTGAATGTGATTCTCTTCACGCCCCCTTGTTTCAGCTGCGCCAAGTCCGAGGCAAAGTTAGGATAGGTCTGGTCGCCCACATAAACGCCGCCCGACGTTAAGGGGAACTCGCCGTTGAAATTCAAGTCGCCGGCGCTGCTCACCTCGACGCTCCAGACGATCGCCTCGGTGAATCCGGAGTGTTCGAGCTCCGGAATACTTACCGAGGGGTCCTTGTAATACGGTCCACCGCCAAAAATCCCTGAATATCCGGTCTGTGCGAATGCGCTTTGCGCGAGAAGCCCCAATCCCGCAATCACCAGCAGCAGAATTGCGATGCGGTGCACCGCAGCCAGACATCGTTGTCCACTCACTGACCCGGTTCCTCTTGATTGCTTCATTGTTCGCTCCCCGATGATTTCCAGAAGAATTTCGCCCAGATCTATTTTGGCCCCGCCAGCAGCTTGATATTCCATGACAGACTGCTGCCGTTCATTCGGCTAGCCGGCCCAGAACGCGCGCCCAGCGCCGCCGACAGATGAACATTCTACTCCAACTACTCCGAATTCCTGCTTAATTAAGGAGTCAAATTGAAATTCTGTCATGTTCGCGACTTTTGTCCGCACCACGTGTTTATGGCGCCTTAGGAGATATAGCCTCCATGCATTTTGGCCGGGGCTTCCCTCGGCATTCACCAAACAACTCGCACGCGTCAAACTTGCACGCGTCATGTCCACTTAGAAAGGACAATGCCTGTGAAACCCACCCTCAAGGCTGTTGCGCTTCTCGTCGCTGCGCTCACTCCGATTTCAGTTCACGCCCAATACGGCGCCAACCCGATCAAGCATGTGATCGTGATCTTTCAGGAAAACCGCACCCCCGACAATCTCTTCCAGGGCTTGTGCGCCGCCAACGGGGGCGTCCCCGGATGCAGCGTCTCTGCCAAGGGCACTTACGATATCGCTACAACTTACGTGAATGCCGACGGGCAGACCGTGCCCTTACTTCCTGTCGGACTCGCCACCAACTTTGACCTCGACCATAGCCACGGTGGCCCCAAACTCGACAGCACCGTCAGTGGATGGAACTTCGAGTATCTGAACCAGGGCATCACAAACAAACCCGGAGCCAATGTCCCGTCCGTTTGTGGCGCGAACATTTACGGATGCGTCGTTCCTGCCAATAACTATTCTCAATTCATGTACGTCTATAACACGCAGATCACGAACAGCAATGGCAATAAAGGTGGTCTCCTCGACCCCTACATCACCTTGGCCACGACTTACGGCTGGGCCAATCGCATGTTCCAGACGAATCAAGGCCCCAGCTACCCCGCTCACCAATTCATCTTCGGCGCTACTTCTGCTCCAACGGCTGCTGACGACGCGGCTGGGATTTTTGTCTCCGAAAATGCTCCTGGTGATTATGGCTGCGGTGGTGGAGAATCAGTCCAACTGATCCGGCCGAACGGTGGCGGAGGATTTCCTTACGGCACAGAAACGCCGGGCGACATTACGCCCGAATGCTTCAATCGCAATGCCATGGATTATCTCTTCGCCCAGCCAACCCCAAGAATTACTTGGACCTATTATGCGGAAGGTCAGACCAGTTTGTGGGTTGCTCCCAATTCGCTCGCAAACATTTGTCTGGCGGTCAACGGAGTTTGCACCGGACCCGACTGGACCAAAGGTGAGTCGAACGGCTACGTCGACACCGTGCCTCCCGACGTCTTGAACGACATCTCCAACTGCGCCCTCTCGCAAGTAAGTTGGATTACTCCCGCCGGGCAATATTCCGACCATCCCATCAACAGCGGTCAGGGACCTTCCTGGGTAGCCGCCATCGTGAACGCCATCGGCGCGAATTCGTCTTGCGATGACGGCGTTGGCTACTGGAAAGATACAGCGATCTTTATTGCCTGGGACGATTGGGGCGGTTGGTACGATCACGTTCCGCCCGTCTTCCAGAGCGGCGCCAACCAGGACGACTACCAACTCGGATTTCGTGTGCCGCTTGTTGTTGTCTCAGCCTATTCGCCCAAGGTTGGCTACATCAGCAATCTGAAATACGACTTCGGCAGCATCGTCAAAGGTATCGAAGGTATCTTTGGTCTCGGCAGCCTCGGTTTCGCCGACGCCCGAGCCACCAACGATCTCCACGACTTTTTCGATTTCCACCACCCTCCATCGATCTACAGAACAATTCCGGCGCCTCTCACCGGAGAATTCTTCATCAAGAGCGCAGAGGTCGAGAGAGATGCGCCAGACACCGACTAGTCTGCGTCGCAAGGAATTCCCTATCAACCTGACGGGCGGATGGGCCTAGGGGCCCATCCGCCCGTCGCGCTCTTTGCGACGTTCGGACCTGCCCTGAGCGGAGTCGAAGGGGTGGAATTCCACTGCCGCCGATCCCTTAGATCTTGACGAACACCTACTTCGCCGCAATAACTTCCAACAGCAGATGATCCTTAAACGAGGCCGGCAATTTCCCGACGCCGTTGTTCCCCACCTCAACCGTGCCCAAATCCTTGCCTTCGCCATAGTCGGACACTTGGTACCGCCCGGGCTTAAGCCCCCGCAGTTCCACATCACCTTTCCAGCCCATCGGTTCTGCGAAAAACGCATAATACATTTTGCCGTCCTTCGCGATCGCATATCCTTCCGGCAGGTCGAATCCGGTAACGTAAAGGTCCTTGAACTCGCCCTTCGAAAGCATCTTCTCGTTGTACAGTCCGATCCACTTCTTCCAGCGTTCTTCCTTCTGAGCAGTCAGATTGACGTCCTTGAATTTCGGCCCGGGATCAGGCCACACGAACTTCGTCCCCACCACTCCTCCCGTGCCGATCGTCGAAGCAAAGTCCTCGCCATGTTCCTTCCAATCGTTGCCCACTTTCGTCATTGCCGAGAGTTCGACATGATCGCCGTACACCGCTGACTCCGGCCCCAGCAGAGCCTTGTACATCTTGATCCGACGCCGCACCTGTACCGCTCCCACCGGGTCAGCCGTCACGGCCTGGTCCAGGAACGGTAGCCACGCCAGCGATGGCGGCGTCCCGCACGGACAAATCTGTGTCACGCTTTGCGGCTTCAAGGTGCGGCTGGTTTCGTAAATCTCCTTGTAGATATCCCCCATCGCATTCACGGAATCCTGCGGCGATTTGTGATGGTGCGCCGGGTTGAAACATTGCGGAACGCTATAAATATTGTCCAGCTTGCTGCCGTCAAATCCCCAGTCGCGAATGAACTTTTCCGTCAGTTGCTTGTGATACGCGCGCACCTCAGGCACCGCCGGACAAAGCGCCGCTAGACCTCGCGTCATCCGGGCATGCTTGCCGTTCTTATCCAGGATCAACCACTCCGGATGCTCTTTGACAATGCTCGAAACTGAGTACTTGTGCGCTTCGTATCGTCCCTCGCCGTCCTCAACGCCGATCGGCAGCCACCACAACTGCGCCAGCATTCCTTGTTTGTGAAACTCATCGGTCATCTTTTTGATGGAGTCTCCCGGAAACGTATCCGTCCGCGGATTCCAGTCGCCATAATCGTCGAACCATCGGTCGTCGAGCGTCACCCACTTGATGCCCATCTCCTTCAGCTTCGGAACCGTGCCCAGCATCTGCGCCGGAGTTACATTCTCCTCGTATCCCCATCCGCACCAACTCACGTTATAGGCCTCACTCGAAGGCTTCGGCAGATCCCAGCCTTCTTTCTGTAGCACGCTCGACCACATCCGCAGCGGCTCGTAGAAATCGCCCGCATACACCGAGACGAAGCTCCGCGGGGTCGAGTACGTTTCGCCCGGTTTCAGCGTGATGTTGGCTGCGAACTCTACATCGACATTCACGCGCCCATCGGTGGCGACCTTCGCCGGGATGGCCGCAGAAATCGGAATTGTTTCGACATGTCCAACCGCTTCGCCCACCTCCCGCGTCCAGAATGCCACGATCGGAATTCCGCCTCCATAGCCGCCTTTCACCATCTCTCCCATCACATTGGGCTGGGAAAACGCGCTCGTCAGCTTCACTACATCGTCTTTCCCCCAGTCGTAGCTCGAGCCCTGAAATGACCACATCTCCCACGGCTTCGCCTTCGCGTCGGCCGAGTGCGCATTCAGGCGCCGCCGCTCGTTCACACTCTTGTCGATCACCAGTTCGTCCGTGCCGGTGTTTTTGTATTCCACCGTGCTCAGCAGAATATTCGGAAATTTGTCATAGACCTCAAACGCCAACACGCTCTGCAAGTTTGTGCCCGATGGCCCCAGCGGCCGCGCAGGAATCTCCACTCTCTGGCCGATACCCATCTTCCCGATCGCTTCATGAACCTGCGCGTGCTCGAAGTCAAGCGTGAAATGCACGTCCTTGCCAGCCACGGATACAAAATCGCCGTCAGCCGGTGCACCTGATTTCGGGTCGTCCAACGATAGCTTTTGCCCATTCTTAAGCAGGTAAGCCTGCACATACCCGTCCGGCCTCACCTGAAACTCGGCCGCACTGGTAGTCAGCACAACCGGGCCCCCGCCCCTCACCTCCACGTTGATGGTGGAAGGCTGTGAGGGCTCCGGTTTGGCAGCCGCTGGCTTTCGCGGCGATTCTGGCAATTTCGAGCACGCCCCCATCGAAAGTGTGAAAGCGAGGGCGGCAGCAAGCATGATGTGTTTCCGGACGATCATGAATGACCTCTATCCTTGAGTTTCTGCCATCAGCGGGCTTCGTCGCCCGAACTTCCGGCACTTCCGCGAAAAATATTCGTTCTTGACAAACGCTATCAAACGAAAGTAAAAGTAATAGTTCGTAATATACACCGAAAGCATGAAATTTCAATCCTGAATGTCGGCTCGCCAAATTGGTTCTTGCGGACACTCGGGTTTAACGCTCAGGAGCTTCCCATGATGGCCATCCTTTCCCCTCGCGTGCGAATTCTCCCGCCACTGTTCGTTCTCTTACTCGTTGCCCTCACTGCTCCGCTGTCCGCGCAGAAAGACACTGGGGCCATTGTAGGCCTGGTGCGCGATCAGAGCGGAGCCGTGGTCGCGGGTGCCAACGTGACCGCCACCGATGTCGATCGTGGCATTCAGGTCGTTGTCCAGACCAATGGCGAAGGCGAGTATGTTGCCAGTCCCCTCAGAATTGGCCGCTACAGTGTCACCGTGGAGAAGCAGGGTTTCAAGAAAGCCCTCGCGGGGCCGGTACAGGTGAATATCCAGGACCGTGTCAGCGTGGATGTGAAGCTCGACCCAGGAGCGGCGACGGAAGTTGTCGTAGTCACTGGCCAACGCCCGCAGCTCGAAACCGATACCTCCGATCTCGGCCAGGTGGTCGACAGCCATACCATCAATGCCCTTCCTTTGAACGGACGCAACTACGCGCAACTGGCTCTGCTGGGTGTGGGTGTCGCCAATGCCGAACCCGGCTCGCGAGTTGAAACCACCTATGGCTTCAGCGCTAACGGAGCGCGCTCGCTGCAAAACAACTTTTTGCTCGATGGCATCGACAATAATGCCAACCTCGGCGATGTCCTCAACGGCGCCGCTTACGTCGTCCAGCCCTCGGTCGATGCGATCGCGGAATTCAAGGTTGAGACCAACGCCTATAGCGCCGAATTCGGCCGCGGCAACGGCGCCATCATGAATGCCGTCATTAAGTCCGGTACTAACAAAATTCACGGCGACTTGTGGGAGTTCCTGCGTAACGAAAAGCTCGACGCCACCAATGCCTTCGATATCTTCGGTCAGCAGCCTTATAAACAGAACCAGTTTGGCTTCACGCTGGGCGGACCGATCGTCAAAAACAAGCTGTTCTTTTTCGGCGACTACGAAGGCCTCCGCATCCGCCAGGGTCTGCCACAACTATCCACCGTTCCCACCCCGGCCGAGGTCACCGGAGATTTCTCCGCGTTTCTCACCACAACTCCCGTCATGGCCGTTGACGCACTCGGCAATCCGACCAATCAGATCGCGCTCGATTGCAATGGCCAACCAACATATCAGGGAGAGATTTTCGACTCACGCCTGGCTCTGAACAACTATCCGGGCAATCCCAACGGTTTCTGTGGTGTCCCAATCGGCGGCTACATCGGCGGGATGCCTGCCAACAAATTCAACGGCACGAATGGCACCATCGATCCACTCGGGGGTGAACTGGCCAGCTATTTTCCAGCTCCCAACGTCAATATCAATACTCTGCTCGCCGCCGGCAACTTCCTTTCCGACCCGGAGCGTTCGGAAACGGAAAACAAATTCGACGTCCGTGTGGACCACACAATCAGCCCGAAAGATAACCTCTTTGTCCGGTACAGTTACGGCAAGGATAACAACTTCCTTCCTTCTCCCTTCAATAACGTTCTGGATGGTGGCGCATTCCAGGACGGCTACAGCACAAACACTGCCCAAGGCCTGGCTGCGAGCGAGATCCACGGTTTTCGTAATAATCTGATCAACGAATTTCGCTTCGGCTTCAATTACCTCGATTCGCAGCGCCTTAATCTGAATTACAACACGGACGTCGCGCAGCAACTTCCGATTCCCTTTCCCGGTGTGCCGTTTGGACCGGACATTGGCGGTCTGCCTTCGATCAGCTTCGCCGATGGCACCGCTGCGATCGGCAGTTCCGGATTTTTGCCTGCCATCGAAAAGCAGCACAGCTATGTTTTCACTGACAACGTCAGTTGGATCCGCGCACGCCATGCCATGAAGTTCGGCGGTGAACTTCGTTTCGAGGAGTTTACGATTCTCGAGCCCGCCGCCCCTCGTGGCACCATGAGCTTCGGCAGCGACTTCACCGACAACCCCGCCGGCCCCGGTCAAAACAGCGGCGAAGCGATTGCCACCTTTCTGCTCGGTATTCCCGACGGGGGAACCATCACCAGTGTGACTCCGAATATCGGCTATCACAGGCAGATTTACTCGCTCTATGCTCTCGATGACTTCAAGGTCACTCCGCGGCTCACCCTGAACCTGGGCCTTCGCTACGAATTCTTCTCGACCATAAAGGAAAGCAACGATAAGCAAGCAACGTTCGATTTCAACTCCGAATCCTTGATTGCTCCCAGCGGACAACAGCTGCAACTGACGCCCACGCTCGCTACCGAACTGACCATTCAAACGAATGGTTCGCGCGGCCTCATCAAACCGGACCGCAATAACTTCGCGCCCCGCATTGGACTGTCTTACCAGCTTGCCGACAAACTCGTGCTCCGCAGCGGCTACGGCATTTTTTATGGCGGCCAGGAAAATGGCCCGTTCTCCAATCCAAGCCCAGGATTCAATCCTCCTTTCTTGTCGTCACAAGCCTTCAGTCCCAATTGCAGTGCTGCATCCGCAAATCCAAACTACCTCGATTGTTCCATCTCCGGAACCTTGCCGCTCAACGTACTCGCAAACGGATTCCCCTCCAGCTCCCTTACCGACCCGACCGCGCCCGAGCTTTATTCGCTCGATCCCCATCTCGTCACGCCCTACACCCAGCAGTGGCACCTCGGTCTCGAATACCAACTGCCTGCTGACACGGTTCTCGAAGTTTCCTACGCGGGCTCGCGCGGATTGAAGCTCTTTGCCTTTTACAACGGCAATCAAGCCGTTCCCGTTGCGGATCCGACGGATCCCCTCGCACCCCGTCGCCCAGCCCACAACAACAACTGGCCCGGGGCCAGCGGACCGTGCGACAACAATCCTGCCAACGGCTACGCCGATGCTGCCAACTGCAACCCTGCGCTCGATAGCATCATTGATACATTCCGCTCCAATACTCAGTCGAACTACAACTCGCTGCAGGTTCGGCTGGAAAAGCGCTACTCGCACGGGCTTCAGTACGAAGCCGCCTACACCTTCGCCCACGCCCTCGACAACGCCTCAAGCGCCAGCCTTGGATCGGTCAACAACGGCGATTTCCAGGATCAGCGCTTCCCCAACCAGAACTACGGCAACGCCGACTTCGACGTTCGTCACCGCTTCGTCTTCAGCTACATCTACGATCTTCCCTTCGGCCACGGCCGCATGTTCGCCAAGAATTCCTCCGGCATCGCCAACAGGTTCATCGGCGACTGGCAGATGAACGGCGTCTTTTCCGCCGCGACCGGCAATTACTACACCGCCACCGACATTGTCTCCGTCGCCAACGCGGACTGCGGCGGCACGGTCGGGTTCAATTGCGCGCGTCCCGCACGAGTCGGCAATCCCAACGCCCACCCATGCATTCCAGGAACCTTGTTTAACACCTGCGCCTTTGCGGACAACGGCACGATTCCCGGCCTTATTCCGCAAGGCACATTCGGTAATGCCGGCCGCAACATTATTGAAGGTCCCGGCTACAAAACCTGGGACACCTCGCTCGTCAAACAGTTCGCAATTGACGAACAAAGACGTTTCGAATTCCGCGCGGAATTTTTCAATCTCCTGAATCACGTGAACTACTTGTTTGGACAATTCGGTGCGATCAGCGCCGAGCCCACTCCCCTGGAACTCGGCCAGCCCGGATTCGGTCTTCCCCTGGCTGCCAGGCCTCCTCGGCAAATTCAGTTCGCATTGAAGTTTTACTTCTAATGATCGGGCTCAACATCTCGCGTCCTTGTCTGATCCAGTGGATCATCGCAAGCGTCTTTGTTCTGGCGCTTGCCATCGGATCAGAGGCTGTTCCGCAACAAGCCGGCATCGGCTACAAACCTGCTGCGGATGCAGAGGGCCGGAAGACGATCCTGCTCAAGGATTTTCATCCGGAACCTGCGCTGCACGCCGCCGCGCATGAAATCCGGCGCGCGAAGTTTCCCGTGATCGATGTGCACACCCATACCAATGACGCCGTGGGCATCGGAGACCGAGTCGATCCGAAAGAACTGGTAGAGCGCATGGACCGCCTCAACATCCGCAGCATCGTCGTCCTCACCGGCATGTGGGGTGACAAACTGCAGGCGATCATTGACTCCATGGTCAAGCCCTACCCGGGACGCTTCATGGTTTTCACCCAGTTCGACTGGTCCAGGATAAACGACCCGGATTTCAGTCAGCTCATGGTCCGTCAGATCGACGATTCAGTTTCCCGCGGTGCGCGCGGCCTGAAGGTCTTGAAGGAACTCGGCCTCGGCGTCCGCGATTCGACCGGCAAGTTGATTACGATCGACGATCCGCGTCTCGATCCGGCGTGGGAAGAATGTGGCCGACTCGGCATCCCTGTCTTTATTCATGTCGCGGACCCGGAAGCCTTCTTTCATCCCATCGACGCCGGCAACGAACGCTACGAAGAACTGATCGAGCATCCCGATTGGAGCTTCTACGGCCCGCAATTCCCATCGCTGGAAGAGTTGATGGCGCAGCGCGATCGCATGTTCGCCAAGCATCCCCACACCACATTCGTTGCCCTGCATTTTGGCAGTTGGCCCGAGAATCTCGATTTTGTCGAACAGACGTTGCAGAAGTTCCCCAATGTCATGATCGAAACCGGAGCGCGCGAAGGAGAGCTCGGCCGTCAGCCGCGCCGGACGCGTGAAATTTTCGTGAAGTATTCTGATCGCATCATGTTCGGCACGGACGAGGGCGCAGGCGAGGCGATGTATCAGAACTATTTCCGATGGCTTGAGACCGCCGACGAATATTTCCCATACGCACAATACCCGCAGCAGGGCCGATGGATGATTTACGGTTTGAATCTGCCGGATGACGTTTTGCAAAAGGTGTATTACCGCAACGCAGAAAAATTGTTGGCGCAGTTTAAGACTTCAAAACAGGCGGCGCGCAGCGTGTCAGTCGTGGCGCCCGCGACGAAAGCAGCCCGATAGCCCTTGACGGCCTGGGAGCCGTCAAGGAAATTTGCTATTCGAAACGAATCGAAACTCATGCCTTCGAACGGATTACTTAACGAAGAACGCCGCCGCGAAATCCTCGGGATTCTGCACCGCGATGGTCGAGTCCTCGTCAAAGATCTCGCCCGCCATTTTCGGATCTCGCAGATCACTATCCGCAAAGATCTGGAATTCCTCGACGGTCAGGGTGTGATCCAGCGCACTCATGGGGGCGCGCTGCCTGTGCAGGCGGGCGCCCTGCTCGACCCGTCGCTGCGCGAAAAAGAGAAGCTCCACCGTAAAGAAAAGTCGCAGATCGCCCATGCCGCGGTCCGCTTGGTGGAGGAAGGCCAGTCCGTGCTGCTCGATTCCGGAACCACTACGACGGCTATCGCGCGCGCCCTCAAAGACATGACGCAACTCACGGTCATCACCAATGCGATCAACATTGCGGCTGAGCTCGCGGGTACGCATATTGAAGTGGTCCTCACCGGAGGCATGCTGCGCAAGAATTCGTTTTCTCTCGTCGGCCCTTTGGCCGAGCGCACCTTGCGCCAGCTCAGTGCCGACATCCTTTTCCTCGGTGTCGACGGCTTCGACACTAAGGCCGGCCTTTTCACACCGAATTTATTGGAGTCCGAAGTCAACCGCGCCATGGTCGAAATTGCGCGCAGGACGGTCGCGGTCTGCGACTCCAGCAAGTTCGGCCGTCGCAGCCTGTGCAACATCATGCCGGTCACGGCAGTCCACGAGGTCATTACCGACAAGCAGATTCCAAAATCGGATTTGCATGCGCTCAAAGATGCGGGCGTGAAAGTCACCCTCGTTTAACAGGAGCGGAAAATGGGAGTAGAAAAGACGCAATGACAATGGCCGAAATCACGGAACATGCCCAGCATACGCTGAGCGAAATTCTTTCCCAGCCCCAATGCTGGGACTCGTGTCTGGCGAAACTGGCCGCCAGCGCGGAACTCCAAGCTGCTGTCCGGCTGGCTCGCCCCGGAGCGGAGTGGATCTTTGTCGGATGTGGTACCAGCTATTACCTCGCGCTTGCCGCGGCATCCACCTTCAATTATCTCAACCTGCCGGCACGCGCCGTCCCCGCATCTGATTTGCTGCTGTATCCGGCGCTAACTCTCCACCGTGGGAGGAGTTACATTCCGGTCGTGATTTCCCGCTCTGGTCGCACCTCCGAAACAATTCAGGCCGCGCAGATGCTCGAGAAGAATTTCAATCTGCGCACCATCGCCATCACCTGTGCGGATGGCCAGCCCCTCGAATCCGAATCCAGCGTGACGTTGAAACTTCTCGACGCCGACGAACAGAGCACCGTGATGACCCGATCCTTTACCTCGATGCTCTTGGGCCTGCAATACCTCGCCGCCATTGTGTCGGGAAATACTGCATTCCGCGATTCCTTGCTTGAACTGCCGCTGCAGGTCGCCCCTCTTATAAAAGGGATCGCACAACGTTTCCATTCGTTTGTCGAATCTCGTAGCTTTTCGGATTTCGTCTTCCTCGCGCAAGGCCCCCTGTTCGGCATTGCCTCGGAGTGCATGTTGAAAGTGACGGAATCTTCGTCCTCCTATGCTCAGGTATTTCATTCTCTCGAATTCCGCCACGGCCCGAAGTCCATCGCAGGTCCAGACACGCTGATTACATTTCTCATGTCGGAGACCTCCTACGAGGCGGAACTCAAATTACTCGAGGAAACGAAGGCTCTCGGCGCGGCCACCGTCGTGGTTGCAAATCGCGTGGATAGTCGCGCCCGGCGTGCTTCTGACCTTGCCTTGGAACTTGGCCTTTCGTCGCCCGAATTCGCGCGGCCGGCCGCCTTCGTGATCTGGGGCCAGCTGTTTGGCGTTTACTATGGACTCAAGAAAGGCCTTAATCCTGACGCGCCCAGGAACCTGACGCGCGTAGTAGAACTGGCGGATAGCCAAAAGGGCGAGCAGTAAGCAAACATTGAAGTGGTAAGCGGTTAGCTGAGAACGATAAGCGGTGCGCGCTTTAGCATGTCCAACCTCGACATCACTGTTGCCGGCGAGATCAATCTCGACCTGATCCTCTACGGTCTGCCTGAGCTAATGCCCACGGAACGCGAATTGCTCGCCAGCGACTTCGTCGTGACGCTCGGCAGTTCCTCGGCCATTCTGGCGCATAATCTCGCCGCCCTCGGCACTCGCGTCGGATTTGTCACCAAAGTCGGCGGCGACTCCTTTGGAACCCTCGCCTTGGAACGCCTGCGCGAGCGCAATGTCGACCTGTCCGCGGTCGTCAAGGGCGCCAAGTCCGGCGTCACCCTAATACTGCCTCATGGCCAACCGCGCCACATCCTTACTTATCCAGGCACCATCTCCGAGTTGCGTTTTGAGGATCTCGACCTCGATTACCTTGCATCGGCCCGCCACTTTCATATGTCGTCCCTGTTTTTGCAGCGCGAGCTCTTGCCGCGCGTGCCAGAACTTTTTCAGCGAATGAAATCGACCGGGTTGACCACTTCGCTCGACACCAACGACGACCCCGACGACCGCTGGGACACAATTCTCGCCGAGATTCTTCCCCATGTGGACATCCTGCTCCCGAACGAACGCGAAGCAATGAAGATCGCCCATGCCGACAACATAGAGGACGCACTCTCGCGGTTGGCACAGAAAGTTAATACCGTGGTTGTCAAAATGGGCGCTAGTGGCGCCGTTGCCATGCGTGACGGCCATCGATTCGCGGCATCTGTCGTGCCGGTAACCGTAGTCGATCCGGTTGGCGCCGGTGATAGTTTCGATGCCGGATTTCTCCACCAATTTCTGCGCGGAGCCGACCTTCCGGCCTGTCTTGCCTACGGAAACCTCTGTGGTGCATTCTCCACCACTGCGTGCGGCGGTACGGAGGCCTTCCGCAATGCCGCCCACATGCAGCAATTTCTTCGCCGGTAGAGCTGGGCGTCACACTCTCAGGCCAATTTTTCGAGTGAATCGGCTGATTCTCGTATGCTATTGATAACGCGCTCTATATATTGGCCAGCGTTCGTGGAGTGCCCCCGCAGTCACTACGGCATGTGCCCCCCATCACGGTTTCCGGTCGAAGCGTTGAATAAGGATGAGTTGGAGCAACGTTGACAGGTTGGATCGACTCTTCAGCAGGCGCCTCATGAGGGACGTTGCAAGATCGGAGATTCCATTGGAACCATTTCGCTTTCACCTCTTCATCTGCACGCAGCAAAAGCCGGAAGGCGTTCCCTCTTGTCCGGTCAGCGGCGCGTTCCAAGTTCTTGGCGGCCTCGACCGCGAGATCAGCGCACAAGGCCTTAGCGCCGACGTGCAACTCACAACCTCCGGTTGCATGGGGCTTTGTGATGAAGGTCCGGTGATGGTGGTATATCCCCAGGGCATCTGGTACCGGCGCGTGAAGGCGTCCGATGTCCATGAAATCGTCAGCTCGCATTTGCAAGCCGGCAAGCCGGTCAATCGTCTCGTCTGGAACGACCCTCCCGCGATGAAGGCCATGTCTCTTGAGCATGGAGAAAAGTACCGTGTCGCCATGGCGGCGCGCGACAAAGCAGGCGTTCTGCCCGATCGCCTGGAGCAGATGATCCGCGGCTACATGCCAAGCCGTTGTATTCTCACCGCTCTTGAACTCGACATCTTCACCGCCGTCGGCGACGGCGCAACCGCCGAACAGATCGGCACAAAGGTCCACGCCAATGCTCGCGCCGTCGGCATGCTGTTGAACGCACTCGTTGCCCTCGGCCTGTTGTCGAAGACCGACGACCGGTATAAGAACACGCCGGAGTCCGCTCGCTTCTTTGTCCAGGGTTCCAAGGACAACCATCGCAATGGTTTGGTGCATACAGCCAACATCTGGCATCGCTGGAGCACTCTGACAGACGCGGTGCGTCGTGGCACTTCGGTTTCTATCGATCGCAAAAATGATCCCCAGTGGACGCAGAACTTCATTACCGCCATGCAGCGTAACGCCAAAGACCGCGCCCCACTCGTGGTAAAAGCTCTGGGCACCTCCGGGGTTCACCGCGTCCTCGACCTTGGCGGCGGCTCTGGCATCTATTCCATCGCGTTCGCAAAGGCCAGTCCCGACGTGCATTGCGAGATCCTCGATATTCCCGACGTTGTGCCGCTCACCGAAGGATATGTCAACGAGGCAGGCGTCTCGTCTCAAGTCAGCGTTCGCGCAGGCAACATGCTCCAGGGTGAGTTCGGCTCGGGCTACGACATCATTATGCTCAACGCCATCTGCCACATGTTTTCCGAAGACCAGAATCAGGACATCTTCCGCCGTGCACGCCGCGCACTCGCGCCGAATGGACGGCTCGTCGTGCAAGACTTCATCCTGAATGCCGACAAAACGGGCCCGCAACATGCGGCACTGTTCTCGCTGAACATGCTCGTTGCAACCGACTCCGGTGCGAGTTACAACGAGCTCGAATATACGGAATGGCTCAAGGCTGCTGGTTTCTCGGAGGTATCGCGGATTAATCTGCCCGGGCCAAGCGCCCTGATGGTGGCACTCGTGAAATAGTCTTACCTTACTTGCGCACGCTGCAGTTTCACGCTGCTGGCAACGAAGGTTACTGGAAATGGCGCTCTAAAATTGAAAGATTGGGTTCTGGGTTACAAATTGCCGAGTTCAGGTTCACAGCTTATAACTCAGTTTCACAACGGGACTGGCACCTGTCCATGCATCCGCAGGCTCGATCCCCGCCATCTTCAGCTCCGTCTTTTGAATCATTTGCGACCACACGGAATCTGGAGTCGCGCTGAAAACTGTATTCGCGTCCGCCGGAAAAATAAACCACGCGCCCAGTTCCACTTCCTTCCGCAATTGATCCATTGTCCATGCGGCGCAGCCCAGGTAAACATGAAATACGCCAGGATCGGGTCGGCGCGAAGTGGGTTGTTCAAGAAGGGCCTTTGGAGAAATCAGGTAAACCCCATCGAAGATTTGCTTGGCCCCTTCGATGTTGGTCGGCGACTGAAACAACGCAAACAGAGCCTGAGCTTCTACTGGACCACCGACATAGACCGGATCGGAACGGTCTTTCGCCGCCTTAAGATCCTCAAGCGCTCGTGACATCGGGACATCTGTACGCCGGTTGAGAATCAGTCCGAATACAGCTTGGGCATCGTAATGAAGCAGCAGAACCACGGTTTGGACGAAATGTGGATCGCCGAGGCTCCGGCTCGCCACCAGCAACTTCCCAGCACCCAGATCCTTGGCGTTCTTCGTCTGGACCGGAAGAAAAATCGTCGACAGACTTTCGCTTCCAGAGCGGAATGCCTTAACCAAGTTCGATCCGCCTAGATTCTCCGTCGTCTGGTCCCTGTACGAAGCTGGCCCATCGCTGGCAAGCACAGGACCGTGCAGCCGCATGCTCGGCTTAGGGACATCAGATTCTTCGACGCCCCGGGTTACCTTTACGACCGCCGCGAAGGCAACAATCACGGCCAGCATTGTGAAAAAGCACAGTTTTGCCTGTGACATGACCGCGCTCCTATGGCCCTGGCTAATTTATAGGCCTCTTCGCGTAAGTTGTCGCAACCCACGTGTGAATATGCGCAGAAAAAACGACAGGGGCTCAGTATGTCCCGCTTTCTTAGTGAAAGGTTCGTCCGGTCCGCGCTGGCGCCACAAGAATAGTGACATTCCCCTGATGCCGTTTCACGGCAAACGTGGTTACCGCGGCGGCGCATTCTTCACGTACCTGTCAAACCAGCGCAGCATCTCGTAAACCATCTGTTCGTTCGACTCCAGTGCCGTATAGTGATGCGGTTCGTGCGGCAGCATCACGAGGCGGGTGATGCCCCCGTTGCCACGAATGGCTTCGTAGAACGTGCTCGATTGCAGCGGGACGGTCCCCGGATTTGCATCTTCGGCGCCGTGCATGAGCAGGAGCGGGGTCTTGAGTTTGTCAGCCGAGAAGAATGGAGAGACTTTCAGATAGACATCTGTTGCCGCCCAAACCGAGCGCCGCTCGTTCTGGAAACCGAAAGGCGTGAGTGTTTTGTTATAGGCACCGCTGGTAGCGACGCCAGCTCGGAACAAATCGGAATGAGCCACCAGATTTGCGGTCATCATAGCGCCGTGACTGTGTCCGGTGACTCCGATTCGATCAGGGTCGGCAACCCCAAGCCGCACCGCCTCGTCCACTGCGGCCTTTGCATCGGAAACCAACTGCTCCAGGTAAGTGTCGTAGGCTTTTTTCGGATCGCCCACGACGGGGAATGAAGCGTTATCGATGATCGCGTAACCCGCCAGCAGCAGAAGTTGATGCCGTCGCAACTGTGCGAAAGTTTTCTCGGAGCCGGTCACCTGCCCGGCGGTCGAAGTGTCGGCGTAGTCGAGCGGATAGGCATAAAGAATGGTGGGGACATGCGTGCCTTCCCGATAGCCGGGCGGCGTATAAAGCGTGAACGACAAGTCAAGCCCGTCGGCGCGCTTGTACTTTACCAACCGCCTCTTGATCGCTCGCACCTCGGGCGCCGGATCGGCAATGTGAGTGAGAGCAACGCTGGCGGAAGTGAAAGCCGCTTCGCCGTCTGAAGCGTCAACTGAATTTCCAAGCGTGCGTTTCAGAGCATTGGGTGGGTCGGTGGGTGATTGATGCCATGTGAGAAACGTTTTTGAGTCCGGCCCAGTGAAGGAAAGAAAACGCTCGTAGGAATCTTTGTCGCAGCGAAACAGGCGTACGGATTTCAGCGTGTTGAGGTTGAGCCGGTCGAGGAATGGGCGATCGCCGTCGGGCGACGAGCCGACGCCTGAAAGGTAGATCGAGTCACCGTCCTGGCGAATGACAAAGGAACCATTTGCCAACTGGCGTCTCACGGGCGCGCCGGGATTCTTGTAATGCTCGTCGGTCGAAAGATCCCAAAGCAAGCGAGGCTTTTGTTGCAGATCATCCACATTGGCGACGAAAGTCTTGCTCCAGTGCCGGTTGTTGTCGTATTCGGTCAACAGAGCGGCGCTTGGCTGTTCGCCCCAAGCCAAGCCGGCATAGCGCTGCTCGGTCCGGGCGATTTCAACGGCGGATGCGTTGAATGGCGACTTGAGAAGCAGAATCTTGTCGCGCTTCGGGACATTCACATTCCAGTCGCCCCCGTCGAGCGCTTCCGCCCAGACGAGCGTGGCCGCATCTGTGGCACGCCAGGAAAAATCGCGCGGACCTACCGGAACACCATGGATGGGAACGCGATCGGCCAAGGGAAGTGACGCAATAGTGTGAGTCGTGACATGCGAGCGGTTGGACACGTCCCAGACTTCCACTTCCTTGGGAAAGCGGTCATAGGTCGTGATGTAGGAGTAGGGCTTATGGATCGCGTTGACGAGGACGTGGTGGCCATCCGGCGCAGGATCGAGCGATTCGTAGTTCGCCGGCTTTCCTACCGGCGTGACCGCCGCGGTCGCGGCATCGACGAAGGCGAGTTGCGACGCCGCATAGTAATCGAACACATCCTCATCGTGCTTGTTGTTGAGCGTGTCGCGAACTTCGTAGGTGCTGCTCTGTCCTTTTTCGCCGTTCGTCTCCTGGATGCTCGGACCGGCCGGCATGATTGGCTCGGGCGGTGGGGCGCCGATTCCCTTCGGCACCAGCTTGACCAGCAGCGTTTTTTGATCGGGCATCCATTGCAGCGCGTCGTCGAGCATCGGATTCAAACGCGCTCCGGGCACTCGATGAACCTTGCCAGTTCCAGCGTCGCCGATCCAGAGTTCAACCGACTCGGCCGCGATGTTCACAAAGGCGAACCGTTTTCCGTCCGCGCTCCACTGGGGGTCGCCGGGACACGCGCCGGCGGGCAGCGCAACATGGATTTGCGCTCCGTCGGCGACGTGCACCAGATCATAGCCGGTGGCGCAGGGAGTGATACCGTAGCCGCCCGGGGTGTCGTGCTTGCTGTGATTCTTCGGCTCAACGCGCACTCCTGCAAGCCGCAGGAACGGCGTCGCCACGCGCGCGATTGACGGGTAGTCCTGCCATGAGACAAGCAAAATTGTGTCGTAAGTTGGGCTTACCTTGGGTACTGGCGGTGAGGGCGCCTGCATCACATCCAGAATGGTTTTCGGCGGCTTGTCATATCCAGATGCGGTCGCGGCCGGCGCCGATGCGGCTGCGGTCTTTTTCAAGACAGATGAGTGTGTTTGCGCTGCAAGGGGCGCAGACGCCGCGAAAACGACGAGGACTCCAATCAAGAGATGGTTCAAGGCGTTCCGCACAGGCATACGTTCTCTCCGTTTCAAATCACCAGCAGAACCTATGCTGCCGACCACGCCGGAGTCAAGCCGTTCCACAGGCGCCCACCAGCCTGCTGGCATCATTCTCCAGCCTGCTTCCGATTTCGGCCTCTTCGGATATCACGCCAACTGGTGACACGAGTCCTACCGGACATCGAGGCCGCGCAATACCCTTGCGGTTGAAAGACTCAGTGCCGGGGGAAAGCATGACCAACGTACTGGACGAGGTGCGGCCGAATCAACTCGAAACAACCTTAGTGCTGGACGGCCATTCGCTGAAGATTGAGGATGTCGCCGCTGTTGCCCGCCATCGCCGGCCAATTGGATTGGACCCGGACGCGGTTGTGCGCATCAACAAGTGCCGTGCTCTTCTCGAGCGGAAGATCGTTGCGCGCGAGATCATGTATGGGGTCAACACCGGCATTGGTGAATTGGCTGAAGTCGTTCTGACGCCGGAGCAGGTTGAAAAATTTCAGAAATATCTGCTCTATTCTCATGCGGCTGGCTGCGGGCAACCTTGCGCCGAAGAAGACGTGCGCGCCGGTATGCTTTCGCGCCTGAACACTCATTGTTGGGGTCACTCCGGAATTCGCCACGAAGTTGTGCAGATCCAGATCGACATGCTCAATCGGGGCGTCACTCCAGTCGTGTGTCAGAAGGGATCGGTGGGCGCCTGCGGTGATCTCTCACCCATGGCGCAGATGGCCATCACGCTCATGGGCGAGGGCGAGGTCTTTTACAAGGGGCGACGATTGCCGGCGAAGGAGGGCTTGGCCGCCGCTGGACTGCAGCCGATCGCCTTCCGCGAACGCGATGGCTTGGCCACCATCAATGGCGCCGATCTCACGACGGGAATGGGCTGCCTGGAACTCTACGATGCCGAACGCTGGCTCAGGACGCAGGAAGTCTGCCTGGCAATGACTCTCGAAGCCTTGAACGCGAACATGGCTGCCTATGATCCTCGGATTCACAGCGTCCGCGGTTATCCGGGGGCCCAAACCTGCGCCGAAAACATCCGCCGGTTGACTGCGGGGTCGGAACTCCTCAAACTGCCCGGTAAGAAGGTGCAGGACGCCTACTCGCTCCGCTCCAGCCCGCAAGTCATCGGAGCTGCCAAGGACGCATTTCAGTGGAGCCGGCACATGCTGGAGATCGAACTCAACCACGCCGCCGACAATCCTGTCTTCTTTCCCGACGATGACTTAGTACTGACCGGCGCCAACTTCCAAGGCACGCCCATGGCTTTCGCTCTCGAACTCGTCGGCATGTCGGTAACCACGGTGGCGGCGCTCTCGGAGCGCAGACTCAATCGGCTCATGAATCCTCATCTATCGATGGGGCTGCCTGCTTTTCTTACACGAGGCGCGGGGATGTTCTCCGGGCTGATGCTCTCGCAATACACTGCCGGAAGTCTGGTTTGTGAGAATCGCGTGTTAAGTCATCCTGCGGCGACCGGCTCCATTCCCGCCGCAGCCGACCAGGAAGACTTCGTCTCCATGAGCATGACCACGACTATCAAGACGCGGCAGATTCTGGAGAATGCCTGGTACGTGGTTGCGATCGAACTGATGGCTGCTGCCCAGGCCTTTGACTTGCGGGCTCCCGTCAGTCCTTCGGCCGCATCTCAGTCTGCCTATGAAGTCGTTCGCAGATATGTAAAGAGACTCGACGAAGACAGGCCGCTGTTTGACGACATCAACACGCTGACCAAGGTGGCCAGAGAAGGCGAGATCCTCGAAGCAGCAGAAAAGGTAGCCGGGAAGCTGAATTGAGCACGGCTCGCGGCCCAGCCATTGAAAACTGTGCCGTTCAGTGGTGTATAGAATGCGACGGAGCCAGATTCTGAGTCACGTCGACGCGGGCAGGAAAAACGCCAACAGAAAGTGAAGGGCTCATCACGGCAGACGTTCCCAGCCTGTCCGCCCGTTTGCTTCAATCTTTTGTACCACTTACGCTGTGCCCTGGTTCCGCAGAAATTCCGTTTTCGTAACGTGCCTTAAAGATTTCAGACAAAAACACTGAAATGATGTAGGATGCCGCGATTGTTGGCCCGCATGGGCAGATACCCATGCGTCGGGATCTTTGCAAACTCAAAAAAATTGAGGACAAGAAAATGAGAAAAGTAAGCTCCCTCGCTTCGGGACTGGCTGCCTCGATCTGCGCAGTTATGTTCTTGCTGTTCACAGTTTCCGCACAATCCCAGCAAACGCTCATGACGCGCCATGTGCGCGAAGTGACCCTCAATGGTCAGTCGAAATTTCTCGGCAGCCTTCCCGCAAACAAAATCTTGCAGTTAGATGTCGTTTTGCCCTTGCGCGATCAGGCGGGCCTCGACGCCTTCCTTCGCGAGATTCAGGATCCGAACAGCGCTCAGTATCGTCAGTTCCTCACCGTGGCGGAGTTCACCGAACGGTTTGGGCCCAGCCAGCAGGACTATGACGCGGTTCGACAGTACGCCAAGTCACACGGCCTGAAAGTCGTGGGCGGTTCGCGCGACGGCATGGAGGTGCAGGTGAAGGGCACGGTTGCCGCTATCGAATCGGCATTTCACGTAACGCTGCAGACCTACCAGCATCCGACCGAGGACCGGATTTTTTACGCTCCAGATCGCGAGCCAAGCGTTGATCTGCCCTTCCAGCTCTGGCATATCTCCGGTTTGGACAACTACTCTATCCCGCATCCCATGTACGTCAAGAAGACCGACTACGCCAAGGCGCACGGAATCAATCCGGACGAGGTCGTCTCCAATGCCACCACCGGTTCAGGACCCTCGGCATCTTTCCTCGGCAGCGATATGCGCGCGGCTTATTACGGCGGAACGACTCTCACCGGCGCCGGCCAGAACCTCGGATTGTTCGAATATCTGGGCACCGATCTGACTGACCTGAACACCTACTACTCCAACGTAAAGCAGACCAACAACGTCCCGATTACCCTCCTGTCCACCGACGGAACCAGCACCAGTTGCGTGGATTCCAGGGCAGGAGGCGACTGCGACGATACCGAACAGACGCTCGACATGACGCAAGCCCTCGGCATGGCTCCTGGACTCGCCAGCTTGGTGATGTACATCGGGTCGACCGATACCGCCATCATCAGTGCCATGACGACCCACAGCCCACTCCCGACTACGATCGGCTGTTCGTGGGGATGGACTCCGGCCGATCCGAGCACGCTTGACCCGTACTTCGAGAAGATGTCGGCGCAAGGCCAAAACTTCTTTGCCGCATCCGGTGATAGTTCCACATGGTCGTCGAGCAATGAGGCTTGGCCCGCGGACGATGCGAATGTCGTTTCTGTCGGCGGGACGGATCTCACAACCTCTGGCGCCGCCGGCCCATGGGCGTCGGAAACCGCCTGGGTGGACAGCGGCGGCGGCATTTCGCCCGACGGAATTGCGATTCCTTCGTGGCAGCAATTGGCGGGCGTGATCAACTCGGAAAACAAGGGATCGACCACTCTGCGCAACGGTCCCGATGTCTCGGCCAACGCGAACTTCACGTTCTACGTTTGCGCCGATCAAACCACCTGCACGGCCAACGAGTATGGAGGAACGAGTTTCGCCACACCGATGTGGGCCGGCTATATTGCGCTACTCAACCAGCAGTTGGTTGCAAATGGCAAGTCGACTGTTGGCTTCCTTGATCCATCCATCTATTCGATTGGCGTCAGTTCCAGCTACGATACGGACTTCCACGACATCACCAGCGGCACATCCGGCAGCTATTCGGCCGTCGTTGGCTATGACCTTGTAACCGGTTGGGGCAGCCCGAACGGCGCGAATCTGATCAATGCCTTGGCTGGCTCCGCGACTCCGGGCTTTACGCTTTCGGTTTCGCCCAGCAGCCTGACAATCACCCAGGGCAGCAATGGCACCAGCACGATCACTGTCACTGACCTGGGAGGATTCAGCGGCAGCGTGACGCTCGCCGCATCCGGTCTGCCCAGTGGCGTAACCGCAGCGTTCGGCACGAACCCCACCAGCGGGACCAGCGTGCTGACTCTCACCGCCAGCGCTACGGCCGCTACTGGAACTTCTACGGTGACCATCACCGGAACTTCCGGAAGTTTAACCGCAACCACCACCCTATCTCTCACGGTCAACTCCGGGACGTCACCGAGCTTCAGCGTCAGCGCCTCGCCATCGTCCGTGACCATCACTCAGGGCAGCAACGGAACCAGCACCATTACGGTGACCAGTTCGGGTGGCTTTAATTCCGCGACTACCTTGAGCGCCTCCGGACTACCTTCCGGTGTGACTGCGGCATTTTCGACCAACCCAGTCACTCCGCCGGCCAATGGCAGCGCGACCTCAACACTGACGCTCACTGCCTCTGCCACCGCAACCGTCGGCACTGCGACAGTGACCATCACCGGAACCTCCGGTTCGACGTCTCATAGCACCACCATCTCACTCACCGTCAACCCTTCTTCCGGAACGAAAAACTTCACCCTGTCTTTGTCGCCGTCTTCTTTCACTATTGACGAGAGCGGCAGCAAATCAACGACTCTGACGGTCACCAGCCAGAATGGATTCAATTCACCAGTCTCGCTGAGCGTCAACGAATTCCCCAGCGGCGTGTCGGCGACGGCATCAGCAAACCCCGTAACACCACCCGCAAACGGAAGCGTAAACGTAACGATCACGTGGAGCGCTTCCAGGCGCGCACCGACCGGGACCACAACCATCGAGTTGATCGGAACCTCCGGTTCGCTCACCAACCAGACGCCCGTGACCATTACGGTCGCCCGTTAGAGAAGACGAAACTCCGCAAAAAACCAAGCCGGCTCCGCAAGGAGCCGGCGAGTGTTATGCGACCCTCTCGGTGGTAAGGGGCAAGATTGTTTTTAACTTCAGCACCAGCCCGTTGTTATGCAGATGCAAAACGCGACATCATTCGCAACGCGGAAGGTTGAATGATCAAGTGCATCACGCCGAAGTGATTGCGCAGGCATGGCTAGATCGCTCAGCCTCCGGCAAAAGAAAATCAGACAGCGGGGCGGCCGCTGGTTTAGTTCCGAACAGCTGAGGATCAGTTTGTCACGCTGAAACTCTTGGCGCTTGCGCCAACTCAGTCACCCGTCCCAGTCAAACTCGCCGTCTGCGGGCTGTTGCTCGCGCTGTCGCTCACGCTCAGTTCCCCCGTCCTCGTCCCGGTCTCGGTCGGCGTGAACGTCACGCCGATCGTGCACTTCGCCTTGGCGGCCAGGCTCGTCCCGCACGTCGTTGCCGACACCGTAAAGTCTCCAGCCGTCGAGATCGCGATGCCGGTCAGCGTCTCGGTTTGGTTGTTCGTCAGAGTAAACGTCTTCGACTTACTGGTCGTCCCTACCTTCTGCTTGCCGTATCTGGCGCTGGCCGGGGTCAGCGTCGTCGGTTGGATCCCCGTGCCCGATAGCGCCACCGACTGAGGGCTGTTGGGAGCGTTGTCGGTAAACGTGAGCTTGCCGGTCAGCGGGCCCAACTCAGTGGGCGTGAAGGTAACGCTGACCTTGCATTTCTTGCCTGCGGCCAGCGTCGCTCCGCACGTGTTCTTGGAAATGGCAAAGTTGGCGCTGGCAACTATGTCGCTTATGTCGAGGGTGACCGAACCAGTGTTTGCGACAGTCACCGTTTTCGCTGCGCTGGTCGTGTAGACGACCTGATTTCCGAAGTTCAGCGAAGCGGGAGAGAACGTGACCGTGGCTCCCGAGTTCACGATGAAGTTCTTATTGCTGTAGAGAGTGCCGCTGGGTGTCACTACGCTAACAGGGCCGGTGGTTGCCCCGGCGGGCACAGTGGTCGTGATTTCAGAACCCGATACCACCGTGAACGTGGACTTGGTGCCGTTAAAGTTGACACTGCTCGCGCCCGTCAGATTGGTTCCGCGGACAATGACCTCAGTTTCCACCTTGCCGGCCGCAGGTTGTGGTTCGACGA
>Ga0116121_1000091_pt1 | contig 48143 bp, 38 predicted proteins | sample June2015DPH_13_1_FD_89725 | JGI IMG/M metagenome (GOLD analysis project Ga0116121, IMG submission 89725) | Peatland microbial communities from SPRUCE experiment site at the Marcell Experimental Forest, Minnesota, USA - June2015DPH_13_10 | ecosystem: Environmental > Terrestrial > Soil > Wetlands...
AAGGCTCGTGACATCGTGGGATATGGAGTGCTGCAGTTGATGGTTCACGTCCCGGTCGTGTTCTTCCTGTGCTGGCTGTTTGCTCGGTATATTCCGTACTTGCCGCCCATGAAATAGTGGACGAAGAGGACCTGCGCGCCGTTCGATGCGTAAGATAAGTATAGATTTGAGATCCAGGGGAGCGAGTGGCCATGGCGACACAGAAGGAAAGCAGTCCCGAGCAAGATCCGGTTCAGGCAGCGGCACACATTGCAAGCGCTCGCCAGATTCTGGAGGCCCTGCAAGAGAAGATTGGCGAGCATCCTGAACTCGGCGCGGCCATTACGAAACTGGAGATGGCCTTGAATATTCTGGCCGTAAAGACCGGCGGACTGCTGTAGCCGCGACCGAGTGAGGGAACGTAGCAAAAAAACTTCGGCCGCCCGGTGGTCCTGGCTGATTGCACCTGGATCCGGACGGCCGATGGTTGAGTGGTCCTGATTGCTCACGGCCGGCGAGGCTGGTTCGCCCTCGCCGGCCACGCGTTTGCACTTATGACAGGAAGAACTCTTTGGCCAGCGGCAGCCACTCCTGGTCTGGAATCTGGGCGGAGACGTTGTCCACAGCCACTCCACCATCCTGGGCCATTGCACCCAGCGCCATCGTCATCGGCATGCGGCGCTGCAAGCGGCTTGCCGACTCTTCAGTCCACCAGCGAGCGAGCGCGCCACCCAACAGATTGCGGAAGCTAGTCTTGGCGTCGGGCGCTTGCACCGTAACCAGCCAGCCGTCGCCGTAAGGATCTCGCAGCGCCAGCGTCGGATCCTTCGTGATCGCTTCGTTAATGTCGGACACGCTGCCTTCGATCGGCGAAACCATATCGACGGCGCAACCGTCGCGATGAATGGTGCACATCTTCTGGCCCTGGCGAATCCACTGGCCGCGTTGTGGCAGGGTGAAGCGCTCTACCGTGCCGGTCAGCTTGGTGGCAAAATCATCCATGCCGACGCGCACCAGGCTGGGGCTCTCGCTCAATGCCCAAGTGTGACCGGGATGGTAGCGCAGATTTTCTGGGACCTTGAAGCCGCCCACCAAGGCGGGCTGCAAGCGCGGTGCAGTTTCCTGCTTGGCTGCGGCGACCTGCAATGCCGGTTGTACAACCGCGTGGCGGCTGCGGAAATGATCGATCAGTAAGAAGCTTGCGAATGTGAAGAGAACCAGTAGGACTGTCATAAGTCACCTCGTCGGAGCGCCGTCTAGCGAGCCACTCAACACTCTTCTAAAGGCAATCGCCGTGCCAAAACGAATCGAGGCGCGAGTCAGAGCGTTGCGTGTCGCGATCTCACGCGAAATCATGCGGATAGAGGGAATACGATTTCGTGGCGCGGTCTACGCCGATGAGATTGTCAACACGGCTTTGATGGAAATCGCAACAGGGCAAAGCTTGCGTTTGCAGCGTTGGGAGCTGAACGAAGTGATTGATGCTTTGCAATCAATCAGTTACCAATTCACCACACATAGCTGAATCTCGCAACAGCTACGTTGAAGAATGCAACGCCAGAAAGCACCCAGCGCCTCGGAATGAGCCCACGAGGAGGTAGATCTATTTTCTTCGGCAGCGGTGCAACAAGCATGGCGGAGCGCGCAGTCTGCTCGATTCGCATGGCGCTTCGCCGCTTTACTCGTTTGACGAATGCGTACTCGAAAAAACTAGACAACCTCAAGTTTGCTTGCGCTCTGTACTTCGCCTATTACGGCAAGGAACTGATCGCACGTGCCGTCCGCCGGATGAGTTCCCGCAAGAACGCCAGCTTCATCGAACTTAATTGTGCGGCGATTCCAACAGGACTGCTGGAAAGCGAGTTGTTCGGGCACGAGAAGGGCGCGTATTTCGGGGTGAAGAGAGGCGGAATTTCTCTGTAGTTTAAGACTTGCTGGCGGAGGGAGAGGGATTCGAACCCCCGGTACCCTTTCAGGTACAGCGGTTTTCAAGACCGCCTGTTTCAACCACTCACACATCCCTCCGCGATGAAGAAGCGGGACACAGGTAGTATTTTACACTCGACCCCGCGCACGGCTGTGCCTACAGGCCGGGAGGGGCCGTCGCGGGCCTCGGAGCCGTCGCCACGTTAATGAAAACTGTACTATGCGAATTGGTCAGAATTCGATCATTCGATGAGGCCGAATGCCCGGGAATGAAACTCCATGACCTCGGCGAAGTGAGCGAGAAAATAGGTCAGGCTGTGGTCTCCTGGGTAAGGATGATACTCGTGCTTCACTCCTTCCCTTTGCAGTTGCTCGTGGAGAGCGGCTGCACCTTTTTCGAAACCATAGTTGTCATCCTGCCCGCAGTTGAAATAGATCGCCAGTCGTCGCAGGGCGATCCTGTTTCTGTCCGCTAGAACGAACGGGCTATTGTCTTTCCAGTGCTGCACCGCGATCGGACTGCCGAAAACTGTCGCCAGCAGCTTCCCAAGTGGAGCGCCGGAGCGAGCTGCGGTATCGAGTTCCTGGGGAGATTCCGTGATCAATGCGGCACTCTGTGCGCTCACGGCGGAGAACATCTCTGGATGAGAGAAAGCGAAGCGCAGCGCACCATATCCACCCATGGAGATGCCACTAATCGCACGATTATTTCGTCCCTTGCTGATGCGATATTTCGTTTCGATGAGAGGAACGAATTCCTGCAGAAAGAAGTCACTGTAGCGCACCGAGCCGTCGGCCGAGTTGACGTAGAACGTGCGCCCGCCTTCCGGGGCGACAACGAGAAATTCTCCCATCTTGCGCTGCCGCCGAAGATCGTCGAGCAGTGTCCATCCGCCACTGTTGAAGAGGGTTCTCTCGTTGTCACCCAGGCCGTGAAGAAAATACAGCACGGGATAGGTTCGGGCGGGACGGCTGGTTGCACCCGCATCGTAGCTGGCGGGAAGATAGACGCAGTAGTGGACCGGATATTTCAGAATCCGGCTGTTTAGCGCGTTGCAGTCAATTCGGCTTTGACCGTGAAGCGGCATGCAAACCGCGAAGGCCGACAATAAAATGAAGATTCGGAGACAGCGATCCATCGCTTCAGTTTACTCGTAGCGCAAGGCCTGAACGGGATCGAGCCGGGCCGCGCGGCCTGCCGGGTAGAGGCCTGAGACCAGACTTACCCCGAATGAAAACAAGATGGCGAAGGCGACGAGCCACCATGGTACCGCCCAGAAATGTTCTGGCGGAAAAGACTGACTCTTGAGATAGACGTTCGTTCCCAGGTTGATGGCCTGGCCGATCGTCCAGCCCAGAGCGACCCCCACAACACCGCCGAGAAGGCCCATGGCGCCCGCTTCCGCGAAGAACAATCTCTTCACGTCACCGTCGCTGGCGCCGATCGCTTTCATAATGCCAATTTCGCGGCGGCGCTCAAGAATGGCCATCACCAGCGTGTTTACGATTCCGATGGAGGCAACGACAAGAGCGAGGCTGCCGAAGATTCCAAGAAACGCGTACAAGACCTTGAAGAACTGCTGAATGCTACGGCTCGCGTCAAGAATCGAGAAGGTGTTGAAGCCCATCTTCTTGATGGTGTCTTCCACCTTCCGCACCTGGTTGGGGTCGTTCACTCGCACACTTACCGAGGAGTAGACCGGCTGATCGGTGGCGGCACGAGAAATCTCGCGCAAGTCGGTGGGCTGCATCACGTGCAGACTCTCGGCCAGCTTAAGCGGGAGAAAAACTCGCGCCCGGGTTGGCCCGCGCATGCTCTCGGGGTCGAGATCGGCGACGCCGACAATCTTCAGCTTCAATTCGCGCGAAACCACGGAATAGGCGGCGTCGGCGAGACTCTCGGCCCCCGGGGCGGCTGCATTGTCGTGCGCAGTTGCGGAGGGTGCGCTCTGTGCTGCCTCGCGCTGCGCGTAGCGCATGGTCAGTTCCTTGCCCAGAAGCGGAGCAGCCAGTTCCGCCACGTTGGTTTCGTCAACCCCAGGCTTGGGAGTCCGGCCTAAGAGTTCTTCGGCGAAAGTCTTTTGGAGAATCGCTTCGGGCGCCACGTCGGACGAGAAAAACTGTCCCTGCACCGTTTCAAATGCGTCATTAGATTTCGCGGAAGAAGGCAACGCCGCGATTGTAGTCAAGTGCGGCTTGTCTTCGTAGCGGAGCTCGGTGATGAAGCGGATATCAGGGTACGCTTCCAATACGTTCGGCAGATGCTCAATTTCGATTCGCGTGGGCTCGTCCAGGATGCGGCTTTCGGCTGGGGCTGGCCCACCGCGCTCTTCTTCGCGGCCGAAGTTGCGCAGATCGCGGCGGGAAGTGACGAGCACGGTGTCGAATAAGCCGGACTTCATCAGGCGGCGCGACGCGAGTTGTTGCAGCCCGATTCCCAAAGAAAGCATCGCGACCAGAGACGCCACGCCAACCGATATGCCAATGGTGGTTAGCGAATTTCGCAGAAGAGATTCGCGCAAATTGCGTACGGCGAGTTCCGCCAGGTCAGGAAGCTTCACGGCCGCCCTCCACCAACTCCGGCTTGATCCGCTCCAGCGTTGACGGCCGAATTCGATTCATCGCCAACCAGCTTGCCATCCGCCAGGAAGATAAGGCGCTGGGCGTAGCGCTCGGCCAAAGCGCGCTCGTGCGTCACCATGACCACCGTCATTCCCAATTGCTGGTTGAACTCGCGGACCATATTCATGATTTCAGTTCCGGTATGGCTGTCGAGATTGCCCGTCGGTTCGTCCGCGAGCAACAGCTGCGGCTGGTTGATCAGCGCCCGAGCCAGTGCTGCCCGTTGTTGCTCCCCGCCGGAGAGTTCGCTGGGACGATGGTTCATGCGTCTTTGCAGCCCAACTCTCGTAAGGGCTTCGCGGGCCAGACTGTCACGCTGTCCGCGCTCGACCTCCGCAAAGCGCATGGGCAACTCCACATTTTCCGCTAGCGTCATGCTGGCGATCAGGTTAAACGATTGGAAAACCATTCCCACGGTATGCAAGCGATATCGGGCAAGCTCCTCGCGGGTGAGTTGCGCCAGATCGCGTTGCTGCACGATCACGCTCCCCGATGTGGGGCGGTCGAGGCCGGCGATCAGATTCAATACCGAAGACTTCCCGGAGCCGGAACTTCCGAGAAGGGCAACGAATTCGCCAGCTTTCACGCTAAGTGTCACGCCATCCACGGCTCGGATAAGAGTCTCGCCCATGCGGTAATGGCGGCAGAGTTGTTCCGCATGAATCGCTGGAGTAGCGATCGTCGCAGCGCTGTTCTGAGCGGATCTGTCCGCGCTGCTCATAGGATTAGCGAACCTCTCCTCTGAGCACACGCAATGCGTCTGCCGGCTTAACCTCACCGTTGCGCGCCGGACCGGAGCTGCCGTTGCCGTTCCCGCTCTCCTCGAGCTTGTCTCCTTCACCCGGAGCGAGAAACAGATTATCCTCTACGCCGTGCTGCCTGGTGTAGAGATCGTAGTAGCGGCCTCGCGCGGCATAAAGCTGTTCGTGGGTACCGCGCTCCACGATTTGCCCCTGCTCCATCACCAGAATCTGGTCGGCACGCCGGATGGTTGAAAGCCGATGTGCAATCACAAACGTGGTCCGTCCCTGCATGAGATAAGAGAGTCCGTGCTGAATCATTTGTTCCGATTCAGAGTCGAGGCTGGAAGTTGCCTCGTCGAGAATCAAGATGCGCGGCTCGGCGAGTATCGCGCGGGCAATCGAAATCCGCTGCCGCTGGCCACCTGAGAGCTTCACGCCACGTTCGCCCACGATCGTGTCATATTTGTCGGAAAAAGATTCGGCGAACTCATCCACGCGCGCGATCCTGCAGGCACGCAGGAATTCTTCTTCATTTGCGGAAGGACGTGAAAACACGACGTTCTCGCGAATCGTTCCGTCAAACAAAAACGATTCCTGCAATACGACTCCAAGACGTGTGCGGTAGCAGTCGAGACGAACCGTGCTCAGGTCCGTTCCGTCGACCAGAATTCGACCTTTGGTGGGCACGTAAAAGGCAGAGACCAGGCCAATAGTTGTCGACTTTCCCGAGCCGGACGATCCAACCAGCGCCGTCACTGTGCCGGGCTCAGCGCGGAAGGAAAGGTCACGCAGAACTTCGCGAACTCCATCGTAGCTGAAACTTACGTCGTCGAACTCCACGGTGCCCTGAATATCACCCAGCGCAACGGTGCGCCTGGGGTCTTGATCCTCCGGCCGCTCCCGCATAATCTCCTGCGTACGCTCGAGCCCGGCTAACGCCTCAGTGAGCTGGGTGCCAATAGAAACGATCTGCATGATGGGCGCAATCAAAAAGCCTAACAGCAAGATGTAGGAGACATAATCGCCAACGGTCATGGATCCGGAAGCAATCTGATGCGCTCCCACCCACATCGTGACGGCGCCCACTAATCCAAGCAGCACACTTGCGGAAAGACTCATCACTGAAGTTGCTGTCAGGGTGCGCATCACGTTATCCAGCAGGCGTCGCACGCCGGTGGCAAAGATTGCTTCTTCGCGCTCCTCGGCGTGGTACCCCTTGATTACGCGCACGCCGCCGAGTGATTCCGTGAGACGGCCCGTGACCTCGGCGTTAATCTTGCCGCGCTCGCGAAAGATCGGCCGAATCGTGGCGAAGGCTTTGTTGAGTGCCACAGCAAAGCACGCCAGCGAGCCCACAGCGATCAGCGTCATCTGCGGGCTGGTGCGGAGCAACAAGACCAGCGCAATCCCGGACGTGACCAGGCCTCCGGCAAAATCCACCAAGCCCGTGCCCAGCAGGTTACGCACGCCCTCCACATCGCTCATGATGCGGGACACCAGACTGCCGGTCTTGTTCACGTCGTAAAAGGCGACCGGGAGGCGGGATATATGGGCCTGCACCTGTTGGCGCAATTCCGTGATCAGCCGCTGCGCCGCCTTCGATAACGATTGCGTGAGCGAAAAGGATGTGATGCCCTGAACCAAAGTCGCCGCTAACACGACCAGAACCAGCGGTCGGAGTTTCTCCATGTGGTGCTTGTTGATGACCGTGTCGATCAAGAACCTGCTGGAGTATGGCAACACAAGGGCGGCGACACGGTTAATCACCATCAACACGAAGCCGAGCGCCAGCAGCCAACGCCGGGGGCGCATCAGCTTCCAGACTTCAGGCAGGACGGCCTTGAGTCTTTGGACCTTCGGGGGCTTCGGCAGCTGTTTGGGATCGGAATTCAACTTGTAATTGGACTCCGCCAGACCGGCATTGGCTTCATTATTACTGCATTGTGACATGTCGAGGCCGCGCGTTGTATCCTCGGGGCGTGTCTCGCCCCCCTTCGCCGGAGCGCTCTCCAACCCTGGGCCTGTTGCTGGGCTTGATCGTCACGCTCGCAGCGGTCGTGGCCTACTCCGCTTACATCACCTGGCAAGTGGCAGGGCTGCGCAAGCTTCAGTCTGAACTGATCGATCGCAATCGCAGAGATTCCCTGCAGCTGTTGCGCATCCAAAACGATCTGAATCTGCTCGCGGTCGCGATGCGGGACATGATTGACAACGACGAACCATATCCACTGACCGCCTGGTCGGCACAGTTTCAGCGGATCCGCACTGACCTGGACGATGCCATGCGCCTGGAGGCCGGGTTGGCGCCAACCAGCCGGACGCTCGAGCAGAGCGCGTCGCTCAGCAGTTCGCTGACGCAATTCTGGGACGCGGTCGACCGCACATTTGCGCTGGCCGGCGACGGAAGAGAAAAAGATGCGAGGGGACAGATCCAGCTCTCGTTGCAGGCGCGGCAGGCGGCCCTGAGCACAACGGTGGCTCGCTTCCTGGTGCAGAACAGCGAGAACGAGGAACAGGCAGCACTACGCATCGTCCAGATCTATGACCGGGTGCAGCGGCAAGTCTATGTCTTCCTGGCCGCGACGCTGGCGGCGATCCTGCTGACTGGATTTTCCATGATTCGGTGGAACCGGAGGTTGTTTGCGCGCATGGCTGAGCTTTCGGAGCGGCGCAGCGAACTGGCGCAGAAACTGATTGCGACGCAGGAATCAACCCTGCGTTATATTTCTCGCGAGCTGCACGACGAATTTGGCCAGATTCTGACGGCGATGGGATCGATGCTCGGCCGCGCCGGAGCTCACGCTCCGGAAGGTTCGTCTCTGCGAACCGACTTGCAGGAAGTCCGCCAGATCGCCCAGGACACGCTGGACCGCGTGCGGAGCCTGTCGCAGGCACTGCATCCGGTGATGCTGGATGAGGCCGGGCTGGAGGCCACACTCGACTGGTACATCCCAACCGTAGAAAGACAGACGGAAATTGCCATATCCTATGAGAAGCAAGGCCAACCGTTTACAGTGGATAGCAGTGCGGCAGTGCAAATCTACCGGGTGCTCCAGGAGGCGTTGAACAACCTGGCACGGCACTCTGGCGCTAAGCAAGCATGGGTGCGATTGCGTTTTCTGCCTGCGACGCTTGAGTTGGAGGTGGAAGACCACGGCGTAGGCTTTAGCGGGCGGCCTGCGAAGCAGGGCATCGGACTGGTAGCAATGCGCGAGCGCTCCGAATTGATGGGAGGGCGAGTAATGTTTTCCACTCCTGCCGCGGGCGGAACGTTGTTGCACCTGACCGTTCCCCGGGAGAAAGTTGAGTTCCGGGACAAGGAGTAGAGATTGAGGATTAAAGATTTAAGAGACAAATATGACAAAGAAAATCACGGTATTGCTGGTCGATGACCATAGCTTGGTACGGCGGGGATTCCGGCGCATGCTGGAAGATGAACCGGATATGGTCGTCATCGGCGAAGCCGGCGATGGTGAAGAAGCCGTCACATTGGCGCGCGAGTTGAAACCGCAAGTCGTGGTAATGGACTGCGCTTTGCCCAGGATGAACGGCCTCGATGCAACGCGGCAAATTCTCGAAGACATGCCCAAGACCGCGGTGCTCATGCTCAGCATGCATGCGGAGAATACCTGGGTGCGGCAGGCGATCGATGCCGGAGCCAAGGGATACATTCTGAAGAACGCGATGAATCTGGAACTGGGGCCGGCCGTGAGGCGTGTGGCCGGAGGAGAAACCATTTTCGATCCCCAGGTGGAGCAACAGTCAGCCCTCAAGGGCGAACGCAATAGTGGGCTGACTCCTCGTGAACTTGAAGTCTTGCAAATGATTGTGGATGGCAAGTCGAACAAGGAAATTGCAGTGGTGCTCGACCTCAGCGCCAACACGGTTGCGGTACATCGCGCCAACATCATGAACGCACTCGGCATTCACAAAACTGCCGAACTGGTGGTTTACGCCATTCGTGCCGGGCTGGTGAATGTCCCGTGAATCGCAGATCCTTTCTGCGAGGCATGGCTGGGCTGGCCTCGGTCTCACAGTTGCCGCTGCTGCGGGCTCTGGGCGCGGCAGGCGGTTCCGCCGCGTCGCCCGGCTTTCGGCTCGCTGATGTAACTTCCAGCGCCGGCATTCAGTTCCAGCACAATAGTGGCGCCTTCGGAGGGAAGTTTCTGCCTGAAACTCTGGGCTCCGGCTGCGCCTTTCTCGACTACGACCGCGACGGCTGGCAGGACATTCTTCTGATCAACGGAATGGATTGGCCGGGCCACAAGCAGCGGCACTCCACCCTGCGGCTTTATCACAACAACGGGAACGGTACTTTTACCGACGTCACTTCCCGCGCCGGACTGGATATAGAAATGTATGGCATGGGAGTGGCCGTCGGCGACTATGACAACGACGGCTTCCCGGACATTCTGGTCACTTGCGTGGGGCAGAATCGGCTATTCCATAATACCGGGAAGGGAACGTTTATCGACGTAACGAACCCCAGCGGCCTGGGGAAACGCCTGGGGTTCAGTACGTCCGCTCTCTGGTTCGATTACGATCGCGACGGGCTACTCGATCTCTTCGTCTGCAACTATGTGAAGTGGTCGCCCGAGCACGACGTGTTCTGCAGTCTCGACGGCAAGCACAAATCGTATTGCACTCCGGAAGCCTATCGCGGCGAGACCTGCTGGCTCTTTCATAACCGGGGCAACGGCACTTTCGAAGACGTCACCGCATCCAGCGGCATTTTTGACAGCAGTTCCAAATCGCTTGGCGTCGCGATGCTGGATGATGGGCAGGATGGTTGGCCCGATCTGCTGGTGGCGAACGATACTCAACCCAACAAGCTGTATCGCAACCTGCGCAATGGAACTTTTCGAGACGCGGCCGTCGAGGCTGGACTGGCCTTTAGCAGCGAGGGCAAGGCGCGAGCCGGCATGGGCGTGGACATTGCGGATTTCACGAACTCCGGCCGTTCCGGCGTAGCCATCACGAACTTCGACAATGAAATGACAGGCTTGTACGAGTTCGGTGGCAAAAGCTACGAAGATGTGGCGGCGCAGGCCGGAGTTGGCCTGGCTTCAAAGAATAGTCTGGGGTTCGGATGTATTTTTCTCGATGCCAATCTCGACGGCTGGCTCGATCTTGCCGTAGCCAACGGGCACATCGACGACACGGTGCGCAATATCCGCGGCAACGTGGGATACGCCCAGCCGCCGTTGCTGTTTCTCAACAATGGCAAGGGAAGTTTTCGTGACATCGCCACGGAACTCGGCGGTGGATTCGAACGGCCGAAGGTTGGACGCGGCTTGGCCTATGCCGATTTTGATCGCGATGGCGACCTTGATTTGCTCCTCACCACGAACAATGGTCCGGCTTACCTTTACAGAAACGATCAGCTGGCGGGAAATCACAGCATTCGTTTTCGGCTGGTCGGCACCAAGTCGAACCGCGACGGAATCGGTGCGACGGTGCGGATTGTCTCCGGCGGTTTGAGCCAGTCGCGCATGGTGAAGAGCGGTTCCAGCTATCTGTCGCAATCCGAGCTTCCAGTGACATTCGGACTGGAAAAACGCGATCGCGTCGAGCGCGTCATGATTGCCTGGCCCAGTGGCAGAACAGAGGAGTTCCAGAACCTGGCGGCAGGGCGATGCTACGAATGCACGGAAGGTAAGGGGATATCTCCGCTTGATGGATATTGATCAGCGCCGTCGAATGGCTTCAGGGTCGGCTAACGGTTCCCCCAGTGGTCAGGTCTATGTCGACTGATTCATTCACTCGCAAAAACAACGTGCTTGGATTCTTCATGCCCCAACTCACATAAGGCACCGCGAAGTGAAGCGTCGCGGTCCAGTGATCCGGAAACATTTCAACCTCGGCGGGAACTGTTAGTTCATGGTCGGCTCCGTGAATGTTGAAAATTCCGTGGACCCGCACTGAGGACTTTCCCTGCAGCGCCACGGTTCCGTCAACGCGATCGGGACGGAACGCAATTTCCGGGAAGCGGTCGCTCTCCAGTATCTCGCGATGCATTTTCCGGTCGCGCAGCCCCATGCCGCTTTCGCCGCTCTTGGCGTCCACAACGATTTCACCTGTGAGTTTCTTCGACGCAGGGTCGAGGCGTAGAGCTCCGCGCTTCAAACGGAAGGTTCCGCGAACTGTGTGGAGCACATCCCCAAGAGTGAAACCGATGGCGGTGTGCTGAGCATCCAACTGGAATGCCACGCTCTGCGCCGCAGCCGCAACGCTGGCCAACGCGAGAAATGCAATCCCAGCCAGGAATGGCCGGCACACTCGACCTCGGCGGAATCCCTTGGTGTCTTCTTTCATCGGTTATGCCGTCAGCAGTCCCCACCCCAGAGTGAGCCCGTCGAGAGCGAGGTGAAACGGCGAAAGAGTTCCCACGTGCAGGGCCAGCAATCTGCGAAAAACTTCGGGGCGCTTTTGAAAAATCTGGAGAGTACGCCGCTGAAACCCGGGACGCCCGTCGAGCATGAGCATCAATCGCGCCATCCATAAAGGGCGCAGGGCCAGGCGGCGATGTTCGGCCTGGTATTCGGAGAGATTGCCAGACCTGAGGCAGTTCGCGAGCACCGCAGCCTGACTGAAGGAGAGCCCGAGACCCTGGCCGGTGATTGCATCGACGGTGCCCGAAGCGTCGCCGATCAACGCAACGTTGCCTCGCCAGACACGCCTCAGTTTGCGATTGGCGGACAGTGCGCCTCGTTCGGCCGACGCCGGTTCAGCTCCACGAAGCCGGGCGTTGAGCTCGGGCAACGCGGGCAGCGATTCTTCCAGGCGAAGCTCAGGGTCGTGTGAGGCCACAGCCACACAGACTTGCTCATTGCTCACCGCTGTGGCAAAGCCCTGAAAATGCTCTCCCCAATATATTTCCATGCGGTCGCTCCAGGGCGGTACACGATAGTGGCGGCGAAAAGCATATCGGAGGTCGGTCCGCGAGTGAGCGTCCAGGTTCGCCCAGCGGCGCACGCGGGAGTTGACCCCGTCGGCGCCGATAATCCACCTCGTGCGGATCGAGCGTTCCGCGAGTTGAACTTCCTGGCTGGAAATCCCTGTGACTGCCGTTTGCCAAAGCAGATCGACCCCCAGCCCGGCCGCACGTTCGATCATGATGCGATGCAATGCGGTCCGGCGAATTGAGAGTCCGCGGGCGCCTGACGGGAAATCCGCTTCCGCTGACAACTCGGAACTCAGGAAGCGCACGCCGCGCATCGGGCAGGCCTCAGCCGCAGGCACCGCAACTCCCAGCCGTTCCAGCGCCGTAATCGCGTCCGGCAGCAGCGCTTCCCCGCAGGCCTTGTCAATCGGCGGCATCGCGCCGTCGGCAACCACGACTCGAAACCCTTGCTGGCGTGCGGCAATCGCAGCCGCCAGCCCGGAGGGGCCGCCACCGATCACGAAGACGTCTGTCGATCTCAGCAACTTCGTGACCTCACCATTCGAGAAGCAGAAGCTCGGAACAAAACCCAGGCCCCATGGCGGCGAGCAGACCCAGTGTGCCCGGCTCAGGACGCCGGTTCTTCATCACGTCTTCGAGCACGCACAGCACGGAAGCGGAAGAAAGATTTCCTACTTTACGCAGGCAATCCCAGGAGGCATCGAGCTGACCATTGTGCAATCCCAGTGCGTCGCCGTAGGCTTCGAGCACTTTTGGTCCTCCGGTGTGCAGAACCCAACTCTTAAGGTCGCTTCGCTGGAGGCCGTTGTCCGCCAGAAAAACGTCCACGTCCCGCCCCAGGTTTTGCCGAATCAGGTTCGGAACCTCAGTGGAAAGTAAGATGCGGAAGCCTTTCTCGGAGATGTTCCAGCCCATCATGTCTTCTGTGCTGGGATAGAAGACCGAGCGGGTGGCGAGAATCTTAGGGCCTTGGATTTCAGGGCCGGATGAGGCGAATTCAGGACCGGTCACGATCACAGCGGCAGCGCCATCGGCGAAAAGTCCTGACGAGATCAGGTTTGCGACAGACAAGTCTTCCCGCTGCAGGGTGAGCGAACAGAGTTCGACAGACACCAGCGCCGCGACCTGCGAAGGATAGGCGCGCACGTAATCTGCAGCGCGGGCAATTCCGGCGGCGCCGGCCACGCATCCCAGTCCAAAAATCGGCGTGCGGCGAATGTTCTTCGAAAGCCCCATGCGGTTTATCAGCAGCGCGTCGATGGAAGGGCTGGCGACTCCGGTGACCGTCGTGAACAGCAACGCGCCCAGGTCTTGCGGCTTCAGCCCGGCGTTCTGCAGTGCGACGCAGAGAGCCTGCTCCCCCAATTCCTGTGCCACCTTGATCCAGATGTCATTGGCCTGGCCCCAAGTCTTGATATCCACGTACTCTTCCGCGGGGATCGCGAGGTAACGGCCATCCACCGTGACGTTGCGATGCAGCCGCGCCAGCAGCAGGGGATTCTTGAGTTGGTCTCCCCAGTAGTCCTGGAGCCGATCCAGAAGAACTTTCTGAGAGTAGTAATGCTTCGGGAATGCGCTTGCCGCGCTAGCGATCCTCATGGATTCTGACTCCTGAGTCAGTCTCGGCACAAAATCAGCGCAAAGCTCAAAGAATCGGGGATGCTTGTCCGGATTCGATAGCTGGGGCTCCCGTTGTGGTTGCATCCGGGTAGAACGGTGCCGGCTTGTACATTGTCGCAGAGTTTAAGACTTTTGTTTGGCCCGTGCTGGTAAAACCGACTACTTCACAGGCTTAAGCGGAATTCCGCCCCATGATCGCTGCAGCCAAATTGTCGCGGCGCGGGCGGTTCCGCATGCCGCCGCCAAGGTCGCATTCTGCTTAATTCAACTACTGCAATATTGCGATCGAAGTAATACCGTTCCCGAGGGGATATGTGGCAATCGAATTTAAACTTCCCCCGCTGTTGCCAAACGCCTGCACTCCACCAGACTGATTTCCCACATACAGGTATTTTCCGTTCGGATCAAGCGCCAGGGAAACCGGCTCAGCTTCGGTGGTAAAGGGGGAATCCTGAATCGCCGCAGGAAATCCCGTACTGGCCGTAATCGAATAGGTCCCAATGTTGGGCCCGGTGGGTCCGCTGCCGGATCCGCTGACGGACCCTCCTTGATTCGCCACGTAGAGAAACTGCCCGGTGGGATCTGTGATCAGCGCAACCGGAAGATGACTGGCATCAGCGAGCGGAGATCCCGGAACCTGAGTCAAGGCGCCTGACGAACCAATCGTGTAGATGGAGATCGAGTTTGCAGTACCGCCATTTGCTGCGTAGAGATATGTTCCGGTCGGGTCGATGGCCATTGCGGTCGGATTGTTATCCGCAGTGGGAGTAAGGGAAATCGGACTGGAGGAAAGGACCCCGGCAGTGACGCTGAAGGCTGCAATCACACCCGTCGAGCTGGGTGCGCTGACGTAGAGGTAATTGCCGGAGGGTGACAACTGCATGCTGCTGGGGGACAAGCCGATCGAAAACGGCGACCCGGCGACCGGGGTGAGACCGCCATTGCCGCTATCAATCGAGAAAACCGAAATGGTGTTCGATAGGGCATTCCCGACGTACAAGTATCCTCCGGCGGGATCCATGGCCAGAAGCGTCGGAAGCGTACCCACCGGTGTCCGTGGGAAGACCTCATTCAACGAGCCGTTGCCGGCGATCGAGAACAGGGAAACATCGTTTTCATTTTGGCCAGGGTTGGCCGCGTACAAGAATTTCCCGGAGGGATGGAGCACCACGGCCCGGACTCCGTCGCCCACCGTGTACGGACTTCCCGAAAGCTGCGTGAGGATGCCGGAGTAAGGGTCTTCCCGGAACACCGCAATTTGATTGGCGTCGGGGATGGCGGCGTAGACGAAATGACTCGATGTGCCGCCGCAACTCATGAAACTGGCTACGCTTGCGAGAACCAACACCACCACCAGTGCCTTCTGAAGCATCCGTTACTCCTGAGAGAATTTTAAAGCGAAGAACAATAATACCGGGCCGCTGGGAAATCGGCACTAAAACACCACGTCCCCTATCATACGGTTACCACAAGAAAAAGGGGGGCTGCATATGTCACGTGTAATCCCTTGTCCTGCTGGGTGGGAGGGTTTTTGGATCCCGCTGAAGCTCTCGCTCAGGCTCCTTCCGCTTATTGCTGCGATGCACTGCCACTCAACCCAGGTTGCACGCCGCCTGCGTGCTGGTTTGCGTCCCTCAAGAAACAATCCCCTCAATGGGCCGGACTTGGCGTGGCCGTACCGGAAGGGCCTTCGATTACAGGTCTGGTTTCTCCCCCCCGCAATGCCAGCCGCACGCGGTCCAGATAAACATACACAACGGGCGTGGTGAATAGCGTGAGCGCCTGGCTGACGATCAGCCCGCCGACAATCGTGATGCCCAGAGGACGGTGCAGCTCGGAACCGGTCCCCCTACCGAGCGCCAACGGCAAACCTCCCAGCAGCGCCGCCATGGTCGTCATCATAATGGGGCGGAAGCGCAGGAGGCAGGCTTCGTAGATGGCGTCGACCGGCTTCTTTCCTTGCGTGCGCTCCACTTCCAGCGCCACGTCGATCATCATGATGGCATTCTTCTTCACCAGGCCGATCAGCAGGATGATGCCGATCATTCCGATTACGTTGAGTTCATTGTGGGTTATCCGGAGCGCGAGCAGCGCGCCCACACCCGCCGAAGGAATCGTGGAAAGAATCGTGAAGGGGTGAATGTAGCTCTCGTAAAGCATACCCAGCACTATGTAGACCGTAATCAGGGCGGTAATGAGGAGCACCAGTTCGCTCGAAAGTGAATCCTTAAATGCGGCTGCCGTGCCCTGAAAACTTGCCTGAATCGTGGCGGGGAACCCGATGGCAGCCTGGACTTTCTCGATGGCTTGGGTGGCCTGTCCGAGAGCAACTCCGGGAGCCAGGTTAAAGGAAATCGTGACCGAGGGAAACTGGCTCTGGTGATTCACCGTCAGGGCAATGTTGGAAGGCTCGAAGTGGGTAAATGCGGACAGCGGAATCGGTGCGCGGTTGGAGGATCGCAGATAAATATTCTGCAACGCTTCAGTGGTCTGCTGGAACTCCGGCGCGACTTCCATGACCACGTGGTATTGGTTGAGAGGACGGTACATGGTCGAAACCTGCCGCTGTCCGAAAGCGTCGTAGAGTGCATTATCAATATCCTGTGCGGCGACTCCTAAGCGGCTGGCGGTGTCGCGATCAATCACCAGTTGCGCCTGTAATCCTTTATCTTGCTGGTCGGTATTTACGTCGCGCAGCTCCGGCAGGCCGCGCATTTTATGCAACAACAACGGACCCCAATTGTTGAGTTCATTCAAGTCTTCGCCTTGTATGGTGTATTGATACTGGGCCTGCCCGTAGCGCCCGCCAATATTCAGATCCTGCTGCACTTGCAGGAACAGAGTGGCACCCGGGACCACCGCGAGTTTACCCCGCAATCGATTGATCACATCGTCGGCGCTAACGTAGCAAGGGTTCCAGAGATGAGGGGTCTTGCATTGGCCGCGCCGCTCGAGTGGCTTCAGCGTGACGAAGAACCGCCCTTGATTGGTCGCCGAACCTCCGCCTGCAAACCCAACCGCCGTATCGACCGCCGGATCTTTCAGTATGATTTGCACGAACTGTTCCATCTTGCCCCGCATGGCCTGGAATGAGATGTCTTGTGCCGCTTGTACCGATCCCTGAATCCGCCCCGTATCCTGCTGCGGGAAGAAACCCTTCGGCACAATGATGTAGAGGTACACGCTCAGGCAAGCCACGAGAATGGTCACCAGCAAAGTCACGGGCTGATGCCCCAGCACCCATTTGAGCGAATGCCGGTATGTCGCGAGGAGGCTGTCGAAGAACCATTCGCTGCCGCGATAGAAAAAGTTATGGCGCTCGTTCGGTGCGGACGGGCGCAGGAATTTGGCGCACATCGTCGGCGTCGTGGTCAACGACACCAGGAGCGAAACTCCGATCGCAATGCTGAGCGTCACCGCGAACTCGCGGAATAGCCGCCCCACGATTCCGCCCATCAGCAGCAACGGGATGAAAACAGCGACCAGCGACACGCTCATGGAAATCACGGTGAATCCAATTTCGGCGGCACCCTTGAACGAGGCCTGCACCGCGTCCATCCCGGCTTCCACGTAGCGCGTGATGTTTTCCAGTACCACAATCGCGTCGTCCACGACGAATCCGGTGGAGATCGCCAGCGCCATGAGCGACAGATTGTCGAGGCTGTACCCCAGCAGATACATGCCGCCGAAGGTACCCACCAGCGAAAGCGGAACGGCAATGCTGGGAATCACCGTCGCCCGCACCGTCCGCAGGAACACGAACACTACCAGAATCACCAGCACAATAGAAATCAGGAGAGTTTTTTCAATGTCGTTAACTGAGGCGCGAACCGTGAGCGTTCGGTCCGACACCACTTCCAGCTTGATCGCCGGAGAAATCGAGGACTGGAGATAGGGCATCAGCGCGCGCACCCGGTCCACGGTCTCGATGACGTTGGCAGCGGGCTGCCGGAAAATAACGACAAGGACCCCGGGTTTGCCATTGGCCAATCCGAGGTTATGCACGTCGGCCACCGAGTCCCGCACATCCGCTACGTCTCCCAGCCGCACCGGCGCGCCGTTATGATAGGCGACGATCAAAGGCCGGTACTCGTCCGCGGTAAAGAGTTGATCATTGTCGGCTAACTCTTGAGAGATGGTTTCGTTCGAAACCTGTCCCTTGGCTTGATTGTCGTTGGCCAGATTGAGCGCGTTGCGCACCGTGTCCAGGCCCACTCCGAGCTTGTTGAGCAGCATCGGATTGACCTCGACTCTCACGGCTGGCGGCGCCGAACCGTAGGTGAACACCTGGCCGACTCCATGGACCTGCGAGATTTTCTGTGCCAGAATCGAGTCGGAGGTGTCGTACAGACGCGCCACCGGAGCTGTGTCGGACGTGAGCGCCAGAATCAGGATGGGGGCGTCCGCCGGGTTGATTTTGCGATAGGTAGGGTTGCTCGGCAGGTTGGCAGGAAGCTGGCTGCGAGCGGCATTGATGGCCGCCTGCACGTCGCGGGCTGCGGCATCGATGTTGCGGTTCAGGTCGAATTGCAGCGCGATGCCGGTCGAACCTAGTTGGCTCGAGGAGGTCATCTGGTTCACGCCGGAGATGCGTCCAAACTGCCGCTCCAGCGGCGTGGCTACCGCGGACGCCATGGTTTGCGGATCTGCGCCCGGCAACTGCGCACCTACGCTAATTACAGGGAAATCTACGCGCGGCAAGGAGGCGACCGGAAGGTAATTGAAGGCAAGAATTCCCGAGAGCAGCAACGCCGCCGCCAGCAGCGACGTGCCAATCGGACGCCGGATAAATGGAGCCGAAATACTCATGCTTTAACTTGTTGTCATCCTGAGCAAGCGTTCTTTGCGCAGCGAAGGATCTGAGCGAGCCACGCGATGCGTCGCGTTTTTTGCGACACAACAATCGCGCGTTTGGCTCGCATCCTTATCAAACTGCCACGACAACTAATCGGCCGGCAGTTCCTGCGGAATCGGATTGCCGATCTTGTACTTCTCAAACCGGTGCGCCAGCCGGTCAAACCACAGATAGACCACCGGCGTGGTGTAAAGCGTCAGCAACTGGCTGAGCAATAACCCGCCCACGATCGTGATGCCAAGTGGCCGCCGCAACTCCGCGCCGGTCCCTGACCCGAGAGCTAGTGGCAAGCCACCGAGTAGCGCCGCCATTGTCGTCATCATGATGGGACGGAAGCGCAGCAAACACGCCTGGAAAATTGCTTCCTCCGGCGGCTTGTGTTCTTCCCGCTCGGCTTCGAGCGCAAAATCGATCATCATAATGGCGTTCTTCTTTACGATGCCGATCAGCAGGATGATGCCTATGAGCGCCACGACAGTCAGATCGTTGTGCGTGATCTGCAAAGCCAGAATCGCCCCCACCCCGGCCGAGGGCAGCGTAGAGAGAATCGTGATGGGGTGAATGTAGCTCTCATAAAGAACTCCCAGCACGATGTACACCGTGATGATGGCGGCAAGGATCAGGAACGGCTCACTCGAGAGCGAATTTTGAAATGCCGCAGCCGTTCCTTGAAAGGAGGCGTGGATACTCGGCGGCAGTTGGATATCCTTCTCCGCCTGCTGGATGGCTTTCGTTGCCTCGCCCAGCGAAGCTCCCGGAGCCAGGTTGAACGACAGCGTCACGACGGGAAACTGTCCCTGATGGTTGACGGCAAGGGGCGCGTTCGCCGATTGCATCCGCACAAACGTGGAAAGTGGAACTGGAGTTCCACTCGTAGTGGCCGTGGCTGCGTTGGCTGAAGGGGCGCCGGAATTCGGTATCGTGCTGCTCGGACGCACGTAGACGTCATTCATCGCATCGGGCGTCCTGGCGAAGCTGGGCAGAACTTCGAGCACCACGTGGTACTGGTTCAGTTGGGTAAAGATGATGGAAACCTGCCGCTGTCCGAAGGCGTCGTAGAGCGTATTGTCGATAGCCTGGGGAAGGATTCCCAGCCGCGACGCGGTATCGCGGTCGATCGTGAGAGTTGTCCTGAGCCCGCCGTTGAGTTGGTCGGTAGCAATATCGTTCAATACCGGAGACGCACGCAGCTTCTCGACAAGCTTCGGTGTCCACTGCGCCAGTTCCTGCGCGTCCGCATCTTCAATCGAGTATTGAAACTGGGTACGGCTCACCCGATCTTCCACGGTCAAGTCCTGCACCGGCTGCATGTAGAGGGTGATTCCGTCTACATGGGCAAGAGCGGGCTGCAGCCGACGGATGATCGCCGAGGCGTCTGCATCGCGCTCATCGCGCGGCTTTAAGTTGATCTGAATGCGGCCGCTGTTGGGAGTGGTGTTCGTACCGTCCACTCCGATAAAAGAGGACAGACTCTCGACATCTTTGTCTTTGAGGATCACCTTCGCCAGTTCCTGCTGGCGCTGCGACATCGCGTCAAACGAAATATTATCCGGAGCTTCCGAAATCCCCAGAATCACGCCCGTGTCTTGCACCGGAAAGAATCCTTTGGGCACAACCACGTAGAGAACCAGCGTGAGAACCAGTGTCCCGAACGTTACGAAAAGGGTTGCCGTCTGATGCTTCAGCACCCATTTCACGGTGCGGCCATAAGACGCAATGACCCGATTGTAAAAATCTTCCGTGACCTCGTAGAAACGGCCTTTCTCGCCTTCCTTGCGATGCTTGAGCAACTTGGCGCACATCATCGGCGTCAAGCTCAGGGAAACCGCCGCCGAAACCAGAATTGTGACCGCCAGCGTTACCGCGAACTCGCGGAACAGCCGGCCCACAATATCGCCCATGAACAGGAGCGGAATCAGCACCGCGATGAGCGAAACCGTGAGCGAGACGATGGTGAACCCAATCTGCTCCGAGCCTTTGAGCGCCGCATCCAGAGGCGAATCTCCGGCTTCGAGGTAGCGGTCGATGTTTTCGATCATGACGATCGCGTCGTCCACCACGAAACCGGTGGAAATGGTCAACGCCATTAGCGTCAGGTTGTTGAGGCTGTATCCGAGCAGATACATCACGCCAAACGTTCCCACAATCGACAGCGGGACCGCGACGCTGGGAATGAACGTGGCCCGCAAGTTTCGCAGAAAGAAGAAAATAACGACGATCACGAGCACGATGGTCAGCGCCAACTCGAAATAAACATCGTGCACCGATGCGCGGATGGTCGTGGTCCGGTCGGTAAGAATCTGCACCTTCACGGTTGCGGGCAGCGATGCCTGCAATTGGGGCAACAATTTCTTGATGCGGTCGACCACGTCGATGATGTTTGCGCCGGGCTGGCGCTGAACGTTGACGATGACGGCTGGAGTCTGATTCATCCACGCCGCGAGGCGCGTGTTTTCTGTGCCATCAATGACGTTTGCCACATCACTGAGCCGCACCGGGGCACCGTTGCGGTAGGCGACGACCACCGGCTTATACTGTTCGCTGGAAAAGAGCTGGTCGTTAGCGCCGATGGTGTACGACTGCCGCGCACCATCGATAACACCCTTTGCCTGGTCCACATTCGCCTGGGCCAGTGCCGTGCGAATATCTTCTAGGCTCAAGCCGTAGGAAGCGAGCGCCGTTGGGTTTACCTGCACTCGCACCGCGGGTTTCTGCCCGCCGCTGATGGAGACCAGCCCCACGCCCGGCAATTGCGAGATTTTCTGCGCCAGGGCCGTGTCGGCAAGATCCTCCACCTTCGACAAAGGCAACGAATCTGAAGTCATCGCCAGCGTGAGAATCGGCGAATCGGCGGGATTTACTTTGTTGTAAATCGGAGGATTCGGCAAATCCGCCGGCAGGAACGTAGCGGCCGCATTTACGGCGGCTTGCACCTGCTGCTCTTCGACGTCGATGTTCTGGTCGAGCGCGAACTGGAGCGTGATCACCGAACTGCCAAACGAACTCGTTGAGGTCATCTGGGTCAATCCGGGAACCTGCCCGAACTGCCGCTCCAGCGGCGATGTCACCGACGACGCCATCACATCGGGATCTGCCCCCGGATAAAACGTCACTACCTGAATGGTTGGGTAATCGACCTCCGGCAGGGCGGAAACGGGCAAGTGTGAAAACGCAACAAACCCCACCAGCAGCACGCCCACCATCAAGAGCGTGGTCGCCACCGGCCGGAGAATGAATAACCGTGAAGGACTCATGAAGCCGGGGTTCCTGAGGCGGCAGCCTTGCCGTCGTTTACTCCGCTTGTATCGCTGGCCGGACCGCCGCTCCGCGGGTCAATCTTGCTGCCGGTTTGCAGTTTGTCCTGGCCGTCGGTCACCACTTCGTCTCCCGGGTTCACGCCGTTGGCAATGACCGTGATGTTGCCTTGAGTAAGAGATACGGTCACGGTGCGCGCCTCGACCGTTTTGTCCGGTTTCACCAGATAAACGAATGTCCCCTGCGGACCACGCAGCAGCGCGGCCGTCGGCACCACAGTGCTGTTCTTCCGCGTCTCGAGTAACAGTTTTGCGTTCACGAACTGGTTGGGCCAAAGCTGGTTGTCGTTGTTATCGAAGACAGCTTTCAGCTTGGCGGTTCCCGTCGTCTGATCGATCTGGTTATCGATCGTCATCAGCTTGCCCGTCGCCAGCCTGGTCTGATCGTCCCGGCTGTAAGCTTCCACCATTAACGTCGAACTCTTCATGTGCTGCGCCACAGTCGGCAACTGATCCTCGGGCAGCGTGAAGAGCACCGCGATCGGCTGCAACTGCGTAAGGATCAGCATCGGATTGGTGTCGGCGGCATGCACGATATTCCCGGGATCCACTTGCCGCAAACCGACACGCCCGGTAAACGGCGCCGTGATGTTGCAATAGACGATCTGCAGCTTTGCGGTATCGATCTGCGCTTGATCCGTGCGCACCTGGCCATCGAGCTGGTCCACCAGGGACTTCTGCGTATCCACCTGCTGCTGCGCAATGCTTCCGGATGGAATTAACGTGGTATAGCGCTGCAGGTTCAGCTGAGCATCGCGCAGCGAGGCCTGGTCTTTGAACAATTGCGCCTGCATCTGCTCCACTTGCACCTGGTAGGGGCGCGGATCGATGACGATCAGCAAATCGCCTTGCTTCACGGTCTGCCCTTCCTGGAAGTTGACCCGCATGATCTGTCCGTCGATGCGGCTCTTGATGTTCGCCGTGTAAAACGCGGTCACCGATCCCAGGCCCACCAGGTAGACGGGCACATCCTGCTGTTGCACCTTCGCTACGGCAACCGAAACGGCGCGCGGGGCCGCCGCTTGCGCTTTCTTCTGGCCGGAGTCAGCGCTGCTGCACCCGGAAAGCAATGCACAAAACACACCCACCGCGACCGCCAACACCAGCCGAAGCTGACGGTCGCTGGTGCACAATATTTTTTCTTGAGGACAACTGGAAGCGGTCATGTTCAAGGGATCAGTCCGTTTCAACTCTTTATGAGATCGACGGCCAACCGGCCATTCATTAGACGTATTCATTTCAACTCGGTTGCGGAAACTCCACTCAGGAGAGGGAGAAAATCGTCTCACGCCAGGGTCCTCCCGCTGGAGAGGCTCAGGTAGGAACCGAAACGCAGATGTAATACTAGAACCGTACCAAACCAGCATCAACTGCGGCGCCGCAACAGGTCAAGCCCAGGGCGAAGGTTTTACAAATCTTTACTCGCTTTGACCGTGCGTTTACGGTTGAGGCGGAGATTGCAGAGTTTGCAGCGCTGCCGGCGCGGGATGCAGACTTTCATAGGCGGCAATCTCGGCCTCGTGTTGCAGCGTGAGCCCGATATCGTCCAACCCATTCAGCAGACAGTGGCGCACGAATTCATCGACCGGAAACTTCGCTCGAAAGCCTTGATCGTCGCGCACCTCGCATTGCTCCAGGTCGATCGTGAGCTGATAGTTGTTGACCTCGCTCGCTCGCCGCATCAGCTCCGCGACTTCACTCTCGCTCAGGCGCACGGTGAGGAAGCCGTTCTTCGTGCTGTTGTTGGCGAAGATGTCGGCAAAGGAAGAGGAGATCACGGCGCGGAATCCGAAATCTGCCAGCGCCCACACCGCGTGCTCCCGAGACGAGCCGCAGCCAAAATTCTTCCCCGCAACCAGAATGCTCGCGCCTTCGTAGCGCGGCTCGTCCAGAACAAAGCCAGAATTCTTCTTCCCGTCGGCGGCGAACCGCCAGTCGTAAAACAAAAACTGTCCGAAGCCGGTGCGCTCAATGCGTTTCAGAAACTGCTTGGGAATAATCTGGTCGGTGTCCACATTGATGCGGTCGAGGGGAACCACGCGGCCTTTGTGTACGCGAAACGGATTCATGTCGTTCTCATCCCAAAGCTTGTCATCCTGAGCGAAGCCGTCCTTCAGGCGTAGCGAAGGATCTCGGTCTCTACCCCTCGCGCAGGAAAAACCTCATCACTGGAACTTCCAATTCCGGATATCCGTGAAGTGTCCGGCAATCGCCGCTGCCGCCGCCATCATCGGACTCACCAAGTGCGTGCGCCCACCACGCCCCTGCCGCCCTTCAAAATTCCGGTTGCTAGTGGAAGCGCAGCGCTCGCCCGGCTGCAAAATATCGGGATTCATTCCCAGACACATCGAGCATCCAGATTCCCGCCACTCGAACCCCGCATCCAGAAAAATCCGGTCCAATCCTTCCCGTTCCGCTGCTTGCTTGATGGCTTGCGATCCCGGCACCACCATGGCTCGCACTTTCGCACTCACGTGATACCCCTTTGCCACCTGAGCTGCTGCCCGCAGATCTTCGATGCGCGAATTTGTGCACGACCCAATAAACACCCGGTCGATGCCGATATCTTCAATGCGCTTTCCCGGCTCCAGCCCCATGTATTGCAAAGCCAGTTCGGTCGAGCGCTGCTCGGATTCCTTCAAGCTCCCAACTTCCGGAATGCGCCCCGTCACCGGAGCCACCATCCCCGGATTCGTTCCCCAAGTCACGAACGGACAGAGCTGTGCCGCGTCCATCTCCACCACTTTATCGAAGCGAGCGCCTTCATCGGTCGGCAAGCCGCGCCAGTACTCGACCGACTTTCTCCATTCGTCATCCCGCGGAGCGAATCGCTTTCCCTTCACATAGGCGAACGTCTTTTCGTCCGGTGCAACCATCCCCGCCCGCGCACCCGCTTCGATGCTCATATTGCACAGCGTCATGCGGCCTTCCATCGAGAGCCCGCGCACCGCTTCGCCTGCGTATTCGATCACATGCCCGGTCGCGCCGTCCGTACCGATCTGTCCGATGATTCCCAGTGCAAGGTCCTTCGCCGTCACCCCTTCCGCCAGCCGCCCGCGCACCTCGATCTTCATCGTCTTTGGCTTCTGTTGCGCCAGGCACTGCGTTGCCAGAACGTGCTCTACTTCCGACGTTCCAATGCCAAAGGCCAGTGCTCCAAACGCGCCATGCGTGCTGGTGTGGCTATCCCCGCAGACAATTGTCATCCCCGGTTGCGTCAGGCCGAGTTCCGGCCCGATCACATGCACAATCCCCTGCTCCGGCGAGTCCATATCGAACAGCCGCACACCGAATTCCTTGCAGTTGGCCTGCAGCACCGCGATCTGCTTAGCCGCAATAAGATCCGTGATTGGAGTGCCCCGCGGCTCGGTCGGAATATTGTGGTCCACGGTGGCCACAGTCCGCGCCGGCTGCCGGACTTTTCTTCCAGCAACTCGCAACCCGTCGAAAGCCTGTGGTGAAGTTACTTCGTGCACCAGATGGAGATCGATGTAAATAATCGGCGACCGCCCGCTCGGTTGCGCCACCAGGTGGGCATCCCAGATCTTTTCGAAGAGTGTTTTCTTAGTCGGCATCGCTTTAGAAGGTGCGCCCACGTGCTGGGTGCGAAATAGATCTAGTTATGAGTCTCTAGTTTTTCACAGCGCGTGCGCAGGAGCAAGCCGGACGCGGCAAGGTTAGAGGACCATCCCCCAAATCGTGCCCCACGCCGCCGCTCTCAGGTATTATGAGACCGTCAGCTCATGGTTAGCGGCAAATGATCAACGGCAAGCGTATAGCGGTCGTCATGCCAGCTTACAACGCGGAAAAGACCCTCGAGGTCACGGTAGGCGAGCTCCCGGACCTGGTGGACATCCGCATCCTGGTGGATGACCACAGCTCCGATCGCACCGTCGACGTCGCGCGCCGCCTCGGCCTGCACGTCTTCCAGCACGATCGCAACTACGGATACGGCCGTAATCAGCAGACTTGCTATCGCGAAGCTCTGGCTGCCGGCGCCGACGTGGTCATCATGCTCCACCCGGATTACCAGTACACTCCGCACTTGGTCACGGCCATGGCGAGTATGGTGGCCTATGGTGTTTATGACGTTGTGCTGGGCTCGCGCATCATCGGCGGGACGGCGCTGCGCGGCGGCATGCCAATTTACAAATACATCTCCAACCGGCTGCTTACGGCGTTTGAAAATCTTTTTCTGCGCGTGAAGCTTTCCGAATACCACACCGGCTACCGCTCCTTCAGCCGCCAGGTGCTCACCGAACTGCCGCTGCTGGAGAATTCCGATGACTTCGTCTTCGACAACCAGATGCTCGCCCAGTGCGTCCACTTCGGCTTCCGCATCGGCGAAGTATCTTGTCCCACGAAGTACTTCGAAGAGGCCTCATCCATCAACTTCCGCCGCAGCGTGAAGTATGGTTTCGGCGTGCTGGCCACAACTTTGCAATTTGCCTTGCAGAGGGCGGGACTAATCCACCTGCCCCGCTTCAGCGACCAGGGCCGCAAACTTGAGCCCGGCTATCCCACTTACTACGCCCGCAGAACAGCTCGCCCCGCATAGCGCGGAAGAGCCCAATTACCTCAACGATTCAAGTGGTTCCTGGCAGTTTGCGCAGTTCGCCACGGAACATAAGCATCGCGCCAAAGCCGTCCCAGTAGCGAAATATAGTTCAGCCCTTCCCTGAGTCCAGCCTTGCTGCTGCCTGCCTTTCGCAGCCCAAAGGAAAATGGAATCTCTACCGCCGACCTCACTCCGCCCCGCACCAGGATTTCCAGCAGGATCTTGAATCCTTGCGTCTCCAGCGTGATGTCGCGGATACAGGCCCGCCGCACCAGGAAAAATCCCGTCATCGGATCCTTGACGCGAATCTCCGGTTTCTGCAAAGGCTTGGTCATCCAAATCGCCAACCACGATAGTCCGCGCCGCGCCAGATTCCAGCCTCGCAGACCTCCCGGGGCGGCATAGCGGCTGGCCAGCGCGAGATCGGCTCCTGACTCGATTGCCTTCCACAACTGCGGCAGAAGCTCAGGAGGGTGCTGCAGGTCAGCATCGATAACGCCTACAATCTCCGCCTCGCTTCGCTCCCAGCCATAAACCACCGCCCCTCCCAGACCACGCGTATTGCTGCGCACCAACAGCCGCACCCTCGGATCGCACTCGCTGATGGCGTGCACAATCTCCGCCGTTCCGTCCCGGCTGTCGTCGTCCACTACAATGACTTCGTAAGGAATTCCAAGAGGATCCAGGCTGGTGCGAACGCGCTGCAGAACGGTGTGAATGTTGCCCGCTTCGTGCAGTGTCGGCAAAACCAGAGCAAGTTTCGCCCGCGCTTGCGGAACCTGCTCTTGAGGAACGGCTTCAGGAACAGAGGCCAACACCGGCGTCACCCGCGGCGCGTCTTCTTGTTCCACAGTCTGTGGGTGTGCCATTGAACCTCTCGGGCAATTCTATAAGGGATAGGCATGAAAGACCATTCCGCGGCGAAAATACTGATTATTTTGTTTGTCCTCACCCTACTCGCCCTCTTGGTCCACGGCTATCACCCCGGCGCTGAAGACGACGGAGTCTACCTCCCCGCCATCAAGCATGATCTGAATCCCGCGCTCTATCCTCACGACTCGGACTTCTTCACTTTGCAATTACAGGCGACCGTTTTCGACAAGCTGGTCGCAGGCACAATCCGTTTGAGCCACTTGCCGCTGCCTGTGGTCATCCTGGCCTGGCACATCCTGGTTATTTTCCTGATTTTGTGGGGATGCTGGCGGATCGCCTGCCATTGTTTTCCCGAGTGGCCTGCCCGGTGGGCCGCAGTCTCTACCGTAGCCGCACTCCTCACTCTTCCCGTTGCCGGTACCGCGCTGTATTTGGTGGACCAGAACCTGCACCCCCGCGCCCTTGCGACCGCCGCTATTCTTGCTGCCATCGCGGCGGCAGTCGAAAGAAGATTCTGGCTGGTGGCGATACTTCTCGCCGCAGCCTGTGCCATCCATCCCATCATGGGCAGCTTCGGGATTTCCTACTGCATCTTCCTTCTCTGGAAACCAACCGGCCAACCGGAGACCTCCCTCACCGCGGTCGCCCTCGGCCTGCCTCTGAGTTGGATCTTCGAGCCCACTTCTCCCGCATGGCAACAAGCCGCGCACACCCGGGACTACTTCTACCTCTCGGCCTGGCATTGGTATGAATGGATCGGTGTATTCGCCCCGCTACTTCTGCTGTGGTGGTTCAGCCGCCTCGCCCGGCAAGGCAACCTTCCAGTATTGGGCCGCCTTAGTTCGCGGCTGTTGTTTTACGGAATGTTCCAGCTCTTAGTTGCTCTCATCGTTCTTCTGCCGCCCCAGTTCGATCGCCTGAAGCCCTTCCAGCCCATGCGTTATCTGCACCTGCTGTATTTGCTCATGTTTTTGTTCGCGGGGGGGCTGGTGGGGCAGCGCTTTCTTCGCAGCTCCTGGATTCGCTGGGTGGCACTGTTCGTCCCGATATCCGCCGGAATGTTTCTCGCGCAGCGTGCCACGTACCCCGCTTCGAACCATATCGATTGGCCCGGAGCCACTCCGCGAAACCAGTGGTTGCAAGCCTTCCTTTGGGTTCGGCAGAACACTCCTCAAGACAGCCTCTTCGCTCTGGGCCCCAATTATTTGCAAAGCCCCGGCGAGGATGCCTACAGCTTCCGCGCCTGGGCCGAACGCAGCGTCCTCGCCGACATTGGCAAGGACGCCTCCGTCGCCACCCAAGTCCCCCGTCTCGCCCCGCGCTGGCAGCAGGAGGTGCAGGCGCAGACTGGCTGGGAGAACTTTCAGAAAGCCGACTTCGAAAGCCTGCGCTCCCGCTTCGGTGTGACCTGGGTCATCCTCGAACGATCCCATGACCTCGGCCTGCCCTGTCCCTATCAGAACGCAACCGTGATGGTTTGCAGAATCGAGTGACGCTTATCTTCTTCGATTTGTCATCCTGAGCAAGCGTCTTTTGCGCAGCGAAGGACCTGGGCGATCCGCGCGAAAGCGCCGTATTTTCTGCAGCGCAACAATCCCGCGTTTGGATCGCTTCCTTATCGAAGTTTGCACGCCCCCACCGTCAAGCCGTAGCATCAGTGAATAGCAGACCATGCCCGTCGCCACCCCAACCCGTTCTCGCCTTCGCCCGCAAATGGCCTTTGGAGAGATTATCGCCTTCTCCTATGACACGTTTTGCAGCAACAAAGTCCGCTTCATCCTGACCGCTCTCGGCATGGTGATCGGCACCGCGTCTCTCATTCTCGTCGTCACCATCGGCATGACCGGGCGCCAATTCGTGCTCAACCAGATCCAGGCCATCGGCACCAACGAAATCTGGGCTGAATACCTCGGCGGCGCGCCGCATATCAGCAACTCCAACCCCGACCCCCTCACCATCGACGACCTCCACGCCGTTCAACAAGTCGTCCCCGGCATCGTCGCCTCCTCGCCCGTCACCACGCTCTCTGACCGCGTCCCTGTCGGCAACGGCAAAGAGAAGGACGTATCGATTCTCGGCGTCAATCCCGAGTACCTGCGCGTGCGCAATCTCGTGATCCCTTCCGGAAGGTTCTTCGATCAGGAAGATTCCCAGGCCCACAACAAAGTCGGCGTGATCACAGAGAAGATGGCTATCGACATCTACGGTTCCTCGCAAGCCGCTATCGGCAAAGTCATCAAGCTCACCGGGCTGCCCTTCACCATCATCGGAACCTTCAAAGAGCGCGTGGAAACTTTCGGCCAGTCGGAGATCGTCGATAACACCCTGCTCATCCCCTACTCCGTGAGCCGCTATTTCATGGAGACTTCCACCGTCAAGCTCCTGTATTTCTCCATGGAAGACCCCTCCATGGTGCCGCCCGCGACCGCGCAGATCAAACGCGTGCTGCAGTCGCGCCACCGCTCGGAGTCGGTCTACAACGTCTCCAATCTAACCGCGCTTCTGGTGATGACCGACCGCATCTTCACCGGCCTCACCTGGATGCTGCTGGGCATCGCCATGGTGGTCCTCCTGGTAAGCGGCATCGGCATCATGAACATCATGCTGGCCACCGTGAATTCCCGCATCCGCGAGATCGGCATCCGCAAAGCCGTCGGCGCCACCAACCGCGAAATACGCTTCCAGTTTCTCGCCGAGGCGATTCTCATCTCCCTCATCGGAGGCCTGGTCGGCATCGTCGTCGGCCTCGCCATCCCCTACTCGATCCGCTTCCTCACCGAGTATCGCGTTCCCATCTCGGGCCTGTCGGCCATTATCGCCATCCTCGTTTCGTCCCTCGTCGGCATAATCTTCGGCACCGTCCCCGCCGCCCGCGCCGCGCACCTCGACCCCGTCGAAAGCCTGAGGTACGAGTAAAGACCGCAGCGGGGTTCTGATCGGGGCTGCCACTCCTGACTTTGATTCTCCGCGCAAAAGGAGACTCAAGGAAACTGAACCCTGCGCTACGGCAGCCGTAGCCCCGCACCTTTTAAAAAGTACGCCACGCGCTCGTCAAGTCTACTTTCGTAGTCATTCGACGCCATCGAAAGCAGGCATTTCTTCCACAGCCTAACCTCCTGATTCCATTGACTCGCCCGAAGCTCTGCATGAGGAATCAAGAACTTACGCCGCAGATTTTCTGCAAAGTGAAATGTTCCAGTTGGAACATTAGGCCAATTTGCCCGGCCCCATCTTGAGGGCTGACGAGGTCCTTTCAGCCCTCCTCGCCCGCGTGAAAAAGCCTCGGCGATGCCTCCTGCAACGAAAAAGTTGCATTTTCGCTTCAATCGGAAGTAATATGAATTACGGGGCACGATAGTTTCCCAGTTCGGAACCCTGTACCGCTAACTAACTTCCAGACTTGCAGTTCGGCCTGTGCAAAAACATAAGAGGTGGTTGGTCCGCCTCCGTCCCGGTTCGGAGAGTTCAATATGTCGTGGTACGCATACTGCCTTACCGAGCACCAGACCCTTCCCAACGGCACCCGTTCCCGACGCCCATTTGTCATTGAAAACGTCCAAGGCGTGAACGGAGCCCCAGTGCTCAGCTATCCCAGCGGCGAGTTTGCTGTGATTGTGAGCGAATACGATCCCAACTCTGCAGAACTTGATCAGAAATCGGCCATCGAGCATGCCCGCGTGGTCAGCGGCTGCTTCCGCAATTCCACTGTATTGCCGTTTCGTTTCGGAACCATCTTCGAGAGTGATGACGCGCTTCGCCAGGCCGTCCGGGTCAACCGGCGCGCCTTCGGCGTGAGTGTCGCCAAGCTCCGCGGCAAGTCCGAGATGCACATCAAGCTGACCGTCACAGACGGCTCGCTGCGTGAGGCCATGATCGACGTCATCCTGCCCGACACCGTCGGCGGCGACTATCTTTCAAAGCTGCGCGTCAAGGCTTCCCGGGAGCGCGAGCGCCAGACCAAGGCCCGTGCTCTTTCGGTGCAAGTTCACAAGCTGTTTAACCCGCTGGAAGAGGAAGTGAGCTGCAAGAAGGTTGCGCCCCAAGGCATGCTCATCGACATCGCCCATCTCATCGATACCAAGTCGGTCGAGAAATACCAGAACCGCTACAACACAGCCGCCAAGCAGTTGAAGAACTGCCAGGTGGCCATCAGCGGACCCTGGCCGCCTTACCACTTCCTGCCCGGAAAGCTGCGCACAGTGGCCGGAAACAGCTAGCTTCAACCCACTCGAGCCGCCGGTTTCGGACTGGCGGCTCGCATTGATCCTCCCCATCACGGCATCCCGGTGCAGTCAATGTGCATGCTTATGCACTCGTCGAGGCCGCGATGGCTGGCCGTCAGACAGTTCCATTCGTTGTTTCCCTCTCGTAAGCCACGAACAGTCAACAACTTGCGCAACTACGAGATGCCATCGGCTACGTGCCGCCTTTGGCTCGGGAAGTGCTTGTTCCCAATGTACTAAAGAGGCCGCAACCAACAATGACCCTCACTCTCTTCTCTTCAAAACGTTTCCCAAACTGCCGTTCTGGCTGGCGGAGCGGCAACTTGCATCGCCTTTCCTGACAATCACCTACCAACTTGCCTCTTTGAAACGTGGCCCCAGCAATGGGGCCACACTTTTTATGGCGGGCTCCTAGAAGAGCCTCCACACAAAGTGGGCCAGCACAGCAAACAGCAACAGCATGAACACCCCGCCAATCCAGACGAGGAAGTTCAGCGTCAGCTTCGTCGAGTTGATCTCTTTCTTGTCCATACCCCACGCTAGCACAGACGGTCGAGCGATACATCTCACCTGAGGATGACAATCAGACTGACCCACCACCTAAGATCTGGCGGGCGAGACGCCGACGCTACTAGATGGGTTTGCCGCGGAAGAAATAGACCAACTCGATGATCAGGATAATGACGACCATGAGTTCGAGGACGAAGGCCCGGCTTTGGTTGAATTCGTCGACCATGAAACGGTAGAGCTCTTCGGCGGTTTGCAGTTTTTGCTGAACCAGGTCCTTGTAGTCGGGCACGCCGACTTTCAAGGCCGCGAGCTTGTAGAGGCGGGCGGAGAACATGTCACTGAGGAACTTGATGGCGTTGTCGGCGCGTTCGGTGAGCTCGCTGACGTCGAGCAGGACGGTGTGGAGTTTGGAGGCGGCGCGGGCAGTGCGCCAGCGCGACCACAGGCCGCGGCCTCCGCGCTCGAGGAAGTCATAGACACCTTCCAGTTGCTTGGTCAGCAATTCGTCGTAGTGGCGGAACTCGAGCAACTGGGAGTTGGCGTACTGCAGGAGTTGTATGGCAGTCTCGGCGCCCACTGGATTGTCGTAGATGAAGGCGGCGTTCCATCCGATTACGGCGAGGTCGTGGGGATAATAGGAAATCCGGGATTGAAGAATTTCCTGCCGCTCGCCATCGGAAAGAGGCTGAGTTTCGCCGCGCACGACTTGAGAGATGAAACCTCCTTGAGAAGCCAGGAGGTCGGTGGCGGAGGGTGAGCCTTCTATCTCGCGAAGGTGGAAGATGAAATAGTCTTCCTGCAACCACTCGGTGGAATACGGCTTGACCAGCGCGGGGGCGGCACGCTCGAGCTTCTGCTTGACGATGCGAGTGGCCAGACTTTCGAAGTTGGTGTCCCAGACCCAGCGGCTGGAAAGTTGGACCAGCTTGTCCCAATCGCCGGAGAAAGGAAGCTCGAAGACCACGCTGACTACGCCGTAGTCGAAGTACTTGATATCGCCCTGAAGGCGCTCGCCGCTTTCAAGCACGAGGGGCTCGAGGACTTCCTCGACCGGAGGACGCTGGTAGCGAACATATCCGGGAGCAAGGTGTTTGAAGCTGGCATCGGCGGTGCGGGCACCGAGGATGTGACGGAGTTCGTCGAGGCGAATCTCTTCGCAAACGTCGAACTGGATCAGCACCAGGACAGAGCCGGATAAGGGAGCGTCCGGGGGCTTGGTTGCCACAAGCGTGGGCAGGGCTTCGGCCGGCACCTTGCCGACGACTGGGGCGGTGATGGTGGTTTCACGATCCATGACTTCAGCAGCCAAGGCTGAACTGCCTGAGACTTCAGGATCCATTACTTCGTAACCCATTACTTCGGGATCCATAACTTCCTAACTGAGAATGCGCACTGAGAATTCGTCCCGCCTCGATGTTATGTCTGGCTTGGTGGAGAAGCGGCGAGAAGTCTATTGTCCCAGAATAAGGGTAATCTGGCGAGGGGCGGAGGTTAGCATTCGGCTATAAATCTCGGTTAAATGCCGTAGAATCAGCGCCTTCTGGACAATTCCCATAATAGAATTCCACCCGCTGCCAGGGCGGCCAAGCCCAGGCCTGCACGCTGCATGGACTGGACGACGTCGGTTTCGTGGCGGCGGATGCGGGAGGATTCTGGGTAGAGGCGGGATTCGGGAGCGTCGTAGTTCAACGCCATTTGCAGGACTTCGGCGAGGTGCAGGGCGTGACGTGGTGTGGACTGGGCGATCTGTTCGCGGCAACTGAAGCCGTCGGCAATGATGAGCCAATCGGGCGGAGCGCGGCGGACGGCGGGAAGAAGTTCGAGTTCGCCGATGGCGATGGAGAGGTCGTACTTGTCGGGTTCGAAACCGAAAGAGCCCGCCATGCCGCAGCAACCGGGAGCGGGACTTTGGAAGTCGATGCCGAGGCGGCGCAGGACCGACTCTTCGGCGGTCATCTTCATGAGGGATTTGTGGTGGCAGTGGCCGTGCAGGAGCGCTTTGCGATTCAGCTGGGGCAAAGAAAGATGTTGGGCGTGAGTTTCGAGGAACTCGCTTAACAGGTACGTCTGGCGTGAGAGGGCCCGGGCGCGTTCGTCGTGGGGAAAGAGGTTGACGAGTTCGTCGCGGAAAACGGCAACGCAACTAGGTTCGAGGCCGACGATGGGGATGCCAGCTTCGATTTCGGGGGAAAGTTCGTCGAGGATCTGAAGCAGGAGCGACTGGGCGCGGTCGAGCATGCCGAAGTCGTAGAGCGGGCGGCCGCAGCAGAGGTTGGCTCGCGGGACGATGACGCGGAAGCCGGCCGCTTCGAGGACTTCGACGGCGGCTTGGGCGGTCTGAGGCTGGAAATAGTTGTTGAAGGTGTCGGGCCAGAGGAGGACCGGCGGGGCAGCTCCTGAAGGGGCGGTCGATTTCGAAGAGCCGGTGGTATCGCTAAAGCGATACCCTGATACGAACCTTCTTGACCGCGTGCGATGGAACCAGGCTTTGAAGGTTTCTGGAGCGAAAGCCGGGATGGCGCGTTCTTTGGGGATTCCGGCGGCGAGCTTTGAGAGATCTCGCAGGAATGGGAGTTGCGTGGTCAGGTTGGCGAGGCCGGGGGCGTGCGAGGCGAGGCGCGCCCAGAGATCGATGTTGCCGAATGCGTAGGCGTGGCGCGGGCGGACGCGGCCTTGGTAGTAGTGAGAAAGGAATTCGGATTTGTAGGTGGCGACATCGACGCCGACCGGACACTCGGTTTTGCATCCCTTGCAGGCGAGGCAGAGATCGAGCGACTGTTTCACTTCTTCGCTGCGCCACCCGTCGCGGATGATTCCGTCTTTTCGACCTTGGCCTTGAGTCATCTCCCATAGCAGGTGAGCACGGCCGCGAGTGGAATGTTCTTCATCGCGCGTGGCGCGGTAGCTGGGGCACATCAGGCCGCCTTCTTCGCGGCGGCACTTGCCAACGCCCACGCAGCGCAGAGTGGCTTGAGCGAGGCTGCCGTGGTCGTCGGCGAATTGGAAGTTGGTCTTCGGTTCCCACGGGGAGTAGTCCGCGCCAAGGCGGAGGTTTTCATCGAGTTTGTACGGCGGCTTTCCCGGTAAACCAATCAGCTTGCCGGGATTCATCTTCCATTCGGGATCCCACGCCGACTTGAATTCGCGGAAAGCCTGAACCAACTCGGGGCCAAACATTTTCGGAAGCAGTTCGGCGCGGGATTGTCCGTCACCGTGTTCGCCAGAGATGGAGCCGCCATAGCTGACCACGAGATCGGCAGCCTCTTCCATGAACCTGCGGAACTTGGCGATGCCATCTTTCGATTGCAGATCGAAATTGATGCGGGTGTGGACACATCCGTGGCCGAAGTGGCCGTAGAGCGAGCCTTTATAGGCGTAGGCAGCCATCATCTTGCGCAGGTCGCGGAGATAGCCGCCGAGTTTATCGGGCGCTACGGCGGAATCTTCCCAACCTTCCCAGTTCAGTGGTTCGCCGGGGACATGCGAGGTGACACCGAGACTGGATTCGCGGACTTCCCACACGCGTTTTGTTTGCTGCTTGTCGGTATAGAGCCGCATGTTGGGAGGGCTGGCACTGCGGCTAAGGGACTGCATCAGGCGGCGAGCCTGGGATTCGGCTTCCAGCGCGGTATCGGCGCCAAACTCAACCATCAGCCAGCCTCCACCTTCCGGCAGGAGCGCGAGACCTTCGCAGTTAATGCCCTTCGTTCGGGTGTAGCCGACCAGAAGATCATCAAAGCCTTCGAGGCCGATGGGCTTGTGCCGCATGATTTCAGGGACGTGGTCGGCGCACTGATAAATGTCGGGATAGGCGACGACCAGCAGCACACGTTGGGGAGGACTCTCGACCAGGCGGCAGGTGGCTTCGAGAATGGTGACGCAGGTGCCTTCGGAGCCGACGAGAGCGCGGGCAACGTGAAAGCCGTTCTCGGGCAGAAGGTAATTCAAATTGTACCCGGAGACGCGGCGCGGAATATTCGGAAAACGCTGGCGGACGAGATCGCCGTAGTTCTCAGCGATTTTTTTGAGGGATGCGTGGATCTCATTTACGCGGCCCGGTGCGCTGCGGCTCGATGAACCCGAGCCGCCGGACAGCCGGGGGCGGCTGTCCCCACATGGTTCATCGTGACCTCCGGAAAATCCCGCGCTCTGAATGAGATTTTCGCCGACTCGCAGCCGCGTGCCATCGTAGGTAAGGATTTCGAGCTGCTCGATGTTGTCGTCGGTCTTGCCGGCCATCACGGAATGAACGCCGCAGGAGTTGTTGCCGATCATGCCGCCGAGAGTGCAGCGATCGTGAGTGGCGGGATCGGGCGCGAAGGTGAGGTGATGCTTTTCGGCGGCGGCGCGGAGATGGTCGAGCACGACTCCGGGCTGTACGCGGGCGATGCGGCGGGCGGGATCGATTTCGAGAATCCTCGCCATGTACTTGGAAAAATCGAGGACGACGGCGAGGTTGCAGCACTGGCCGGCGAGAGAAGTGCCGGCGCCGCGGCAGAGGAGCGGCGCGCCGAACTGGCGGCAGAGCGCGACGGTTGTTAAGACATCGTCAGCATCGCGCGGGAGCACAACACCGATCGGGACTTGGCGGTAGTTGGAGCCGTCAGTGGCGTAGAGGGCGCGGGTGCCGCGGTCGAAGCGGACGTCACCTTGAATCTGCGCGCGCAGGGCTTCGGCCAGAGCGAGGGCATCCGCGTGCACGGACTTCGACTTTGCGGCCTGGGCATTTTTCGCGAATGGCTCTGGCATTGCGGCCCGACTTCTCTTCAGTTCGAGGACGAGTTCCCCGCGTCAGAGTTATGGCTCACCTTGGTGATCTGGATTTTTGTCCGGTCGCCCTGGGCTTCGATGTTAATGGTGATCATGGTCCTATGGTCGTTGGAAATGATGGTGCAGCGGCCCGCATCGGAGGTGGTAACCATGGCGTTGGGGAACTTCGATTTATAGAAGGCGGAGACTTGGTCTACCGAGTCGGTGCTCTCGGAAGTTAGCGATGCCGTGTGAACTCCTCCGAAATCGACCGAAGCAGCGCCTTCTTTCAGGGGCTGCGCTCCGGGATAGAGATCCACTCCGAGATTGCGAGCCGCCGCTTCCGGATCTTTTGTGGTCTCGACGCTGCCGAACGGAGTCTCAACTTTCACATTGTTGCCGTCCTGGTGAACGTGCGCGTGGCGAGCGATGCGCCAGGCGAAGATTCCAATCGACGCGACACTGAGAATTCCCAGAAGCACGACTACGCCTACCACGATCAGGATGACTTTAAGAGCGCCGCCGCCCTGAGGAGGATTGGCGGGAGGCAAGGGCGTGGGAGCAGCTGAAGCGGTCGGTGAAGCAGTGGCGGATGACGTCGGAAGCGTGGAAGCAAGGATGGGTGCGCCGCACTTGCTACAGAATCTGGTGCCGGGAACGATATTCGTGCCACAAGAATTGCAGAATGCCATAAATCACCTCATTTGCATGCGGTTGTACACGTTCGGCGCGAGTATACCGCAGATTGGAGGCGGAAAGAGAGCGCAATGTCGCCTGAGTCTTGGTGCAGATAAGGAAGCGAGCCAAACGCGCGATTATTGGGTCGCAAAAAACGCGACCCTTCGCGCGGCTCGCTCAGATCCTTCACTGCGCAAAGAACGCTTGTTCAGGATGACAATCAAATCTTAGCTCCACAGGCGGGTGGCGTAGTCGGTCATGGTGAGTCCCAGCAAAAGAAGGAGGAAGAATAATGCGGCGATCACCACCAGCTTGGTGAGCTTCTCGCTGGCGCCTTTGACGTGCATGAAGAAGAGAGCGACGAGAGTGGCTTTGATGCTGGCGATGGTGAGGGCGACGGCGGCATTAAATTTTCCCAAGTCGAGCGTAGCGGCGTAAACCGTGAGGGCGGTACCGATGAGAAGCGCAAAGAAGACTACGAAGTATGTGGGCAGCGGCGACGATTTTGCGGATGAATGGTCAGACATAGAGCCTCACGGATGCCGGTCGATCAGGTAAAGCAAGGGGAACAGGTAAATCCAGACAATGTCGACGAAGTGCCAATAGAGGCCGCCGATCTCGACTGGAGTATGCCACTCGGGGGTGAAGCGTCCCTTCCAGGCCATGGCGAAGAGCCAGAGAAAAATTCCCAGGCCGATAATCATGTGCAGCGCGTGCAGGCCGGTCATGACGAAGTAGAGGGAGAAGAAAAGCTGCGCGTGGCTCGGGTCGGCGTACTGATGGGGATGTCCGGGGATCTCAACCTTGTCGAAACTGAAGGAAGCTCCGGGAACGTGATGCTCCTCAAACTTGTCTTTGTACTCGATGCCTTTGATGCCGAGGAAGGTGAGGCCGAGGAGCATGGTGACAGCGAGGCTGACGAGCAGCAGAGTGCGCCGAGCGGTTTGCGCGGCCCAGACGGCCAGGACCACGGTTAGGCTGCTGCAGATGAGCACGGCCGTGTTGGTGGCGCCTAGAGGCATGTTGATCGACTTGCTGGCGGCGGCGAAGTCTCCAAAGAATTTCAAGCGATAGACCAGATAAGCGCAGAACAGGCCGCCGAAGAACATGACTTCGGTGGCGAGAAAGAGCCACATGCCCAGGCTGGCGGCGTCGCGCTGCTGTTGCGGCTCGGCGAAATGGTGCAGGAGAGCCGGGTTGTGGGCTTCGCCGTGAGCGTCTGCATGAACGGCTGCGGCGGAGCTGGCGTTATTTTGCAACGGGGACCTCCTGCTTGTAGGGTGCGTCCAGCTCGTCGTAGTTATAGGCTTCCCAGGTTACGACGGGCTCTGTGTCGAAGTTGAAGGTCGGCGGCGGCGAAGACGTTTTCCACTCGAGTCCGGCGGCATTCCAGGGATTGTCGGACGACGGCTTGCCGTAGCGCATGGACCAGAGGAAATAAATCATGGGCAGAAGATATCCGACACCGAGGACGGTTGCGCCGGCGGTCGACAGAACGTTGAGCACCTGAAATTCCGGCATGTGGCTGTAATCGTAGTAGCGGCGCGGCATGCCCATGTAGCCGAGTAAGAATTGCGGAAAGAAGGTGAGATTGAAACCGATGAAAACGATCAGCGCGGCCAGACGCGCCCAGCCTTCGGGATAGAGTCGTCCTGAGATTTTGGGCCACCAGAAATGCATTCCTCCCAGGTAGCCCATCACGGCTCCTCCGACCATGATGTAGTGAAAATGGGCGACGACGAAGTAGGTGTCGGTGACGTGGACATTAATGCCGAGGGCCGAGAGGAATAGCCCGGTGAGGCCGCCGATGGTGAAGAGTCCGAGGAAGCCGAAGGCGTAGAGCATGGGCGCATCGTAGTGGATGGAGCCCTTGTAGAGAGTCGCCGTCCAGTTGAAGACTTTGATGGCGGAAGGCAAAGCCACGGCATAGCTCAAGAAGGAAAATACGAGAGCGGAGTAGACGGAGATTCCGGCCACAAACATGTGGTGAGCCCAGACCAGGAAGCCGAAGACGGCGATGGCAATGGAGGAGAATGCGACGAAACCGTAACCAAAGATGCGCTTGCGCGAGAAGCAGGCGATGATTTCAGTGACGACGCCCATGGAGGGCAGAATCATGATGTAGACGGCGGGATGGGAATAGAACCAGAACAGATGTTGAAAGAGGAGCGGATCTCCGCCGAGTTTGGGATCGAAAATGCCGAGGTGCAGAGCGCGTTCGGCGGCAACCAGCACGATGGTGACGGCGACGACCGGCGTGCCAAGAAGTTGAATGATGCTGGTAGCGTAATGCGCCCAGATGAACAGGGGCAAACGTGACCAAGTCATGCCTGGGCAACGCATGCGGTGGATGGTAACGACGAAGTTCAGGCCAGTAAGGATGGAAGAGAATCCGGCGACGAAGATCGCGAGTCCGGCTTCGACTATTTTCGTATTGGTGAAGGAAGTGCTAAAGGGAGCGTAGAACGTCCAGCCGGTGTCGACACCGCCGGTCAGCATGCAGTGCAACATCATCACGCCGCCGATGACGTAGAGATACCAGCTCAGCAAGTTGATGCGGGGGAAGGCGAGATCCTTGGCCCCGATCATGAGCGGTACGAGAAAGTTGCCGAGCACGGCGGGGATGGACGGGATCAGGAAGAAGAAGACCATCACCATGCCATGCATGGTGAAGAGTTTGTTATAGGTATCGGCCTGAACGAGGTCGCCCGCGGGAGTGAGCAGTTCGAGGCGAATGAGCAAGGCAAAGAAACCGCCGATGAAAAAAAAGAACGTGATGGAGAGGAGATAAAGCAACGCGATGCGTTTGTGGTCGGTGGTGAGCAGCCACGACCAGACTCCGTACTCCTTGTTTAAGTAGTTTTCACGTTCGACGGGTTGAGGAATCGCGGTCGGCATACTTATCGCACCTGACTTCCATTGGACTGAGCATTCGGCTGAATATCGGGTTTGGCGTTTTCCTGAGCTGCCGGCGCGGCCGTGCTGGCGCTGGTTTTATTCTTCTCCACCGCACTGCCCGGCTTGGCCGTCGAAATGGACTTGATATAGGCGACGAGCGCGTTGACCTGTTCTTCGCTGACCAAGCCTTGAAACGTGGGCATGATGGGCTGGAATCCCTTGACCCGCTTGGCTCCTGGGTCGAGGATGCACTCGCGAACGTAATTCTCATCGGCGGTGACGGTGCGGCCGTCTTCGAGTTGGACGGGACTACCGAAAACTCCGTGCAGATTAGGGCCCCGGCCTTGCATGTCACTGCGATGGCAGGTAGAGCAGCCGAGTTCGGCGAAAATCTTCTCGCCGGTCGCGGAGAGTGGACCGGTCGAACCACCGTTGATCCAGGCTTCATACTGAGCCGGCTCGAGCACTACGATTGAGCCGACCATGCCGGAGTGCTGGGTGCCGCAATACTCCGCACAGAATAAATGGTAGACGCCAGGCTTGGTGGCGCGGAACCATTCGACGGTGTAGCGGCCGGGAAGCACGTCCTGCTTGATGCGAAAAGCGGGAATGTAGAAGCTATGAATCACGTCCTGCGAAGTCATGATTAGTTTGACGTCGCGTCCTACGGGAACGTGGAGTTCGTTGATCTCGCGTTGACCCTCGGCGTGTTCCACCTTCCACATCCATTGTTTTGCGACGATGTAAACTTCGGTCGCGTCGTCGGGCGGGGTGCGCTCTTTGAAGTAGACGATGGCGCCCCACGCGAAGATGACCATGAAGATGAGGAACGGGATGGTGCTCCAGGTAATTTCCAGCGCAGTGGAACCTTCAATCTGTTCGGCCCGGACGCCGGGACGGTGACGGAAGCGGGCGGCGAAAAAGATGACGAGGACGAAGACCAGCAGGGCCATCATCCCGGTGACGATGAGGAGGAAAATATAGAGAGCGTCCACGTGGCCCGCCATCGTGGAGGCTTGCTCCGGCCATAATGGAAAATTATTGAGCATACTCAGTCGTTGGTCGTTAGTCGTTGGTCGTTCGCCATTTCGTGTCGAGTCTTACCGTGTGCCCGCACCGCCGGGTAGTGTCCGGCGGGGCACAGACAAATCCAACCGCCACAAGATAAAAAGAAAAAGGCCCATGAAGAGAATTGTGGAGGCCGCCGCCAGGCGCAGGATGTTTGCTACCATGGCGCCATATTTTCCGGTCTCAGGATCATAGTGATAGCAATAGAGCAGGACGGCATCGACGGCATTGCCGATCTTGCCCTGCGAAGCCTCCACCAATCCCATGCGCAGATCCTTGGGCGGAAAATCCACGCCGTAGAAATAGCGCGAGATGCGGCCTTGCGGCGTGAGCACCATGATGGCGGTGGCATGCGCGAACTGATTGCGCTTAGGGTCATACTGATACTGGAAGCCGACAACTTTGGTGAGCGCGTTGATCGAATCCGGCTGGCCGGTGAGGAAATGCCAGCCTGAAGCGGCATTGGGCCGTCCGTAGCGAGCGACGTAGTCTTTCTTCTTGGCGGCGGCCATCTCAGGAGTTTCGCGCGGGTCGAAGCTGACGGTGACCACGTCGAATTGATTGCCCACGTCGAACTTCACCAGACGCATGGCACTGGCGAGACCGGCCAGAGCCTCGCCGCACAGCATGGTGCAGTTGTAATAAACCAGGTTCAGGATGAGAGGCTTGTGGCCGAAGTAGTCCCCGAGCTTCACGGTCTTACCGGTATCGTCGAGAAAAGTGAGATCGGGCGGGACCTGCGCGTCCAGATGTTGCTCGATGCCAACGTTCTCGAGCCGGGGAGGACGCGAGTTGGCGGGAGGAGACATGACGCCATTGTTCATCTGGGCCAGGGCGGACGTCGCCAGTAGCGCGAGCGCTAGTAAGATGCGCGCGGTGGAAATCGAATTGTTGCGCTTACGACTCACTTCGCAGCTCACTGCTTTTCACCCTTCTTGCCGGTTCCGTTCTTGCTGATTCCATTCGTTTTTTCGGTTTTCGCAACAGCCGCGTCGCCAGCTTGCGGACGCACCGGAAGACCGCGCTGCACTAACAAATCCATGGCGTGCTCGATGGGGATGCGGACTGTGCCGGCGTTTTCATCGACCCAGCCGTAGCTATCCAGCAGGCCGTCTTCGCGCACGCGAATCTTGTTCAACTGATTTCGTTCATCGGTCTCGAGGCGCGGGTCCGGGAACGCCTTTTCCGCATGTTCCTCATAGTCCCCTTTGGTCTTGAGCACCGGCTGGGGCTGATCCGCGACCAGTGGACTCAGAGGCGGCTGGTTCGCCTTTTCGCGCTTACCGAGAAACTTATAAACGCCCACCAGAAACAGAGCGACCAGCAGCGTGGCTACGCCCAGGCTCAGCAGGAAATAGAGAATGCCAGACGCCTGGAGATCCTGGTGTTCGAAGTTCTCCTTCTCGGCTGGGTTCTCGTGTTTAATCTCGTGAGTCATTTCTCGTTGATTATCTTCCGTCCGTCATTTCTCGTTCCACCTGCTGGTTACACGTGCATTTCATGCGTCGGCTGCAAAACTTCGTGTGCATCCGGGTCATAGGCTGGCAGAAGCGGCAGCGACGCCAGATTGCGGAAAAAATACCAGAGCCAGATTCCGCCGATGGCGATGGGCACGACTATGTCGGCCAAGGTTAAAACGAAAGTCTTGGAAAAGTTCGGCTCGATGATCCAAAACAGATCGAGGTAGCGCATCAGCAACATCCAGGCCGCAAGCCACACCAAGCGGCGAATGTCGCGCTTGAAGGGACGCGAGAGCAACATCGCAAAAGGGATAACAAAGGCGAATAGGACCAGAATCAGCCCAATCGACGCCCAGCCCCCATGGAGGCGCGTTAGATAAAAGGTAATCTCCGAGGGCAGGTTGCCGGCCCAGATGATCAGCCACTGCGAGAAGTTGAAGTACGCCCAGACCATGGTGAAGGCCAGCATCCACTTGCCGTGGTCGTGGACGAAGTCGGGCGTCAACATCTCCGACATGGGCTTGTAGTCATAAAGAATGCGCTCGACCACCACCGCGAAACACATCGCGGAGAGCACTTCGCCGATGAGGATCACCAGGCCGAAGATGGTGGAAATCCAACTGGGGTCGAGGGACATGACCCAGTCGATGGCGGCGAAGGAGATGGTGAATCCGTAGAGGATGAGCCCGGGGCCGCTCACTGCCTTGAAGCGTTCGCTGTTGTCGGGAGCACCAGCATGGTCGGTTTGCTTCGACCATTTCGAGAGAAGGAACGAGATGAGGTTCCAGACTGCGAAATAGAAGATGGCGCGAATGATGAAGCCGTTCACGGTGAGGTAGGTCTGGGTGATTTTTTCGAGGTGCTCGCGCAGATGCTTGTCTTCAATGTTGCCGAGCGGCTGCGCCCAGATGTAGAGGCGGCGAATGCCCAGAATGACGGGAATGAAGAGAACCGCCAGCAGCGGCAGCGTGCGCATGGCCGCGCCCAGAATGCGGCGAATGACGGTGCCCCAGCCGCCGCCGGTGAGGTGGCGGATCATCAGAATCGCCATGGAACCGAGCGCCACGCCCAACCAGCACATGAAGCCGAGCAGGTAGGCGCGATAGAACTCATCGGGACGCACGAAGGCTAAGACAGCGGAGATTGCGGCGAAGATCACGCCGACCACGAGCGAGCGCTGAGATATTTTTCTTACGACTTCAGGCGCCGTCAGATCGAGATGTGGAGTGGCAGCGGCGCTCATTTTTGTTCCTCTGACTTTGAACTTGCTTCAGGTGCGATTACCGGGAGAGTCGCGCCTGAACCGGGCTCGCCGCTGAACTGCGGCGGTTCCGAGGGCAGGTCCTGTCCGGAGGGTACGTCCGCCCGGGTTGCGTTCTGGCTGAGTTGCAGCGCGCGGACGTAGGCCACGATGTTCCAGCGATCTCGCGGTGGAATCTGCGAAGCGTAGTCGGGCATGATGCCGAAGCCGCTGGTGATCACGTCATAAAAGTAACCGAGCGGAGCTTTCTGCAGCCGCGGGATGTGGTACGACGGCGGCTTGCGCGGGAAGCCGCGCGACGGAATGAATCCATTACCGTCGCCGACGCGGGAGTGGCAGGGCGCGCAATAAATGTTGTAGCGCTCGCGTCCGCGTTCGAGAACTTCTTTGGTCACGGGAAACGGCATGTAGTCGCCGGGAGTGTTGCCGGTTTTGCCGGTGTAGAAGTAAGTGTCGGCACGCAACTCGCCCCGAGCTATTGTGCCTTCGACGGGGGGGCGCTCGGAGCGCTGGTCGGAGAAAAAATCGCTGCGGGAAAGCGGATTCTCGCGCGGCTGGACGTGCATATCGATGCGGCAGCTAGAGAGCAGCGTGATCACCGGCAACAGGAGCGTCAACGCGAGAAAATGCCAAGCTTGAAACTTCCGTGGAATCCCACTCTTGCGCCAAAAACGCGCAAGAATGGGGCACCCATCTTTCGAGGTGGGACACACGACGCTCAACAAGTGAGTCAAAGTTTGGTGGTGGCGCAGCATGCTAGCTGGGCACCTCCGAAATCGAGCGCGGCTCCAATGCTTGCAGAAAATCGAACGTCCCGGCCGGATCGTACTTGGGATCGGAAGAAAACACGATCAGGAAGAAGCGGTCTTTGGAGGCCAGCGCAAAGCGCGGCACGTTGAACACCGGGTGATAAGGCATGGGCAAGCCGTTGAGCGCGAGCATGCCGAAGACGGCGGAGATTCCGGCGAAAAGAATCGTCATCTCAAACGTGATCACGATGAACGCGGGCCATGAATGATAGGGCTTGCCGCCGATGTTGAGCGGATAGTCGATGGCGGACATCCAGTACTGCATGAGGTAACCGGTGAGGCCGCCGACGATGCCGCCAATCAACACGACCAGAGGAACCTCGTCGCGGTGAAAGCCGAGTTCTTCCGCCAGGCCTTCGATGGGGAATGGACTGTAGGCATCGATCTTCTTATAGCCGGCCTCGTGCGTGCGTTTGGCGGCGTCGATCAGAGCCTGAGCGGAATCAAACTCCGCCATAATGCCGTACATCGGTTCGCGCTTCATTCTTTAACCTCCGCTTCCGGCAGGAGGGTGCGCATTTCAAAGATCGAGATCATCGGCAACAGGCGCACGAACAGGAAGATGGCTGCGAGGAACATCCCAATGGTGCCGATGTAAGTCATCCAATCCCAGCGCGTGGGATAGTACATACCCCACGACGAGGTGAGGAAATCGCGATGCAGGCTGACCACCACGATGATGAAGCGCTCCAGCCACATGCCCACCAGGATGACGCCGGAAATAAAGAAGAGCGCGATCGGACTGGTGCGCAGCTTGCGAATCCAGAGCACCTGCGGGATGAAGATGTTGCAGATAAGAAGCGACCAGTAAGGAATGGCGTAGGGTCCGTGGAGGCGGTTCCACAGCGTGAAGGCATCGTAACGGTCGCCGCTGTACCAGCCCATGAAGGCCTCGATGCCGTAACCGTAGGCGACGATCAATCCTGTGGCGAGCATGACCTTGGCGGCATTCTGAAGGTGGCGCTCGGTGATGAAATCTTCCAGTCCATAGATTTTGCGGATGGGAATCGCGAGCATCAAGACCATCGCGAAGCCGGAATAAATAGCGCCGGCGACGAAATATGGCGGGAAGATAGTGGTGTGCCAACCGGGGACGATGCCGACGGCGAAATCAAAGCTCACGACGGTATGAACGGAGAGCACTAGCGGCGTGGCCAATCCGGCGAGCAGCAGATAGGCTGTCTCGTAGCGGTGCCAGTGGCGCGCCGATCCGCGCCAGCCGAGCGAGAGAATGCCGTAGATTATTCTGGTGGCGGGATGCTGCGCGCGATCGCGCAGCGTGGCCATATCGGGAACCAGGCCGATGAACCAGAACAGTGCTGAGATGGTGGCGTAGGTGGAGACGGCAAAAACGTCCCACATGAGCGGGCTGCGGAATTGCGGCCACACGCCCATGGTGCTGGGATAAGGGAACAGCCAGTACGCCAGCCAGGGACGGCCGACGTGGATGGCGGGAAAGATTCCGGCGCAAGCCACAGCAAACAGCGTCATGGCCTCGGCGAAGCGGTTGATGGAATTGCGCCACGACTGCCGCAGCAGAAGAAGAATGGCGGAGATGAGCGTGCCAGCGTGGCCAATGCCGATCCACCACACGAAGTTGACGATGGCGAAGCCCCAGCCGATGGGGATGGTCACGCCCCAGATGCCGATGCCTTTCAGGACGAGGTAGCCGATGGCGTAGAGCATCATCATCGTCATCAGGAAGGCGACGCCGAAACCCAGGAACCAGCCGTTCGAGGCGGGACGGGTGAGCACGATCGCGCTGATCTTGTCCGTAACCGAGCCGAAGGTGTAACCCGGCTCGATGACGGGAGCCTGCGCGTCTGCCGTTATTTTGTATTGCTCGTCCATTATTGTTCGCCCACGCTCGGGCTGCGATCCGCGCTGTTTTTATCCTTTTAGTTCCGGGTTCGGGTTGCTGATTTCCGCCAGGTACGTGGTCCGGGGGCGAGTGTTGAGTTCGCCCAGCAGGCTGTAATTCCGCGACAGCGCCTTCAATTTCGAAACCTTGCTGTCCGGGTCGTTCAGATTTCCGAAGATGATTGCGCGTGCCGGGCAGGACTGCTGGCACGCGGTCTGCAACTCGTCCCCGACCTTGATTTGCTTGCCCTCGCGCACCGAAGCGGTTTCCGCGTCGATTTTGTGTTCGTTGATGCGCTGTATGCAGTAGGTACACTTTTCCATCACGCCGCGGCTGCGCACGCTGACGTCGGGATTGCGCATCATTTTGTATTGCGGCGTGACCCAATCCTGGAACAGCAGGAAGTTGAACCGCCGCACCTTGTACGGACAGTTGTTCGAGCAATAGCGCGTGCCCACGCAGCGGTTGTAAACCATGTCGTTCAGGCCTTCGCTTGAGTGGTTGGTCGCGCCCACCGGGCAAACCACTTCACAGGGCGCGTTCTCGCACTGCATGCAAGGCACCGGCTGGAAGAACGCTTTGGGATTGTCACGGTCGCCCTGGTAGTAGGCGTCGACGCGAATCCAATGCATGTGGCGGCCGATGACGGCCTGCTCCTTGCCGACGACGGCGATGTTGTTCTCCGACTGGCAGGCCAGCATGCAGTTGTTGCAGCCCACGCAGGAGTTCAAATCGATCGCCATGCCCCACGCGTAGTCTTCTTCTTTGTAGGGATAAGGCTTGTAGAGCGTGAGGCTGGGCGCAGGCTCTTCTTCCTGCGCGAAGGCCGGCTCTTTCCGGTATTCCTCGAGCGTGGTCTCGCGGACCAGCGGGCGATGGCCGCCGTCGGGAGTCTCCATGCTTTGCATCCCCTGCGTGGAGGCCAGCTTGTAAGTTTCTCCGGTCTTGCGGATTTGCAGGCCTGTAGCGATCCACGGGGCAGCGGTTGTGCGCAGCGCATAGGCGTCGAAGCCTTGCGCTGTGCCGACGCGGCCGGCGCGGCGGCGACCGTAGCCCAACGTCACCGTGACTGAGTTGTCGGGATGTCCGGCTTGAATCCAGACGGGGCCGGTGACTTTCTTGCCATTCAATTCCAGCTCGACGACGTCCTCAGTTTTGATCTGCAGCCGCTCCGCCATCTTGGGACCGATGAGCACGGCATTGTCCCAGGTGAGCTTGGTCATCGGCTTGGG
>Ga0116121_1000095_pt1 | contig 46524 bp, 39 predicted proteins | sample June2015DPH_13_1_FD_89725 | JGI IMG/M metagenome (GOLD analysis project Ga0116121, IMG submission 89725) | Peatland microbial communities from SPRUCE experiment site at the Marcell Experimental Forest, Minnesota, USA - June2015DPH_13_10 | ecosystem: Environmental > Terrestrial > Soil > Wetlands...
CCAGCTCGGGCTTCCACCCATGGTCGTGCGGTCTTAGCTTAATCCGCCGAACCGCCGGATGCGGACCCGCATGTCCGGTGGTGTGGCAGGGGAGGCGGGGCGACCCGTCCCCCTATGCCGATTCTCAAGTGCGAGCCGGCAGAGAAGCTCTCGGTGTCCTTAGCAGCAACCCCATTTCGGGAGGACACCAGGTTGGCTGGAACGTCGTTTGAGAGAGCAATGTTTGCGGACGCGCTCGCTTCGTCATGGACCGACCGCATATGCCGCGGCTGGACTACCTTAACGTCATTCGGATTGCAGGCGCTGATTATCGCTGTATTGCTGCTCTTGCCGCTGCTGCGTCCGACCGGTTTGCCCTCGTTCCACCAACTTTCGACTCCGATAAGTTTGGGCCAACCTCTGGCGGAACCTTCCCCGATGCGAGCGCGCACCAAGTCGAATCCCTTGCCGGGCCGTCCGGCCGTGCTTCTCTTCAGGCAGCCTTCACCAATCCCGGGAGCAATGCGCCCAGCCAGCAACCACGGTCTCCCACAGACCACGGGCTTGGGTCCCTACGTTCCCGGATTGCCAATAGGCGGCGAGCCGCGTGGTCTTCCCGGCTTGTTCGAAAGCAGCGCTCGGCCGATCTTGCCGGCAGCTCCCCAGCCGCTAGTCACTCGCCCACTCCGCCTCTCGCACATGAGCGAGGGAGACCTGATTCGCAAAACGCAGCCAACCTATCCCGCGCTGGCACGCAGCGCCCGCATTCAAGGAATTGTCGTGCTGCAAGCCGTGATCAGCAAACAAGGCACCATCGAGAATGTTACTGTCCTGACCGGCCATCCCATGTTGATTCCGGCGGCAATCGATGCCGTGCGCCAGTGGCGTTACCGACCTTACATTCTGAACAACGAGCTCGTTGAAGTGGAAACCCAGATCACGGTGAACTTCTCGCTGGCTGGACATTGAGAAAAGCAAGTTTCCAGTTTCTGGTTCCCGGTTTCCAGCGTCATCGTGCAAAGACGGGAAACCCAAAACTGCCTGAAGATTCCTACGGAGGACTTCAACCAGGAGTAGCCCAAGCGTAACCTGAGCACCCGCGCTGCTCCCGCTATAATCGAGCCCAGTGGCAAGCACTGTAGAAATCATGAACCGCGTGGCGACCCGTCCCACCTGGGCGGAGGTTTCCCTGGTCACTCTGCGGCAAAACTTTCGCACGGTGGTGAAGCATGCGGGAGCGCGTGTGACCGTTTGCGCCGTGGTGAAGGCCGATGCTTATGGTCACGGCGCGGTGGAATGCTCGCGTGCTCTGCAGGCCGAAGGTGCGAAGTGGATGGGCGTCACCTCCCTCGATGAGGCAATTCCCCTGCGCGACGCCGGCGTTGATTCGCGAATTCTATTGATGACGGGTTTCTGGCGCGGAGAAGAAAGCGAGATCATCCGCATGCGCCTCACCCCCACGGTGTGGGAGCCTTGGCACATCCAGTCTCTGGAGACTGCGGCCGCGCACGGAACCACACGCCATGCCGTGCATTTGAAAGTGGACACTGGAATGGGCCGCCTGGGTGTCTCTCTGGAAGAGCTTCCGGCAGTCCTGAAAGCCCTTAGCGCGGCTCCGCATCTTGTGCTTGAGGGCCTCTCCACCCACCTGGCTTCTTCCGAAATAATGGACGCGCCTTCGGTGGCGGAGCAGCAATGTCGCTTCGAGCAGGCTCATGGCATGGTGTGCGCGGCCGGTTTCGATCCGAATCTGCTGCATATGGCGAACACCAGCGCTCTGATCTCGCGGCGCGAAACCTGGAACAACATGGTTCGTCCGGGCGTTGCGCTCTACGGCTACTACTTGGCGTTCCAGCGGGCGGGAAGAGAAGTCAGCGGCGGAACGCTGCGGCTTTCGGTGAAACCGGTACTGACATGGAAGACGCGCATTCTCTCCATGCGAAATTTCGCGGCAAATCAGGCGTTAGGCTACGGCGGAACCTATGTCACGCAAGCGCCGGCGCACGTTGCCATCCTTCCCGTAGGCTACGCCGACGGATATAACCGCCAACTCTCCAATCGCGGTCGCGTCATTGTTCGCGACCACTACGCGCCCATCGTCGGCAGCATCTCCATGGATCTCACGCTGGTGGATGTGACCGGCATTCCCGGAATTGCCGTCGGCGATGAAGTGATCTTGCTCGGAACCCGTGATGGCTTGAGCATCGACGCGCTTGAGCATGCCCGCCTGGCCAACAGCTCACCCTACGAAATTCTCTGCAACATTTCCAAGCGCGTGCCCCGCAGGTACGCAAGCTAGAGCAGCGTCCTTGCTGCAGACTTAACCTCGCTCCGATCACTGCTCCACTCAAGCGCCAAATGCCAATTGCTAACTGCTGCTAGCCGCTGTTCGCTGATTCTCGCGCTGTTTGCGAGACCGCCGCTTGTTACACTATGAAGTTACCCATGCCCTCACGCTACGCACAATGGATGTATGACTGGGAGCACCGCCTCACCTCGGTGGACAACAACCGCGTGGTACGCCCTCTGGACTGGGGTTTGGAATACGCTCAGGACTGGCCTTGCCAGAATGGTTGGCGCGCAGGTCAGGCCGCCGACAATCCCGAGAAGTTCCTCATAGATTTCAACCGCCGCATCGTCGCCTCCAGCGACGAGTTTTATTCCTACAAAACACCGACCGACTTCCGCCTGGAGAAACGTGAAGTGAAAGTTTTCTCCACCCGAGAAGTCCCAGACCCCAAGCTCGAAGCCAAAGTGAACGGAACGTTTGCCGAGTTCTTGCGCTTCACCGCGCCGGTGAAAACGCCTTATCCCGAAAACAATCTGGCGAATGCGCGCTGGTTCCCCTCGCAAGGGCGCCGTGCCATCGTTCTTCTGCCGCACTGGAACGCCGACGCCATCGCCTACGTCAGCCTCTGCCGCGTGCTGAACATGATGGGGATCTCCGTACTGCGTCTTAGCATGCCCTATCACGATATCCGCATGCCCGCCGAAATCGGCCGCGCCGACTATGCCGTCTCCGCCAACATTGGCCGCACGCTCGATGCCGTGCGGCAAGGTGTCGTGGATGTCCGCTGCTGTCTCGATTGGCTGGAGCAGCAGGGTTACAGCAAGCTTGGCATCGTGGGCACGAGCCTGGGTTCCTGTTATGCCTTCATCGTCGCGGCCCACGACCCGCGCATTCGCGTGGCGGCCTTCAACCACGCCTCCACTTATGTTGCCGACGTAGTATGGCGCGGACAGTCGACCCGGCACATCCGTCAGGGCATCGAGTCACAGATCACTCTGGCAACCCTGCGCCAATCCTGGCTCGCCGTCAGTCCTATGGCGTATTTCAAGCAGTTCTCCCGCTGGCCCCGGAAGTCTTTAATTGTTTATGCAAAGTATGATCTGACTTTCTTGCCTGAACTCTCGCGCGACGTGGTCGTGGAATTCGAACGCTATGGACTGGATCACAAAGTGGTTGTGCTGCCCTGCGGCCACTACACAATGGGCGAGGCGCCCTACAACTATATGGATGGCTGGCAGTTGGCTTCGTTCCTGCGAACTGCGTTCGACTGATGGTCTAACTTTCGCCGAGAAAGGCGCTGGCAGTGAGCGAAGCGGTAGAATGTGGGCATGGCGACCGGTCGTACCATTGTCTCCGATTCCGTGTTGGAGTACCGGCGCGGCGAGTTTCTGATCAGCACCAGCCCTGAGCGCCTGAATCTCGATGTGGTTCACGGCTTTCTCACGAATTGTTACTGGGCCAAAGGCATCACACGGGAAATCGTAGCGCGGTCGATCCAGCACTCGCTGTGCTTCGGCATCTATGAAAGCGCCGGCGCGCAAGTGGGTTTTGCCCGCGTCGTCACCGACTTTGCCACCGTCGCTTATCTGGGCGACGTGTTTGTTCTGGAGTCGCATCGCGGACGCGGCCTAAGTAAGTGGCTGCTGGAGTGCATCGTGCGCTGCCCGGTACTCCAGAACTTGCGGCGCTGGATTCTTTTGACCCGCGATGCGCACGGACTCTACTCCCAGTATGGTTTTACTCCAGTGAAGGCCCCGGAAAGGTACATGGAACTTCACCGGCCCAATGTATACGAGACGTCCTAGGAAAACGACATGAAGACTTCCTCAGTTTCTACGAATATGTACCGCCCGTTGTACGAGGCTGACCCGCAGATCGCCGCTGCCATCGACAACGAAACCCGCCGCCAGCACGAGGGCCTGGAACTGATTGCCTCGGAAAACTTCGTTAGCGAAGCCGTGCTCGAAGCCGCGGGCTCCGTTTTCACTAACAAGTACGCCGAAGGCTATCCCGGCAAGCGTTACTACGGCGGGTGTGAATTCAGTGACGTTGTCGAGAACCTGGCGCGCGACCGCGCTAAACAATTATTCGGCGCCGAACACGCCAACGTGCAGCCCCACGCCGGCTCCCAAGCCAATATGGAAGCCTATGCAGCAGTCCTGCAGCCGGGTGACACGATTCTCGGATTGAATCTGGCCCACGGCGGCCATCTCACCCACGGTCATCACCTGAATTTTTCCGGAAAGACGTACAAGATCGTTCCCTATGGCGTGACCAAGGAAACCGAAACAATCGACTACGACGCTCTGCAAAAGCTGGCAGAGGAACATCGCCCGAAGCTGATCATCGGCGGCGGCAGCGCCTATCCCCGCCTCATTGATTTCGCCCGCATGCGCCAGATCGCAGACAAAGTAGGCGCGCTCTTTCTGGTCGACATGGCGCATTTCGCTGGACTGGTGGCGGGTGGCGCTCATCCTTCACCCGTGCCGCACGCTCACATCGTCACTTCTACCACGCATAAAACCCTCCGCGGACCACGATCGGGCATGATCCTTTCCAAAGCGGAGTTCGCTTCAGCAATCGATAAGGTAGTTTTTCCCGGCATGCAGGGTGGACCCCTGGTTCACATCATCGCGGCCAAGGCGATCTGCTTTCAGGAAGCGATGCAGCCCGAATTCCGCGACTATGCGAAGCAAGTTGTAGCCAACGCCAAAGTGCTGGCCGATAGCCTGGCCGGGGAAGGCTTCCGCATCATTTCCGGCGGGACGGACACGCACCTGATGCTGGTCGATGTCTTCTCTAAAGGCATGTTGGGCAGCGAGGCCGAGAAAGCATTGGGCGAGGCCGGAATCACCGTCAACAAGAATGCCATCCCATTCGATGTCAACCCGCCATTGAAGCCGAGCGGCATCCGCATCGGCACGCCGGCTCTCACCACCCGCGGAATGAGAGAAGCCGAGATGCGGCAGGTAGGACGGTGGATCTCGGATGCGCTCCTTCAACGCAACGACGGATCCGTGCTCTCGAGGATTCGAAAGGAAGTGCTTGCCCTTTGTGAGGCGTTTCCGCTGTACGCCGACCGCCGAGCCAAGGCGCAAGCCGAGGCGCGGGCCTAGACCAAGCTCTGAATTCTACTGTCCGCTCACACGCTCTCTATGGTTAAATGCCTTCCGTGAAGATCGCGATCGACATTCGGCGGATGACAGAGTTCGGCGTCGGCACCTACATCCGCAACGTCGTTCGCACCCTGGGACGTCTTGATCGCGAGACCACTTACATCCTTATCGGCTCCCCGGACAAGGTGAAAGAGATCGGCCCTCTGCCGGCCAATTTCCATGGGGTTGCGCTGGCCGAGCCGGAGCGCTCCCTAATGGGCTACCAGGAATTCCGCGCGGTCGTGAAGCGCCTCGATTGCGATCTCGTCCACATTCCCAATTTATTTTCCATACCGCGCGGCCTCCCCTGCCCCTATGTCATGACCGTGCACGACATTCTGGAGCATCTATCGCGGGCGCGCGAGCAGACCGGAGCGTGGCGATCGTTATATTTCCAGTTGACCAAGCGTGTTCTGAGTGGGGCCGCACGAATCTTCGCGGTCTCCAACTTCACCAAACTGGAGATTGAAAAACTATTTAACATTCCGCCCGGCCGCATCGAAGTCGTCTACAACGCCATTGACGAAAGGCTGTTGCACGGACACACGCGCCCCAGCGATCGCCAGTTGCTTGTCGAGCGCTATCAGGTGACCTATCCTTTTCTCCTTTATGCCGGAAGGATCAGCCCCCACAAGAACGTCGTACGCATGATCGAAGCTTTCTCCGCTCTGAAAACGGAGCTGGAAAGGGATCATCTCTTTCCTGATCTGAAGCTGATCATCATCGGTGATGACGTCTCCGGCAATCCTGACTTGCGCCGGACCGTGATCCGCAGCGGCGTGCAGAACGATGTGCGCTTCCTGGGATTCGTGCCCATCGAAGTACTGCGCACGTTCTACGACACGGCGAAGATTTTCGTCTTCCCCTCCTTATATGAAGGTTTCGGCCTGCCTCCCCTGGAGGCGATGGCCCATGGGACGCCAGTGGTGACCTCGAACGTGTCTTCGCTCCCGGAGGTGGTGGGAAATGCCGCGGTGCTGGTTCATCCGGAGAATGTATTCGAAATCATGCGTGCCTTGCACCGCGTCCTTCTGGATCAGCCCCTGCGCGACAAGATGCGGGAACGCGGTTGCCGGCAAGCGGCCAAGTTCTCCTGGGAGAAATCCGTGCGCCGGATTATGGACGTCTATGGCGAAGTTCTGAGCCCCGAGGGCAACGCGAAACCGTCTGGCCCATCAGGCTCCAAAGGCAGCGAGACCACGGCAGGCGTAGCGTGATTCCGAGCGTTCCTCGCGCCCGAACGCATCGAATCCTTCGAACTTTCCCGTCAAATGCGGGCCGATGGAAAGGAGCAGCATAATCATGCATTTCAGGTTACCGCTTATCGTGCTAGCTCTGACAATCTCCGCTTTCGCCCAGGAGCGTCCTCCCCAGATTCTCGAGGTTTATCGTGAGTTTTGGAAGCCCCAAAACGTTGCGACCAGCTGGAAGATTGAAGGGGAGGCTGCTCGGATCTGCGTATCTCAAGTGCCCACATCCCCACTTGGGACTTGAGTCGCTCACCGGACCAAACGAAGCATGGTTTCTCAACCGCTTTGCTTCTTCCACTGAACCAAAACAGGTCGGCGACGACTACCCAAAGAATGCCGTCCTCATGGAGGAGCTCAACCAAATCTGGATTCGCAAGAAACCCCTGAGTTCTGCCGAGGACGTAAAATGTCTTTGCCCCAATATCAGCGGAGCTTGAGTCGGGGAGCGCCGTGGAGTCTGGGGCAAAGCCCTTTCCTGGTGATTACCGTGACCAAGCGCGATCTGGCGGCTAAGAGCAAGCTCGTGATCGACGGTACGGCCTTTGAGCTAGATGACGGCACCCTGTTCATCTTCAGCGCGGCGCGAACACAGCAGAAAGCGGAAGCCCGGGCAGCGGCGGCAGGTCCGGAGACACGCGTTTTTACGGTTCGTACGAACTGAAGCCTGCCTGCGAAGGATTGGGCCGTCATGGATCCTGCGTTCTGGAAGAACCGACCAACCGCAACGAGCGCCAAATAGCGGATCTACTTCACTAAAGGTTGGCCGGGCGAAGCGATAGCGAGCTTGTGCAATTTCGCGGTGATCCGGGTGCGGTCGGCCTCGGTCTGCGCCGAAGCCAGACGCTTGCGGAGCGTGGTGATCTTGTGCTGACGAGCGCGGCGTCGACGAATCTCCGGCCGGCGGCTAGGGGCGGACATAAGTATTTTCTCCTGTGTAAACCAATGAATTTGCGGCAGCGGATACGCAGAAGTCACCGCGAGAACCGCTACAGTCATTGAATCTGAGACGGCCGCAACTGTCAATGTCGTCACCTTTGGCGGTGACTTAGTGCGAGGTGGGTACCGCCGACTCAAGCTCCGAGTCGGCCACCCACCGCCAGGCTCGGCGGCCTTTGTCCAGTGCTACGGCCTGGGCTTCTCCATAAGTCACCAAACGATTAAGCACCGTGGTTACCGATGCCATGGGATCCTTGTGGCGCTCCAGTAGCGGCGGCATTTGTTTCTTCATCTGCTCGCAAACATCTCGCGCACTCAAGGCTCGGTTGGACTCCATCAAGATCATACGGCACGCTTTCGTGAAGCCGGGCTGGCGCCCGTTGCTCTTGCGATCGACCAACTCCAGCAGTTCATCGCTCAACACATTATCGCCAAAGAGGTTGGCCAGTCCGGCAATGGTTTGCTTGATCGTCCCAATGCGGCGCATCACTTCCGCACGCTGTTGCAGCAGATGCCGCAGCTCCTCATGAGCCTGCCGCACAACTTCCTGAACATGTCCATGGTTGTTAACGGTTCCAATGACGCTTGGCTGACTTTCCATAAGCCCTCCACCACACGAATGCCCCGACGCCAGCGCCCTGCGGCCCTCGCCTCTGTAGACGATACGCAAGCAGCCGCGTAAGTGTTCCCCGCTTTTATGCCTGGGGAACCTCACACGCCAGACCCTGTCCCTTAGACGCATGAACCTAGAGATGGTTAATGGCCGAATCATGAAAGAGATCCAGAGGAAACGGTCACCCCCTGCCCGCCATGCAGTTTTTTCCAAAGCAACCGATGTGAAGAGAGTAGGGAACTGTTTCTGTGTTGACCGCGGCAAAACTCGAGACCTCGCCAGGCGTTTTGCGAGTGCTGCTAGTAGGAAACCAGGAGGAGAATTTCCTCCTCATTCGCGAGATCTTCGACCGCCGTCGGAGCAGCTTGCTGGCGGGGCTTGATCATGCCTTTTCCCTCGAAGAGGCCGGGAATCATCGACACACGATTGACCTCAGCGTCACCGATGTGGTGATGCCTCGCGTGAGCGGAGGTCAACTGGCACAGGTGCATCCCGAGACGCGAGTGCTATTCGCGTCTGGATATAGAGGGCAAACCGTCATCGATCACAAAGTAATCGATGTCGAAAAGCAATTTCTTACAGAAGCCTTTTGCTCTGAAACTGTTGGAGGGAAAAGTACGCGCGGTTCTCGACCGCAGCTGTGCCGTTCCGGCTTAGCAACCGGGAAACACATTAAGAACCAATGCGAGCAAGTTTGCCATTTTTCAATCGAAAGCGCTCCCCACGCCAGGTGACGGTATGGCCACCCAGGCTTATGATCCAGACGGCGACCGCGATCAAGTCCCGGAGAGGTATCAGCCACGCATATCTCAGAGCGTCGCCGCTCCGCAAAACGCTCCAGCCCACAACAAACGCAACCGTGAGGCGCAGAGACAGAACAAAAGCCAACCCAGCCCACGACCAAAGTGATCCCGCACTCGCCGCCACAGCCACCAGAGCCCATAGCATTCCGAAAGTGAAAATCAGACCGAAGTACCCGCCGGCGCGCGCGTCGCGCACTCCACGGGCCCAGCGCAGTTGATGCGCAACGAAATCCCGCAGACGGTAAGCTGGCAGGAAAGTTTCAACCACCACGTCGGAGAGCTTTACGTCGAGGCCCAGTGCCGCAATGCGCTTCCCCAGTTCGTAATCGTCGGCAAGATAATCGACGAAAGAATTAAATCCTCCGATCTTCTCCAAATCGGCCTTGCGGAATGCCAGGGTGGAACCGAGTCCAAAACGAATGCCGCCCTCGAGTTGACGCGCCGCCAGCACACTCGCGCAGAAATCTGTACTGATCCCGAGACTCTCCAGCCGCGAACCGACAGTTCCACCCGCCACTCCACGATAAAGGCAGGTCACCATTCCCACGCGCGGGTCCGCCAGGGGCGCAGTTACTCGGCTCAGGTAATCGCGCTCCACTCGAATGTCGCCGTCATTGACGATCAAATAGTCATAGCGCGCATCCTTAATCATCTGCGCCAGATTGCTGACCTTCACATTCGCGCCCAGGATTGTCGACCTCACGATCATTCGAATCCGACGATCGGGGAACTCGAGCTGCAACCTTCGCACACTCTCGATCACCGGATCGCTAGGGTCACTCACACCAAAAATAATTTCATACTCGGGATAATCCTGCATGCAGTGGCTGCGAAAGCTCTCGTAGATCTCCGGATCGATTCCTTTCAAAGGCTTAAGAATCGAGATAGGCGGCATCGCTTGTGTGGGGCGGGCGCCCTCGCCCGCCTTTCGCTCGCGGAAAAATGTCACCGCGCTCCCAAGACAAAGCAAGTAGTACAACGAACTGGAAGCGATGCCGATGACCGCGACGATTTGAACTGTAGTGAGAAAAGAGTGCATCATGCGGAGCGCCGCCAGCCTATTCGTAACGCAGCGCCTCAATCGGATCCAGATTTGCTGCCTTCCACGCGGGATAAATGCCGAATACCAGTCCAACCCCTGCCGCGGATGCGAAGCCAGAGACCGTCCAGAACGTCGACATATGCGCGGGCAGCGACGGCCACAATGCCGGAATAATGCCGACAACGATCGCGCCCAACAGGATGCCCATCAGGCCTCCGACCGCGGTAAGAATAACGGCCTCCAAGGTGAACTGTAACAGGATGTCTCGTTTGCGGGCTCCAATGGCCTTGCGAACGCCAATCTCGCGCGTCCTTTCCGTGACGCTCACCAGCATAATGTTCATCACACCTACGCCCCCGACGATCAACCCTACACTGGAAATCGCGAACATTCCCACAAACAGCATGCCCGTGAGCTGGTTCCAGAAATCCGAAAGCGAATCCGATGTGAAAACTGAGAAATCATCCGGCTTGCCCGGCGGAACTTTTCGCCGTCGCCGCAGCAGTTCGCGAATCTCGTCGACTGCCTTCGGCATGTCATCGTGAGATGTCGCCTTGACGCTAACCCAGTGGTCTTTCAATTCAGGATGCAGCGTCTTGAAGGTGCTCAGCGGGAAAAAGACCCGGTTGTCGTTGGGATCTTTCCCCCCGCCAAACACGGACTTGATCTTCTCCAGCACGCCGATCACCGTGAACAATCGCCCGTCGATGTTGATTTCGTGTCCCAATGGACTTTCACTGGGGAATAGTTCCGCAGCCGTGTCGTGGCAAAGAATGATGGCCGGAGCACGCCTTTCGTCGTCGCTCTCGCTGAACCACCTGCCTTCTGTAATATGCAAGTCGAAAACGTCTTTCGCCGCGGAGGTCGCTCCTTCCAGGATCGTGTTCTTGACTTTGCGATCCTGATATTTAACCGCATACGTGCCCACACCCAGCTCCGGGCGAAAAAACCGGATGCCTGCCGTCACCGCCTTCACATGCGGTAGCTGTTCCATGGCTTGCGCGTCTTCGAAGGTCAGCTTTTTCCGCGTGCGCAACTCTTGCGTCATGCGCAGGGTAAACGGCTCAAGATGATAGGCAAAGATGACGTTGGAGCCGATGCTGGCCACCAGATCGCGCACATTGTCGTCGAGTCCGCGCCCAATGGAGGAGACCCCAATCACCATCGCGACCCCAATCACGATTCCCAGCACGGTTAGCGACGAGCGCAGCTTGTTGCTCCGGATGGTGTCCGTCGCCATGTGCACAATCTCGCCGAACTCGTCTTTGCGAATCATGAAAAGTATCCAGTAATTCCGTAATTGGGCAATTCGACGCGGACGGCCAGGTTTTCAAATTACTCAATTGCCAAATTGCCGATTACTAAATTCCTCTAGGTTTCGAACCTGAGCGCAACAATGGGATCGAGTTGCGCCGCCTTCCGCGCCGGGTAGACTCCAAAGAACACTCCCACGCTGGCGGATACGACCAGCCCGGCTGCGACCGCCCAGAGCTTGATGGCCGATGGCATTCCTATAAGGAAGGTGAACGTCTCTGCCACCATCACTCCCAATAAAACTCCCAGGGCTCCGCCTGCAACCGCAAGCGTGACCGACTCGATCAGAAACTGCAGCAACACATCCTCGCGCCGCGCTCCCAGCGCCTTGCGAATGCCGATCTCGCGCGTCCGTTCCGTCACCGCGACCAGCATGATGTTCATAATGACAATGCCGCCCACCACCAGAGAGATGCACGCAATTCCGATGGTAGCGACAAAAAATGTTTGGCTGAAGTTGGTCCAGATTCCGAGCAGGCTGGCATTGGTTTCAATGTCAAAACTATCGTCGCCACCCGGCGCGTCATGGCGCTTGGCGCGCAGGGCAGCGCGAGACTCGTCAACCGCCTCGTCGAGCGGAACCCCGGCGCTCAAAGCTTTTCCCGAGATTCGAATGCTGTTATTGTGCGCACCATATTGCTTAAGGTAAGAAGTGATGGGGATCATCACGTAATTGTCGGCGCTCTGGCCGAGCGTCGTTCCTTTCTTCGTGCCCACCCCAATCACTTGGTAAGTCCAGCCATCCAGCCGGATCTCATTCCCTACCGGATCCGCCCCCGCCATCAGATGAGCAACGATGTCGGCCCCCACGACCGCAACCGGAGCGCGATTATTCAGGTCTGTCTCATTCACCATGCGGCCGGCACTGAGATCGGTGTCGTAAATCGGAGCCATCGAGGGTGTGATGCCGCGAACCGAAGTATCGCTGATCGATTGTTCGCCAAACTTGACGTGTCCGGCTTCGTTGCGCAGCACCGCACCCACGTATTCGCAATGCCGGCAGGCGTCCGCTACCGCCTGGTAATCCTCCATCGTCAAATCTCTGCGCTTTTCGCCTTCGAGAAAGTGGTCCACGTTCGTGACCGCGGGAGAGACCTTGAAAATGATGAAGACGTCGGCGCCTAGATTAAAAACCTTCTGCGCCACATAATCGTTGATTCCGGAAACAAACGTGACCACGGCGATCACAGCCGCCACTCCAATCACCACCCCCAGCAGCGTCAGCACCGAACGCAGCTTGTTTACCCACAGGGACTGCAGCGCGATTCGGATGGCTTCAGCGACGTGCATAAATGCGGCTTCCAGCTTCCGGTTCTGGGCTCCCGGAACTGAATCAAGTCTATCAGCCCGGTTGTGTCGATTGGAGCACAAGCGGCTGTGGGCGAGAACCACCTCCCTAAGTCGAAAGCCGGAGGCCGAGGTTATAATGATGACGTTGGCAGCTGGGCCAGACGGTCGCTTTCCACGTCCTCGGACGCGGAGAGAGGAAAGTCCGAACTCCGCAGAGCAGTGTGCCGGATAACGTCCGGGAGGCCGGGCTCAAGCCCGTCCGACGGAAAGTGCCACAGAAAATATACCGCCCAAGTCTTCACCGATGAGGGTAAGGGTGAAAAGGTGCGGTAAGAGCGCACCGCCGCGGCAGTAATGCAGCGGGCATGGCAAACCACACACGGAGCAAGACCAAATAGGAAGGAAGTCCGCGCCCTGTTTCTTTGAGCCAGGTCTCGGACACGTGCCGGCTCGGCGCGTCAAACCTTCGGGTAGGTCGCTAGAGCCTCGCAGCAATGCGTGGCCCAGAGGAATGGCCGTCCCACCGGAGCAATCCGGCGGACAGAATTCGGCTTACAGGTCCGGCTGCCACAAGTTCTTATTTTCAATCAGCTCCAGGACGCCGTGTCCCGTTGTGACGCCGGCGGGACGCAGTTGAACGGTATCAGACGTAAGCTCGGTCTTCGTTTGCTTGAGAATCGCCTTGCGCATACACGCATTAGCTTATTAAGTCGAGTTAAAATTAGCTTTTTCTGCTGCTGATCCTCGCGCGTCAACAGTTCTGCTGTACCAAACCGCTGAAAAACCCGCAAATCGCAGCGCGTCACCGATTCCCCGGTCGGAGGTCGCAGCCCAGCATACCGCGCAGATGCGCCCCGGATCACCTTTCCCGCACAGTTCAATGCCCGCTTGTGCTCAACTCCGTCATGTGGGCGCGGCGAAAACTTCGCCGTCGCCGATGAGTCTGAGGCCTTTCGCGGCCTTGAACGACAACGGGATGCTGCCATCCAGAAACGGACTTCATGGGTACTGCAGCAGCGTGTTTCCGTGCGGACCTGATTGAGGGTGAGTGATCCTCTTTTTGCTTCCGTAGTCGCCGTGGGGTGGGTATAGGTGGCACGTCCCCCGTGCGAGAATCGACGATTGTGACGCCCGGTGTGATGCAAAACCTGCCATCGTTGCCCAAGTTGACATCATTGACACTCCACGCCGACTGATTTCAAATAACTTGTCTGTTTGCAACGCAGCCCGGCGAATTCGGCTTACAGGTGAGGCTCAACTCAAGGGTTACGTGGGTGAACCGGACCCCGATCCCGTCTGGCGCTCCATGCCATTCCTACGCCAACAACGACGTTGCAAAAGCCGGTTACGACCTGCAAGCTAATACTCATGCCAGAGTTGCCGGACATATCTGCCTACATCACCGCTCTTGAACCCCGCATCGTCGGACAGCCTCTGACGCGGGTACGGTTAGCCAGCCCCTTTTTGCTGCGAACCGCTCAGCCGCCCCTCGCGACTGTGGAGGGCCGTACCGTCCGGGAATTGCGCCGGGTTGGTAAGCGCATCGCAATCGGAGTGGATAACGATCTCTGGCTAGCCCTTCACTTGATGATTGCCGGCCGGTTGCACTGGCGCGCGCCCGAAGCGAAACTAGTCGGCCGGCAGACTCTTGCCGCCTTCGACTTCCCCGATGGTTCTCTGGTTCTCACCGAAGCCGGCGCCAAACGCCGCGCATCGCTGCACGTACTCAGGGGCGAAGACAGCATGCGCTCCCTCGATCCCGGAGGAATCGATGTTCTCTCCAGCGACCTGAATTCGTTTCGCACAGCACTCGCCGCGGAAAACCACACGCTCAAAAGAGCGCTAACGGATCCGCGCCGGGTCAGCGGAATCGGCAACGCATATTCAGACGAGATCCTCCATGCGGCACAACTGTCTCCCATCGCGCACACGCAGAAACTGGAACCGCTCGAGTGGGAGAGACTATTCGCGGCTACTCAGCACACGCTCGGCTACTGGATAGAAAAACTCCGTGCCGAGGCGCAGGAAGCCTTTCCCGAAAAAGTCACTGCGTTCCGTAAAGGCATGGCGGTTCACGGCCGCTACGGCAAGCCCTGTCCGAGATGCGGCGACAAAGTCCTGCGTATTCGTTATGCCGATAAAGAGACGAACTACTGCGCGCGCTGCCAGACCGGCGGCACGGTCCTTGCGGATCGAAGTTTGTCTCGCCTATTAGGCTCGGACTGGCCACGAACCTTGGAAGAGCTCGAAGCTCTCAAGCGCCGCTAACCAGATCGCTTTGACCGCAAGATGCGGATAGCCCAATCCGCGCTACTGCCATATTCTCGGCTCATGCACAAGACCATCGAGCCCACTATCCTCTACTTCGGTACTCCCGTGGCGCTCATCAGCACCTTAAATGCGGACGGCTCCCCCAACCTCGCGCCCATGTCATCAGCCTGGTGGCTGGGCTGGAGCTGCATGCTAGGTCTGGGCCAGATGGGCCAGACCTCCGACAATCTCATCCGTACCCGTGAATGTGTGATCAATCTCCCATCGGAAGATCTGGTCACGCATGTCGACCGGCTCGCTCTCACCACCGGCAAGAATCCCGTACCGCAAAAGAAACGTGAGTGGGGCTATCGCTATGAACCAGATAAATTCGACATTGCGCGATTAACGCCGGACCGGTCCGAATCAGTTTCACCGCCGCGGGTGCGCGAGTGTCCTGTGCAAATGGAGGGCGTTGTCCACGATTGGCGTCCCTTCGGCAAGAACGTAAGCGCCAATGTATTCGAGGTTCACATCGTGAAGCTGCATGTCGACGAAAAATTGCTCACAAGCAACGGCGCCCGACCGCACATCGATCCGGCCCGCTGGCGTCCACTCATCATGAGCTTCTGTCGATTTTTCTGCCTAGGCGGCGAGGTCCATCATTCCCGCTTGGCGGAATCCGACTTCATGAAATTCGGGTCTCAGGGAACTCCGTCGCAGCCGGCCTCCACGACTATCCCGGCGGCAGAAGCATCCCCTTCTCCAGATGCCGGGTGACATGCGCGTACGAGGCCGCATGCGGATCGTGCGTTACCATCACAATGGTTTTGTGGAAGTCTTCATTCAGCCGCTTCAAAATCTCCAGAACGTCCGTTGCGGAATGGCTGTCCAAATCGCCGGTAGGCTCATCCGCCAGCAACAGCGTGGGATCGCTCACAATCGCGCGTGCAATCGCCACGCGCTGTTCCTGTCCGCCAGAAAGTTGCTTGGGCAAGTGATTGACCCGTTCTTCCAGCCCCACCAGTTTCAACGCAGTCATGACATGGTCGCGCCTCTGCTGCTGGTTGAGCTTGGTCAACAGCAGCGGCAACTCCACATTTTCAAATGCCGTCAGCACGGGGATCAGATTAAATGTTTGAAACACATACCCGATGTGCTCGTTGCGCCAATGCGCCGCCTGCGAGTCATTGAATCGAAAAATATTCTGGTTCTGCACCAGAAGTTCGCCCGACGTGGGCCGGTCGATTGCCGCGATCATGTTCAGCAGCGTGGTCTTGCCCGATCCCGACGGCCCCATCAGCGCCAGAAATTCTCCGTTAGCAATGTCGATCGAGACGTCGTCCAGCGCCTTCACCTCAAACGCATCGCGCTTGAAAATCTTACTGACATTGCGCGCCTGAACCACCTTCGTTCCAGTCGCCACATTGGCTTCAGCAACAGTACTCATGAAATTACCCCTTCACCTTAATTGTGTCCCCGTCCTTCAGATCCTGCGGTCCTTTGGTAATCACGCTTTCGCCGCCTACCAATCCATCCACCAGAAATCCATCGGTGCGCTGGCTCAATACATGAACCTGGCGCATTCGCGCCCTCCCATCGAAGGCCAAAAATACGATCTTCTTGCCGTCGTGATCGCGTACGGCGGCAGCAGGTACGAACGCTCCCGCTGGTTGCTTGCCTGTATTTTTCGGTTGATCCGCGAGAAATTTAACCGTGGCATTCATCTCCGGTCGCAGGAATACATCTGGATATTTGCCCGGATTCAGCACCTGCACTTTTACCTGCACCGTAGCCTTCTGCCGATTGGCCTCGGGGGAAATCTGCGCAATTTCGCCGTCATAGGTTTTATCGGGATAAGTGTCCGTTGTGACGATGCCTTTCTGTTTGGGACTGAGCCGGGCAAAATCCGCCTGGGCGATGTCCAGCTCAACCTGCAGATCGTTCAAGTCCGCCAGCGACACCACCGATCCCTGCGGACCGCCCGCCGCCGCGCTGGCAAACTGCGCCGTGATCAATTCGCCTTTTTCCGCTGTGCGGTCCAGAATCGTCCCCGTAACCGGAGCCCGAATCACCGTAGCGTCGAGCTGCGACTTCGCGTAATCGGCAAGCCCTTGCGCCTGCGCCACCGATCCACGGGCACGAGCGATCTCCTCTTGCCGAGGCCCAATCTTCATCAGCTGAAATGCTTTTTCAAGCGAATTCACTCGCTGCTGGTCCGAATCAAACTTCGCGGTAGCATCGTCCAACGCTTGGCGTGAAACCACACCGCCCGCAGAAAGTTCTTTGGTGCGGTCCAGCGTCAGCTTGTCATTCACCAGCGTGGCGCGGGCTTCATCAAGATTGTGCTGCGCCTGTTGAACTTCTTCCGGACGCGAGCCGTGCTCAAGTTCATCGAGATAAGCCCGAGCATTCTCCAGCGCTCCTTTCGCCTGTTCGTAGGAAGCGCGGAACTCTTCGTCCTCCAACCGCACCAGCACTTGCCCTTCTTTAACTTTGTCGCCCTTCTCCACGCCGATCCACGCCAGGCGTCCCGTAACCTTCGAATTCACATTAATGGTGTGATGCGCGACAATGTAGCCTGTAGCCGATAGCACGGTGCCGCCCACGTCGCTGCTCTCCGCCGACGCACGGGTGACTTCCACTTCCGGCACATCGCGCGCAAGCATGCGATAGGACAGTGCACCCAGGCTCAATATGGCAACAATCACCATGCCGATCATGATGTATCGGCGTGCCCAGGCCGGCGGTTCCCCATGGCCTGTGCCGCGGGCCGTCCGGTCAATTCGCAGGCTTTGCAAGTCCTCGTGTTTTGCATCAATCGGCATAAATATCGATACGAATAATGCGGGAACTAGTTTCCCGAAAACTTCAATCAACCTCGCAGCGCGGTGAGAATATTCTGCCGTGCCGCATGCCACGCCGGAAACAGACCGCCAAACAGTCCCATGGCCAGCGCGAACAAAATTGCGTACCCCGCGACCACCGGCGTAATTTGCAAGCTGAACACCACTTCACTGAACGTCACCGCATTCGACGTCCCGGTCTGTAGTCCATTGAAGGGCAGCATCAATAAAATTCCCGCGGCCGCGCCCAGCATGGCCAGCAACAAAGATTCCAGAACAAACGAAGTCAGAATCGCGGGACGGGAAAATCCCAGCACCCGTAAAGTAGCAATCTCGCGCCCCCGGTAAGCCACCGCCGCATACATCGTATTCATCGCCGCAAAACTCGATCCAATCGCCATGATGATCGCGACCACAATGCCGATATATTTGATCGGAGCCCCCGAGCTGGTTTGCTTCGCGTAGTAATCCGTTTCGAGAACTCCTTCCAGCTTCAGCCGCTGGTCATCGCTGACACGGTTTTTAAGCGCATCCGCGGCAATGGGATCCGTCGCCCTTAAGTAGGCTGACGAATATCCGCCCTGCCGGTCAAAATCCGAAGCCATCTGATTCACATCGCTCCAAATCTCGGATTCATAGGCGGAACCTCCGGCGTCAAACACTCCCACAACTTTCCACGATCCCTTGCCGAAGTCCATCGTGTCGCCGATGTTCGCATGCGAAAAACGCGAGCGAATAGACTTGCTCACCACCACTTCCCGCTGCCCCGTCTGAAACCAGCGCCCTTCGATTAACTTCGCGCTGGGACGAAGTTCGAGCCCATCCGGCATCATGCCCCGCACCGTGACATTTACTTCGCCCGTGCCATCTTTGCGCGGAAGCACAATCACCACCACCCACTCGCCGGAAACCATAGGCTCGCCGTGACTATCTTTCGCGATCCCCGGCAAAACCTTCAGCGTGGGAAACAGTGCGGCATCAAATCCTCCCGACAGCTCTGCTTCCGAACCTTTTCGCAGCACCAGCACATTCTGCGGATTGCCGCTCGAAACGAAAGCCTTCTGTAAACCCGCCAGCAGCGCCATCAAAAAAATTGCCGTGGTCACAGTGAGCGCGATTCCCAGCGCGGTCATGATCGTCAGGCCCTTGCGGAGCTTTAAATTGCGGACGTTATAACTGATTGGTATGGCCATAAATTCACTCTCAACTCAGCTGGGCTGCTCAGCCAATGTGGCGCAGTCCCTCCACAATATTTGTGCGCGAGGCGTTGTATGCCGGAAGACAGCCACTGACAAAGCCCACGGTTGCGGCCACCAGCAAAGACACCAACACGGTCGGAAGCGTAACCCTCATTTCCGCCGGAATTCCGATCGCGACCGGCGAGTGAGTCAACCAGCGTATGAGCAGGGTCGCTCCCAAAACTCCGAACACTCCGCCTGCCACCGACACGGCTATGGCCTCGCCCACGAACATGGACAGCACGCGTTGGCGTGTGAATCCGAGGGCCTTCAGCACGGCGACTTCACGCGTTCGTGCGCGAATCGACATCGCCATGGTATTCGCCGAGACCAGAAGAATGGCAAAAACCACCGCTCCGCAGATGGTGAGAATAAACGCCTTTACATTACCCAGAGACGACACGAACGAAAGTCGGAACGCTTGCTGGCTCTCGGTCTTGGTATGCTGCGGGGCGTTGCGGAACATTTCGTCGATCGCCTTGGAGACGCGAGCCACGTCACCCGGAGATGCGACCTGCGTGATATACCATCCTGCCTGCCCCTTGAACCAGTCTACCGATTCTTCTAAGTACTTAGTGTTAAAATACAGCGCGCGAACCGGCGGATCGACCGTGTAGATCGCGCGGATTGTAACCTCGGGATGCACCGGGAAGTAGGGACTCTGCAGCACCAGACGGTCGCCGATCTTCCACCCGAACTTCTTCACCAGTTCGATATCAACCATGGCACCGGTGCGGTCGTGCTGCCACGCGAGTAACTGATCCGCGGGGACGATCTTGTCCGGTGCAACCTTCGGGTACTCGTCCGGATCGGTCACCACTTGGGCGAAGGAGTTCGTGGCCCGATCGTCTTTATATACATTTCCGAAGTAAGTCATCGGAGCCACCGCTACTACGCCAGGGATGCTGCGAATCTTGTCGCGGTAGTACGCCGGCAGAAAAAATGCCAGCGACACCCGGTCGCGGGTGATGATGGTCTTCATCGCATTCGGAGGTCCTTGCTCGATGTAAAACGTGCGCCAGATCGACATCATCAGCGTAAGCAACAGCAGCGAAAAACTGATGCTCAGCATCGTCAGCAGGCTGCGCCGTTTGTTCCGAAACGCATTGCGCACCACAAAACCGCCTAACGTCATAATCTCAACCGATATGCCGTAACCCATCCACAATGTTCACCTGCGAAGCGTGATACGAGGGAATCAGAGAACTCACCAGTCCCACCAGTCCGGAGACAAACAGAGCTGCTGCCCACATGCCGGGCGTCACCTTCATGTTGTAAAAACTCATGTAAGGTGAGTGACTCACCGCATAAATCAATAGGTACGCCAAGCCCACTCCGATCACTCCGCCCGCCGCGGCCAGCGCCAGGGCTTCACTCACGAACAGACCAAGCACGCTCTGCCGCGTAAAGCCCAAAGTCTTCAGCACCGCCACTTCCCGCGTTCGTTCCCGGATCGACATCGCCATGGTGTTCGCAGACACCAACAAAGTTGCGAATACCACCGCCGAACAAATCATTAAGATGAAAGCCTTCACGTTGCCCAGCATGGCCACGAATTCTAGGCCGAATGCCTTTTCGCTCTCCGATTTCGTGGGCTGAGGCGAGTTGCGGAACACATCGTCAATCGTGCGCGCGACCTTGCTCACATCTCCGGGTGACGCCGCAAGAATACTGAAAGTCCCGGCCTGCCCTTTGAACCAAGAAACCGCTTCTTCCACATACTTGGTATTGAAATAAGCCGCCTTGTCATCCGGATAAGAACTGAAAATCCCTCGAACGTATAACTCGAGATCGACGGGATAAATTGTGCCTTTCAAAACGATCCGGTCACCGAGCGTCCAGCCGTATTTCTTTGCCAGCGTGTCGTCCACGATCACGCCCTGGCGGTCCCGCAGCCACGCCGTTCGTTGCTCCTCCGGCATTTTTATGTCCCGGAACACCTTGAAAAATTCCTCAGGATCGGTGCCGAACTGCGCGAAAAAATTCTCCGGCTTCTGGTCTTTGTAAATCCCCCCAAACCACGATACCGGTACCACTGCCACCACTCCCGGTATCGCCCGGATTTTCTCCCGATAAAACCCGGGTAAACTGAACGTCAACGAAACTCGGTGGCGCACCACCAGCCTCTCCGCCGACTCCGCGCTTCCCTCATCAAGGTAGAAAGCCCGCCAAATGGTCATCATCAGCGTCAGCAAAAGCAAAGAAAAAGCGATACTCAAAACTGTCAAAATGCTGCGGCGCTTGTTGCGGAAGGCGTTTTTCGCGACAAATCGGGTCAGAGTCATGATTAGAACCCAGGGAAGAAGCGGCGTGCCGGACAGCGGACCAGCTTAGTCCGTGCAGCACCCAAGCATAAACGAATGACCACGCTCCTCACAACCAGCCTCCGAGCCCGAACACTCACCGAACCCCACTCCTTGTCACCGCAAACATTCTTCATCCCATCGCGCTCGGCTGCCAGTGGAGATCGTCATCCCGCCGGGATGACAAATGTCACCCTCGTTGCGGCTAATAAATTTAAACGTTTTGCCCGGCAAAAGGTCACGCCCCAAGGTAGAACAACATTCCGCCATAACCGTGACCTTCTCAGGCTGCAATACCGTCGGCCTATCGTTTTCACACTCTTTATTTTCAGTACTTTGGTAACTCGAACCCTCATCGCAGGAGCGCTATTCTAACCGTACCCTGCCCCCGGGTTTTGAACCCTCGCAGTTTTTAAAGGAGACTGCGCGGCTTTTTTCTGTGATGAGGCACGGAAACAATGTCCACGAAAATCGGCCACTTCGAAATCCTGAGTGAACTCTCAAAGTCTGCTACTGGCGCGGTCTACAAGGCGAACGACCCGCAGACCAGCCAAACCGTAGCGCTCAAAGCAATCCAGTTGGCAGCCTTCGGTGAACGCGCCGCCGATCTGGAAAAGTGCCTCCTGGAAGAAGCTGAGACCACCAAAGTCCTGAGCAATCCCAATCTCACACCCGTCTACGGCGCAGGGGAAATGGACGGCCAGTTTTGCGCCGCCATGGAGTACATCCAGGGCAATAGCGTCGCCACCATGCTGGCGCGCAAGGAAGGATTTTCCATCTGGGACTTGCTCGATATCGGAAGGCAAGTGTGCAGTGGCCTCGATCACGCTCACTCCCACATGGTGTTTCACTATAGTCTCGAGCCCGCCAAAATCATGTGCGGCTGGGATGGCACGGTCAGAATTCTGGGCTTCGGCGTCTCCAGCGTCGGCAAGTTCGCCGCGCAAATGCCCGAGGTCCCATCCATCCTGCACTACATGTCTCCCGAGCAGGTCCGCAACGAGGAGATCGATGCGCGCTCGAACATCTTCAGTTTGGGCGCTCTGTTTTACGAAATGGTGACCGACCGCAAAGCTTTCGATCGTGAGGATGCCGAGTCCCTACGCCAGAGCATTCTTGAAAGCACACCCGTGCCCCCGATGCACGTGAACTCCAAGCTCCACCCGCTGCTCAGCGATCTCATCATGAAGGCCCTGTCCAAGGATCCGGCCGAGCGTTACCAGAGTGGGCGGGAATTGCTCGACGATCTCGAAAAATGTAAGGAATCGAAACCGCACGCTGCGAAGGCTTCGGCAGCGCCAGCCAAAGCCCCAGCCGTTGCGGCTCCAATGAACGCTGCACCGCAACCCAAGTTCGCGTCCGCGCCTCCCCAAAAGCCAGTAGAAAGGAAGCCCGCTGTCCAGCAGCCGCCAGAGCCGCCGCCCGCAGTTGCGAAACAGGAACCGGCGCGGAAAGCCGCCGCCGCTGCTGCCTCGGGTGGAGCTGAAGTTGAATCCTTCACACCCCATCATGAAACGCCCAATGCGCCCATCGCTCCGCGCGCCAAGGCGATCGTCAATAATGACCCGCTGCCATCGGCTTCCATGTCGTCGGCCGTGCTCGATGAGCCTGCCGTCGAAGGCCCCAGCGACGAATCGCCCCGAATCGCGGTCGATCCCATTATGGCTGGCGACGCCCCATCCCGCAGCGGCGTTAGTTTTTCGGAGATGACGGAACTGCCTCCGCTGAAGGACGTCTACATCGCGCCTCCGCCTTCTCCATCTGCCGCGTCAGAGCCGGAACCTTCTCTTGCGCCCAGTTTTCGATCGGGTTCGGAACCGGAGAAGCCAAAAGTTCAGCCCCGCGAAGTCGCCCAAAAGGCAATCAAGGAAATCAAAAACGTCCCGCCCAGCCTGATGGTTTATTCCATCGCCGGCGCGGCTGTCCTGATTCTCATCATCGCAATCGCTCTCGTCCTTCACATCAATCATTTGAACAGCGATGACGACTCTCCTCGTCCGGTCCAGCAGGCTACGCAAGCCGCACCAAGCCAGCCCGTGGCACCAGCACAGCCGGCGCAAGCGCAAGCGCCTCAGCCGGCTCCGACGGTGCAGACTCAACCCGCGGAGCCCAAGGTAGAATCGCAGCCCACGCACACGCACGCAGCTGCCGCGGCCAGAGGCAAGAACGCCCGCAAGAAATCGGCCGCCGCCGCCGCTCCCGCCATCGTCCCCGGACAGATGGCCATCGACTCCACTCCGCAAGGCGCGCAAGTTCAGCTCGACGGAAGAACCGATCCTTCGTGGGTTACACCGTTTACTCTGTCCGGAGTCGACCCCGGTCAGCACACCGTTACCGTCAGCAAGCCGGGCTACTCCACCGACACTCGCACCGTCGAAGTCACTTCCGCCAGCAAGTCCTTTGTCGTAACCCATCTCGCGCAGCTCATGGCGACTCTTTCCGTCACCAGCACGCCCGCCGGCGCCAACGTCTACATCGATGGCCGCGACACCGGCAAGCTCACGCCCGCACAAGTCTCCGTGGATAAAGGTCAGCACGTCGTCCTCGTCCGCAAGGGCGGATATGTCGACGAGACCACCAGCGCGCAATTCGTTTTGGGTCAGACCATCAGCTTCTCGCCCACCCTGCGCTCGCTCGGCAACGTTGATGACATCAAAACCGTCGGCAAAATGAGCAAGCTATTCGGTGGCAAGGCAGCCCAAGGCATGGGCACAGTCAGTATCAAGACTCAGCCCAAAGGCGCTCAGGTAGCCATCAACCAGCACATGCTGGATAAATCTTCGCCTGTCGACGTCCTGCTCGATCCCGGCAACTACGTCGTCGACATCACCGTCACCGGCTACGCGCCCCTTCACAAAGTCATCACCGTGGACAAAGGCGGCAAAGCCGTCATCGACGAAGTCCTGCAACACGAATAGAACGTCCACCGATAAACCGAGGCTGCCCCACCGGTTGTGGTTTTCGACAGGTGGGTGCTTCGAATCTATCCCTCCGGGTGTTTTTGTCGGCCGCGGCGCAAAAGCCGCCCATCTTCCTCCGGTTTGTCCTCCCAAAAAGTTTGACTCACACGTACGAATGTTGATAGCTTCGCCGCCAACGAGATCCAACACAATGGACCGCCGGAATTTTATTAAAAACTCGTTTCTCGCTGGTGCCAGCGCGTTGGTCGCGAGCCGCGCCCTTGCCACCCATTCTTCCGCTCTCGATCAAGATCCCGGTCTTGAACCAATTCCCGGCGCGATTTCGCTCTCCGAAATCGAAGCAGCCCGATTCCCCAGCGGCTTCCTCTGGGGCATGGCCTCGGCTGCCTACCAGGTGGAAGGAGCCTGGAACCTCGATGGCAAAGGTGAATCCAACTGGGATCGCTTCTCGCATACCGTCGGCAAAATCAAGGGTGCAGCTAGTGGCGATGTCTCCTGCGATCAGTACCACCGCTATAAAGAAGACGTTGCCGTCCTCAAACGCCTGAATCAGAAAAGCTATCGTTTCTCCACTTCATGGTCGCGAATCCAGCCCGCCGGCATCGGACCCGTCAATCAAAAGGGTCTCGACTATTACAGCCGACTCGCCGACGCCTTGCTCGAAGCCGGCATACGCCCGTTCTGCACCATTTATCATTGGGATCTTCCGCAAGCCCTCGAAGACCGCGGCGAATGGCCGAACCGCGATCTTGCCGGTTACTTTGCCGATTTCGCGGGAATCCTCGCCCGGCACCTCGGTGACCGGATCTCCGTGTGGGCTGCCTTCAATATGCCCTGGACGTTTGCCTATTTCGGTTATGGCGTCGGTATCTTTCCTCCCGGCAAGTCAGATTTCAATCAGTTTCTGAAAGCCGCTCACACCGTCAACCTCGCGCAGGGCGAGGCCTTCCGCTCGATCAAAGCCGCGTCTTCCAAGGCCACCGTCGGCAGCGCCTATGGCATGGCTCCCGCCTATCCCAAAACCGATACTGAGGCGGATCGCGCTGCAACCGCGCGCTACCATGCTATGAACAATCTCTACTTCCTCAACACCGCGATCCGTGGCGAATACCCGAAGGCTTTCGTCGGCGCAACGCCTTACGAAGCCATGGGGTTCAAGCCCGGCGACGAGAAGATCATGAAGGTTCCATTGGATTGGCTGGGATTTCACTACTACACTCGCCGCATCGTTTCCGCTGCGCGTGCTGGCACACAGTCGAGCGCTGGCGGACACTTCGGCACGGAAACCGAGGGCGAAGGCGGATCATCCAGCCGTGATCCGGTGACTCAGATTCATGTCGAGATGCCCACCGAAGGTCCCCTCACCGAGGCTGGCCTGGAGATATGGCCGCGCGGTATCTACGATCTCGTGACCCAGGTTTCGCGCGAGTACAACCACCCCATCATTGAGATCAGCGAGAATGGTTGCTGCTATCTCGACGGCCCTGACGAAACCGGCCGCGTTCCCGATACCCGCCGCATCGCCTTTCACCGCCAGATATTAGCCGAATTGGCCCGCGCCATCGCCGACGGAGCCAGAGTCCGCGCCTATCATGCCTGGAGCCTGATCGATAACTTCGAATGGACGGATGGTTACACTCAGCGCTATGGCCTTACCCATGTAGACTTCCGCAACCAGAAGCGCACGGTGAAGGATTCCGGTCTCTGGTACAGCCAAGTCGCCGCCTCGAATCGCTTGACTCCGTAAATAGCAGTGAGAGAGCGGAGGTTTTCAATCGGCAATCGCCAATCAACGATTCGCCGCACTTCGATGCCGAGAACTGTGCTCGCTCTATCGCGGCAACTTGAAGTTCACCGTGATTTGCGTCTGGATCTCGACCGGAGAACCGTCGAGCAGATAAGGCTTGTACTTCCACTGCTTCACGGCATCGACCGCAGCGCGGGCCAGAGTCGGATCTCCACTGAGGATCTTCACTCCGGAAATGTCGCCCTTCTTGGTGATCGTCGCCAGCAAGTCCACCGGCCCTTCCACCCGAAGCCGCAAAGCGGTCGGTGGATACGAAGGCGCAATCTTCTTGAGGATCAGTCCCTGCGAAACTCCCTGCGAAACATTCATCGTTTGCAGCACCGGAGTTGGCGTGCCACTCGCGCCGTCCATCAAGTTCGGCAGCGACCCGCCGTTTCCCGCTGGGGCGATACTGGCAATGCTCGGCATTGCCGCATCGTTGGCCGCCGCAGAGCTTGCCGCCCCAGGTTGCGCAACGCCATTCTTGATCACGATCGGCTTTGCCGTCGCTGCCGGAGCTTTGTTTACGGTTACGTCGCTCTCCTCAGGCTTGGACGACTCCGATTCAGGGTTGGCTTTGCTCGGGTGCGATTGCGCATTGCTTGTGCCAGAAAGTGTTTGGCCGGTGGCCGAGGGTTTCGCCGTCGTAGCAGGTTGCGCAGTTGTAGAACTTGGAACGGCCGAAGTAGCGGCAGATGGAACCGATGCAGCAGAAGAGTCAGGCGAAGATGGCGCAACCGTCGTGCTCGCGTGCGGAACCACAACAGGATTTGCCGCCGGCCGCGCAACCTCAGCCGCGGGCGCGTGCATTCCTAGGATCGAAGGTCCGAACTGTATCCACGCGGCATAACCACCAGCCGCAATCAGCAGAACCACAGCCACCGCCAGCAAAGCTTTCTTGCTTCCGCCGCCCTCGGATTTCTTCTCGCTTTCAATCGCGCCTCCAAAGGTAAACGAAGGCACAGGCGCAGTCTGTTCAACCGTCGAACCGCTCGCGCTGGTCGCAGCTTTCTCAACTGGAATCTCGTCCTCAGGAATTGGCGCGGGAGTTCTAGCTTCGGCGGCGCTGCTAGTATTTGCCTCTCGCGCCGGAGCCGCCGCGCTGGCCGAACCCGCGGACGTTCCTACCGAAAATCCAACAGTCTTTGTCGTTGGCGCCGCGACTTCAGGCGTGCCCAACGCAATCTCAGGCTCAGGCTCAGTGGCAGCAGGCGGCGCGATCATTGCCGCACTCGTTTGCGCCTTTGATGTGGTGATCGATGGCGCTGGAACTTGCTTCGGAACTGCATTCACCAGTCCCGCAGATTCCGCAACCTCTCTGATCTCGCTGGAAGCGGTAGCGACAAAGCTGGTCTGAGGTGTGCTCTTTGGCGCCGGAATCTTCGTCGCTGCCACAGGTGCGCTCGGCGCCATCGGCCGCGAACTGGTCACAATTGGCATCACCTGCGTCGGCTTGGCCGGCGGAGTAGAGGCTGCAGGTTTTAGCGCTGTTCCCGCTGGTTTCGCAATCTCGTTCTTGCGCAAGAGCCCACGCGCAACGCGCAAAGTGCCTTTCGCCTGCTCAACGTTAATGGGCTTGGTAAGGACCAGGTTTGCCCCAATTCGGAAGGCTTTTGCCACTCCCGCCTGTCCTTCGACCACCGCGACCGCCAGTGCCGACTGGTTGTTCGGAGCATTGCGCGCGCTCTTGAAAAGCAGCGTGGCATTCTGCTCGTTGTCGCAATCCACGACGACGGCATCAAAATGTTCGCCCATCAGCTTCTTCACCGCGGCGAAGGGTTCGGTGCAGGAAACTACTGCGAAGTCCAGCTCGCTGAGGACCTGTGTAACGGTGCGAGCCGTCTTCTCGTCGGGACAGAAGAGGAGAGCTTGGTAACCCATATTGCATTTATCGTAGGTACACCCGTAAGCTGCATCAAGTTACGGTGGTAATTGCGAGTAAGCCGCTTGGGGCTTGCCAGACGCGGCTTTTACCGCTTGTCCGGCCTGGCTGCCCTGGCGCATACAATAACGTCTCATGCGCCTCCCGCTCTCGATCAAGGTGCTGTGGACAGCATGCGTAATCGTTTGGATCCCTCTGTATTGGCGACAGTATGGGCTGCAGAATTTTCTCTTCTTCTGCGATCTCGGCAATCTCTGCATTGCCGCGGGCCTGTGGCTGGATAGTCCGCTGATGTTTTCCTGGCAGGCAAGCGGACTGCTGCTTTTCCAGACTCTATTCACCATCGATCTTGCCAGCGCTCTGGTAAGCGGACGGCACCTGATCGGTGGCACGGAATATATGTTCGATCCGCACGTGCCTCTCCCAATTCGCTTGCTCAGCCTGTTTCATGTGGTCACGCCGCCATTGCTGCTGTGGGCGATCCGGCGCTTAGGCTACGACCCGCGAGGCTGGAAGTATCAGACGCTGATTGCGTGGATCGTGATTCCGATCAATTATTTCTGGCGTCCGCAATACGATGTGAACTGGGCACGTGGGCCTTTCTTTCGCGAACAGCACGTAGTTCCCGGGTACTTGTATCTCCTGGCCTACCTAATCATTGTTCCCGCCGCGGTCTACTATCCCACGCACCGCTTCCTTGCCTGGTTAACGCAGCGCTGGCACGTACAGTCCTGATCATCTTTTATCCTCGCTCTCTTCACCATCTCGATCCTGATTCGCGGCGGACGTGGAGGGTGAGTTCCGGCCATGGCTTGAATCAGCGATCTGCTGAAGAGCGGCCTTCGTTTTGTTCTTATCGAGTCCTGAGTCCTGATTCAAATAGAGCGTCTGGGAGGGCGACGCCAGCTTGGCTCCGGAGTCTTCCACCAAATTCATGATCTGCAATAGCACGCCTTCCCGGACGGCGGCGAATTCGTCGAATTCTCGCGTCAACACATAGCAAGCCAGTTCTACGCTAAGCGCGCTGGATCCGAGTTCAACAAGCCGCACTCGAATTGTCCTGTTCTCGATCTTGGGATTGCTGCCTAGCACGCGCCGGATTTCGGAAAGGACGGAGCGGAGACGCTGCTGAGAAGTGTCGAGGTGCAGTCCGAGGACGGTCTTGAAAAGCATTTTGTCGCGTCGGCTCAGGTTCTCGACGTTGATGGTCGCTACCGTGCCGTTGGGAATAGCCAGCAGAGTGCGCTCTTCCGTGCGCACGCGCGTGGAGCGCAGCCCGATATCCTCGACCGTTCCTGTACGATCGCCGAACTTGCAAACATCCCCGACGCGAATGACTTCATCGCCCAGTACGGAAACGCCGCCGAATAGATTTGCGATGGTCTGCTGCGCGCCAAAGCCGATCGCCAGGCCTCCGATGCCCAGGCCGGCCAACGCGGTGGTTAAATTGAACCCCAGCACTCCGAGGACGAAGAACACCGCCATTACGAAAATGAAAGCTTTGACCAGGCGCTCGCCGAGCAGCATCAGCGAGCCCGTGCCCCCGTGACCGCGGGCCAGGGCCCGGTTTCGCACCCGGCGCATAAACCAGCGGATTACTCTCCACAGGATCCAGTTCGTACCGATGATCACCGCGACCTCGGTGACCTGCGTGTAGTAGTGGCGTTGCAGCAACGGCATGCCCAGATAGGCCGCGAGGATGCTGTGGATGAGGGTCCCAACCAGCAACCATGCCGCGCCGGAAACCGCCCGCGATTCCAGTTCGCTCTGTCCATGCCTCCGAGCCCACCACCGCAAAGGAATCTGCAACACCACCAACACCAGCCAACTGACCGCCGCTGCTAACGGAATGAGCAGGATCAGGCCGAACCATTGCCACAACGGCATGCCCGCTAACTGGTGTTGCACCATCCACTTGGGCAATCGCGTTTCCACCCGGCGGGCTTCGACCTGGTCGTAGAGTTCCGGGACTTTGGTCAACGTGTCGGAAGAGATCAGCCAGATTTTCCCCGCGTTCGGATCGGAAACCCGCACCAGTTCCAGTTCGGCTTCCACGTCGCCCGACGACATGGTTCCCAGCTTTTGCCGGTCCGCCGGAACTCCTTCCTGAAGCGCGCCCTGGGGTTGCGTGCTCACATGCTTCAGGCTGCCGGAGAAGGCGGTGTCCATCACAGCCTTCAATTTCTGCGCCCCCGCCTCACCTTCGGTCTGGCGCCGTGCCGCGCTCATTTGCAGATATTGCGCGGCGATGGCATAGTTTCCCGACTGCGCCGCCTCCAGAAATCCGAAGACCGTGCCATAGGGCGTTTCCCGTCCGAGGGAATCGGTCTGTGTTTTAGGAGCGGTTACAGGGGCGTTGGATTGGAGCAATTGGCTGAGAGCGCTTTGCCCAGAGAGCGGCAAAGAAACAGAAAGAACGAGAGCTAGAATGGCAATCCGTCTGGAAAAGTTGGTCATGAATTTCTTCCGCGCCCGGCCTTCTGCGGACAGCCGAGTAACAGCGGATGCGCAACTCCGGCAATTGAGAGTTTATCGTAGCGGAAGCGGTTGGCTGCAAGAGGTCCATTGTCGCGCTACGCGACTACCCACGTTTCGGGCGGAACACGTCGGTGGCAGTGCCGAAGAAAACTTCAGCAGACTCCATGACAGTCTCCGAAAGCGTGGGATGAGGATGAATTGTCATGGCGACATCGCTGGCCAAGGCAGCCATTTCAATGGCCAGCACGCCCTCAGCGATCAGTTCGCCGGCACCGGCGCCGACAATGCCCACGCCCAATACGCGTTCGGTCTTCGGGTCTACGATTAACTTTGTCACGCCTTCGGGACGGTCGAGGGTGACGGCTCGCCCGGATGCTCCCCAGGGGAATCTTGCAACTTTGATCTCGCGATTTTCTTTTTCCGCCTGAGTTTCGGTGAGGCCGCACCAGGCAACTTCCGGATCAGTGAAGACAACCGCGGGGATTGCATTGGGCTCGAAAGCGACTTTGTGCCCCGCGATGGCTTCTGCGGCAACGCGGCCTTCGTGCATCGCCTTGTGCGCCAGCATGGGCTCGCCAACCACGTCGCCGACGGCATAGATGGAGGGATCGGCGGTTTGCAACTGCTTGTTCACTTCAATGAAACCGCGCGCGTTGACACTTATGTGCGTAGTTTCGAGCCCGGGAATCTCCGAGTTCGGCTTGCGTCCCACTGAAACCAGCACGCGGTCGAAAACCTTTTCCCGATCTTGTTCCTGCAGCGATGCGCCTTCGAGGGTTGCACGAATTCCGGCGCCGTCTTCTTTAAGCGAAGCGACGGTGGTCTTCACGAGAATCGTCTCGAACATTTTCTCCAGGCGTTTGTGCAGCGGAAGCACGAGATCGCGATCCGCACCCGGGAGCAGACCGGGCAGCATTTCCACTACCGTGACGCGCGTCCCCAGCGCGGCATAGACCGAGCCGAGCTCCAGGCCGATGTACCCGCCGCCAACCACGAGAAGACTGCCCGGGATATCTTCGAGATTGAGGGCGCCAGTGGAATCCATCAGGCGTGGCGAAACCAGCTTAAGGGCCGGGATAATGGCGGGACGCGAGCCCGTGGCGAGAATGATGCGGTCGAAGCTGAGAACCACTTCGGTGGAGTCTGTCTTGCTTATGCGCAGAGTGGTGGAATTTTCGAACCCGGCGCGGCCTTGAATGTATTGCACGTGGCGCTGTTTGGAGAGCTGTCCCAAACCACCGGTAAGCCGTTTTACGACGCCTTCCTTCCAGGTGCGCAATCCTGTCAGATCGATCTTCGGCGGAGGAAAATCGATGCCCCAATTTTTTGCCTGCTGCGATTCTTCAATCAGCTTGGCCACATGAAGAAGCGCCTTCGAGGGAATGCACCCTCGGTAGAGACATACGCCGCCGGGGTTAACCTCGGGGTCGATGAGAGTAACCTGCATGCCGAGATCGGCCGCCAGGAAGGCGGCTGCGTAACCGCCCGGTCCGCCGCCAACCACGGCGATGTGAAGCTTCTGAGTTGCTCCCGGGTTTTCGTTGGACGTTTGATTGAGAGTTTCGTTCATGAAGTTAGCTTCTTTAGGACCTTGCTCGTCGGAAGTTATCCTTGCACGGAAAGCAGGAAGGGCTGCTCGAAGGCTTCTGCCACCCAGCGAAGAAAACGTGCAGCGTCGGCGCCATCGATCAAGCGATGATCGTAGGAGAGCGAGAGCGGCAGGATGAGCCGCGGCTCGAATTTTCCACCGATCCATTCCGGCTCCATGCGCGAGCGAGAAAGCCCGAGAATGGCGACCTCGGGATGATTCACGATCGGCGTAAAGGCCGTGCCCCCGATGCCGCCGAGGTTGGTTATGGTGAACGTTCCGCCTTCCATATCGGCGACGGTGATTTTCTTTTCGCGCGCCTTCTGCGAGATCTGTGACAGCTCGACCGCCAGCTCAACAATATTTTTCTTGTCCACGTCGCGGATCACCGGCACCAGCAGGCCGCGATCAGTATCCGCCGCGACGCCGATATGGATGTACTGCTTGTAGACGATTTCTTCTTTCTCCATGTCGATGGTGGCGTTGAACTGCGGGAATACCTTCAGAGCTGCGGCGCAGACTTTCAGAGCAATCGCGGTCACGGTCATCTTGCCGCCGGCCTGTTCGGCCTTGGGAGCAAAGCGAGCGCGCAACTGCTCAAGTTCGGTGATGTCGGCACGGTCGTGCTGCGTGACGTGGGGAATTGTGTTCCAGGATTCGGCGACGTGCTCCGCGGTCTTGCGGCGAACCGCGCGCATGGAAACGCGCTCGATCTTTCCCCACCTGGCGAAATCGGGCAGCTTAGGGGCGACGAAATGCCCAGCGCGAGGCGGAGATTGCACGGCGGTAGCCATCGCAGCAAGTGCCGCTTTGGTGTGCGCCTTCACGTCGTCTTCGCTAATCCGCCCGCCGCGACCAGTGCCTTTGACTTCGTAAATATCGACGCCGAGTTCGCGAGCGAGCCGCCGCGTGTGCGGAGCTGCGGGAACGGCCTCGCGATGTTCAGTTCCGGCAACCTTGCCCAGTTGCACAGGCATAGAGAAAGAAGGAGGACGCGGCATGGGCTGGTCGGGAGGCAGCGCCTGCTCTTCAGTTTTGCCTTCCGCCCGAATCGCAGCCTGGAACGCGAGCCGCGCGCCGTGCTGCCCGGAGACGTGCTCGACAGGTTGGCTGTGGGCACGAGCGGTTTCGGCCCGTGCGGGGGTCGCACCTTTCAGCGTGAAAATCAGCTGGCCAACTTTGATCTTTTCGCCTTCTTTGACTTTCACTTCACTCACAATTCCGGTGACGGACGACGGAACCTCGACGACTGCTTTCTCGGTTTCGAGTTCCATGACTGGCTGGCCTTCGGAAACTTTGTCACCGGATGCAATCATCAAGCGCACCAGGTCGCCCTGCGAGATGTTTTCTCCGAGCTCCTGTAGACGAAATTCGCTGGCTCCCGGAGCGTCGGTCGATCTGGTTTGTGGCGGCGGGGGCTGAGATTCAGGCCCTGTGGGAGCGGGCGCTTGCGTCTTTTCGACTGCGGCCGCGAGTTCGGCAGGACGCGGATTTTCGGTGACAGCGGCGGCCGCTCCGTTGTTGTCCGCGGTGAAAACCACTTGGCCAACTTTTATCTTCTCGCCTTCCTTAACCAGAATCTCCTTCACAGTCCCGCTCACCGACGAAGGAACTTCCACGACCGCCTTGTCGGTTTCGAGTTCCATGACGGCCTGGCCCTCGCTGACAGTTGCGCCCGGCGCAATCATCAGGCGCACCAGGTCGCCCTGTTCAATGTTTTCACCGAGTGCGGGGAGTTTGAATTCGATCACTAATTCCATTCCTTGATTTTGCCGACGGTTGCCGTAACCAGCGTTTAACTTATGGCCGGATTCAGTTTTTCGGGATTGATTCCCAGGTCGCCAATCGCCTTCTTCATGACATCCAGCCCGATCTTCTTCTCGCGCACGAGCGCGCCGAGTGTTGCCAGGACAATGTGCTTCGCATCCACTTCGAAGAAATCACGCAGCGCTGCCCGGCTCTCACTGCGGCCAAAGCCGTCGGTGCCGAGCGAGACCAATTGTCCCGGCACCCACTTCGCCAAAGATTCGGGAAGCACCTTCATGTAATCAGATGCGGCAATGAACGGTCCGGGCGCATCTTTCAGAGTCTGCGTGACGAACGGAACTTTCGCTGCATCGCCGGGATGCAACATGTTCCAGCGCTCGCAATCGTTCGCATCGCGATAAAGTTCCTTGTAACTGGTCACGCTCCACACATCCGCTGCCACGCCGTATTTTTCCTTGAGGATGGTTTGCGCCTTCAACACTTCGTACATAATGGTTCCGCTGCCCAGCAGTTGCGCACGTAGCTTGGAGTCTGGCGCATCCGCAGCCTTGAAGCGGTAGAGCCCGCGCAGCACGCCTTCGCGGACGTTCCCCTCCTTCGGCATCCCGGGCATGGGAAGCGGCTCGTTGGTCACGGTAAGGTAATAGAAAATCGATTCCTGATCCACGTACATGCGCTTGATGCCATCCTGAATGATGATGGCAATTTCATAAGCGAATGCCGGATCGTAGGCCAGCAAGTTGGGAACCGGCAGGGCGAGAACGTGACTGTGGCCATCCTGATGCTGCAAGCCTTCCCCGGCCAGAGTGGTTCGGCCCGCCGTGCCGCCGACCAGAAATCCGCGGCAGCGCATATCGGCCGCAGCCCAGATCAGATCGCCGATACGCTGGAAGCCGAACATCGAGTAATAAATAAAGAAAGGAATCGTGTTGATGCCGTGGTTCGCATAAGCAGTGCCCGCCGCGATGAATGAGCACATCGATCCGGCTTCGGTGATTCCTTCTTCGAGAATCTGTCCATTCTTCGCTTCCTTGTAATAAAGGAGCGTGTCCATATCAACCGGCTCATACAACTGCCCAACGCTGGAGTAAATTCCGACCTGGCGGAACAGTGCTTCCATGCCAAAGGTGCGAGCTTCGTCGGGAATAATTGGAACGATCAGTTTGCCGACTTCCGGATCGCGCAGCAACTTGCCCAGCAGTCGCACGAACACCATGGTGGTAGCGACTTCCCGTCCTTCGGTCCCTTTGTAGAACTCTTCAAAATAGGTTTCCGGCACCGGCTTCAACGGCGTGGCCCGGACTTTACGAGTCGGCATATAGCCGCCGAGTTGTTGCCGGCGCGCCTGCATGTACTTGATCTCCGCGCTGTCATCGGAGGGCCGGTAGAACGGTGCATTCTGCAGTTGGTCGTCGGGAATAGGAATTCCAAAGCGCGACCGGAACATCTCCAACTCTTCTTCATTCAGCTTTTTCTGCTGGTGGGTAATGTTCTTGCCTTCACCGGCCTCGCCCAGGCCATAGCCCTTAATGGTTTTGGCGAGAATGATGGTCGGAGCGCCCTTGTGGTCCACCGCCGCGCGGTATGCGGCATGTACCTTGATAGGGTCGTGCCCACCCAGACGCATCCGCGCCAGTTGCTCGTCGGAAAGATGTTCCACCATCTTGAGAAGGCGCGGGTCGGTGCCGAACAAATTCTGGCGGAAGTAAGCGCCGCTCTCTACAAAGTATTTCTGGTATTGGCCGTCGCTGATTTCTCCCAACCGCCGCACCAGCAGTCCGTCGCGGTCGGCGCGAATCAGGCTGTCCCAGTCCGAGCCCCAAATGCACTTGATGACGTTCCATCCCGCGCCGCGGAAAATCGCCTCCAGTTCCTGAATGATTTTTCCGTTGCCGCGCACTGGCCCATCCAGACGCTGCAAGTTACAGTTAACCACAAAAATGAGGTTGTCGAGATTTTCGCGTGAAGCCAGGGTGATGGAGCCGAGCGCCTCCGGTTCATCCATTTCGCCATCGCCCAAAAACGCCCACACTTTGCCGCCGGTCGATTGCTTGAGCCCGCGATTTTCCAGATAGCGGATAAAGCGCGCATGATAGATCGCCTGGATCGGTCCCAACCCCATCGAAACCGTGGGAAACTCCCAGAAATTCGGCATCAGCCAAGGGTGAGGATAGGAACTCAGCCCGCCGCCGGGCTTCAATTCTCGGCGGAAGTTCTCCAGTTTTTCTTTCGGAATGCGGCCTTCAAGATAGGCGCGCGCGTAAATTCCGGGCGCGGCGTGGCCCTGAAAATAAACGAAGTCGCGATCGCCGCTTTCGGTCTGCGCCTGAAAAAAATGATTGAAGGCAACTTCGTATAAAGTTGCGGCCGAAGCAAAGGTCGAGATGTGGCCGCCAATGCCTTCCTGAATTTTGTTGGCGCGCACTACCATGGCCAAAGCGTTCCAGCGCACCAAGCTCTTGATGCGCCGTTCCATTTCCTGGCTTCCCGGGAAGGGCGCTTGTTGCTGAGAGGGAATCGTGTTCTGGTAGGGAGTGGTCGCTGAAAAAGGAAGGTTTACTCCAGCGGCGCGCCGGGCATGCAAGGCCAGTTGTTGCAGCAGTCGTCCCGCGCGAACGGGACCACCTTTAGACAACACATAATCCAGCGAGTCAACCCACTCTCGCGTTTCCAGTACCTCTAGACCGTCAGTTTCCGTCTGAGCCACGCCTGTTCTCCGTCTGATTATGCCGAATGACCCATGATATTCAATTATGAGGAATCTTGCTGGACGAAGACCGGAGGCCAAAACGTTCTACAATGCGGAACGTTGGCATGGAAGCAAGAGTCACGGGGGTCTCCGTTTACCTGCAAGCGGCTTTGGGAGGGTTTCCGATGGTGAAGATCGTCCTGCTCGTTTTGCTGGTTGTGCTGGTTGTATTCCTGGTTCCACGTCTGTTATCGAGTTCCCACAGCGCTGCTCCCATGCCGGGAAGCCCGGCGCCGGACTTTACATTGGTCTCGCAAGAGGGTACTTCGCTCAGCCTCAAGGATTATCGCGGAAAATGGGTGGTCCTCTATTTCTATCCCAAGGATCAGACTCCGGGCTGTACCCGTGAGGCCCACAACTTTCAAGTGGATCAGTCCAAGTACGACGCCCGCAACTCGGTGATTTTAGGCGTGAGTGTAGACAGCGTGGATTCGCACAAGAAGTTCTGCACCAAAGAAGGGTTGAATTTCAAGCTTCTGGCAGACAGCGATGGCAAAGTGAGCAGGGAATATGGTTCGCTGACCAATCTTGGAGTGGTAAAGTTCGCCGCGAGGCATACATTTCTGATCGATACCAGCGGAAAGATTGCCATGGCGTACACCAATGTTGACCCGGGACGGCACAGTGAGGATGTCCTGGCTGCGCTTGATCAGTTGCAGAAGCAGTAGTTACATGTGTCCCTGGTCGTTAGCAAAGCGCTCGCCACGATTTTCAGCGAGGAGAACTCTTTTCGACCCCGAGCTGCCTTCATGTCTCCTGTCCCAGGGTAGACTATTGAAATGGCAACCGCGGCGCGGCAATCGGGAGTAGGGCCTTCCCGAGAGCGGTCTGATTACCGCTTTCCACCCGGCTTCCAACGCAATCTCTTGTGGTCGGCCTTGCTCAAGTTCCGTCCCGCGAATCCTATTTTTCTTTTTCAACATCTCGCCAAGACTTACGGTGATGTTGCGCACTACAAGATCGGTCCTCATCATATTGTTTTTCTGAATCATCCTGAGTACATCCGCGACGTGCTGGTGGTGCAGAACGACAACTTCATCAAGGAACGCACGGTGCAGCGCACCAAGATGCTGCTTGGCGAAGGCATGATCACCGCTGAAGGAGGCGCGCACCGGGCCCAGCGAGTCGCTGCGCAGCCGGCGTTTCACCGCCAGCGCATTGGTGGATACGGCGGCATCATGGTGGAAGAGGCCGTGCGTATCCGCGATTCGTGGCGTGCGGGAGAACGGCGCGATATCGCCGCCGACATGATGCACCTCACCCTAAAAGTGGTGGCACGAACGTTGTTCGCAACCGACTTGTGCGAGGAAGTCTATGAGCTTGCGGCGGCGATCAACCGCATCATGGGTCTTTATAATTTTCTGGTGATGGTGCCCGCCGCGGAATGGCTCGTGCATCTGCGTCCACCGGGGCTCGCGGCATTCGTAAGAGCCCGCAAACGCATCGACGCCGTGGTCTACCGGATGATCGACGACCGCATAATCGACGCCCGCCAGGGAAGCGGTTTCGACCGGGGAAGCCTGCTGGATCTCATGATCCTGGCTTCTCCGGCCAACGACGCGTCTTCCCGGCAATCATTGCGCGATCAGGTCATCACTACTTTTCTAGCCGGCTACGAGACAGTTGCCAACGCTCTTTCCTGGACGTGGTATCTGCTATCGCAGAATCCCGACTGCGAAGCTAAGTTTCATAATGAGGGCGACGAAGTACTGAAGGGCAGGCTCCCTGTTCTCGAAGATGTGCCGGGTCTGCGTTATACCGAAAACGTGATGGCAGAGTCGCTCAGGCTGTATCCGCCAGCATGGGCGATGGGCCGTTATGCCCGCAATGACTTCGCCCTTGGCGAGTATTTTCTTCCGGCGCGAACCACCGTTCTGATCAGCCAGTTCGTCACCCACCGCGATGCGCGATTCTTCCCTGATCCGTTGCGCTTCGATCCCGATCGTTTCTCCGCCGAAGGCAAAGCCCAGCGCACGAGATTTACCTACTTCCCATTCGGTGCCGGCGCCCGGCAGTGTATTGGGGAATCGTTTGCCTGGATGGAAGGCGTCCTGATTCTGGCCACGCTGGCGCAGAAATGGAAACTACGATTGCTTCCAAATCATCGGGTCGAGCCGCAACCACTCATCACGCTCCGCCCGAAATATGGAATGCTCATGCAAGTCGAGCCGCGTTGAGCTGCGATCTCCCGATGGTTCCACCCTCGATTCGTTCGTGTCATCGCGACGCAGGATGCTTTTCAACCGCGGAAGTGGTGGTTGGAATCTCTATTTGGAAAGTGCACCCATTTCCCGCTTCACTCTCCACCGCGATCGATCCCTTATGCACGTGGACGATCCATTGCGCGATGGCAAGGCCGAGTCCGGCGCCCCCGAGGGCGTGACTCCGCGCTTTATCGACGCGGTAAAAACGCTCGAAAATCTTTTTCTGATTTTCAAGAGCAATTCCAATTCCAGTATCTTCGACACTCACAACGGCGCGCCCGTCCTTCTCTTCCGCTGTAAGTGTTACTTTGCCGGGTGAGGGCGTGTAATTGAAGGCATTGTCGAGCAGAATGTCGATCACGCGACGCAAGGCATTCTCATCACCCATTACAGTCAGCGGCTGCGTGCCCGAGCGCTCCTCGAATTGCAAATCACGCAGCGTAGCCACCTGATTCCATTTCAATGCAGACTCGTGCAGGGTCGGGAGAAGATCGACCGGATGCATGGCCAGCGCTTCACTGCCTGAATCCGCACGAGCCAGAGCGAGAAGCTCGTCGATAAGTCTTGCGGTGCGATCTGCCTCCAGAAGAATGTGCCTCAGCGCCTCGCGGTATTCCGATTCATCCCGCGAGCGGCGTAGGGCCAGCTCAGCTTCGGTGTGGATGAGAGCGATGGGCGTGCGCAGTTCGTGGGATGCGTCGGCGGTAAACTCCGTGACTCGCAAGAAAGCAGCTTCGATCCGGCTCAGCATTTCGTTCAAGGTGTCGGACAAACGCTGCAACTCGTCTCCCGTATGCAGCGGCTCAAGGCGACTACTGAGATTGCGGCCTGAAATGGTCCGCGCAGTGCGGGCCAACGCGTCGACCGGAGCCAAAGCCTTGCGGCTTAGCCAATAGCCGACGGCTGAGGCCGCCAGCAGTAAAACTGGCGCGAACATAAGAAGATATTTCCGGAAGGCGTCGAGCGTTTCGACCTCTTCATCTATATTGCTGCCGATTTGCAAGATGAAGATATGGCCATTGAAGTCCATTTTTTCGCTCAGGATCCGAAAGGGAAGCTTGCCCAGCTTGCGTCTGTCGTAGAGTGGTTTCTGCAACTGATTGAGTGACAGCGTCGGGAGCGGATGCTCGTTCAGAAATCGCGAGCGATAGATGAATTGCCCGCTGGCGTCACTGATCTGGACATAATCTTCGGAGCGTTCGATGTTGTAGTCTTCGCTGATCTCTGCTTGCAACTGCGATGTGGGAACATCGCTTCGAGCTTTCAAAAATCGCTCCAGGTCGGCGGCTTGGCCTTCCAGCGCAGCGTCTGCAATGTCATTGAGATTTTTTCGCAGGATGAGCCACATGCCGGCCCCAAGAATGAATTCGGCAAGCAGGAAAACGGCCAGATACCATAGCGTCAACCGCATGCCGATGGAGACACGTTTCACGCGGCAGACCCCTCGCGGATCATATAGCCGACGCCGCGTACGGTTGCGATCAGCTTGGGCATGCCTTCGCGGTCCACTTTGTTGCGCAAAAGTCGCACGAAAACGTCGAGGGTGTTTTCTTCGATTTCCCGATCGAAGCCCCACACCAATTCGATGAGGCTGTGCCGGGGAACTACCTTGCCGGCGCGATACATCAGGCGCTCCAGCAAGCTGTATTCGGTGGGCGTCAAAGTGATCGAAATTCCACCCCGGGAGACTTCCCGCGATTCCGGATCGAGAGTGAGGTCCGCGACTTGCAGCCGGTTCTGCGAGCGCGGTGTGGAACGACGCTGCACGGCACGCAAACGCGCCAGCAGTTCGTTGAAGCTGAAAGGCTTGGTCAGATAGTCGTCGGCACCCGCGTCCAGGCCGCGCACGACATCGGGAACGGAATCCTTCGCCGTCAGCATGACGACCGGCGTTGCGACGTTCTCCCGGCGAAGCTTTGCCGCCAACTCGAAGCCGTTCATCCTGGGCAGCATAATGTCGAGCACGATGGCGTCGAACTCATAGGCGTGCGCGAGTTCCCAACCTTCGCTGCCGTCGGAGGCGCACACCACGTTATGGCCCTCTTCACTGAGGCCGCGGCGCAGCAGTGCGAGCATGCGCGGTTCGTCCTCGATAACGAGCAGTTTCACACGCTCGTTTTACCACAATCCTGTTTATTCTCTCGACCTGAAGATTGACTGAAGAGGAGTATCGGGCTCGGTGAGTGGTAAATTAGTGCCTGGGACGCTCGTTCAACTTATTCATCGTGCAGGCCATGATTTGGTCAGGGGATCCCTTGGCGACGATCGGCAACAACAGGCCAAAATCCTTATAGAACCGGATGAGGGGTGCGGTGCTTCGTTCGTAAGCGTCGAGACGCACCGCGATGGATTGCGGCCGGTCATCCTCGCGCTGGTAGAGGCGGCCTCCGCAGCGGTCGCACACACCTTCGATTTTTGGTGGCCGTTCCGTGACATGGAAAACCGACTTGCATTGTTCGCAGGTGCGGCGCCCGCTCAATCGCTGCACAATTTCGTCCATCGGCAATTCGTAATTCAGTACTGCGCTCAGTGGAAGCTTCTCTTTCTCCATTAATTCTTGCAGTGATTTGGCTTGTGCCAGCGTACGCGGAAACCCATCGAGGATGAAACCACCGCAATGAAGGATGCAGACGCACCGTTCGCGCACCATCTCCCATACCGTGGAGTCCGGCACCAGGTCGCCGCGGCGCATGTGCTCCAAGGCTACCCTCATCGCCGGAGACTGATCACAGTCGCCGCGCTTTGCCGCCGCGCGAAAGACGTCGCCGGTTGACAGATGGCAAGCACCCAGGCGCTCTGTGAGGAGTTCGGCTTGGGTCCCCTTGCCCACGCCCGGCGCCCCCAGCAAAATCAGTCGCCAGGGGTGTGCACGATCCACCGGAACCTCAGCACACTCGGCCGAGGGTCCCTGCAACCATGCGCTGCGATCGTTCTTGCCTGGCGTGCTCATGCCTTCGAATTTACGCAGGACGGCGCGCCTTGCAGTGACGCCAATCACACAAGCCGAAAAAGGCAGGGTATCGTAGGAATGGGGCCCTCCGGCATCAACTGATCACAACTTCACAAACTGGGCAGCGGCATGGACCTAATGTGCCGCTCTGTAAGCAGATGAAGGGCAGCGGTTTCGTCAGTTGCCCATCTTCTTGATTGCTCCCAGCGGCGTCTGCAGCGTCCCGTCGTTGTTGACGTCGAAGCCATAGGAGAACGGCGTGAATGATCCAGCCTTGTAGAAAACGAGCTTGCCGTCGCCCAGGAAGCAGTCAAACGGCATCTCGCCGCCCAATCCTTCCGTAATGGTTGCCTTGCCGGAGCGAAAGACCACCGTCATACCGCCCATACCGGAGACGTGCTCCCACCGGCCTTCGTACTTGCCCGCGCAGTTCGTGAGTCCGGGCTTGGGAGCTTGCCCAGCAGCCCGTTGGGTGGGAGGCGGAGGCGGCGCCGTGGTCGACGTGCGAATATTCTCTGGGGTCGTATTCACAATGTCAGAACCGAAGCCCGTATCTACGCCCGGCACCTTTATGTCGTACATGTTGAGATTCTGACCACGGATCTCACCCTCCATCCACCGGCCGTTCACCAGCACTTGCACGCGATCGTGGAGATCGTATTGCCCCACCGCGTGATCCTCCGCGGTGAGCTTTCCGAGTCGACGAACCTCCATCGGCCAGAGTTTCGAAACGTCAATCCCATTTGGCAGATGGACCACGTAAGAACGGCCGTGCACCTGGATGACCGTGGCGTCCTGCCAGCCGTCCATTAGAACACGCACCCTGTCGCCCACCTTGAACCCGCCGGACCCGGGTCCGCTTTGATTCGCGGCCGCCGATGCGGAACCGCTGCTGCCAGCACCCGCACGTGCTTTGAACGGAGAAGGTGCCGGCGGAATCTCGCCGCGGTGAGGATCGGCCTGCGCCTCGGCTGGGGTTTGCGCGTGGCATTTAGCCGGCAGCAAAGCCGCCAGCTGTACACGCAAGGCCTCGCCTCGCTGGTAAGCCTGCCCCTTCTTGTAGTTCTGATAATCGCAAGCGCCCGTGGTGTTGTCGCACGAAAAGACTTTAAAACTTTGGCCGTCCGTGCAGACGTAAACCACATTCATTTGTAACGCCGGGGTCTGCGCCAGCGCGCTGGCCATCGGCACAGTCAGAAGCAGACTTCTCAAAAAAGATATGCGCATGTGAGCCAGCTCCGTTCTTCCTACATCAGGCACGGTGGGACTTAGCCACGTTAGGGCCAAGGGAAACAGTGTGGGCGGAAGGGTATCACAAAGAAAGGACGGAACTCTTCCTTCGTCAATCACACCTTCGTCAATCACGCCGGCTGCACTTCAGGCTAGTTTTCGGGCGAGTTTTACACAGCCGAGGAATCAGATCTGCTCTCCCCCGGGCAGCGAATCTAGGATATATTGGCACGCATCATCTGAGACCGCAGGCGGGCAGGTTCGGTCATAGGTGCCCAAGAAGTCGCGTTTCCGAGACGAAATCGTGCTTGGGTTTTCTTAGAGTTCGCTTGGAGACGTGCAAATGGGGTGCTTCGTCTGTATTCATTGTCATTTTTACCAGCCGCCACGAGAAAATGCATGGTTGGAAGCGGTCGAATCACAGAACTCGGCGAGTCCCTACCACGACTGGAATGAGCGCATCACGGCGGAGTGCTATCTGCCCAACGGGGCCTCGCGGGTGCTCGACGGCCACGGACGTATTGCCAAGATCGTTAACAACTATAGCCGCATCAGCTTCAACTTCGGGCCAACCCTGCTGTCTTGGATGGAGGAGCGCGCTCCGCAAGCCTACGAGCAAATCCTGAGGGCCGACCAGGAAAGCAAGAAAATCTTCTCCGGGCACGGCTCTGCCATGGCCCAGGCGTACAACCACCTCATCCTTCCCTTGGCCAACCCGCGCGATAAATGCACGCAGATTTTGTGGGGCATCCGGGATTTCCAGCATCGTTTTGCACGAGATCCCGAGGGCATGTGGCTTCCAGAAAGCGCGGTGGATTTGGAGACCCTGGAAATTCTGAGTTCGCTGGGCATCAAGTTCACCATTCTTGCCCCCCACCAAGCCGGCAAGCTGAGGACCGACAAGGAAACCGAGTGGACCAGTCTCAACGGCCAGGGCATTGACTCCCGCCGCTCCTACACCTGCAACTTACCTTCTGGACGCAGCATTGGCCTCTTCTTTTATGACGGAGTAGTGTCGCGTGCAGTCGCGTTTGAGAAGTTACTGTTCAGCGGCGAGAATCTGGCCCGCCGGCTGACCGGTCGATTTGATCCCGAAGGCGATCCAGCCCAGCTGATTCACATCGCTACTGACGGCGAGACCTACGGGCACCATCACCATCGCGGCGACATGGCGCTCGCCTATGCTCTCGATTACATCGAACACAACGAATTAGCGCGAATCACGAATTACGGCGAATATTTTGCCCAGCATCCACCTTCGCAAGAAGTCGAAATCATGGAGCGCACATCCTGGAGTTGTATGCACGGGGTTTCCCGCTGGGAGAGCAATTGTGGTTGTAACTCCGGAGCGAATCAACACTGGAAGCAGGAATGGCGCAGACCACTGCGAGAAGCTTTGGACTGGTTGCGTGACGAACTTGCCCCTATGTACGAACTGGGCGCGAAGAAGCTGCTGAGGAAACCATGGACCGTCCGGGACGAGTACATCGAGGCCGTCATCGATCGTTCGCCCACCACGGTGGACAGTTTTCTGCGCCAGCATGCGGTACGAGATTTGTCGGCTGAGGAGGCGGTGCGGGCTTTAAGGCTGCTCGAAATGCAGCGGCATCTCATGCTGATGTACACCAGTTGTGGATGGTTCTTTGATGAACCGACAGGTCCAGAAACCGTCCAGGTCCTTCAGTATGCCGGTCGAGCCGTGCAGTTGAGCGAACAATTGTTCGGAGGCGAGCGCGAAGAGCAGTTCCTAATCCGCCTGGAGAAAGTCTGGAGCAATATCCCCGAGTTCGGCAATGGCCGCAGTATCTACGAGCAGTTCGTGCGACCTGCGATGTTGGACCTTTCAGGGGTGGCTGCGCACTACGCCATCAGCTCGCTTTTCGACGGCTACCGCGATCCGAATTCGATGTACTGCTATCACGCGCGCCTGCAGGAAGTGCAATTTTTCGAGAAGGACGCGGCCAAACTTGCGATTGGATGTGCCGAGATTACTTCCCGTACGACTCGCGGCCAGCTGAAGTTCAACTTTGCCGTACTGTATTTCGGAGGCCACAAGCTGGTTGCGGGCATTTGCCCAAGCCCCGCCGGCGATGGACTCCGATTGTTTGTTGAGCAGGCGAACATTGCGTTCGCGGCTGGGGATCTTGCCCAATGCGCACTCCTAATTGACGAGCAGTTTCGCAGCGCTACTTACTCGCTAAAGTCGCTGTTCCGTGATGAGCGGCAGAGGATTGTGAAGCGGATCGTCAGTTCCACCCTGGCTGATATTGACGAGATATACGCCAAGGTCTATGAGAAGAATGCTTCGCTCATTAGCTTTCTGTCCGAACTTCATCTGCCGATGCCAGCCATCCTCCGAGTATCAGCGGATTTCGTGGTGGGCAATGCCATTCAACGCTGCCTGGCCGCCGAAAAACTGGACATCGATCGGATTCGGAAACTCCTCGATACCGCAAAGCCGGATGTGACCAGCTTTGCGGGCTGCTCGCTCGAACTCGCGCTTCGCCAACGTCTGGAAATAGTCCTGGACCGCTGGGCGAAAGATCCGTTCGACCTAAAGAAACTCGAGGACCTGGAAGCGGTGGCGGCGCTGGCACAGGTTCCACCCTTCCACGTGGACCTGTGGCAGGCGCAAAACGTTTATTTTGAACGGCTGCACGTGATCTCGCGTGAGCAACAGGTACAGTTCGGTGAAAAATGGCTCCGCCATTTTCGTCACCTCGCTGAACGGTTGGGAGTTGCGGCGAAGGAAGCCTTGCCGCCTCGAGCTTCTGTATCCCTTGAAGTCGAACCAGCGTATCCAACTTCCGAATTCGAGAAAGAAGGATGCGCCGCGGCAGACGTAGCAAGGATCAATGCCCGCATCCTGCCAATGCCCGGAATGACCAGCCCGTAAGTCAAGCCTTCAGAATGCGATGGGATTGGTTCAGTTCCTGCTGCGCGGGCCTCCGGATGCCAGCAATTTCTTGATTTCTGTCAGGTGCAACTCCATACGGCTCTCAGTTTCTGCATTCTTTTTTGCCATGAGGATCAGCTTCACAGAAACGAGAAAAACCCCGGCCTCCAGAAGCAGATCATGGGTGAACCCCCGGAGTATCAAGGCCAGCAGGAACAAGACAAGAGTCATCACAATGATGATGAGGGCCCAAGGGTCGGATTTGAACGTCTTCATGTCGATGTACTCCGTTCTGCAGTTTTATCGCGCATCAGGTTTGCTGACCCTTCAGGGCGGGCTGCGCTTACTTATCCATATCCGCCAATGCGAACTTCCCGAGCATGAACGGATGTGAAGTGGGTGGAGCACTATTAGGTCCGGCTGCCGGGTAGGGATCTTGCGTGAGCGTCGGAAATCCCCAGACATTTCCGTTGCGCATGTCAATCACCACTCTTCCCAGCACTTGGCGGCTACCATCGGGCGCGCGCAGCATGGCGACACCCGGCTCGATATAGAAGGGATGGCCCTCACCGGATTGTGCTTTCGCTACCGGCGGAGTTGCATACGGACGTAGGGCAATCATGCCCAGCGAAAGCGCGATTACCGGTAGAAAGAATTTCACGAACCGATCAATCTTCATCTTGCTCTCCTTTAAACCAGAATGATAACGGCATTAGCCGCTTCAACGCGGATTTCCCGCAATGCGCGCCGAGCCATTCAGACGA
>Ga0116121_1000099_pt1 | contig 45649 bp, 43 predicted proteins | sample June2015DPH_13_1_FD_89725 | JGI IMG/M metagenome (GOLD analysis project Ga0116121, IMG submission 89725) | Peatland microbial communities from SPRUCE experiment site at the Marcell Experimental Forest, Minnesota, USA - June2015DPH_13_10 | ecosystem: Environmental > Terrestrial > Soil > Wetlands...
AGCTCGCTTCGCGATCTGCGGCCTCAAATCACTTTTCTGAGACCGCGAAAGGGGGTCGGATTTGAAATCTCCAATCCGCCCGTACTCAATGGATATGCATCGCAGTTCTTGGGCAATTTCATGCGTGAGGGCGCCATCCTTCAAGCGCCAGCCCCAGTTTTCTTTCGCAATTCCGGGAACATTCATTCGCGCTTCCGTCCCCAATTCAAGGACGTCTTGGGCTGGAACGATGGCGATGTCAGCCGGCGATGCCAGCGCCTGGCGGATTATGGCCCAGACAATTTCCCGGCCGTCCACTCCCTGCTTCCTTTGCAAGACTCCGCGCTGCGCGGCAGGCAACTTCGCATACCAGCCTGTCGTTGTATCGTTATCATGGGTTCCGGTATAGACCACGGATTTTACAGGATGCAGTGCTGGCGGATTGGAATTGTTTTTGAGCATTGACCCGAATTCGAATTGGAGGACACGCGTGCCAGGGATTTGAAGTTGATCGAGCAAAGCCACCACTTCAGGTGTCATTGCACCGAGATCATCCGCGATAAAAGGCAACGACCCAAGGGCTTTGCGGGCGGCTTCGAAAAAAGAAGCGCCTCCACCAGGTTGGTACTGTCCGTTCACAGCCGTCTTGGCTTGTGCAGACACTTCATAGGTGCGGACAAAGCCGATGAAATGATCCAGCCGAATGACATCGAACCGTCCAAATGCCGTCCGCAGGCGTTCGATCCACCAGCGGTAATCCTGCTCTTGAAGCGCGTCCCAGCGATATACGGGCAGACCCCACAGTTGCCCGGTTTTGGAGAAATAATCGGGCGGAACTCCCGCGACCACCGTGGGGTTTCCAGCAGCATCCAGTTTGAAAAGTCCGGGATGAGCCCAGACATCAGCGCTTTGGTGCGCCACGAACAGGGGAACATCGCCAATCAGCCGGATTCCTTTGGAGGTGCAGTAAGTCTTTAACTCTTTCCACTGCCTGGAAAACTGCCACTGAACAAACTGATGGTAACGTATGTCATCGGCAAAGAATTTCCGCGCCCGAATAACGGCGTCAGGCTGGCGCGTTCGCAGATCTTGGTGCCATCGGGTCCAATCCGCAGTGCCCTCTTTGCCCTGGATGGCCAGGAACAACGAATAATCCTCAAGCCAATAGGACTCAGCGCGCGCGAATGCGTGAAACTGGGATTGGCTGCTGCCGTGCGTGTTTTTCTCGAAGTTTTCGAATGCTTTTTTAAACCATCGCAGTTTCAAGCCTGCCGCCGCGGGATAATCCACCTTTCCCCTGCCCACGGAACTGGGAAGCTCGATATTCTGGCGGCCAAGGAACCCCTGTTCCACCATCCGATCGGGACTCAACAGGAGCGGATTACAACCAAAGGCAGACGGTGACTGGTAAGGCGAGTTTTCTCCCCCTGTTGGGCCGATGGGCAGCATCTGCCACCAACGCTGTCCACTCTCGACCATGAAATCCGCAAAGGCAGATGCCGCGGGCCCCAGATCGCCGATGGGATAGCGGTTGGAAAGGGAGGTTGGATGGAGAAGTATCCCGGAGGCTCGCTGATTCATTTGGAACCCCCACCCATGGAAGATTGCGGCTTCCGCGCCAGAAGGATGGCGCTGGAGCGGGATTTCAGGAGATATGTTTGTGGATATTTCAGAAGCGGTTCCTTGCCTGCAGCAAACAAATCGTCCGGCGTTTCACCAAAGGTATCAACAGCCAGATGCCACTGAGTCCCGGACGGTATGGGAGGTAAACGGAAATCAACTTCATCGGCACCGGCATTGAATATGAGGCATAATGCGCGCTGCTCATCTTCATGGATCAAACAGGCGAAGTGTTTTTCTTTCGGGTCGTCCCAGTTGGGCAATCCTCCTTGCGGGCCAAGCCAATGGATCCCGGCGTCCGTGTAGAATTGCTCCTTGCTCAAAATCGGATGGGCACGACGAAAGGCAATCATGCCCTGGGCAAACCGATAAATCTCCTGATGCTTCTCAAGATCGGTCCAGTCAATCCAACTGGTTTCATTGTCCTGGCAGTAGGCATTGTTGTTGCCGCCTTGGGTGCGGCGGAATTCATCTCCGCCCAACAGCATCGGCACTCCGCGTGAAACCAGCAAGGTCAGCAGGAAATTCTTTATCAGGCGATTCCGCAAAGCCTCGATCCCGGCGTCCTTCGTTCCGCCTTCAGCGCCATAGTTCCCGCTGTAGTTGGCGTTGATTCCATCCCGGCTGTTTTCTCCGTTCGCCTCATTGTGCTTGCCGTTGTAGCTCACCAGGTCGTTCAGGGTAAAGCCGTCGTGGCAGGTGACGAAATTGATGCTGCCATCGGGGCCTTTGCCCGACTTGGTATAGATGTCGGCGCTGCCGCAGATACGTTGGGCGAACAAGCCGAGCATCCCATCGTCGCCGCGCCAGAAACGCCGGACTTCGTCCCGGTAGTGGCCGTTCCACGACGCCCAGCGCCGCTTTGAAAAATGACCCACTTCGTAGGCGCCGCCGGCGTCCCACGCTTCGGCGATGATTTTCACGTCTCTGAAGACCGGGTCCTCGGCGATCCGTCCGAGCAGCGGGGCCTTGGCCAGCAGTTTGCCGGTGCTGTCCCGGTCGAGCACCGATGCCTCGTCAAACCGGAATCCATCCACGTGCATCTCGACCGTCCAATAGCGGAGCGCGGCCAGGATGTGATCCCGCACCACGGGATGGTTGGCGTTGACGGTATTGCCGGTCCCCGCATAGTCCTTGTAGTGGCGCTGGTCGTCCGCCAGCGAGTAAAAGATCGAGTTATCCATTCCGCGGAAACAGAGCGTCGGCCCCAGTTCGTTTCCCTCCGCCGTGTGATTGAACACCACGTCCAGGATCACTTCGATGCCGGCCTTGTGAAAAGCCCGGACCATTTCCTTGAACTCCTGCTTCTGCTTGCCCAAAGCGCCCGAACTGCTGTAGGAAGCTTTGGGCGCAAAGTAGGCCACCGAATCATAGCCCCAGTAATTCTTGAGCTGTTGATTGGTTTGAGGATTCCGGCGCGTGACCGAATTTTCATTGAACTCCTGCACGGGCATCAGTTCCACGGCTGTCACTCCCAGGGTTTTGAGATAGGGAATCTTTTCCATCAGGCCCCGGTAGGTTCCCGGATGATTCACGCCCGACTTTGGGTGAATAGTAAAGCCGCGCACATGCATTTCATAAATGAGCGTGTTCGACCACGGATAATGTGGTGGCTGGTCGCCCGCCCAATCGAAAGGCTCGTGGACAAAGACGCATTTCGGCATCGTCCTGGCATTGTCCAGCTTCGAGGGAGTCAAATCTTTCCCTGGCGACGACGGGTCGTATCCAAGCGCGGACGCGAAATCCCAGGGCGGCGAACTCGAAATCGCGGTGGCGAACGGATCAAGGAGCAGCCGTTTAAAATTGAAACGATGTCCCTCGCTGGGTTTGTAAGGGCCATCCACCCGGTAAGCATAAAGTTGACCGGAACCAATTCCCTTAATCCAAACGTGCCATATGTCGCCGGTGCGATGGTGCGCTGAATCCAGATCGATTGTCCGGGAGGGTGTCGCGTCTTCGGGATGGCTGAACAACTCCAATCGGACGCGGCTGGCGTAACGGCTGAAAATCGCGAAGTTAACTCCGCCGCCGCTTTCCTGGGTGCCCAAAGGCATGGGAGAGCCAGCCCGAACGTCAGCCCGCCCGGGGATCTTAGAGTTGTAATCGTGCAACTCGCGCTGAGGTGGTTTCTTCATCGTTGCCATAGGATGCGTGCGTCTTCCAGTGGAATGACCACGCCATCGCAGTGCGGTATCACTCGCGCCGTATAGTCGGCTGCTGGGCGGGCCACAGATACAGCCGCGCTATAGTCGTAGCCCCCCGTGGCGCCGACCAGCGGGCGAACGAGCTTCATCTCCTGTCGCTCCGGATTGCCGCCATTGACTGCGTCGGCATAAAGCTCGACTTGCACCGCCTTGGGATCGAGGTCATCAAGATAAACCTGAACGTTAAAGACGCGCTGCTGACCTTTGGTCTCCACCCCTAATTGGCCGAAACGGAGCCCGGCCCATTTCGGTTCCAGACCATGCCGCCAATCCACCATTTGTTTGCCAATTGCGCCTTTATTGGCAACGCGCGATTGGCAGGCGGCAGCGGCGGGGAGATAATGTTCCTCCGTATATTCGCGCACCGCGCGGTCGGCGGAGAAGCGCGGGGTCAACCGCGCCATGCTTTCACGCATCCGTTTGACCCAGGCAGTGGGAATACCTTTCTCGTTGCGCGTATAAAATTCGGGAATCACCTCGCGTTCAAGTCTTTCGTAGAGCGCCTCGGCTTCGGTCGCGTCCCAGGCCGGATCGTTGCCATGTTCCTGACCGTCGCCCAGCGCCCAGCCCAATTCAGGGACAAAGGCCTCGGCCCACCAGCCATCCAGTTCCGAAAGATTGATACCGCCATTGACCAGCACCTTCATGCCGCTGGTTCCACACGCTTCCCAGGGCCTTCGTGGTGTGTTCAGCCAGACATCCACTCCTTGCACGAGGCGCTGGGTCAAATCCATATCGTAGTCACTGAGGAAAATTGCATGCGGACGAACCTCCGGTCGGCGAATGAACTGTATCCACTTCTGGATCAGGGCCTGTCCCGCCAAGTCAGCAGGATGAGCCTTACCCGCAATGATGAGCTGAACGGGCCGCTGCGGATTGGATAACAAACGAAGCAACCGCTCCGGGTCGTGCAGCAGCAGATTCGGTCTTTTGTAAGTGGCAAAGCGCCGCGCAAAGCCCAGTGTCAATATGTTGGGATCGAATAGATGTTTCGCCTCCTCAACCTTCTCGGGCGAGGCGCCGGCAGCGGCATAATGCCGGGCCAGACGCTGGCGGGCGTATTCAACCAGGGACTTGCTGGAAGCGATGCGAAATTGCCAAAGGCTGTCGTCGGAGACGCGGCGAATATCCTGCTCCAGATTTTCCTGCGTTCCAAGCCAGCGGTCCTTACCGCAGGCCTTCGTCCAAAGATCGTCGGCGGCCGCCGAATCCCAGGTCGGCATGTGAACTCCATTGGTCACGTGGCCGATGGGGACCTCGTCCTCCGGCCAGTGCGGAAAGAGAGGGGAAAACAAGTGCCGGCTAACTTGCCCATGCAATCGACTCACGCCATTCACCGATCCACTGCCGCGAATGGCCAGATAAGCCATGTTGAAACTCTCCGAGGAGTCGTCGGGATTCTGGCGGCCCAAGGCCAGCAAATCATGGAGGGGGATGCCGAGTTTCTGTGTTGCGTACCCACCGAGGTATTGTTCGATGAGAGCGGGAGTGAAACGGTCAAAGCCGGCAGCCACGGCCGTGTGGGTGGTAAAGAGATTCCCCACGCGCGTGGCGGCCAGCGCGACTGCAAAGGGCTGCGCATTCTCTTGCATGAAATCGCGGGCGCGCTCCAACACCGCGAAGGCGGCATGACCTTCATTCAAGTGACAGACTTCCGGTTTGATGCCGAGGGCGGCGAGCAGCCGCCAGCCGCCAAGACCAAGGAGCATCTCTTGCGCCAGGCGCAATTCCGGTCCGCCGCCGTACAGCTCGCTGGTAATCCCGCGATGCGCGGGAAAGTTGGCCGCGTCGTTGCTGTCCAGCAGGTAAAGCTTGACCCGGCCGACTTGCACCTGCCAGGCGCGCAGCCAGACCGAATAACCGGGCAAAACTATCTCCAACCGCAACCACTCGCCATTGGCCTGGCGCAACGGGGTGATGGGCAACTGGCCGGGGTCGTTATACGGGTAAAGGGCCTGTTGCGCCCCATCCTTGTCAATTACTTGCCGAAAATAACCTTGCTGGTAGAGCAGTCCAATGCCGACCACTGGCACGCCCAGGTCGCTGGCGGCTTTGAGTTGATCGCCCGCCACGTTGCCAAGTCCTCCGGAGTAGATGGGCAGCGCTTCGCTCAACATGAATTCCATGCTGAAATACGCGACGCACGATAAAGGCGACTGCGGATGGCTTTTCTGAAACCATGCCGGCGTCTCGGCCGCCTGACGCCTGGCCTGCAACAGGTCATCAATGCTCTTGCGGAAGCCAGGATCGGCCAGCACATGCTGGAGCTTATCCCTGGAGACGGTCTGAAGGACCACCCAGGGATTTTGAGTCAACTCCCACAACGCGGGATCAAGCTGCCGCCACACTCCGTCGGTGGCATGGTTCCACGACCAGTGCAAATCCAGGGCTAACTCCGCCAGGGAATCGAATCCTTCGATGTCCTTGTGTAAATAGCTGTAAATCGGCGTGGTAGCCGGTGTTTGTTTGCTCATACGATTATTTTCTTTTAATAGTTTCTAAAACTGTCGTTTGTCCCGGACGGAATCCCCAGATCCATGGGAATATCTCCATCGCCACTCCTGGTGCTTCTGCTTTCATCTTCCTATGGGCATTGGATCAAAGAACACGCAGTCGCCGGAAGGGCGAGGTCTCGCCGCGATCAGATTTTAAGACAATTTCGTCTTCCTTGAACGCCATGATCGTACTTGAAGCAATCTTGTTCTGCAAAGCCTCGTGTTCCGCACCAGTGATTTTCAGAGTGATAATTGCTCCGTTGATCTTCCATGTGCCGCGGACCATACCTGGCACACTTTGAGAAAGAGTATTGGCAAGGAACCCACTGCGACGCAGTTGGCAGACGAAAGTGCCATCCGCGTTCATTGACATGGTTTCTTTCAGGTCGCCGACCACGCCTTGCCAGCAGCCAACGATTTTTGTCGAGTATTCCGCCTCCGGGATAGTTGATGAATTGTTTGAACAGGACGCCAAACAAAATCCCAGGACGAGCAATGCGATTATTCTCACCCAAGGCGTCCAATTAGTTTTGATGTGAACAATTCCTTTCATCATTTCTTCTGGAGCTCTGTTGTGGAAAGAGCCGCTGGAGCAATTGCATCGTTCACGATTGTTTGCGCTTCCTCCAGGATGCGGCCCAGATGATCCTTCCCTTGGAAGCTCTCGGCATAAATTTTATAGATGTCCTCGGTGCCGGACGGACGCGCCGCAAACCATCCGCTCTGGGCCGCCACTTTCAACCCGCCGATGGGAGCGCCGTTGCCCGGCGCCTGGGTAAGGATAGTCTGGATTTTTTCGCCCGCCAACTCGGTAATTTTGACCTGCTGTGGTGACAGCTTCGCCAATCGCTCCTTTTGTTCGGGCGTGGCTGGCGCCTGAATGCGGGCATATTCAGGCTCTCCGAGCTCGTGCCTGAATTCGCGATAGATTGCGGCGGGATCGTGACCCGTTCGCGCGGTCATCTCGGCGGCAAGCAAACAGGGGACGATTCCATCTTTGTCCGTCGTCCAGACGGTGCCATCCAGACGAAGGAAAACTGAACCCGCACTTTCCTCTCCGGCAAATCCCAGCGAACCGTCGAGCAGTCCTTCCACGAACCATTTGAAACCAACCGGCACCTCGAAAAGCTTCCGGCCTAGTTTGGCGGCGATCCGGTCGATCATCTGGCTGCTCACCACCGTCTTGCCGATGGCGGCGGATTTGGACCACTTCGGTCGGTTCTGAAAAAGATGGAAAATCGCTGCGCAGAGGTCGTGATTGGGCGGCAGCAATCCATCGCTTTTGGTCACAATTCCATGCCGGTCATGGTCGGTGTCGCAGGCGAACGAGAGATCAAAACGGTCCTTTATCCCGATCAACCTCTGCATGGCATAGGGCGAGGACGGGTCCATGCGAATCTGACCATCCCAATCCACCGTCATGAAGCGAAAGGTCGGGTCCACCGTCTCATCCACCACCGTCAGGTTCAGACCATGTTGCTCGGCGATCCGCGCCCAGTAATGGACCCCGGCGCCGCCCAGTGGATCAACGCCCAGATGAATTTTCTCGCGGCGAATGATGTTCAAGTCAATGACATTGCCGAGATCATTGACGTAGGCGTTAAGATAGTCGTGGCGATGCGTAGTCGAGGCGCGCAGCGCCTGCTCGTGGGGAATTCGTTTCACGCCCGCAAGGCGGGCTGCAAGCAATTCGTTTGCTTTTGCCTCAATCCAACCGGTGACGACCGTGTCCGCAGGCCCGCCATTGGGCGGGTTGTATTTAAAGCCACCGTCATGCGGCGGATTATGCGAGGGCGTGATGACGATGCCATCGGCCAGTCCAGTCGTGCGACTGCGATTGTAAGTCAGAATGGCGTGAGAAATCACCGGGGTGGGAGTATATTCATCCCCTTTGGCCAGCATCACCTCGACGCTATTGGCCGCCAATACCTCCAGCGCGGTGGCGCAGGCCGGAACGGAAAGCGCATGCGTGTCAATGCCGAGAAACAGCGGGCCGACGATTCCTTTTGACGTGCGATAAAGGCAAATCGCCTGGGTGATCGCGAGGATGTGCCATTCGTTGAAAGCCAGGTTGAACGACGAGCCGCGATGGCCCGATGTGCCGAACGCCACGCGTTGGGCCGGTACTGCAGGATCGGGTACACCGGTGTAGTAGGCCGAGACAAGCCTCGGCACATTGACGAGAATTCCGAGCGGAGCCGGTTTTCCGGCAAGGGAACTTATTTTCACAACGTTGCCTTGGATGGCTTGGTTTCCAATTCCGCCACTTTGGCCAGACGCCGACGAAAGCGCGCCGCGCCGGTGAATCGCGCGGCGAGAAAGGTTTGCACCAAATCCCAAGCAAGGGCGTGACCGACCAAAAGCCCGCCAAAACAGATCATGTTCAAATCGTCGTCCTCGACGCCTTGATGCGCCGAAAAATCTTCGTCAATCAAGCAGGCCCGAACCCCATCCACTTTGTTTGCGGCGATGGATGCCCCAACCCCACTGCCACAGATGCCTACGCCGCGATCTACCATCCCGGCGGCAACCGCCCGGGCCAGGGGGATGATAAAATCCGGATAATCATCGTCCGACTGCAGCCGGCTGTCGCCGAAGTCGTTTACTTCATGACCAGCCGCGCGCAACATCCTGATCAGATATTCCTTTAACTCGTAACCTCCATGATCAGCCGCGATGCCCACACGTTGAATGGTGGGTGTCAATTCCTTCAATGGCTTGTCGCTGATCTCCTTGTTCATGGCGCTTTAATCTCTCCGGCTTGGCGCCGACGAGGATTTCTTTGGAAGGTCATGTCAACCTCTCCAGACTCTCGCGCACAGCCTGCTCGGTGGTTCGTCCCACGATCTGGTCCTGCAGGGCGCCTTGGTTGAATAGGAGCAGGGTGGGCACGGCCCGCACGCCGTATTGATCGGTCAGGTTTTCGTGGCGCTCCACGTTCACCCTGGCAATTTTTACAGGGACGGCATCGTCCTTGGCGACGGATTCAAGCACGGGGGCCATGGCCTTGCACGATTCAGACCAGCCGGCCCAAAACTCGACCAGCACGGGCTGCATGGCATCAAGCACTTCCCGGTCGAAGTTCGCTTCGTTCAATTCAATGAAGTTGTCGTTCATAATTACTTTCTCATATGCGTGGTCCCCGTCGTCTCGAATCCAGGACAACGCGGCCCGCCCTGCCTTGGCCGCGGCTCAGCAGTCAAAATCACCAGCTTCGAGGTGACAACGATGGCGAGCCTCAATCATTGATGCCCCAATGCTTCCAATGCTCACCGTCGCCGCGCACTGGCCGCTCCAGGATGTGCTGGTGCGTCGGGGTCAAAGAAACCTCGCGTTGGCGCAGGTCGCTCGCCAGCCTCGAGGTTTTGTCCTCGACCATTGCGTTATCCTCAAATATGAGGCTCAAGCCATGGCGCCCGGCAAAGTGCGACAACTCGGGTATCGCTCGCACCGAGCCTGCGTCGGCGTTTCCGCCACCCCATACGGCCAAGGCGGCCTCATGAACCTGGCGGCACAGGGCCCACCGCTCCAGCCAGCCCAGCAACCAGGGGAGGAAGGACTGAACCTGTCGCATCGCGAGCAAGATCAGGTGCGCTTCCGCCGCTTCCGCCAGCGCCTCTTCGGCCGCTGGGGGCAGTTTCAGAATATCCGCGCGCCACGGCTTGACCCTCCAATGCGCGCTTTCGCCCGTCCTCTGCGCCGCACGTTCCAGAATCGCGTTCGCCTTTGCCGCGAAATCAAATTTGTCGTAAATGATCACGGCATTCATGGTCACATCGAAGACTTTTTCACCTCGCATTGCACTCACATGCACACCTTTCATCTCAGGTTTTACCAGCAGCACATCGCTGGTGCGTTTACTGGAGGCGCTCCAACGGTTCCGGCTTGGTGGCGTTAAGGATTTCTCTGGAGTGTGTTGTGTCCTCCATTTGTTTCTTGATTTCCCCTTCCTTACGTCCGTTGGCGCGTTCCTGGCCCAAGCCCATGGTCAGCGCGGTCATCCCGGCCAACCCGCCCAGTTGCATGGATTCCACAGCGGTGCTGGGAACGATCACAATCGTGGCGTTCTCCTTCAAACCTTCATAAAGCATGTTCATGGCCCGCAAATGAAAGGCAATCGGATTGTGTTCATAGCTCTTGCCAGCTTCGGTAAATTTCTCCGCTATCTGCCGCTCGGCATCACCCAGGATCACCCTGGCCTGACGCTCTCTTTCCGCCTGCGCCTGCATGGACATGGCATCCTCCAGACCAGAGGGAATCAATACATCCTTCACCTCCACCGAAATGACATTGATGCCCCAGGGTTCGGTGCGCTCATCAATGATCTTCTGCAGCAGGTTGCTGATTTTGTCCCGGCCCTCCAGCATGTCCGAAAGCATGGTCTTGCCGATGACATCGCGCAGGGCGGTTTGAGAGGCCCAACTGATGGCGCTTTGGTAATCCGCCACATCCAGGGCCGCCTTTTTTGGGTCCACCACTTTCCAAAATAGCACCGCGTCCACATCCACCGGCACCGTATCTTTAGTCAGGGTTTTTTCCGCCTTGAAACCAGTCGTGATGACGCGGGTGTCGATCCAGTAAGGGATCGCATCGAGGACGGGAATGATCAAGAATAGTCCCGGCCCCTTAAGCGCGTGGAAGTGGCCGAGGCGCAATATGACCGCCCTGTCCCACTGATCGGCAACCTGGATTGCGGAGGAAACGACAATGGCCAGAATAAAAGCGCCGACTCCAATCGCGCCCGCCTCAAAATTACCAGCAGCTCTGTATCTTGCGTATGCCAACGCCGCGCCAACGCCCAAAACGACAAAGAATATCAATATTGCAAACGATCTGTTTTGTTTCATTTTAAGTGTCTCCGTGGATTGTTTATTTCGTATTGGCATCGCCAGTGGCTGATGCATTCATAATGAGAGAATAATCCGGGCAAGCGTGCGGGCGCTATGGGGTGTTTTACCCTATATGAGGACAAAACCTGCTCATCGGTTCCAGCCGCAATTCTAAACGATGGTCAACTGGACGCTGCTCTCAATAATGCCCGTGCTGATGGCGTAGCGGGTACGCACGTGCAATCAAGCGGGCACACCCTCTGCTTGATTCTTCACCCGCACGTTGCACATTTGTAATCCTGCGGAAAGCCCGCAGCCATTTGGCTGGGGTCTATTACCTGTAGAACAAAGCGGTGTCGAGGTGATGCCGCTGGAATCAAACTTGAATGTCTAAGAAACAAATCACTGTCCTGCTGGCTGAAGACCACACGGTCGTGCGTGAGGGTTTTCGCAAGCTGTTGGAACTGGAAGACGACCTCGAAGTGGTCGGCGAAGCGAAAGATGGCCGGCAGGCGGTCGCCCTGGCCAAAAAACTTCGTCCCGCAGTGGTCGTCATGGACATCGCGATGCCATTGCTCAATGGTTTGGAAGCCACCCGTGAGATTCTCAAAGCCGTCCCCGGCACCAGAATACTCATTCTTACGGCCCACGGTGATGACGAGTATGTCAAAAACGCAACGGAGTCCGGCGCGGTGGGATTTCTGCTCAAACAAGCCTCCGCCCGCGTTCTGTCCGCGGGGATTCGGGAAGTCAACAAGGGGCATACCTTTTTCGGCCCGTTCATGGCGAAGCGTCTTCCCGAACGCGAGCGAAAGTCTTTGGATCGAGCCGGACGGTCGAAGCCGCGCAGAGACCGCCTGACTTCGCGCGAAATGGAGGTGATCCAACTGATTGCCGAAGGCAAAGCCAACAAACAAATCGCGGCGGAACTCGACATCGGCATGAAGACTGTTGAGAAGCATCGCGAGCGTCTCATGGCCAAGCTCAACATCCACGACACCGCTGGCCTTACGCGCTACGCCATCAGCGCGGGCATTATTGAGAGCAGCGTCCAGGTGACCATCATTTAGGGTTGCGGCTGGAACCGATGAGCAAGTTTTGTCCTCATATGGGGGTGAACACTCCATACCGCCCGCACGCTTGCCCGGATTACTCTCTCATTATGAACGCACCAGCCACTGGCGATGCCGATACGCAATAAACAATCCACGGAGATACTTAAAATGAAACAAAACAGATCGTTTGCAATATTGATGTTCTTTGTGGTTTTGGGCGTTGGCGGGGCATTGGCATATGAGGTGTAGGAAGCGCCGAACGATGAGCACGGGTTTTCGACATTTTGCTGGAAAGCAGCCCGGTGTTATCAACTCGAAGATAAGGAAACGACCATGCAAGCCGACCATGCAAACGATTATTTCACAGATGAAACCCAATTGGAAGAATGCCATTCCTACATCCTGAGCCAACTTAAGGCCAGGGAAGAATCCTCCGTCATTCACGGCCTGCCACCGCCAGGTCCCGCCATCACGATTTCCCACCAGACCGGCTCAGGTGAACATGAAGTCGCAACGCTGCTGGCCAAGATTTTGCAGTCTGCAGAACCTAAAGGAGCCGTCCAATGGACGGTGTTCGACCGTAATCTGGTGGAAAAAATGCTGGAGGAACATCATCTGCCCCAATCGTTGGCGAAGTTCATGCCGGAAGACCGTCGTTCCTATCTTGAGGACGTAAGGGACGAATTGATCGGGCTGCGCCCGCCGTCGTGGGTGTTGGTGCCGGAAATCACGGAGACTGTTCTGCACCTGGCCGACGCCGGCCATGTGATCCTGGTGGGGCGGGGCGCAAACTTCATTACGGCGCGCTTGCCCAATGTGTTTCATGTTCGCCTGATTGCCTCTTTGCCGAAGCGAATTGCGCAGGCCCAGAAACAGAACCACCTGACGCCCGAGGAAGCCGCCAAAGTTGTCACCAAAAACGATCGCGGACGCGGGCGATACGTGAAGTCCCACTTTCACCTAAGCGTTGACAACGACTTGCTTTATCATCTGGTCTTAAACACGGATCGGTTTCCGCGCCAGGATGCGGCGCAGTTGATCGCCGACGGAGCGCGGCAGTGTTTTAAAAGCGGCGCGGACGGCAAGAAGTGAAGCGAACTGCGTGGGATTCCCCTTGTTTGGAACCGCGTTCAATAACTCATTTTATCGAGCTTCACCTTGCCCCGGAAAATCCAAATAAATGCTTACCGTGTACGCGAGCACGGCTGACCTTGGGCGTCCAACTCCCAATGTCTCTGCGGACATTCGTAAAGCGAGTTCAGAATCGGGTGGTCAAAGAAGGGGTTGGACATATTTCTGCTCCTCATTGCAGGATAAAAAGGTGCGGACCCAAATCAATGCCGACGAGAATTTAAAAGCGGTGTTCAATGGCAAAAAGAGCGTCAGCATGTTCGAGATGACCAAACTGGTTTCCGGGCATGTGAAGAAATAGCGGGGCGGCTGTGGGGATTCGACAGACCGTTTTGACATCAGTTGTATTTGATGAGCTGTGCATTCACCTGTCTGCCCGTTAATGGTATGCCCCAAACAACGCCGGGGCCTGCGATTCCGACCGTGCCGGTGCGATATGTCCGGTCTATGGAAATGAGCGCGGCGTCAGCTTGCTGGTCATGGACGGCCTTGGCCACGTTATGTTCATTGTCCGTTGTGACAGAGCCGATAATTGTATAAGGCCGGCTAGGGAATTGGCCAGACGGGTAAAGAGTGACCTTATCAACCACTTTGACGTATCCCCCAGGCTGGGTGGTCCAATTCTGCTGCTGGCCGATGAAGGGGGAAAAATTGTATCCGGGACCACAACCGCAGACTACAATCAACAGAAGAGCAGGGAGCATCCTTTTTATGATATACTTCTGGCCCAGTTCAGCTCGACTTTTCAAACATCCACCGTTATTCGTCGCGTTTGCATTTTTCATTAAAGACAGGATAGTTGCCGGACAATCCGCTTGATATGGGGTGAAACCCTGCCCTGGACCTTTCCGGTCATTGTTGCCAGATCGTCCTGGCTTCGACCGAATACAATGCATCTTCAATTTAGGGCTTGGAGTAATCCGGGTCGGCATCTCCACCATTGACGCCACACCCTACACGGGATTGCCAATTCTCCAAGACAGAACTCAAAGATTGATCAACGGATCAAATCCGACCCATCATCGCCATCAAAGAGCAGATCGAGACGCTGCATACCGCCGCCGGGAAGCTTCATGATTTTATCCTTTCATTCATGTGTTCTGCCTTAAAGCGGCTCTCTGCAGCCAGGCGGAAAAACCATCAATTTTACCCGGAACTGAGCGTACGCTGGAGCTCAGGGAAAGAAATGCGGGCCAAGCCATCAAGATGATCCATCGGGTTGCCTTCGTGCAATACATGAGGAGGATGAGGCCTCCAAAGAAGAGAAATAGCAATAATGTGCGCATATTGTTATCCAAAATCACTTTCCCAGATACTTTGACGGGTTTCGTATCCGGTCCAGCCGTTCGGATTCATGTTCTTTCCGCACGACCTGCCACCGTCGCCTGTGCTCCCGGGCATGCGCGACAGTTTGAGGCAGCAACCAAGCCTGCCTGACGAGTTGAATGATGGTCAACGGCTGCTCTGGACCAGTTCATCGACCCAGTATCCTTTGCGATTATAATGCCGATGCAGTTCTGTCTCATAATCCCGGGTTATTAGAAAATCCTCCGTGTATTCCGGTGACAGCTTGATCGCATCGCGGGAAAGATTGACGAAGACTTTCGACTCGCCCCAACTAACGTTCTCGATCCATTGCGGTGAAATCAGGACCTTCCTTCCCGGCCAAAAGTTGTGTGTGTTGACCATCAGATAACGGATTGCCCATGTCTCGTCATCGATAATAAAATCCTCGACGTGGCCAATCTCGCCGTCCAGGGCTTGAATGTGATAGCCGCTTACTGCGTGAGTGCTGCGCAAATGGTGATCCCGGGGTAACGGTTTCTTTCTTTGGTGTGGTGCTTTCCATTTTTCACGGTCATGTTCAAGGTAGGGATAAAAACCCCATTGGTATGGGCCGCCCCAATACGTCGGAAAGTCATAATACCCATGGTAGTCTTGCTCGAATTGGCGGGAGACAGGCTTTTTGCTGTCCAGGGGAGGACTGTTCTCGATCTGCTTTTTGGTTAAATTAATTGCGATTTGTTGCTTGTAGATATCTGTATTGATGGCAATCAGGGCATAGGGGGAGATCAAGACCTGCCTGCCCGGGAGCCAGGTTCCCGTGTCTGCGACCAGATAGCGAATTGTCCAGTGCCGGTCATCAAAGTAGAATTCCTTGACCCGGCCTATTTCCCCGTCAATGCCGTCCAATTTGTAGCCCTTTAGTGTTTTAACCGTGCTTAGCATAATAATGGTTCTTTCGTTCGCTTTGTAGCGTTTTCATTTCCTGTTGGCGTCCGGCAGACAGCGGCGTGTTTGATACCTTGGTTCCACCTCCGCCGCGACCCGCACGGATGCCAATGATGAGTTTGTGCCTGAAGATGCGATTCCGCTATGGGGTATAACCCGACTGTGGATTATTCGGGGGGACAGAGCAGGGAAAACGCAGCCAGCCTGTTCATTTCGAACACAACTTCCCGTAAACCGCCCATGCGGTGCTCATCGCCCCCAACTCCACAGCCATATCAAACAGGCCACAGAAAGCCCCCATTCACTCGTTTAGTCCAGAGTGGGAGTACACGCTACGCCATCAGTGCGGGCATTATTGAGAGCAGCGTCCATGTGACCATCATTTGGGGTTGCGGCTGGAACCGATGAGCAGGTTTTGTCCTCATATAGGGTAAAACACCCCATAGCGCCCGCATTACTTTTCTGTCATGATGGCCTCTCAGTATGTGAAACGTATGAAAACGGTTGAGCTTCTTGAACGTCCGACGAAATCGTTCGAGGCGGCCATTGCCCCGGATGAATCGCGCAAGGCCCAATTGGATTTTATCCCGCAGGAGCGCAAGCGGCCAGTCTCATCCCGCGCTTCTTCCACGAAGCTGATCGCGGAACACGCCGGCACCGCCGCGCCAGTGTTCCACGAACTTCACGGCCAGCGTTACGATGCTTACAGCCATTGGGGATTAAACGAGTAAATGGACAAATTGGTGGCATGTCAAACGTGCGGGTTGGTGCAGGAGGTGGACGACGTCCCGAAAGACTCTCTCATCAAATGCGCCCGCTGCAATTTTCAAATTTTTCACCGCCGCGTCAACAGCCACGTGCGCACGCTGGCTTTTTCGCTCGCTGCGTTGATTCTCTATTTTCCGTCGAACTTTTATCCCATTATCACCGCCGATTATCAGGGACAACATGTTCAGACGACGATCTTTCAGGGAATCCGTTCGCTCTTCGAACGCCAACAATACTTCATCGCGTCGCTGATTTTTTGCACAAGCATTTTGACGCCCGTGCTGAAAATCATCGGGCTGATTTTTATCACGCTCACACTCAACTGGCCCTGTTGGAAAAAAACGCGCACATGGATTTTTAAAATCATCCGCATCATTGATCCCTGGAACATGCTGGAGGTTTTCTTGCTGGCAATCTGCGTCTCCATGGTTGAACTGGGCGAAGTCGCCACGGTGCATCCGGGACGGGGCGTTTTTTCGTTCGCGGCCTGCGTCGTGCTGACACTGCTGGCGACGCTCAGTTTTGACTCGCGGCTGCTGTGGGATTCGCCGGAAGAGGAAAAACATTATGAATGAAGACATGCGCGCGCTGCCAAAGGCGAAAATCGAAAAGAGCCGTTTCAGTTGGTTCCTTTGGCTCATTCCGATTGCCGCCGCGCTTTTGTGCGCCTGGTATGTCTGCCACGACTACATTTTCGCCGGGCCAGCCATTACGATTTATTTTCAAAACGCCGAAGGATTGCAGGAGCAAAATTCACTTTTGCAATATCGCGGCGTAAAAATCGGCGAAGTCGAAACCCTGCAACTCACCCAAGACCGGCAGCGCGTCGCCGTGAAAGTGCGGCTAGACACCTCCGCCGAGGCCATCGCACGGCAAGGCTCAGTTTTTTGGATCGTTCGACCCGAGATCAAACTTGGCTCTGTGAGCGGACTACGGACCATTGTTTTGGGGGATTACATCACCGTCCAACCCGGCAACGGTGCGCGCACCAACCTGTTCATGGGCGCGGAAAAGGAGCCGATTGAACCCATCCAGGCGCTGGACATTCTATTGCTCGCGACGAAACTCGATTCATTGCAGCCACAATCGCCGGTTTTCTATCGGGGCATTCAGGTTGGCGAAGTGCTGGATTGCCGTCTCAGCGACAACGGGCGCGAAGTGCTCATCCATGCCCGCATTGGGAAACAATACGCTCCGCTCGTGCGGATGAATTCAAAATTTTGGAATGCCGGCGGCATTGATTTTCATCTCGGTTTGTTCAGCGGCGCGAAAATCACCGCCGAATCCGCCCAAACCCTCATCAGCGGCGGCATCGCCTTTGCCACCCCGCCCGATTTGCAAAACGCGGCGACCAATGGCACTGTTTTCGGCCTGAATGAAAAAATGGAAGCTGAATGGGAAAAATGGGCTCCCGCCATCCCGCTTCATTCCGTGCCGGAGGCGCTGACAAATAGCACCTCTTTGCCAAACTTTAGTTCCAAGTAATTAACACCAAATTCACGTTTGCGGCGCGGGAAGCTGCTCCAACTGCGCGCCTTCACGCTGCAAGAGGACGGCTTCGACGCGCGGCACATACATTTGCGTTTCTGCGGGCAGATGTCCGGCAATGTCGTCGTAACTTCGCGTTTTGTAACGATCCAATAGCTTTTGCACAGCGGCTTCTCCCGCATTGTACGCGGCCAGGGCCAGACGCCAGTCCTGAAATCGGTCGAAAAGATATCTCAGGTATTGGGCGGCGGCGGTCGCGCTGGGTTCGGTCTGAAAACGTTGATCGAGCGGCCACAGGGAAAGTCCGAACCGTTTCGCCGTCGCCGGCATCAATTGGAACAGGCCCGCCGCTCCCACCGGACTTTCCGCGCGGCGGTCAAAAGATGATTCCACGTCCGCCACCCAGACCAGTGCCGGAGGAATTTTTTGAGCGGCAAAAATCGGCTTCAATTCCGTCACATACTCTTTGGCGGCGGCAGACCAGGGGCGGCCGGAAATTTTCCTGACCCAAATGGCGCGTTCCATTTGCGGCGGCGGATTGGCCTTCGGCGGTGTCGGCTGATTGGTTTCAACTTTTGGCGCCGGAATGGTGATGCGGATTTCGTCGGCGACATCGAGATAATCCATCTGCGCCGCGAGCCACGCGGCGTAAGGCCGGGTTTCCTCGCGGCTTTCCAGCCACGGCATCACGGTGTGCGCGGTTTGCCTGAGGCCCGCCAAATCCACCACGTAGTCGCCTTGAAAGCGCTGTTGGACTTCGCGGAAAAACTGCTGCACCACAGGATCACCCACTTTGGGCAGCGCGTTGAGAACGTTGGTGTCGAGATTGTCCTGCGCCCACTGTTGCGCGTCTTGTATCAACTCCGGCAAGGTGACCGTTTTATCGTCGGCCCGCGCGAACAACGCACCCGCCAGCAGAAACATGAACATGCACCGAAGGCCATTCATGGCGCAAACCGGATCATTGTGGAATCCTCATCAAGCCACTGATGAATTTCTGCGTGTCGAAGTTCATGCGCAATCAATATGGCCTCAGCCTGAACTTGTTCTGGAGCAGTAAACCACTCTATCAGCGCCAATGTCCCCGCTCACGATGAAAGCCGCCCCGCAGGCCGCCCCAGCCTCGAGACCAGCCGCCATGAAACCAGAAAGCATGAGGAAACGGCGGGAGAGCCCAGTGTCCACTCACCCAGACCCATCCGCCGTTCCATATCCAATCGCCATCAACCCAGGCATAGTCCGGTCCCGGAGTCGGAGGCGGGGTTTCGTCAATAGGCGTCGGCGGCGGCACCTGCACCGTGTAAGGACTCGTTTGTGGCTCGGGCACGGGCGTCGAGCCTGCGATCGAGTTCGGCGTGCTGATCAGGAAATCAATGACCTGTTCGCTGACGCCGGAGTTTTTCAAATCAATAATGACGTTGGCGGTCAGATGAAAGACGGTGCGCGAGTTCCGCACCAGGGTGATAATGACATCGGAACTGAAGCCAATCTTGGCCATGGCCTTCACGTCAGCCACAAGCAACGGTTGTCCCGTTTGGACTCGACGACAGGCGTCCGGGGCCGCCTGGCATAGTTTGGCCATCTGATCGCTTGTCAGTGCGGGTGGAGGAAGAGCGGTTTGACTGGTTGGCGGCTGGTAGGGAGGAGTGGATGGACTCGCACATCCTGCGACCAGGAGGCTCAACATGGCGGCCGTCAAGGCCGTTGGCGCCATCCGCTTCAAGAACACGTTCTGAGTTAAGTGCATAGGATTCATTTTATTTATATTATCTTCTAAACGGATCGTTCGCCTTGTTCAAACGGACCTTCCTTTCGCGGAAGAATTCAAAACATGCGGAAGCCCTGGCAACACCACCAGGCCGGAGTGTATCGCCAATCGCACCATCTTTTCGGCCAGACCCGCGCCCCAGACCTGGTATGCCGCCGTTCTCAAATCACCGAGCGTGAACTTATTTTTCTGTTTCATTTTCATGCGTCATACAATAGTCAAGGAAATCTTCCCGCCGCTATGGGGTGTTAACCCCTATGGGGCCATCAAGGGTGGTCTAATCGCGCTGGGTTCGGTCTGAAAACGTTGATCGAGCGGCCACAGGGAAAGTCCGAACCGTTTCGCCGTGTCGGGCGTCAATTGAAACAGTCCCGCCGCTCCTGTTGGACTTTCCGAGCGCTGGTCAAAGGACGATTCCCCAGCCACGGTCGGATGCACGCAGGGACATTCAGAACCGAGGCGGGAAGAAGGCGCAGTTTGCAAACAAACTGGCCGGCGTTATTGGATAGGGTTCATTGCACGGGGGAAAGCAGCCGTGCCGAGCGAACGGCGGCTTTGAACCACCATGGCCGACGCCGGTAGTCGGCCAGGTCCACGCGCTGACTGTTCGCAAAGTCCTGTGCCAGCATCGCTTTAACCTGGCGGGCGAATGTCTGGTCCGACACCAGCACGGCCAGCTCGAAGTTCAAGTGAAACGAACGATAATCCACGTTGATCGAGCCGACAGACGCAAGTTCGTCATCCACCAGCAACACTTTCTGATGCATAAAACCGGGCTGATAGCGCCAGAGTTCGATGCCCGCCCAGGCGAGACTTTCGTAGTAAGAAAAGCAGGACAACGTTGGCAACCAGTGGTCGGAACGAACGGGCAACAACACGCGCACTTCAACCCCGCGCAATGCCGCAAGCTGCAACGCCGTCAGCACGGTCGCATCCGGGACAAAATAGGGGCTGCTGATCCAAAGCCGGCTTTGGGCGGAATTTACGGCGCGGATGAACGTGAGCGAGCAACGCTCGGCCTCATCCGCCGGGCCCGTCGCCAGAACAAGGGCGCACTGATTCGCGGCGGCGGCGGCGGGCATCCAATTGAGACACGGCACATCGCCGGTGGCCCAATGCCAGTCTTCGACAAAGGCCAACTGCACCGCCTGCACCGCCGGGCCTTCGATTCGGACATGGGTGTCGCGCCACGGGCCAAACTGTTTGCCCCGGCCCACGTATTCGTCGCCCACATTGAGTCCTCCGACGAGCGCCTCACGGCCATCGGCGACAACAACTTTGCGGTGGTTGCGGAAGTTGAGTTGAAAACGATTGCCCCGCCCCCGTGTGGTATGGAAGGCCTCCACACGCACACCCTCCCGGCGCAACGTCCGCAACCACCGCCGCGACAACGCGTGGCAGCCAACTTCGTCGAAAAGAAAACAGATTTTTACGCCCTCCTTCGCTTTTTTGATGAGTCGGTTCTGAAACTCCCGGCCCAGGGCGTCATCATTTACAATGAAGAACTGCGCCAGCAAGTAGCTGCGCGCCGACTCAATCGCAGCGAAGATGGCCTGGAACGTAGCGTCGCCATCAATCAACAACTCGACGTGATTTCCAAAGGTGGCGGGCAGTGTGGTCAACGTTTTGCTCCAGTGCCGAAAATTATCGCCCATGCCCAGGTCGGTGGCGTGCGGCGCCGTCGCCGCCGCCGCGTCCCTGGCGATGGCGCTCAGCGGGCCGCCCTCATCGCTCATCGCACGACGGTAGCCAATGAACTTTGATCGTCCAAAAATCCAGTAGAGCGGAATGGCAAAATAAGGGAACGTGACCAGCGCCAAAGCCCAACCGGCCGCCGCTTGCGGCGTCCGCACCCTGAGCACGGCGTGGATGGCATTAAGCACGCCCAACCCATGCACCACGGCAATCTGAATTTTAAAGAACAGGTTCCACGATTCGGCTGACATCATCGCCAATGTTACAAAGGCGCCTTCTGCTTGAACAGGACGAATGCCCCGGCAGATCCAGCCGGAGAATCGTTTCACTGGACACCAGGCCGCGTTCCTGCTTCGCCTCTCATGCTTCAAGCGCAGGTTGCAAATTTGTAATTCCACGGCAAGCCCGCAGCCATCTCCCCGTGGTCAATTACTAACAGAACAGAGCGGTGTCCATGTGATGCCGTGAAAGTAAAACAAAGCAAACGACACAAGAATATGAAAAATAATAATAAATGGATTCCTCCAGTTCAGAACCGCGATGCCGCCACCGCCACACTGCCCGCTCCCAGGCCGGCCAAAATTGGTATTGACTTCGACGGCATCCAATATCGACCCACCGCGCGATCCGCCCCCAGACTCACGCCAGCGCCAGTGGCCAAAACGGTTTCACCGGATGCCGGGCCGAACCCGGCCATTCAGGCGGTGCATGATGCGGTGCAGGAGACTTCGACGTGGGTGCGCCCGCTGCAACAGGAGATGGGACGCGTGATTGTCGGCCAGAAGAATCTGCTCGACCGCCTGCTTATTGCGTTGGTCACCAATGGCCACGTCCTGCTCGAAGGCGTGCCCGGCCTGGCAAAAACGCTCGCTCTCAAAACGCTGGCCGGAGGCGTCAACCTCCGCTTCCAACGTGTGCAGTTCACGCCGGATATGCTGCCCGCCGACATCGTGGGCACGATGATTTACAATCCGCAGGACGGCGGCTTCAGTACCAGGCATGGTCCGATTTTCAGCAATCTCATTCTGGCCGATGAAATCAACCGCGCCCCGGCCAAGGTGCAAAGCGCGCTGCTCGAAGCCATGCAGGAACGCCAGGTAACCCTCGGCGAAACAACCTACGAACTGCCCAATCCATTCCTGGTGCTCGCCACACAGAACCCGTTGGAACAGGAGGGCACGTATCCTTTGCCCGAAGCGCAAGTGGACCGCTTCATGATGAAGGTCATCATCGGCTACCCGAACCGCCTCGAAGAGCGCGCCATTCTCGATGCGATGGCCACGAGCGAACCATCGCTCCGCATCCAACCGGTCGTCTCGGGCGAGGCAATCGCCCGCGCCCGCCGCGTTGTCAACACTATCTATGTGGACGACAAGATCAAGGACTACATCGTGGATCTGGTGCTCGCGACACGAAACCCGAAGGCGGCCGGGCTGGATCTCAACGGTTACATCCAAACCGGTGCTTCGCCGCGCGCCACCATCAATCTCACGCTCGCCTCGCGAGCCGCCGCTTTCCTCGACGGCCGTGGCTATGTAACGCCGCAAGACGTCAAGAAGCTCGCGCCGGACGTGCTGCGCCACCGCGTGGCGGTCAGTTACGAGGCCGAGGCCGAGAACATCACCTCGGAGGACATCATCCTGAAAATTCTTGACACACTGCCGGTGCCATGAGCGGGCGGCCAACTTGAAATGGAGGATTTATGATGAACCCAGAAAGAGCCAGGGTTATACTGAGCCGGATGCGGCAGCTCGAGCTGCGCACACGCCGGCTCGTCAACAACACTCTCGCCGGCGAATACCACTCGGTTTTCAAAGGCCGGGGCATGGATTTCGATGAGGTGCGCGAATATGTCCCCGGCGACGAAGTGCGGACGATTGATTGGAACGTCACGGCGCGCGCCGGCCGTCCGTTCGTGAAAAAGTTCACCGAGGAACGCGAGCTGACCATCCTGTTGCTCGTGGATGTCAGCGCGTCGGGCAATTTCGGTTCGGCCATGCAGAGCAAACGCGAACTGGCCGCGGAACTGGCCAGCGTTCTGGCCTTCTCCGCCATCCGCAACAGTGACAAGGTCGGCCTGATTCTCTACACCGACCGCATCGAGCAATACATCCCGCCCAAAAAGGGCCGCCGCCATGTCCTGCGGGTGGCGCGAGAGATCCTGTTCCATCAACCTGTCGGTCGTGGCACGGACACGGTGAAGGCGCTCGACTTTGCCAACCACATACTCCGCCGTCGCGCGATTGCGTTTCTGATCTCGGATTTCCAATCGTCGGGGGACCCCGACCAGGCGCTGGCCGATCTGCGCCGGGCCATGCGGCAGACCAATCGCCGCCACGACCTCGTCGCCTTGCATATCGAGGACAGTCGTGAAAAATCGCTTCCAGACGTGGGCATGCTCGCCATCGAGGACGCGGAAACGGGTGAGGTTGTCGAACTCGACACCGCCAACCCGGAAGTGCGAAGCCGCTTCGCGCAGGGAGCGACCGACCGCACGCAGCGGCTCGTGCGCGGCTTTCGCGCCGAGGCCATCGATACGCTGGAATTGGACACCGCCAAGCCTTACCTGCCGGCGTTGCAACACTTCTTCAAAACTCGGGAACGGAGACGCTCATGAAAATGAAATTCACAATCCATATGCCGCGCGCCCTGACCATCGCAACCGTTGCCTTCTCACTCGCAAGCTTCAATGCCTTCGCGTTGACGCCGACCGCTCCGGCCAAACCCGCGCCCGCCGCCACAACAAACACTGCGAAGGCGGACATCCGCGACATTCGCGGGCCAAAACACATCCCATCGCCGTGGCTCTGGGCCGCTTGGCTAGCCGGCGGACTGGCTGTCGGCGCGCTCGGTTACGGTGCTTGGCGCTGGAGTCGTCGCACACTTGCCAAAGCAAAGTTGCCTTATGAAATCGCGCTCGACCAGCTGGAGGAAGCCCGTGCGCTGATGCAGACGGAAAATGCCCGCGAATTCTCCATCGCTGTCTCTGAAATCGTCCGCAATTACATCGAGGACCGGTTCCAGGTCCTGGCGGCTCGACGGACGACGGAGGAGTTCCTCTATGATCTGCTCGAATCTTCCGACGCGCTCCTCGCAAGTCACCGTGCGTTGCTGGCAGATTTTCTCATTCACTGCGATCTCGCCAAGTTCGCCCGCTGGATTCTGTCCGTCGAGGAGATGGAAGACATGCTCCAGAGCGCGCGCACCTTTGTCATCGAAACCGCCAAGCCGGCTGCTACGGAAACAACGAACCAGGTTGCTCAGGCAACTGTTAATCAAGGACAACATATATGATCCGATTCCTTCAACCTCAATGGCTGTGGCTGCTGACGCTGTTGCCGCTCGCGCTGCTCTGGCGCGGACGGCGTGGCGCGGTGGCTGCGGTCGAATACTCCAACGTCAGTCTTGCCCGGCAGGTGGCCCGCGAGACGCGCAGCCGCGCGGGCCGCTGGATCTGGTTGCTGCCGATCCTGGCCGGCGCACTGATGGTGCTCGGCCTGGCGCGGCCGCAATTTGGCCACGGCCGCACCGAAGTGCAGGCCAGCGGCATTGACATCGTGCTCGCGCTCGATGTGTCCGGCTCGATGCAGGCGATGGACTTCAAAGTTGACGGTCAGCCCGCCAACCGCATTGACATCGTTAAAACCATCGTCGCGAAGTTCATCGAAGACCGGCCCAACGACCGCATCGGCATCGTCGCGTTTGCCGGCGCGCCTTACCTCGTCAGCCCGCTCACGCTCGACCACGATTGGCTTGAGCAAAATCTCAGCCGCGTCCAAACCGCCGGAGTCGAGGACGGCACGGCCATTGGCTCGGCCATCGCCACCTGCGTCAACCGCCTGCGCGACACGCCCGCCAAATCAAAGGTCGTGGTGCTGCTGACCGACGGCATGAACAACTCTGGCAAGATTTCGCCCATCGCTGCCGCTGAGGCTGCAAAGGCGCTGGGGGTAAAAGTCTACACCATCGCTGCCGGCGTGCGCGGCGACGCGCCCGTGCCGGTGAAGGACCAATTTGGCAACACCCAACTCGTCATGTCCAAAGTGGACGTGGACGAGGACACGCTCCAAAAGATCGCCGCCGAAACCGGCGGAAAATTCTATCGCGCCACCGATACCGATTCGTTGAAACACATTTACTCGGGAATCAACAGTCTCGAAAAAAGCACGCAGACTGTCCATAAATTCGAGCATTATCAGGATCTGTTCGCCTGGGCCTTGATTCCCGCGCTAGGCGTGCTTGGCCTCACCGTCGGATTGGAGCAAACGCGCTATCGCAGGCTGCCATGAACCGGAATAAATCCGTTTCTACACACACTCTAAAGGACTATTATGAAACTTGCTGAACCTCTCTGGATGCTGGCCGGGCTGGCTGCGTGCGGCGCACTTGCATGGGCGTGGCGGCGTTACGATGCCCGTCAACACGCGGCCCTCGCCACCTTTGCATCGCCGCACCTGCGCGCGCAACTAACCGCGTCGTTCTCCGCCGCCAGGCGAAACTGGAAGCGCGGTTTGTTCCTCGCCGCCACTTGCTGCCTGTTCATCGCGCTGGCACGACCGCAGGCCGGTTTCCGCTGGGAGGAAGTCAAGCGGCGCGGCATCGAAGTCATCTTTGCCGTGGACACTTCGCGCAGCATGTTGACGCCCGATGTAAAGCCTGACCGCCTCACCCGCGCCAAACTTGCAGTGGATGATTTCGTGAGCCATCTCAATGGCGATGGCGTCGGCCTGATTGCATTCGCAGGCGAGGCATTTCTGCAATGCCCCATCACCATCGACTATGACGCGTTCCACGAGTCGCTCCAGGCGCTCGACACCACCATCATTCCCCGTGGCGGCACTGATATCGCCAGCGCGATTCGCGAGGCGCAGACCGCGTTGCAAGATCGCCCGAGCAAGGACAAAATCTTCGTCCTGCTGACCGACGGCGAGGATCTCGAAGGCGACGCGCTCGTTGCGGCGAAAGCGGCGGCGAAGGATGGCTTGAAGATTTACACCGTCGGCGTCGGCTCGGCCAACGGCGACTTGATCCCTATTCCGGCGGAACAGGGCGGCGGTTTCGTGAAAGACGAGACCGGCCAGTTCGTGAAATCGCACTTGGACGAAGCTGGCTTGAAGGCGATTGCCGGGGCGACGGGCGGACTCTACGCGCCCCTTGGCGCGCAAGGCCAGGGACTCGAAGCCATTTACCAGCAAGGGCTGGCGCCGCTGGCCAAACACGATCTCGCGTCGCGGCGGCAGAAGGTTTATACGGAACGGTTCCAGTGGCCGCTGGCGGCATCACTTGCATTATTGCTCTCCAGCATGCTGATCGGCACACGCCGCCGCGTCGCGCGAAAAAGCGAAGCGCCAGCGGTGGAAATAGCGCGGCCACAATTCTTGGCGCACAGCGCGGCGGTAATGCTCGGCGTGCTGTTGTTCAATCCATTCGGCCAGGCCCACGCCTCGCCCGCGACAGCCGAGACGGCCTACCAAAAAGGAGACTTTGCCACGGCGGAACGCGAGTATGCCGCAGCCGCACAACACAACACGAACAAACCGGATCTGATGTTCAACGCTGGCACGGCGGCTTACAAAGCCGGCCAGTTCCCGCAGGCAGCCGAGGCGTTTCAGAAATCGCTCGGAGGCGAACCGTCCGCCGACCCCAAGCGCCTCGCCGCGCAGGAGGACGCTTACTACAACCTCGGCGACACGCTTTATCGCACCGGCCAGAAGACCGAGCAGAGCCAGCCGAAGCAAACCATCCAGAACTGGGAACAGGCGGTGAAAACGTATGAGGCCGCGCTGCAACTCCGCGGCGCCGACGCCGACGCCAAATACAACCGCGACTTCGTGAAGCAAAAACTGGAGGAATTGAAGAAAAAGCAGGAGCAACAGCAGAAGAAAGACGAGCAAAAGCAGGATCAAAAAGACAAGGATCAGAAGAACCAGGCGGGGCAAAACTCCGACCAGAAGAATCAGCAGAACAAAGACCAGAAACCGGATCAAAAGAATCAATCGGGTCAAAATTCCGAGGCGAAGAACCAGGAAAACAAAGACCAGAAATCCGGCGCGAATTCCAAGCCTGATCAAAAGAAGGATCAACAACAGGCGAACAACGGCTCGAAACCCGACCAGCAAAAGCAGCCCGATCAAAGGGGACAGCAGCCCAAACCCGACCAACAGAAGAATCAGCAACAAGCCAACAGCGGCTCGAAACCTGACGAGCAAAAGCAGCCCGACCAACAGGGACAACAGCCCAAGCCTGCCAACGGTCAGCCGCAAGGCAAGGACCAAGCCCAGGCCGGCGCGGACCAGCGCAAGGACGAAGCCGCGCAGGCTGCCGACTCGCAGCGCGAGCCTGGCCAGATGAGCAAGAACGAAGCGCGCGCTCTTCTCGACTCGCTCAAGGACGAAGAACGCCGGCTTCCCGCCGCGCCCATCGCGCGCAGCGGCACCAATGACAACCGCCCGGATCAACCCATTAAGGATTGGTAAAATGAAAACGAACTTATCTCTCTACCGTCCGATGCTCGCGGTGATCGCCGCCGTCATGGCCCTCGCCAGCACGGCGTCCGCAGCGCCGCCCGACGTGACGGCACAACTCGAACCGGGCCGGATCGCCCTCGGCCAATCAGCGCAGCTCACCATCACGGTTTCCGGCGACGGCAATGACACCGTATCGCCGCCCGCCGTGCCGGGGTTGGAGTTCGTGTCCGTTGGCCAGTCGAGCCAGTTTCAGTCAATCAATGGCGTCGCAAGTTCGACCGCTTCGGTGACCTATGAAGTAATTCCGCAACGCGCAGGCACATTCACCATCCCGGCATTGAGCCGCGACTCGCAGCCGCTTGTGTTGCAGGTGGGACCCGGCAATGGAGGCAATGGCGCAACGACGGGCAAAAACCCGGGCGCGTCCGGCTTGTCACCGCCGGCCACGAGTGGTTTGTCCGCCGGGACAACAAGCCTGACGCAGGAAGGTTCGGCGTTCGTGCGACTCCTGTTGCCGGAACGCGCGTTGTATGTGGGTGAATCCGTGCCGGTGGAAATTCAGATGGGGTTTCGCCCCGGTTCGGTGGCGTCGCTCAATGGTCTGCCGACGCTAAACGGTGACGCCTTCACCCTAAACAAACTCTCGTCCAAGCCCGAGCAGACGCAGGAAGTTGTGCAGGGCAAACCTTGCACGGTGCTGACCTGGCACAGCGTCCTGGCAGCCGTGAAGCCGGGCGATTTCTCGCTCACCGTCGATATGCCGCTCACCGTGCGGATGCGCGCTGCGCCACAACGGCGGGCGCAATTGCCGGAAGGATTTTTTGATGACTCAATGATCGACGATTCGGTCCTCCAAAGTTTCTCTGGCGGCACAACTGAAAAAGAAATCACCCTGACAAGCGACCCGGACGCAGTCAAGATTCTTCCCTTGCCCACCGAAGGCCGCCCCGCCGGATTCAGTGGCGCAGTCGGAAAGTTCGAGGTCAGCAGCGAACTCTCAGCAGCCAAATCCGCCGCGGGCGATCCGCTCACGCTCCGGCTGAAGGTGACCGGCGCGGGCAGCTTTGACCGTGTCAACAGCGCGATGCTCGGCGGGGTGGACGGCTGGAAGACCTACAAGCCGACCGCGAAGTTTGAGCCGGCCGACAGCGCCGGTTACAGCGGCGAAAAGGATTTTGAGCAAGCCGTCATCCCGATGCAACCGGGCAGGCAAACGCTGCCCTCGCTGGCCTTCAGCTTTTTCAATCCCGACACGCGCCGATACGAAACCAAACTGGCCGCGCCATCCAGCGTGGAGGTTTCACCTGCGTCCGCTGGCGGTTTGACTGCAACCGCGCCCGCTTCCAGCACGGGTCCGGCTCCGGCGAGCGGGCCAACGCGCGATGGACTGCGCCCGGATCACGTCGAAACTGGCAGCACGGTTGCGACCTTGCGACCGCTCTGTTTTCAACCGTGGTTTGTGGGCAGTCAGTGCGCGCTGGCACTTTCTTTCGCCGGAGGTTTGATCTTCCTGCGCCGTCGTGAACGGCGTGCGAATGATATGAACGGCGCGCGACAGCGCGAGGCGTCAAGCGCGATCACGAGTTGTCTGGCTGAGATGGACGATGCGGCCGCACAGGGAGACGCCGGGCGTTTTTTCCAGTGCGCGCGCGCTGCGTTGCAGCAGAAGCTGGCCTCGCGCTGGCATGTCGTGCCTGCCTCGATCACCATTGCCGAAATTGACGCGCATCTGAACGGCGAAGGGGAGGGAATTCGCCGCATCTTCGCTCTGGCAAATCAGGCCGCCTACTCCGGACAACAACTGAGCACGGGGGATTTCCAGCAATGGCAGAAAACCGTCCGCAGCCAACTTAAAGATGGGGAGGAATTATGAGATTGTTCCAGATTCTGACGCGACAGGTGGCCACAGGCAAAATCAAGGTCACGCAAAAACTGCTTCATCGGCTGCACCGTGAAACCGATGGAAAACACCACTCAAAGCCTCATGCAAGGAAACATCATGGCTTCACGGGATTATTCTGCGTCACGCTCGCGGTGGTACTGACGCTGTCGATCTGCCTCGCCCGCGAATCGATTGCCATCGGCCCACAGCCGGGTCAGACGGCTTCTGCAACTTACTCAGCCGCGGCTCTCTTCAATCAGGCCAACGCCTGCGCCCGTGACGGCAAACCCGGCGTAGCCATCCTGAATTACGAACGCGCCCAACTGCTCGCGCCCACCGATGCCGACATTGCCGCAAACCTTCATTTCGTCCGCGCCAAGGCCGGCCTGCCGGACGCGTCGGAGAACTGGTTGACACGAAGTTTAACCTGTGTGCGCCCGAACACGATGGCCTGGCTCGGAAGCTTCGGCCTGGTGCTCGCAGGCATGAGCATACTCCTGGTTCGCCTTTATCCACAGCGGCGCCTAACCTTGCATTCGTCCACCTTTGCGGGCGCATTGCTCGCCGCCTCCGCCATCGCCAACGCGATCGTAATGTGGCCGAAAGCAAATGAAGCCGTCGTCATCGTTCGCGATGCACCTGCCCTCACCTCGCCTGTCTTGGCAGCGGAACCCTTGTTCAAGTTGCGTGAAGGCGAAACTGTGACAGTCCGCGCTGAGCACAAGGACTTCGAGCTCGTGCAAACCTCAACGGGCCGCTCCGGCTGGGTGGGCCGCGCGGATCTCTCCCGCGTCGTGCCGCAATCCAGCGACCGCTCTCAACCCCCTAATCGAACCTGAAACAACCTCAACACTCTGGAACCAATGAAAGCAACTAATCTCGCCCCACCCCTGACCGTCACGCTCGGCTTTGCAGCCGATGGCACGCACGCAAACTGGGCCCACGCTCGCGCAGATGCGGTCCCGCCCGTTGAAACAGAATCATCCGCTCGCTTCAACGCGAAGTCGCTTGCCGGGAAGCTCGATTTTCGCGGCGACACACCGGTGCTTGAAGGACACCCGTTGCTGATCGCATTCTGGGCGACGTGGTCTCCGCCTTGTTGGGCAAGCATCGCTCACCTGAACAAGTTAAACAATAGCTACCACAAGCGCGGGCTGCAAATCGTCGGTATTACCAGCGAGAACAAAGAGGTGGTTGAGCGCATTCGGGCACGCACGCCGATCCATTACGCTGTGGCGTTGGACACGGATCATCTGCTTAGCCACTCAGTTTCAGGCGCAGACCATCCCGCAAGCCCGGCTCCTGGACGAAGAAGGCCAGGTGGTTTGGTCGGGCCATCCGATGAAACTGGATGAGCAAATCCTTGACCGTGCGCTGGCGACTCATCCCGTAACATGAATCATGCGGTTGAATGTCGGGAGCGCAGGCCGCTGTGGCATAACGGCATCGCGGTGAACTTTTCGGTTCATATCGCGGTGTGGCTGGCCGTTGCCATCCCCCCACGGCTTGCGTTTCCGAACCTCCCGCCCCGGCCAAGCCGTCAAGTTGCCAGCCCTGACTGCGGGATGTTAACGATGAACTCCGAACCTTCGCCCGGCTGACTCTGGACCGCCACTCCGCCATGGTGGGCTTCAACGATGGCTTTCACCAGGCTCAAGCCAAGGCCGAGGCCGCGTTGGGAACGGCTCTTGTCGCCACGGTAGAGACGCTCCCAGATACGCGGTTGTTCCTCCGTCGGGATGCCCATGCCGGTGTCGCGCACCCGCACGGTCACGCGGCCGGATTCGACAGCGCAGGAAAGGCGGACTTTGCCGCCCTCGGGTGTGTATTTGAGCGCGTTGTCGAGGATATTGGCGAAGGCCTGGCGCATGCGTGTCGCGTCCACAACAGCTTCGCATGGCTCACTGAAATCGATGGTGACGGTGATGCGTTTTTCTTCGGCGACGAGTTCGTAAAGTTCGACCACATTTTTAAGCAGCGCGGCGATGGAAGTTTTTCCCAAGTTTAGCTTCATGACACCAGCCTCGGCTTCGGTGATGTCCATGAGCGCGGTGAGCATGGTGAGGACGTGGTCGGATTCCTCGACGCAATCGGACAGGGCTTCGCGCGCGGCGGCGTCGGGCGTGGCCTGCACGGCGACTTCGGCTGTGGCGCGCAGGCGGGTCAGCGGGGTGCGAAGGTCATGGGCGACGTTGTCGAGCGCTTCGCGCATGCCTTGGATCAGAGCTTCATTTTTGTCGAGCACGCGGTTGAACTGACGGGCCAGATCCTGCAGTTCGGTTTGACGGACGCTGCAAGGGACGCGGGCGGACAGGTTGCCGGTGTCCATAATGGCGCGGGCCGTGGCCACGACTTCGCGCACGGGTTTGGTCGCGCGATGGGCAAAGAACGCGCCGCCGAACAAACCGAGCAACAAAGTGGGCGTCATGACAATCAGAAAGTTGCGGCGAAAAGGCTGCAGCAGGACCTCGCGGTTGTTCGTGCAGCGACCGACTTGCAACACAGACCCGTCGGGCAGGCGCATTGCAGCGACGGTAAAGTCCCGTTCCTCGTCCTTCGGAATGCGCAACCAGATGAGTCGCGACAAGTCACCTCCACGGTCGAGCGCCGAGGTGTCAAACTGAACCCAATCGTCCGGAGCAAACAACAGCAACACTCTGCTGCCCTGTCCTGCCAGCCGCACGAAGAATGATTTGGTCTTTTCCGAATCTCTGCTGCGCTGGACGAGATCCTGAAGGGAGGGGAGGCCGCCGTTCTCAAAGACCGCCGCGCATTCCCTGAGCCGGGCTTCAATGATTTCCTGGTCCTTGCTTCGCAGGGTTGAAGCCAGCAGCAGATAAAGCAAGCCGAAGAGAACCACCGCGCTGAGCGTGAACAGCGCCGCATAGCCCAGGCTCAGGCGAAAAGTGAAACTGCGCGCCAGCCGTTCAAGCGGGTTTGAGGACATAGCCGACTCCGCGGATAGTCTGGATAAGCTTGACGGGAAAATCCTTGTCCACCTTTGCGCGTAACCGGTGGGCTAGCACGTCCACGACGTTGGTTTGCGGGTCGAAACTGTAATCCCAGAGCTGCTCCAAAATCATGGTCTTGGTGACCACGCGGCCGGGATGGCGGAGAAGCAGCTCAAGCAAACCGAACTCGCGGACTTGAAGTTCGATCTCCTGCCCGTTGCGCACGACTTCACGCGTGAGCAAATCCATGGAAAGGTCGCCCGACGAAAGTTTTGTCGGCGCGGCGGTGTTTGTGGCGCGACGGACGAGCGCCTGCACGCGCGCCAGCAACTCGGAAAACGCAAACGGCTTGGTGAGATAATCGTCGCCGCCCGCCTGCAAGCCTTTCACGCGGTCGTCCACGCTGGCCTTCGCGCTGAGGATCAGCACCGGCGTGAGGATTTTGCTCTGGCGCAACTTGCGCAGCAACGAAAGCCCGTCGAGCTTCGGCAGCATGATGTCGAGCACCGCCGCGTCGTAGGTGATGGTCTGCGCCAGCGCGAGACCTTTTTCACCATCGGACGCATGGTCCGCGGCGAAGCCGTTTTGCTTCAGCCCGTTGACCACGAACGAGGCGATCTTGCTGTCATCTTCAACTACAAGCACACGCATAATTCAAGCGCGGCGAGAGTACCCGGGATTCTCGCGCAAAGACATCCTTAAAAAGATTCGCCTTCGTGACTTGAGAAAAGGGGGCAACGCATGGCTTGGATCGTTTCTCTTCCTATGCTCCAAACTATGGGTTACCTCTGCCATGAACTGAAGAATGGAGTGGTGCGTTACTGCCCTGGGGAGACGCTGGGCGGCTCGTTAACGATCTTGGAATCCTTCTCGGCCAATTGCAAATGTTGCTGCAATACAGGGATGCTGTTCGCGGCAAAATCGCGCACGGAACGATCTTGGTTTTCAGCGGCCGCCTGCTGGAACAGGGCAATCGCTTTCTGAAGGCACTTGCCCTGATCTTCCACGTAGTACCGGTCAAAGGCCGTTCCCGAATAGGTCGCCAGTTTGTCGACCATTTGTTGATGGCGGATATCCAACACTTTGGACAGCACAATATCTTTGGGGATGGCCAGGGCCTTTATTTTGTTTTCGAGTATGTCATGGTCATGGATCATGCGTTTGCCGAGTTTGCGTACGGATGCGCTTTGGCCGCGCTCATTGGCCAGCCGGCCCATTTCAATTTCGGTCCGGTTGATAATGTTGGCCGCCTCAAGGAACCTCCCGGGGTCGGTGATTTCCATGTCGTTGGGCGGTTGGGCGGATGGCGGCGCAAATGGGGCGATGTTATCCATCGCGAACAGGGCAGCGGCACTGAGCATCAAGCCAGCGCCTGCCAGAATGGCTGTGGTCCGGGCAATTTTCGATTTCATAGAATTCTCCATAATTCGAGTTCCTTCCGGAAAGAAGGACCTCTCCTTCATTCCGCCACAACATATGGGACCGGACGCGGGCCAGCAATGGGGTGAACTTCGTATTCAATGATTAATGCGCTGCCATGGCCACACTCGCCGGGCGGTGCAGCATTGCCACGTAATCAGCCAGGATTTGCTCGGACTCGCGGAGGACGGGATCACTTTGCGGGACACTTGCCTCGACCTCCTCAGTCTCGTCAGCGGGGGTCGCCGATAATTTTGCCACGGGCGAACTTACCGTGTTGGCCGGCGCGGGCAGACCAGGGGTGTCCGCATTTTTGAGTGTGATGTCGTAGGTTGTCGGCTGACTTTCCTTGCGGGCAACGCGTTCCTGCTTCCGGACTTCTTCGCGCGCCCTGGCTTCTGCTTTTTCCTGGCGGCGATTCGCTTCGTTCATTGAAACCGTTTTAGTTGCCTGGCTTTTCTTGAATTGGGCGATGTCCTCGCCAAGATAAGCGAAGTCCTTGTCTTCAGCCACGCGCGCGGCGGATCGGGCCTGGAGATCGTGCTCAAAGGCGCTGACATGGTCCTCGCGGGCAAAGTCAGAGGGCGGCACGCGGTCCCACGGTAGCGGGTCTTTTAGTTCGGCTTCGCCCACATCGGCAGCGTCACTCAAAGACGGCAGCGCGATGTCTGCCGACACGCCCTTGAGTTGAGTGGAGGCGCCGCTCGGGCGGTAAAACTTCCGTATGGTGACCTTGAGCGCGCCGGGGTCAACAGAATGCGCGAGATGGTTCTGATCCATCATCGTCGCCAGCGGAACGACGGTTTGCACGGTGCCCTTTCCGAAAGTTGACTTGTCTCCCACAATTAAAGCCCGGCCATAGTCCTGCAAGGCTCCGGCCAGAATCTCCGACGCCGACGCGCTGAACCGGCTCGTGAGCACGATCATTGGTCCGTCGTAAATCTCTGGAGTATCGGTGTCCGATTGGACATCCGTGCGTCCATTCAGTTCGCGGGTCTGCACGACCGGGCCTTCACCGACGAACAAACCTGTGAGGCTGATCGCTTCTTCCAGGGATCCGCCGCCGTTGTGTCGCAAGTCCAGGATAAGTCCGTGAATGTGTTCGGCCTCCAGTTTGCGGATGAGCTTCGCCACGTCGGCCGTGGCGCTGCTGGGGGTGGGATGCGTCGGCTCGTCGTCGGAGCTGCGATAGAAGGACGGGAGGTCAATGACGCCCACACGCAGAGTGGCGCCGTTCTTTTGCGGCAAATCCACGATGCGCGCCATGGCTTGTTGATCCTCCAGTTTAACCTCATCCCGCACAAGCGTGATAGTCTTGCGAGCGGACTCATCGGCAGCGGCCGCCGGAATAAGCGTCAGGCGGACGCGCGTGCCTTTCGGACCGCGAATCAACTTCACCGCATCGGACAGCGGCATGTCCACGATGTCCACAGGCTTCTGATCCGCCTGCCCAACCGCGACAATGCGGTCGCCAGGTTTGAGCAGCCCGCTTCGGGCCGCCGGGGCGCCGGGCACGAGTTCGGAAATTTTGGCATAGCCGTCCTCCGCCCGCAGCGTGGCGCCGACGCCGGACAGAGAGAGGTTCATGGCGATGGAGAAGTCGTCCCTCTGCGCGGGCCCAAAATAATCCGAGTGCGGATCATACACATGCGCCAGGGCGTTGAGATACACATCAAGCACTTCCTCGGGGGTGAGTTTTCTCATGGTCTGCAACAGGCGGTTGTAGCGGCCCGTGAGGGTCGCGATGATGTCGGCGGGTTTCTTACCCGCGAGCTTTTCCTGCAAATACTCTGCGCGGACGGTTTGCCGCCAAAGTTGACGGGCGGCATCGAGGTTCGGCGGGCGAGGTGCTTTCTCGCGGTCGAACGAGTAGGTGTCGTGCCCGGTAAAATCGAACTTCCCGCCATGCAGCAGGTTCGTGATATACGCGACGCGCTGGTCCAGCCGTTCCAAATAGCGCTTGAAGATGGTGTGCTCCGGAGTGATGTCGCCTTCGCGGCGGGTCATATCGGACAGGCGCGAACGAAAGGCGTCGAACTCCTGCGCATCGGACTGAAGAAACAGCAGGTGCTCCGGGTCGAATGAATCGAGGTATCGGTCGAGGAATTTCGCGGCCAGTTCGTCATCGAGCCGATGGTGCGAGAATTGGGAATGTTCCAGCAGGCCGGCGGTCAGTCGCGTGATGTTGCCATCGGTCGGGTCGTTCGCGTCCGCCGCAAGCAGGGCCGTTGGGCGTCCCAAGGTGGCCGCCGTGATGCAGCAGGCGAGAACAAGAGAAGCGAGCGTGGCAATGGCTGGGAGCACGAGCGGTTTGGATTTCATAAAACTTTGCATCTTTATTTGTGTTTGTTACCGGGCGACTGCGCTGTTGACCAGCGCCCGCCACCTTCGATTTCGGCAACAACATGACACCGCCGCGTTGCCGGGTGCTTTCTCGAAGATTACAAGTTTGCAATGGGATGGCTAACGCGGGTCCGCGATCGCGCCAAGGAACAGAATAAGCCCGGTTTGCCTCTCCCGAATGGTTATGAAAAAGGGACGGTCCACCACGAAATGAAACGGTGGCTGCGGTTCCATGCGCATCGCCATCGCGCGGAAGCCAGTGGCCGTCACCGCCGCCGCCACGGTCCCTTCTTCGTTGACGGCGACGTACGTTTTTTGTTTGACAAAGCTTATGTACAATGGTTCGTCCGACATCCTGCTGAAGTCCGCGCGGCTGGTGAAGGCCAGCGGCATGCCCATCGGGGGCAGGACGCCGGTAAGGTCGTAATCGTTTTCCAGTTTAAATCGGGGCAACTCTACCGTGCCGTCGCGCGGATGCATCCGCTTGATGGAGGCTTCGAAGTCTCCCACGGTGAACGCCTTCAGGAATTCATCCAGGCCGCCCTTGGGCAGAAAAACAAACATGCTCATCTCCCCGCCGGCATAAGGAAGCTCCACCGCCTGGAAGCGGTCCTCTTCGCTATAACCGTAATGGCCGGTCCGGCTCATGCGCGGATGTTGCACGGTTTGGCCTTTGCCCAGCGTGAACGGCAGATCGCGCGTGAGGTTGGTTGCAAAGGGCGCCAGCCATTCGCCTTTGAAATAAATCGCGTCGAGCAGAATTAACCGGAGCATCGGGTCCAAGGGCGGCTCAAGAATGGTCGGAATTTTTCCGTGCGTGCGCGCGCTGACCCAATCATTGATTTTCCTGACGGTGGCCGGGTCCTGGAAATTGCCATTGGCCACATCAGCGTCATAATCGCGCCGGTTGATGGAGATGAAATCCGGTTTGATGGAAATCTTTTGGTCAATCCAGAGCGCATTGGCGATTTCCAATTTGATTTTTGGATCGAGTTTTGACAAATGGTCGAGCAGCGCCTTGTTGGCCTTGTTTAACTGCGCCGGCGGGATGTTCCCGACCCGGAGGGTGGACATGATTTGGCGCAACGTTTCCCCTTGCGCGCCGTTTTGCACCATCGACAACGCGAAAGCCAGACCGGCCGGGCTGAGAAAGTAATTTGTTTTCGGCAGCGACTGGCGGCATTGGGCCAACAGTTGAAACCCAAGACCGTTATACGCGCGCGCCGCGTCTTCCAAGTCCCCAGCGTGAGCCGGAGCAATCGTGCAAAAGAGGCCCAATGACGACAATAGCGCCAAGATGATCTTCATAAAGCCGGATGGCTGCAGTTCCTTGGTATTTGGGATGAAATTACTGTCTATGAGCGCCGTCTTGTACTGCATTTGCGCTGTCCTTTGGGCCAGTGTGTACAAGCCGGCGCTCAAGAGCGCTCAAGTTCCCCCGTTTCCCTCTCCTGTCACAACCAATGGCCTTTCTTGACCTTGATTTGGTTCAATACTGCGGTCGCGCCACTCTTATGGGCGTCTTTGTCAGCTTCATTCCAGCCAATCCAAGTCCCGACGGTACCGGTCAAAGTGGCCACTGCCCCGTTAACCGTGACCTTGATGTCAGCCCGGTCCACGAAGGGACTCCAGAAGAACCTGTCCTCGATTTGCTTTTTGATCTGTCCGTCGCTCAGTTCTGGCTGCGGCCCAGACATCTCGTAACCGTAGTAAGGCGGCTGGTTATAATAAGGCCAGTCGTAGTAGTAGTAGGGCCAGCCGTAGTCGGAGTAGTAAGGCCAATCGTAATCGGAGATCGAATACGGTTCAACCTTAAGATGGTTGCGGATCACCAACACTCCTTTGGTCCGCGAAGCCACATCTTGAGCTTCAGTTTTTTGAAAACTCGAATCCACACCCCCGGAGAGGTACGCGACCCGATTAATGACAGCCACAGTAATGGTGGAACTGTCCACCAACGGATCCCAGAACAAGGCCGCTTTCAATTCATTCTCCATCTGCGCATCGGTGGGTCGCCCGTTGGGTCTCACCTTCAGATAGTTGTCCACCCCCTCGACGCCTGCTATGTTGATCGCGTCCTGTTCCGCGGCGGTTTTCGCCTTCAAGTTTCCCACATTGCCGCCAAGAATGACCACTCCGCCTTCAACGGTTACGTCGGGAGAAAAGGCCTTAACGCGCGGGTCAAGACGCAGAGAAGCCTGGACTGCCAGTTTGATTTCGCTGTCAGACCTGGTGGCGTCTGTGAACTCTTGGTGCGCAACGCTGTGTGCCTGCGGGTCGATTTTCAAGCCGCTGTAGTCCACAGAGGTGACGCCGTTTACCCAGGCATCATCGACGGCCCGGTCTTCGCTGATCGCGCTGCCGATCGTTCCGGTGAGCGTCACTTTGCCGTCTGTCACCACCGGGTTGATCTGGCCGCCGTTGATCCAGATGTCCCATTGGAAACGGGCCTTGACGTCGGCGGCAATTTCCGCGTCAGTGCGGGTCGCCAGATAGTTGATCGTGACATTATTGTCAACCTCCTTGACCCCCTTGACTCCCTCGGCAATCCGCGCGGCGAGTTGTTTTTCCGCATAGGAACCAACGCTGCCGGTCAATGTGGCGAACGCGTCCTGGACCGCTACGGTCACCTGATTGGATTCGGTCGCGGGATCTTGCAGCAAAGCCGCCTGGATGTCCTTGCGGATGTCTCCGTCGGGGCGGGACACCGGCGTCACCGTGGTCCGGTCGATCACCCCGAGCACGCCCCGGATGCCCTCGGCGATCTTGACCGCCCGCTTTTTGGCAAGCAGATTGTCCACCGATCCAGAAAGCGTGACGATGCCCTGGCTGGTGCTGACATCCACATCATTCGGGACCACGCCTTTTTCATGTGTTAATCCGTCTTCAACGACGGATGTGATGCCGCTGTCGGTAATTTCCTTTGGCGGTGTCGCCGCTTGTAACGGTGGCAGGCTCAGTGTTTGCATTCCCGCCGCAATCAGCAGGATGGCAGAACATCTGCCGATCGTTGCGCGGTGAGGCCATTCCTTCAACTTTAATGCTTTCATATATAATGTTTTTATAAACCGTCTTTTTATTAGCCAACTGTTTTGTTTCATTTCAATTATCATTCATGACTGTTTGCCAGGCGCTGGTTGAACTTCGAATCAAGAGAAGCGAATGAACGCTTCATAGTCTTGTCCGGCACCCAAATTACGCTCCCACGAGGTGCGGCTCCGGTTTGGTGCGTGAAGGCTGATGTTGCTCCACGGACTCCGGATTGGTGCGGCTGATGATCTCCCGGGCGTGTGTTGCTTCCTGCGCCGAACCGTGAACTATCACGACAAATTTGCCGGATCTGAGAGCCGTCTCGTATTGGATAACGCTGTCCTTGGGGATGCCCAGGCTGTACAGGCCGGCGCCAATAGCGCTCAAACCGCCTACCACCACCGCGCCTTCCAGCGCCCCGACGAGCCAGCCAACCACCGGCCCGGCCATGACCAACGGCCCGATGCCCGGAATCAAAAAGAAACCGGCACCCAGAAACCATCCCCATATCCCGCCCCAGAAGGCTCCCATTTTTCCCCACTTTTTCATGCGGTCGCCGGTGTTATAGTACCCGACCACATCTTCATCTGTGTGATAGTCGCGTCCGACAATCGAGAGTTTCTTCATATCAAAGCCGGAGTGCTGTAGTTCCTTGACGGCGGCTTCGGCTTCGGTGTGGGATTTGTAGATCGCCACCACTGCATTGTTCTTTGTCATCATATTTGTTCTTTCGTCTTTGCATTTTTCGTTACCATGCAAGCGAAACACTAGGCCATGGGCTCGCCCATTTGCTATGGGGTGTTCACCCCCATAAATTTTTGATTCAAAAAGATGATGCGGTTTTAAGTGTCTCGCTTCAGGCTGGCTTGACGCATTTGATCATGTTCCGCCCCTTCGATGCCTTCTCCCACCAGTCTCTCATTGTCGCTCCGCCCCTCTTCGTCCTCATCGGCGCTGGGGGCTGCTGGCACTTTGTGCCCTGTTGAGCCGGGCACCGGATCCCAGCGTTCGGATTCCGGCGCTGATTCAAGCGCCGCCTCGTTCGGGTCCGTGTCCGGTTTGCCCGTCAATTCCCGTTTGGCCTGGTCCCAGTCGGATTTTGACACCTCCTGCGCGGAATGCCCGTTGATGGCGGCCAACTCAATCGCACGCTCCCGCACCATTTTGCGCGTCACCGTGCCGATGCCGGCGGAGTTTTCGGTCAAGAGGCCTTGCTTCAATGGATTTGCGCTCATAGGCTAAAATTGCCGCAAATGCGGAAAAATGTTTGTGAGTTACGCGTTTTCTTTATCTGGCTGAAGCCACAATCCTCACGCATGGTTTGAGATTCTGGATTTGGGGCGGCTTCCTTGGAGTCGGTCTGTAGTTGGAGGATTGATCTCGGGAAGACAGGAGTCTGGTGTGTGGCCTCGCATTTGGTGATGGAAACTTTCATAAATTTGGGCTTGCCTTGGCGGAAAGCAAAAAGGTGTTACGAAGACTTGCGGCTGAAGCTCGCGTGGTCGTCCGCTTCGAGCCAGTCGAACGTGCTGGTTGTCTCCGGATTCAGCCCGAGCTTGGAGCAGTTCTCCATGAAGTAAGCGCGCTTTTCGGGATTCTTCATCATGCTGCCGGCTTCCATTTCATCCGACCAGATTTTGATTTCGGCCGGCGTTTTTGCCGTGCCGTTCGTCTGCAGCCAGGCGCCGACGTCTTCATAGTTTTTCGAGGCTTGAACGGTTGCTTTAAATTGCGCGCCATTGATGCCCTTGAAACTGAAAAGCATGTTGTCCAGCGGACAATCATAATGATATTCGCCGAGTGTTCCTGCCAGGCTGGCGCGGCATTTGTCCACGGCACGGCTGGCGATGGCGAATCCGGAGATGCGTTCGCGCGGGCTGTGCGGGGCTTGTTTGGTCAGGTTTCGGGTGATGATAGGAGTGTTCATGATTTTGATATTGTTCTGTTGTGAATTGGGCAAGGGGAATGTGTTTTTATTTCGGCGCTTGGGAATGGGCTTCAACAAACCAGAGCCACTTGTCTATTCCACGCGAAACTTCGGTGAACAGATCCGCTGTGCCGGCGTCATCCAGTTCGTCCGCTTCACTGATCATGTTGCGGGCTTCATGTCCGAAGGTGGAGAGGGCTTTGGCCACTGCTTCGACATGGGCTAGGCCGTCGGCAATCGCGAGCGGATATTCTTCGAGCAGCGAGCCCTTGGCAGAAACGCGCACCGTCCCTTCGGCGACGCCACCGAGTTGGACGATGCGCTCGGCAATCATGTCCACATAGGATTCGACGGCTTCGTCCACCCTGTCAAAAAGTTCGTGCAGGCCAATGAAACTCGGACCTTTCACGTTCCAATGCGCCTGTTTCATCTGCATTTGCAGATCCACGGCGGACGCCAGCCGCTGGTTCATGAGCGCGTTCAGTTCCGACCGGCGCTTTTCTGAAATGTCATTTTCGGTTTCATACATTTTGGGCGCTTCCGCGAGCTTAACAATGGATCTTTTCATAAATGGATTCTTTCGCGATTTGCCGTCTGTGAATTTTGTTTTACGTTCGGTTGTGAAAACCATGGATACGGGTGCGGTTGCGTTCCGCAAGCAAATGCGCCTCGGCCTCCAGCCAGTGTTGCACGTCGTGCCCTTGCCGCGAACCCTCGTTCACATAACTGAAGTAGGCCCTTCTGGCCACTTCGTCCGCTGACGGTGCAAAATCAATTTTGTTTTGGTTTAAGTCCGCGACCGCAGCCGGCCGTGTGACGCCAACCGTTTTTTGGTTTTGGTCTTGGGAGAATTTTTTATTTTTCATACTGGGAGAATAGGCTGTGCAATGGGGCGTCCGCTATGGGGTGTTCACCCCCATAGCAATGACTCGGCTCATCAATTAATCTGACTATGTGTCAAAAGCAAAAAGGCAAACGACACAACAAATGAAAGTAAACGCACTATGAAAATGAAAATTACCGGCTTGCTCGCGCTCTTCACAGCCAGCAGCGCCATGTTAGCGAGCAGCACATCGTTGCGCGCATCCGATACGGATAATCGCATCGAGTCGTCCGCCGCAAAGTCCTACGTGTTCAAAACCTACCTCAAGAACGATTCCATCAAGACCGAGTCCAAGAACGGCATTGTCACGTTGACCGGAACTGTCACCGATGCGAAGGATAGGTCCCTGGCCCAGGATACGGTGGAAAACCTGCCGGGGGTCAAAAGTGTGGACAATCAACTGAAAGTCAGCGGCGCACAACCCGCCGAACATTCTGACACTTGGATCAGCATGAAGGTGAAATGCGCGCTCCTGTTCCATCGCAACGTGAGCGCCACCGGAACCGACGTGTATGTAAAGGACGGCGTCGTCACCCTGGAAGGTGAAGCGAGCAGCCTGGCGGAAAAGGAACTTACCACCGAATACGCCAAGGACGTTGACCATGTCACGGCGGTCAAGAATGACATGACGATTGCCAAGACTGTGACCGCGCCAGGCACCACCACGGGCGATAAGGTGGATGACGCCTCCATCACGGCTGAAGTCAAGGCGGCGTTGCTATCGCGGCGTTCGACCAGCGCCTTGCACCCCAATGTTTCAACGAAGGACGGCGTTGTCACCTTGAGCGGCATTGCCCAAAATGATGCCGAAAAAAGCCTGGTCACCAGGCTTGTCACCGACCTCAATGGCGTGACCAGTGTGATCAACAACATGACCGAGGACGCCTCCATCACGGCTGATGTCAAGGCGGCGTTGCAATCGCAGGGGGCGACCAGCGTTTTACACATCACGGTTTCAACGACCGACGGCGTCGTTTCCTTGAGCGGCATGGCCAAAGACGATGCTGCAAAGAGTCTCGCCACCAAGCTCGCCACCGACATCAAAGGCGTGACCAGCGTCATCAACAACATGACCATCGAGGTCGTGGCTGCATCTAACAACTAAACTGCGTATTTCTGTTGGCGGGCGCAAAAGCGCGCCGCCCGCAGCGATCAAAACAGACTGAAAGGAAAATTATATGTTATACACAATTGCGGTAATATTGCTCATTCTATGGTTGCTCGCCATACTGGGCGGTTACGTGATGGGCGGATTGATTAACATCCTGCTTGGACTTGCCGTCATTATGGTGTTCATCGACGTCTTCAGCAGGCGCAGGCGATCGGTTTCAAAGGCTATTAACCGAAGCACAAAAACTGGAGATTCGATATGAACACAAGAACGATCGTTGCTGTCATTCTGGTCATCTTGGGCATCGTGATGCTTGGTTACTCGGGCATCGCCTTCACGACCCCGGGAGAGGCCGTCGATTTCCGCGGCCTGCGCATTCTGCAGACCACCCATCATTACTTTATCCCGCAGGCTGTCGCGGCACTTGCGCTCATCGGTGGCGGGATCGTGTTGCTGATTATGAAACCCAAGTCGCTTTGACGATCGGGTTGCGAGCCGACGCGCTTGTGAAGGGGATTTACCGGCATGCCAAAAGCTGTTCGACCAAAACCAAAAACAAAAAATGCTCGGCCTATGAATAAATTGAAGCATGTGTGCCTGATTATCATGCAATTGGTCAGGCAGGCTTGGTCGCTCCCTCAAACTGTCGCGAATGCCCGTGAGCAAAGTCGACGGCGGGAAGTCGTGCGGAACGAATATGAATTCGAGCGGCTCGACCGGCTACGCAACCCATCAAAGTATCTGGGAAAGTGATCTTGGACATTTCATCTTTCTCTTTCAGAAGTCCAATGTTGGATTGGCGCTTCTTCGTTTTGGCTGTGGCGCAGAAGAACTTAAAAACTGTTCCCAGTTTCTTCACATGTTCAATGGTTTCTTTAAGAATGAGACTGGATCAGTTTTTGCAAATCTTTGCAGGTCGCGACTTTTGCCATCTGGACTATGACGGCGGATGCGCTGGCAAAAGATCCGGCACTTGCTGGATTTGCCGGATGCGTCTTCGATTCGGGCGAAGGCCGGTGGACCAGCAAGGCGGCCATTGATGAAGGAGTGCAGGTGCCTATGCTGACCATGGCGCTCCATGAGCGATTGAGTTCGCGCGGCGATGCCGATTTTCTGGACAAACTGCTTTCGGCCATGCGCTCCACGTTCGATGGGCATCTGGAAAAATCCACAACGGTAAGGGCGACCCGATGATCTGGTCCGACTTCGGCCTACTTACTGGTGCGATCCTGCTGATGGTCGGCGCTGTGCTGCCCGTTGTTAATCCGCTGGGCGACGCCCCGATTTTCCTGGCCATGACTCCAGGCTGCGATGAATTAACGCGCGCCGATCTGGCGAAACGCATCGCTTTCTACTCGTTCATTTTATTGCTGGGGTCGATGTTGCTTGGCTCGTTCGTCCTCCGTTTGTTTGGCCTTTCGATACCTGTGGTGCAGGTGGCGGGTGGTGCCGTAGTCTGTGCCCTGGGCTGGAAACTCCTGGCCGACAACCCAAAACCGGCGGATGTGACGATAGACCCGGTCCACGCCAATCTCATGGCGCTGGGACGGGCCTTTTCCCCGCTGACCATGCCTCTGACAATTGATGCCGGGGTGATTTCGGTGGCCATTACCGTCGGCGCCAATCACGCGCACACGTTCGAACACGCGATGATCCAGCTACTCGCCTCCGTCATGGGAGCCGGCATCATCGCGCTGTCAATTCTTTTGGCATATCGCTACGCCCAGCGGGTCGGCAAACGGATCGGGCACACGGGCATGATGGTGGTGGTGCGGCTCTCGGCGTTCATCATGCTATGCATCGGTGTGGGGATCACTTGGAACGGCGTCAAGTCGTTGCTAGCACAAATCGGCATCCGGGGTTGAGCAGGGTGAAAACGAGGTCGTGAAATGCCTGCCGGGCCTGCGGAATCGGTTATTCAACCTTCAATATGCTCTGGAGCAATAAACCACTCGATCAGCGCCCAATGTCCCCGCTCACGATGAAAGCCGCCGCAGCGTCGTGACCAGATGCCGTGATACCACACCCGGTCTCCTGGCGCCAATCCAAGGACATGATCTGATATCAGTTCTGGGAACGCAGTTGGCAAGGAACTCGCAGCACACCCAAAAACGGCGAGTTTGATAACCGTCAAAGTGATGCTAAAATCGTTACATCAAAAGTTACAACAGTCACCCCTGTCAACGTGCGGGAAGGCGTCTTTTTGCCCTATAAAGTGGATAGGTTCTATGGCGGGATTCGATGATGCAAGCCAGGTGAGCGATGTCGTCTTCCTTCCGGAGCAGCTCAATTCGGTCCTTCGTCTGTGCGAGAAGTTCTTGGTACTCGGGCTCCGACAAAAATTCGCCGCGCCGGCCGTGTTTTGGCCACTC
>Ga0116121_1000100_pt1 | contig 45614 bp, 39 predicted proteins | sample June2015DPH_13_1_FD_89725 | JGI IMG/M metagenome (GOLD analysis project Ga0116121, IMG submission 89725) | Peatland microbial communities from SPRUCE experiment site at the Marcell Experimental Forest, Minnesota, USA - June2015DPH_13_10 | ecosystem: Environmental > Terrestrial > Soil > Wetlands...
CCAAAAACCATTTATGAGACCAGTTCTAGTCCAATGAACGAAGAACAGAGGCCAAAAGTTCCTTCTCTTGCCTTGACGACGATTCTGCAGAGTTTTGCGCCGCACCCTTTCACGGAACGTTCATGCTTTCCGGGGCGTATTTCATAGTATGGTGTAAATCTACGAGGAGAGACCTGTTGTCTGCGTCCGGCGCTGCGGTACAACCTTACCCTTTGCAAATCGACACGCTGGTCAAGCGCTTTGGCCAGGTGACGGCGGTCGATGGCATAACGCTCGAACTGCGCAGTGGTGAATGCCTGGGATTGCTTGGCCCGAACGGGGCCGGCAAGAGCACGTTAATCCGCAGCATCGTCGGCCGCGTGATTCCCGACGCGGGGGCGATCAGCGTTTTCGGCGCGCCCGCAGATTCAGCTGCGGCGCGCAACGTCCTGGGCTGGATCCCGCAGGAATTAGCGCTCTATCCACGTCTCACCTGCTACGAAAATCTCTACGCCTTCGGGCGCTATCACGGCCTTGGCGGCCGCGCGCTCGATGACGAAATAGAGTGGTGCCTGCGCTGGGCCACTCTCACTGATCGAGCCAGCCACCTCGTCAACACTCTTTCGGGAGGAATGAAGCGCCGCCTCAACATGGCGGCCGGCCTGATTCACCATCCCAAGCTCGTCCTGATGGATGAGCCGACCGTCGGCGTCGATCCGCAGTCGCGCAACCACATTTTCGAAATGATCGAAAAACTGCGCGGCGAAGGTATGTCGATCATCTACACGACGCATTACATGGAAGAAGCCGAGCGCCTGTGCGACCGGGTCGCCATCGTGGACCACGGCAAGATTATCGCGCTCGGAACCAATGCCGAACTCGTACAGAACGCTTTTGGTTCGCGCAGCCAGGTGCTGGCTCGTTTTGCGGGAGCAGACAATCGTGTCACAACCTGGGTTACGCAGCATGGCGGCCAGGCGGTGGATGGCGCTGCGCAATTCACGATTGAGCATCCGACCGAGATCGCCGGTCTGCTTGAAGATTCTGCCAAGGCCGGCCTGGAACTGCTCGACGTGTCGCTGCATAAACCGAATCTTGAATCTGTTTTTCTGCATTTGACCGGAAGGGAGCTGCGCGACTGACTTTCTTATGATGATCTCTGCCATTGTCCGCACCGCCCTCGTTTCTTTGCGCCGCGACCGGGGAGCGCTCGCGCTCAGCTTCATTCTGCCGGTCACTTTTTTCAGTATTTTTGCAGTGATTTTCGGAGGGCAGCGCAGCGGTATGCCGAAAATCAGCGTGCTCGTTGTGGACGAAGACCACAGCAAGATTTCGGAGCGGCTGACCGAAGGACTGAAGCACGAAGGCTCTCTGGTCATCAACACGCGCCCCGTCCCGGCCAAGGGCGTGGAGCAACCCGAGTACACCGCAGCCACGGCCGAAGCGGCCGTCAAGGAGGGCAAGGCACCGGTCGCGATCGTTATTCCGCACGGCTTCGGCGAGAATCCGATTTCGTTTGGTCCCGCCAATGGCGATCGGCCCACCATCACGCTGCTGGAAGACAGCAGCGACATGATCGCGCCGCAGGTGGTTTCAGGCCTGCTCCAAAAAATTGCGATGACCTCGATGCCAGACGTGATGGCAGAGCAGGGATCGAAGTACTTCGATCAGTTTGCCGGCGGCCTTACTCGGGAGCAGCGTGATTCGCTCAACGACGGCATCCGCTTCCTGCGCGAGCGGCACGAGAGCGGAGCAGATGCCAGCGATTCCGGCAACGGCGGGATCGTTGCGGTCACCAGTCGTGCCGTACTGGGTGGCAGCAAACACGACATGGTCTCGTTCTACGCGGCTGCGATCGGCGTAATGTTCCTGCTCTTCACTGCGAGCGGCGCGGCCGGGGCATTACTCGATGAAGCTGAAAGCGGCACGCTCGATCGCGTTCTGAGTTCGCGCATCACCATGACCACTTTGATGCTGGGCAAGCTGGTTTACAACGCTTTTCTCGCTTTTTTGCAGTTGGTGGTGATGTTCCTTTGGGGCTGGGCCGTGTTCAAGCTCGATTTCTGGTCGCACATTCCGGGCTTCGTCGTGATGGGTGTATTCACGGCGTTTGCAGTGGCCTCATTCGGTCTGTTGCTGGCCAGCATATGCAAAACGCGCGCACAACTGGGCGCTCTTTCCACGCTTGTCATTCTGGTCATGTCGTCGATTGGCGGCAGCATGTTCCCGCGCTACTTCATGTCTGAGACGATGCAGAAAGCGGGGTTGTTTACGATCAACGCATGGGCGATCGATGGATTCACCAAGATTTTCTGGCGCAATGAACCCATCTCGCATCTATGGCCGCAGGTTGCCGTTCTCACGGCGATTGGGGTGTTTTTATTCGCAATCGCTCGCAGGGTAGCGCGGCGGTGGGAATACGCCTAGCAGGCTGCGGAAGAATTCACGAATGCCTGTGCCACTCGTGGAAGAGCGGCCCTTCAGGGCCGCGTAAGCTACCTGTTTTCAATAAGGGCTTCAGCCCCAGTGGTCGTTCTTTGCACTCAAATCTACTTTTTCCGCAGCCTGCTAGGGCGTTCGTGGGTTTTACCAAAACATCCTTCTCAAGAGTTCGAGTGACGCTCTTCCGCTGAATCGGTTTCGCCGCCAGCTTTTTCGCGGGCGGGGCGCCCGCGCCACACAAATGGATTTCACTGAAACTGCTGCCGGAAACGTTCGAACTGATCCTTCAGGTCGGCAACTTCTCGACGCAGCGCTCCGACTTCTTCCTCCAGACGCGCGACGCGCCCGTCATCTTCCGAATGGTAAGACGTCGGGACGGCTGCGGCATGCAGTCCTTCCGGTACGACTACGTCGCCTGCCAACAGGTGGGTATAGCGTGATTCTTTCGTTCCCGGCTGACGGGGCAGGACTTTCGCCAGCGGAGGCTCGCGCTGCATCAGTTTCTGCAGCGCAGACTGCACGTCATCGAGCGTCTCGAAGTGGTGCATGCGCTCGGTGCGCCCGCGCAGTTCGCCCGGCGTCTGCGGGCCGCGCAGCAACAGCACGCACAGAATGGCGACTTCGGCGCGCGTGAAGTTGAAGACTTCCTGCGTGCGGTGCTCATATTTCGTAACTCGGCTGTCCGCGCCGCCCGCTGGACCGGCGAGACGATGCTCCTGCAAGCCGCTCAGCGCATCGCGCACGGCATTCTCGTCGAGTTGCATGAACGGGTCGCGATTCGACTTCTGATTGCACGCGTTCATCAGCGCATTCAGCGATAGCGGGTAGTACTCGGGCGTGGTGATGTCTTTCTCGATCAGCGCGCCCAGCGCGCGCACTTCGTTTGCATTGAGTATGAGGTCCATAGCGCTTTCTGACTTTGCTTTCTAACTTGCGGCAACAACCGACGAAATTGTACTCGCGGCCATGCGCTTATTCGGTGATTTCTTTACCCCGGCGAAGGATTTCCCGCGCGGCGCGAAAGGTGTTGGCGTGGGCTTCGGCCGTCAGTCGAATCGGGTCCGCGTAACCTCCGCCCTGGGTAATCACGAGCGAAACGCCACTTTCCCTAGCCATTTTCATCACTTCCCTATCGCGATTCTGCAGTCCGGCAAGCGTCAGCGCCAACTTCCCCAGCCGGTCCTCCGCCAATCCGTCGACACCGGATTGATAAAAAATAATCTCCGGCCGAAACTCCGACACTTTCGGCAGCACGTCGGCGAGTCTGCGCAAGTATTCGTCGTCTTCGGTTCCAGCATCCAGCTCCACATCGATCCGGCTCTGCTGCTTGCGCAGCGGGAAATTATTCTTGCAGTGGACCGAGAGCGTGAGCACATCGGCATCGTCGCGAAAAATCTCCGCCGTGCCGTCGCCCTGGTGCACGTCGAGATCCACCACCGCAGCTCGTCGAATGCCCCGCTCTGCGCGCAGCCACGCGATCGCCACCGCGATATCATTGAACACGCAGAAGCCCGAGCCCTCGGCTCGAAACGCGTGATGCGTCCCGCCCGCCAGCGTCCCTCCCCACCCCCAAGTGAGCGCTTCGCGCGTCGCCGCCAGAGTGCTGCCGACCGATGCCAGCGTGCGCTTGACCAGTCCCTGCGACCACGGGAACCCAATTCGCCGGATCGCCTGCTCGTTTAGCCTTCCCTCCACAAACGCGCGAACATATTCCGGATCGTGCACAAGTTCAATGGTCGCAGTTTCCGCGAGAGACGCGGATTCGAGCGCGAACGTTCCGTCCGCCTCAAGCAGTTGCCGCAGCATTCGATATTTTTCGATCGGAAACTTGTGCCCCGGCGGCAGCGGCAACTCGTAGTGATCGGTATAAAAGAGTCTCGGTACTCTCACAGCCTTGTCAGGATAAGCCATGTAAACTGGTTTCAGTTGGGATGAATTATCGCCGTTTTACGCTTTCGCTGATTCTGAGCCTTTCGCTGCTCGCTGCCTCGCAGACACAGCATAAGTCGGCGACTGTGCCCGCGGCGAAGGCGGCTGACGACGCGCAACTCTACCGCAATTCAACTTTCAGTTTCCGATACAAAATTCCCTACGGGTGGGTCGAGCGCACGCAGCAAATGCGCGAGCAGGACGCACCCGAAGCGACGGACTCCCCGGATACAAACTCGCAGAAACCCGAAGACCCGAAGAAAAACGCTGCGAGCAAGCCCCAGGGTGAAGTCCTGCTCGCCATCTTCGAACGTCCGCCCGATGCCATCGGAGACACTGTCAACTCCGTCGTCCTCATTGCCTCTGAGAGCGCAGCCGCCTATCCCGGGCTCAAGAAAGCCGTCGATTATCTCGGCCCGCTCACCGAACTCACCACCTCCAAAGGATTCAAGCCCGAAGGCGATCCTGACCTGATTGAAATCGACGGACGCCAACTTGTCCGCGCCGATTTCAGCAAAGCACTCGCCGGCAAAACGCCGAACGACGAACTCACTATGTGGCAGTCCACGCTGGTGATGCTCAGCAAAGGTCAGATCGTCTCATTCACGTTTATTGGCGGAAGCGAAGACGAGATCGACAACCTGATCGAAGAATTGCATTTTGGCACCGCAAAATCCTCGGCCCATTAAGCCGGAAAGCGGTCCTCTGTGGGCTCCGTGTCCTCTGTGGTTGTTGGTTTCTCATACCACGATATTGACCTGCGTTCGACCCTCGAAATGTCCCTTCTAACCCCAACAAAATCCGCCGTTTACGCCTCCGATTCCAACCTCGGAATCTACTCAATCTGTGCTAAAATAACGACAGCTCAGGTGACAGCTAACTAGCAGAAAATTCAATAAGTTGAGCTCACCGGACTCGGCCCGGAAGTGCCCCTCCAGCCTGGCGCTTTCCCGGCATTTTTTCACGGAGCAGAATGGCCACCAAAGAACTGAACCCAGAACTCGCCGACGCGAAGCTCAAAAACGGTAAATCGGCGAACGGCGACTACACGGCCGACTCGATCAAAGTGCTCGGCGGCATGGAAGCCGTGCGCAAGCGCCCCGCCATGTACATCGGCTCGACGGGCGAGCTCGGTTTGCATCACCTCGTCTACGAAGTCGTCGATAATTCCGTCGACGAAGCCCTCGCCGGATACGCCGACAAGATCGATGTCACCATTCACGACGACAACTCCATTACGGTTGTTGACAACGGCCGCGGCATTCCAGTCGGCAACATGACCCTGGAGAATGGCGACATACTTCCCGCCGCGCAGGTCGTGATGACCACGCTTCATGCGGGCGGCAAGTTCGACAGCAATTCCTACAAAGTCTCCGGCGGATTGCATGGCGTCGGCGTGAGCTGCGTCAACGCGCTCAGCGAAGACTTGGATCTGGAAATCTGGCGCGACGGCTTCACCTGGGAGCAGTCCTACTCCAAGGGCGAGCCCACCACCAAACTGAAAAAGACGGGCGCTGCCAAAATAAAAACGGGAACCAAGGTTCACTTTGTCCCCGACAAGACGATTTTTACCACTACCATCGAGTACAACTTCGACACGCTCTCGCAGCGCCTGCGCGAACTCGCCTTTCTGAATAAGGGCCTGGTCATCACGCTCACCGACGAGCGTCAAACCGACGCGAAAACGGGAGAGCACAAGCACACCGAGTTCAAGTACAACGGCGGCATCGCCGAATTCATCAAGCACCTGAATCGCGGCAAGCAGACGCTGCACGACAAGCCGATCTACATGGAAGCCGACAAGGATCAGGTGCACATCGAGATCGGCCTGCAATACAACGACGCTTATTCGGAATCCGTCTTCAGCTTCGCCAACAACATCAACACCATTGATGGAGGTACGCATCTCTCCGGCTTCCGCACTGCGCTCACGCGCACCATCAACTATGCCGGCCAGCAGATGGGCCTGTTCAAGGACGTCAAAGAAAACCTCAGCGGAGACGACGTCCGCGAAGGCCTTGTCGCCGTCATCAGCGTGAAGCTGTCGCAGCCGCAGTTCGAGGGACAAACCAAAGGCAAGCTCAATTCCGATATCGCTGGAGTCGTGCAGGCAGTAGTCAACGAAAAGCTGGGCGCATTCTTCGAGCAGAATACCGCCGTCGCCCGCAAGATCATCAACAAGGCGATCGACGCCGCGCGCGCCCGCGAGGCCGCCCGCAAAGCCCGCGACCTGACTCGTCGCAAAGGCGCGCTCGATGGTGGAGGCCTTCCCGGCAAGCTCGCCGACTGCTCCGAACGCGATCCCAACCGCTGCGAACTTTTCCTCGTCGAGGGCGAGTCCGCCGGTGGCACCGCCAAACAGGGCCGTGACCGCCGTTTCCAGGCGATCCTGCCGCTTAAGGGAAAAATTCTCAACGTCGAAAAAGCGCGTTACGACAAGATGCTGGCGCACGAAGAAATTCGCGCCATGATTACCGCGCTCGGCACCGGCATCTCGAAAGAAGATTTCGATCCGACGAAAGTGCGCTACGGCAAGATCATCCTCATGACCGATGCCGACGTCGACGGCTCGCACATCCGCACCCTGCTGCTGACGTTCTTCTTCCGCCACATGCAGGAACTGATCAAGCGCAACAACGTCTACATCGCGCAGCCGCCGCTGTTCGGCATCAAGAAGGGCAAATCGCACCAGTACATCAAGAACGAACACGAGTTCGTAAAGGTCATGGTGAAGCGCGCTTCCGAAGGTCTCGTCATCCGCTACGGAGAAGGCGCGGCCAAGCTCGAAGGCGGAGCGCTCACCAAGTTCATCACCGTGCTCAACGAATATCTAGGCTTCCTCGACAAGGTCAACAAGCGCCTGCGCGCCGAAGCGATTACCGAACTGCTGCCCAAGCTCGACCTCGCGAAGCGCGCCGATTTTGAAGGCGAGAAGAAAGCTCCGCCGAAAAAAATAGAGAAGCTCGAAAAAGAGCTCAAGCGCCTGCAGAAAGACCTCAAACTCAAGAGCGTGGAAACGCGCTTCGACGAAGAACACAACCTATGGGAGCTGCGCTACGTCAACTCGCAGGGCGCCGAACACGTCATCAACTGGGAACTCGCGTCGACGCCTGAGTGCCGCCAGCTGATCTCGAAGTTCAAGCAGATCGAGGAATATCTCAAGCCGCCGTTCATGATTGAGAGTATGCCGAAGGCTTCGAAGAAAACGGACGGCGAAGCCGAAGAAGAACCGGCCGAAGGCGAAGCTGGTGTGGGCCGGGCATTCCTGCCCGCCACGCCCGAAGATGCTGACAAGAAGTCCGCCAAGCCCGCCGCGCGCCGCACGAAAGAACCTGAGATCGTCGAGAAAAATACCGCTCGCGAACTGTTCGACTACGTCCTGAACGAGGGCCGCAAGGAATACACCGTGCAGCGCTACAAAGGACTCGGCGAAATGACCGCCGAGCAGCTCTGGGAAACCACGATGGACCCCGAGCGCCGCACGCTCTTGTCGGTAAGGCTGGAAGACATTGCCGAGTGCGAGACGATCTTCACCACGCTCATGGGCGAAGACGTAGAGTCCCGCCGCAAGTTCATCGAAGATAACGCACTGGATGTGAAGAATCTGGATATTTAAAGTGTGGGGCGGGTGCCCTCGCCCGGCGCTGCTCACCTTCTGCATAGGCTTCATCTGGAAATACCGCAGACTCGCCCAGTGAAATCGACGGCGAACATAGGCTGGGAATACCGTGGGCTCGAGGTGTTGACAGCTGCATTATAATAAACATTACCATGAAGCTGAAACTCCGAGCAGTCGGCACTTCGACAGGGCTTGTACTCCCGAAAGAGATGCTCACGCGAATGAAACTCCGCAAAGATGACGCGATTTTTGCGGTCGAGACGCCCGACGGTTACCTACTGACTCCTTACGATCCCGATGTCGAGTTGCAGTTGGAGAAGGGTCGGAAAGTGATGGCCAAGTATCGCGAAGCATTCCGCGCCCTGGCCAAATGAAAAACCCTCGCTGGGTTGATCGGCGAGCTCTTTTCCTGCTCCATGAGGAGAGTCTCGTAGAACACGGCGGGTTGGCAGGGATGCGCGACGAGGGCGCCTTTGATTCGGCCCTAGCCCGGCCCTTGCAGGTTTTTTCATACGAGCAGGGTTGCGACATTGCCCGACTGGCTGCGGCCTGCGGCTTTGGGTTAATCCGAAATCACCCGTTCAACGACGGCAACAAGAGGGCTGGATTTTTGGCTATCCTGCTCTTCCTCGATTTGAACGGCTATGAACTGGAACTCGAGCAAGTGGAGGCAGTACAGACCATCCTCAAAGTAGCCGCGGGAGAGACAAGCGAATCGGAACTTGCGAACTGGATTCGCGCTCACACCCGGAGATTCAACCGGGGCTAACCGTCGTACTTCACCCCCGGATACGCGCGACTGAACAAAAACCAGAGGGCAGCCAGCAAAACGAAAACAAGCCAGCTGCCTTCCGGGCCGACGGTGCCTCCGGTGAGCCAGTTGGGACCGTGGACGGAAGCCCGGAGCAAATGGCCCGGCGCCACGCCTCCGCTGTCAGGGACGGAATAAAAAAAGCTTTCGCCCCAGTCCCACGCCATGTGGAAGCCGACAGCCCACCACAAGGTTCCCGTGCGGCGCAGTGTGAGACAAAAGAAAAATCCGATCACAACGACGGTTGCGATTCCGATCTTCTCTTCGCCGGGGTTCTGAAGATGCAACGCTCCGAAGATGAGTGACAGAAACGCGGCCGCCGGCCAGAAATTCATTCCCTTCGTCAGCACCCACTGCGAATAGCCGCGCATCAGGAAGTCTTCGAAAAATCCGGTGATCAGAAAAAACACCGCGTAATAGAACGCGAACCTGAATATGCGCGCGCCATGCAGATCGAGCGCTCCGAATGAGAAAACTCCGAGCGCGCGCAGAACCAGCATCAGCACGCTCAGCGACGCGAATCCCCAGATCGCTCCCACCCAGAAGTTGCGCCCAAAGGCCCGTTTCGCGGGCAATCCAAAATCGCCGAACGGACGTCCTTCGATGCGCGCCATGATAAAGCCAGGCAAAACAGCAGCGAGCATCATGCGGAACTCGCCAACCATCGTCCACCACAGCGGAACGTGTTCGGGACGAAGTCCGTTGTAGAGAGAATTCAGTAGCCCGAGCGCGACGAACACCATCGCAAGATAGATCAGCCAGCGCGCTCCCGGATAGAGTCCTTCCGGCCCGACGAAGATCTCGGCCAGCGGCGAAAGCGCGGATTCGCGGCGAGTCTCGCCGTGTTTAACGTCCGCCGAAGCGTCCTCAAAGCTCGGACCCGCCGATGAATCTAACGACGAATCGAGCACTGAATCAGGCCGCGAATTCGGTTCCGAATCCTCCGGCGAATCATGCGGTGTGACGCGATTGGTATCCATCATCGTCCTCGACATGGTAAAACACTCGGTCTGGCCTTGATACGCCGAATTCTCAACTCCGAGTCGTTTGGCAGCCCGCAGTTCATTGCAGGCGCGCTTCTGCTCGCCTATTTATTGCAGTGTGTATGGCTCATCCGCAACCAAGCCGACCATGGAGTTCTCCCCACTTCCGACCAGGCGCTTTGCATCTACGACGGGCTCGAGCAGTGGAAAGGCAAGGCGATCGCGGGAACTCCGCAGGCACTCGGCGCGGAAGCTGCCAGCGGAATTCCGTCGGTTGGACGCAATGGCCATTTGCGCGTGCGCGATGGGTACGACCAGGATCGATCGCCTTTCTACTATCTGGTTGCGGCCGCGCCAATCCTAGCGTTGCCGCGCTTGTTGCCGCCCGATTCTCCGCTGGGACAAATCTGGGCTTCACTGCCTTACCTGTTCTTTGGCGGCATGCTGGGAGCTTCGCTCTGGTACGTTTCGCGCCGCCTCTACGGAAATGCTGGAGGATACATCGCGCTGGTCCTGTATTGCTTTTCGCCCGGGATCATCATGAACACAGCAGGCGCGCAGAATCTGGGCGAGATGGCTGGAACCTGGGGAGCGTTCGGAACCATCTTCACGGCGATTGCGGTCGCGCACACGTTGTATGCTCCGCGCGAAGTGATTCTCTGGAACGGAAAACGGATTATGCTGCTCGGATTGTCGCTGGCGCTGGCAGTGGGCACGCAGTTCTCGCTGGCGATACTGGCGATTGTGGCGTTGCCAATCATGTTCTGGGTTGCGCCCGTGCGTCGGCGTGCAGTGATCGCCATCTGGACGGTCGCGCTCGCGGTCGCCGCAGTGCTGCTGCTGGCTTTCTACTTCTTTCAGCCCGAGATGTTATGGCAGGTCGTATTACGCGCGCGCTGGATCGACCTTCGCCCACAGGCGTTTGCAATGCCTAACTCTTATTGGCAGACGTTGAAGGCAATCACTGCCAACAGTCCGCCGTTGATGCTGGGTTTGCCGATCGCACTCATCGCATATTGCGCATGGAAGCGTGCCCGCTACTTCGGCAACACCGCACCGCTACTGATTGCCGGACTGTTATTCGTGTTGGCTGTGGGATCGCCAGATTTCTCGGCCCAGGGATTTCATCTTGCCATGCTGACATTTCTCTACGTGTTCGTGGCTGGAGTATTCGCGGATCTACTGGAGACTCGGCAGAGTGCGGCCGTGGCCGCAGGTCTGTGGGGATTGCTGGGCGCAGCTTCCGTGTGGAACCTGCTGCAACTGGCCCGTCTTCGATAGACGATCTGTTGCGCAGCGAATGACGCTTGTTAGAATACTGAGACAAGATTCCGAACTGATTATGAGCACGCCGAACCAGGACTCTCCATCCAAGACGATTTATGTGACGCGCAGCGGGCTTCCGGTGAGCTTCAAGTTTGACTGGCCGTTCCGCCGTTCCACGGCGGGCGCGGATTTCTATTCCCTGCACGCGGAGCTCACTCTGGAATGCTCTGAGAATCTTCGCGCGCTTGTGGCCGTCAATCTGTCGGCGACGCTGCGCGAAGTGCTGCCCTCGCTTGAGCCGAAAGACACCGAAGCACCCGTCATTAATGCCCTGCGCAAGGATATCGACACGAAACAGATTGAGTTCCTGAAGTCGGCGAAACTGGTTCCGCTGCCCTTCTCCAGCCGCCAATACGACTTCACGCGCAAGCAGTGGACATTCGGCAAAGCGGACGACGAGGAGATCGCGCACCTTCTCGAGCGTAAGGTCTACTGGCAGACGCGCCTGCTGTGCGGAGACGTTTGGCTGGGCGATGCCACCGAAGCGATGTACCTGCAAACCAGCACCGATCACCTGGCTGAAGTCGCAGCCAATCTGGCGCAGCGGGGGATGTTCACGCTGGCGCGCCGCTACGCCACCGCATTGCCGACCCTGATGAACCAAAAAGATCGCTTCGAGCAGGCAATGGCGGACGCCGTGCGAAAGCTGGAAGAAAAGCACGCCTTCGAACGCGGCTAGCCAGACTCAGCGCACTTCAGCATGAGGCCATCCGCAGCGCGGACAGAGCCTGCCCTGAGAGGAGTCGAAGGGAATGTCCGCGCTGCACTTACCAAACGCGGCAACTGTTCTCGCGCACCATCGGCTGTCCGGGTTTGCAGTGGAATGCCTCGCGAAATTCAGGCATGTTTGCCACCACGCCATTCGCCCGGTACTGCTCCGGTGAATGCGGATCGACCGTCGCCCGCAGCCGCTTGTTTTCGTCGCGCTCGTTCGTGCACCAGCTCTGCCCGTAGGCGATGAAGAAGCGCTGCGCAGGCGTTAGCCCTTCGATCGGCTCCATTTTCTGCCCTTCCGTATCCTGCTTCCACGCCAGATAGGCGAGCAGCGTCCCGCCCAGATCCGCCAGGTCTTCGCCGTTGGTCAGCTTGCCGTTGATCTTGATGTCATCGATGATCGTATAGCTCGAATACTGATCGACTACGCATTGCGCACGCTGTTCGAACTCTTTGCGGTCGGCATCCGTCCACCAGTTGCGCAGGTTGCCCTGAGCGTCGAACTGGCTGCCCTCGTCGTCGAAAGCATGGGTGAGCTCGTGGCCCATGGTAGCGCCGGTGTCTCCGTAATTAGGAGCTGCATCGGACTCGGCACTGAACAATGGAGGCTGCAGAATCCCGGCCGGGAAATTGATGTCGTTTTTCTGATCGTCGTAATAGGCATTGATGGTTGGCGGAGTCATGCCCCACTCATTTCGGTCGACCGGTTTGCCGATTTTCGCGAGCCAGCGGCGGAACTCGAACCATGAGGCTCGTTCGGAATTGCCGATCTCGTCCCCCCGCACGATCTCCAGCGCGCTGTAGTCCCGCCACTTGTCGGGATAGCCAATCTTGTTGGCGATGGCATGAAGTTTGGCGAGCGCCTGCTCCTTGGTAGCAGCGCCCATCCACGGCAGCGACTGAATCTCGCTTTGCATGGAGGCTTCGATCTCTTTGACCATTTTCAAGGCGGCCTGTTTCGCCTCGGGACTGAAATACCTGGCCACATAGGCTTGGCCGAGAGCCTCACCAAGGTCGTCATCCACATCGTTCGTACAGCGCTTCCAGCGCGGCGGCAATTCGAGGCTTCCGCGCAGGGTCTTGCCGTAGAAATTGAAATTCTCTTTCACGAATGTGGATGAAAGGCCGGGGGCAGCATCGTGCACCGCATGCCAACGCAGGTAGATCTTCCAATCCGCCAAGCTTTCTTTCGCGATTTCGTCGTTCAAAGTGCGGAAGTAGTCCGGGGTTACGACATTCAGCGAGTCCAGCAAACCGGCGCCAGTTTTATCGAAATAGATAGCCCATCCGAAATCAGGGGCCAACTTCTGCAGGTCCGCCGTGCTCATCTTGTGATAGAGCTTGGGCGGATCGCGGCGTTCGACTTGTGTCATCTGCGCGTTGGCAAGTGTGGTCTCGATACGCATGACTGTCTCTGACTCAACGGCCGCTTGCGCGGGAGAGTCCCCAATCAGCGTGAACATTTTCGCTACATGGGCTACGTACGCCTTGCGCAGTTCCGCCGATTTAGCGTCGTCTTTCACGTAGTAATCACGATCGGGCAAACCCAGGCCACCCTGATCGACCTCGGCAATCACTTGGGCTGAGTCCTTGAAGTCCTGGTTGGAGCGGAATGTGAACAACGTGCCACCGCCGTAGAGTGATGGCGGGAACTGGGTTGTTGCGACGTATTGGGCAAACCCCTGTTTCGACTTCAGATTCGCGATGCGTGCCAGTTCAGGTTGTAGCGGCGTTGCGCCAAGTTTCTCGATGGCCGGCTCGTCGACGCACGAGGCATAGTAGTCGCCAATCTTCTGGGTGCCAGCATTGCGGGGCACGCTGGTTTTTGCGTCTTCCTCAAGAATCGTCCGCAATTGAGCGCGGTTTTCATCCTGCAATTTGCCATATGTACTCCAGCTTGCCTGATCCGGTGGGATCGGGTTCTTCTTGATCCACCCCCCACAAGAATAGGTGTAGAAGTCGACACATGGGTCGACTGTTTTGTCCATGGACGACGTGTCTAGGACCGGCGCGGAAGGGGCGTGCTGGGCAAAGCAAGAGAGAGCGGCAAGAAGCACGGCGGCAAGAACAGCAGATCGCAGTTTCATAGGATTCAATCGGGATGCCAGCTAAGATTATCCCTTCGACGGCCCCGCATCAAGCGCATGGGAGCATGCTTGCACGGACCAGCACTCCAGCCCTGACGCCCTTGCGCACGGGAAAAGACCGGATAGTGGTCTCAACCAGGCAGCCGACGGAGATTGTTGAGACTAAGCAGGACAAAACCGCAAAAGTTGTTGACTTAGAGAATATCTAAGTCCTAGGATTGTCGTACCATGCTCCATAATCGCACTCATAAGGCAGGACAAACATATGTTACAAGAGCAGTCTTACAAAGAAGAAGAGAGAAGTTTTGCTGAATTTCGACGGAAAGTACGATCGGCCGAGGTCCTCTCCGCATCCACCGAACGCTTGCTGCAGAGTCTTAACTTTACTGGGCGGCTGAGCTTAATCGTTCAGAATGGACACATACTGAAATCCGGATATGAAGAAGGATATTTTCGGAAGATACGATCGGACGTAAGTTCCAGATTGCAATAATGACACTGTTAACAACTAAATAGCTGAACAGGTCATCGTAAGAGAAACGAGCCCTGGAGCCGAGCAGTCGGCGCTGGGGCTTTTCTTTTTTACATACTTATTTCATAGTAAGGAGGCAATCATGAACTTCATAAGTGATTTGCAAGGCGATCTAACCCATGTGGAACTGAAGTATTGTGAGCGCTGCGGCGGCTTGTTCTTACGCCCCCGAGCGTGCGACATCGCATACTGCACGGCGTGTTTGGCAGTCCTGGCGGCCTGTCCTCAACTTATTGACGAGCCAAGACAGCAATCGCCCAAACGGCGCGGACCTCGGATGGTCAAAGGACCAAGGCTTCGCGAGGAAGGACTTCAAGGACCAGCGCACGTTGAATGTCTTCAAGGCGTGAGTGCATTCGAGGTGCGCGTATGATGTGCCCACCAACGTTGAACACATCCGGCTGCATCGCGGCGAGTCAAGCGGATCTGCCGCCATCCGTGCTGTTTAGCGAGACCGAAATTGACTTGTGGCCGTACCGATCTCGTACAGTGGCGCTGCTTCGACGTTATGCGCGCGCATCGGTCGAGATTGGACGGTTGCCATCGTTACTGGGACGAGAGTTCTTCCGGTCGCGAGTTACGTCTTATGCGATGGGCAGCTTTGAAGATGTCGTGATCTTTGTTGCCGACATGGAACGGACAATCGACAAACTCGAGGCCTTGGAAAAAAAGTTAGTGGCGATGCATGTGATTGAAGAATACAGCGTTTGCGAGATATCGAGGCTGCTCAGATGTAGCGAACGAACTACCGAACGACTACTTCACGATGCGATCGACCAGCTTTCTCGGCTCTTACTCCGGCAAGGGTTGCTAGAGAGGGTTCCTGAAGCTAAAAGAGGAATAACTCATACAGAACAAAGCGGTTATATAGTTTCTTGAGGTGGATAGAATTGTCGGAAAAGTTGTCAAGGGGGTAAAAGGTGCAAAAACTTCGTAAGTCAGTCAAAATACGAGAGAAATAAATGCTCGGAATTTGTCGGGTTACCCCCTCAAATTTGATATACTTAACTTAAGAGTAGAAAAAAAGAAACTCTGAAGGGCGCGACGCAAATCGCGCCCTTTTTCTATTCGGGAGTGCGAGCACGCACTCTTCCCATTTTGGGAACGCAGATTGCATTCTTTTTCTGTTTTGGAACTTCCAGGACGAGTTGCAAGGGTGGGGGTTGTTGGGGAGTTTCCCTTTCGCGGTAAGGGGTCGGCGGGTGACGTAGAATCGGAATGCGAAAAGCAAGGCGCGGCCGGAATCGAATCCGCGGTCTCAGACTGAGAATTACAGCGAGGAAGACGGAACGAACGATGGACATCAGCTGGGTCACAGAAAGAATTGCGCTGGGGGGCGGGATCTGGAACTCCAAGAACATGGAAGAACTGGCGCAATTGGGTGTAACCCACGTGGTGGACATGCAGATCGAGTTTGATGACCGGCCTCTGGCGGAGCCGTTTGGGGTGCAGGTGCTGTGGAATCCGACGGACGACGATTTCCTGCCGAAGCCGCCTGAGCTGCTGAAACGGGGCGTCGACTTTGTGGTGGCGGCGCTGGCGGATCCGGGGGCGAAGGTTTATATCCATTGCGCGGCGGGAGTGCATCGGGCTCCGATGATGACGCTGGCGGTGTTGTGTTCCCTGGGGTGGGACATCGATCTGGCGATGGAATTGATCGAGTCGCGGCGGTTGGTGGTAGATTTTGCGGATGTGTATGTGGAAAGCGTGCGGAAGTTTTTGGAGTAGGGTTCAGCCTTCAGCCGTCAGGTAGACCAGAGGTGAGGTCGTGGGTTGGAGCGGTTGGGGGTGAAGGATCGGGATGCTGGATGGCAAGGCACGACCAGCGTGTAGCCATCAGCCGTCAGGTAAAGCTCTAACCACAGGGAAATTTTCCTGAATTTTATGAAACGGTAGACTCGATTTGAAAATCGCCGCTCGATTGAGCGGCTTTCTTATTGGGGCTGGGATTTGACGAGAGGGCTGCGCGGACAGGAGTGTCCGCGCCACCCGGGAAAGGAATTGAAAATGCGGAGATATTTCTCGGCGATGCTGATTGTGCTGGGGCTTGGATGGTCTACAACTGCATTTGGACAGGGGCCCGCACTTACTACTGTTTCGGACACCGTATATCGGGCCGATGGCACTCCTGCTGGAGGGTTGGCGTTGATTTCGTGGCCTTCGTTTCAGACTGCGGAAGGGGATACGGTCACGGCGGGCAATCAGAGCGTGACGATTGGAGCGGGAGGGGCGTTCAGCGCGCAGCTGGTGCCGAATGTGGGTGCGACTCCAGCGGGAACTTTTTATGTCGTGGTTTTCCAGCTGGATGATGGGACGGTACGAACGGAATATTGGGCGGTGCCGACGACCTCTCCGGTCACGATTGCAGCGATCCGGACGACTCCGGGAACGGGGCTCGGAAATACGGTTGCCACCCAACAGTATGTGAATTCGGAGGTAGCGAATCGGGCGCTTGATGCGACGGTAGTGCACCTGGCGGGAACGGAGACGATCACCGGGACAAAGCAGTTTTCGGTGCCTCCGTCGCTGCCGGCACCGTCGGGCAGCAACGATGCGGCCAACAAGGGATACGTGGATCAGGCTGTGCAGAACGTGGGATCGGGAGCCTATGTCCCCCTTGCAGGGGGAACGATGACCGGTCCTTTGACTCTACCGGGGCCGCCTACGGCGCCAACGCAAGCTTCGGACAGGCAGTATGTGGATAGCGGCCTTTCCGCGAAGGCGGACCTGGTGGGAGGGATGGTCCCGACAGGAGAATTGGGATCGGGAACGGCCAACGCTTCGACGTGCCTGAATGGAAATTCGACGTGGGGCGCGTGCGGGGGAAGCGCGCCGGCGGGAATCACGTTTGCGACGACGTCGCTGAGTTGGTCGCAGACGATCGCGAGCCCTTTGACCGGAAGCACACAGGCGACGGTGACGCTGGCGCCGTGTCCGGTGGGCGTCGACACGACGAGCGGGGCTGGCTATCAGGTGCTGATTTCGGGCGGAGGAAACAGCGAGGCGGTCAACGTGCTGACGGCGGCCGGTTCGTGCACTTCGGGAGCAGCATCGGGGACGATCACATTCACACCTTTTCATTCGTACCAATCCGGGTACACGATCGGATCGGCCTCGTCGGGAATCCAGGAGACTCTGAATGCGGCGTGCGGAACGGACCCGACACCCTGGAAAAATACGCTTTGCAACGTGACGATTCCTGCGAGCGGACCGGGATCGCCGACCCACGCCTACAACACGTATAACGTGGCGGGAACGATCTACCTGCACTCGAACGAATCGGTCTTAAGCGGCTATGGAGTTTCGCTGAACTGCATGGGCCGCGGGCCGTGTTTGCAGGTTGGGGATTTGACGAGTTCGAACGACTACACGAACAACACGGTCTCGGGAATCAGCTTCCGAACGCCGACGAACCTGTCGGCGAGTTCGGCATTTGCGGGAGTTGCGATCACGCAGACGCAGAAGGCTTCCCAGGTAGTGACGATAACGACGGCGAGTCCGCATGGCTTTCACGCGGGCGACATGGTGACGATCCTGTTTACGGACAACAATGCGTACTGGGGAGACGCGATTGTAACGGCGGCACCGAGTCCGACGACATTCACGTATGCGCATTCGGGCGTGGATATTGCGGCGCAGACTTCACCGGGCGTGGTGGCGCTGACGTATGTGGCGATCCTCGATAACGCGATGAACACGCATTTCCCGGATATCTCGTACGACAAGGTGGGAGAGAACGGCCAGTTCAACAACTTTTTCGACCTTTGGGACGATGAGAATGCGAGCATCGACCATTTCAACAACAACGCAATTGGGCTGAACGCGAACGGGAATTGGACGGGATCGTTTGTGTTCTCGGCGGGGAACCAGGGAGCGCTGAACCAGATTGCGCCGGTGGTGACGTTGCGGGATTCAACAGTTACGGCCAATTACTCGAACGGGGTGACGGTTTACAACTCAAACGGGGTTTACGTGGAGAATACGGTTCTGCAAGCGACGGGGCCGTGGCAGGTGTATTCGGCGAATTCGACCGGGAACTATCAGGGTGCATACCTAAAGAACATTTATTCGGAGAGCGGGCCGCAAGCGAATCCGATTTCTCCCGCGCGTTCTCCATTTCCGGGGACGGGCGTGGCAGGGTTGATTGCGGGACCATCGAGCGGGGCGGCCAGCTTTGCAATCGCGGGCAACGGCGGAGTGCAGGGGTGGTTTTCAACGGGCGGCAGCGGAGCGGTCAATTACTCGTACTTCATCGTGGCGAAGGACACGACTGCCGGGACGCAGACATCACCGATGCAGGTGCTGAACTACAACTCGACGGGGAGCGATTCGATCACGGTACGGTGGCCGAGGGTGGCAAGTCAGACCGACTCGATTACGTATGACGTGCTGCGGATGGCGACGCCGGTTGGGGTTGGAGCGGTGTATCCGTACGCGGGAGGTTGCGGGGGCGGATCGACGACAGCGTGCGGATCGGTAGCGACCAATGTGGCGCAATGTTCGGGACTGGTGTGCACGTATACGGACAGCGGCGCGGTGTTGACGAGCAGTTATACGGTGCTGCAGGGAAATTACGGAGGGAACCTCGCGTTCTGGCCGGGATCGATCGTCTCGGTAAACAAAAGCGTGGCGGTGGACGCGGAAACGACGAACCTGGTGGGAGTGGGGCTGACGGGAAATCCGTTACAGATTGCGAATCAATGCTCGTCGTATGGAGCGACTTCTGCGGGAGGGTTCACACAATGCGAGGCGAGTGTGACCTCCGCCAATAATGGAGTGCCGAACCAGACGGCGACGCTGCTGACAGATGGGCCGTCGGCAGGCGGCGGGATGTCGGTATCGAAAGGGCGGTTGAATTTTTCGATGACACCGATGTCGGCCATACAGCCGCACCACATCATCACGCTGATTGATTCGCAGCCGGCATTGACGCGGTCGACGTGGGGATATCGGGCGTCAGCGAGCGCGAACGATACGTGGATCGGGACCGACGTTGCGAGCGGGGGCGTGGGATTGAGCCAGGGACAACTGGCGTTTGGCGCTCCGTTGGCAATCACGAATTACATTGCGGCGGTGGGAGATGGAGTACACGCGAACTGGCTGGAACGGCTATCGGCGGCGCTGAAAGAGTTTAACGTTGCGGTGAAGTTCGACCAGAGTGTGACGTTGGCGGGGCTGTCGAACGGCTGCCTGACGGCGACGAGCGGAGTGATTTCGTCGACGGGGAGTCCTTGCGGAAGCGGCGGCGGGGGCGGCGGAAGCGTGAGTTCGGTGTTCGGACGAACGGGAGCGGTGACGGCGAGCACTGGGGATTATGCGGTCGCGCAGGTGACTGGAGCGGCGGCGGATGCGGCGGTGGTGCACCTGGCTGGGGCGGAGACGATCAGCGGAGCGAAATCGTTTTCGAGCAACGTGACGATGAGCGGGAATTTACTTTTGCCGCAGGGAAGCGGATATGTTCCGGCGGTAGGCGGGATTGGGTTGGATACGGCGGCGGGACTGCCGGTGGTGAACATTGGCGGAACGACGCAGCAGATGGCGCTGACCAGCTCGAACATCAGCGGGCAGGCGGGGACGGCGCTGGCGCTGGCGAACATTCCAACGCAGTGCAGCGGGGCATTTGCGACCGGGATTGCGGTGAATGGAAATGCGAACTGCACGACTCCGAATGTGATTCAGCTGGCGGAAACGGCGCAGCCGGCCGGGATTCCGAACTGGGGCGTGTTCTGGTTTGACGCGGCAACGCATACTCCGAGAGTGATCGAGAACAACGGGCAGCCGGTGCAACTGGGGCTGACGAATTTGTTTAATTCGGATCCTGGGGGGGACCCGGCTGACAATCTGGAGGAGAGGAATGGGACAAATGCGCAGAGTTTTCGGGTCTACAACACGTACTCGGGAACCTCGGCGTGGGACCGGATCTCGCTGGGGTCGGAGACGATCGGGACGACGAACTACAACGTGCTGAAGAGCGAGGACGCGGTCAGCGGGAACGCGTTTAGTTTGGGGATGCATATCGGGTCGAGCATCAAGTGGTTTTTTGGCAATGATGGGATGTTCAAGCCGAATTCCGATAATGCGTATGACATGGGAACGGACACGGGGCAGGCGATGCGGAGCGTGTTCGCGAAGACGTCGTTCAATATGTACAGCACGGGGCGGCAGGACTTTGAGTATGCGAACGATGCGACGAATGGTACGACGGCGAACCTGCTCGCGGTCTACGACAGCGGAGCGACCGGAGTGCAGACGGCGGGAACATCGAGCACGGATGGCGTGGTTGGCGTGGTGAGCGGCGGAGCGGGGACGAGCGGAAAGGCAGTGGTCACGTGGGCGGGCTTGGCGGCGTGCAATTTTGATGCGGGGAATCCGGTGGCGGGGGATTATGCGGTTGCGAGCACGACGCAGGGCGGTAAGTGTCATGACACGGGATCGACGACGCGGCCGGGCGGAGTGCAGGTGATTGGACGGATTGAAACGACAGGAGCGGTGCGGGTGAGCCTGGCGCCTCCGAGCGGTGGGGGTGGTGGCGCGGTGACGTCGGTATTTGGGCGGACGGGAGCGGTGGCGGCGCAGAGCGGGGATTATGCGGTAGGCCAGGTGACGGGAGCGGCGCCACTGGCGTCACCGACGTTTACGGGAGTGATGACGCATCCGGATGGGACGGCGGTGAGCGCGACGGGATGGGCGGGGAGTCCGACGTTTTTGAGCAACGTGACGGTGAACGGGAATTTGAACGTGGCGGGGAACATTAATCAGACGAGTTCGGCTCCGACATTGTGGTCGGGGAAGGAATGGACGGGGACGACGACGACGGTGCCGACGGGGATGGATTACTCGCTGGGAGTGGGATCGGATGGGGCGTTCAAGTGCCAACTGGCGAGTGGGGCATCGTGCATGCCATCGGGCGGGGCGGTGAGCAGCGTGTTTGGGCGGACGGGAGCGGTGACGGCGCAGAGCGGGGATTATACGGTCGCACAGGTGACGGGAGCGGCTCCCTTAGCCAGTCCTGTTTTTACAGGGACGCCAACTGTGCCGGGATATGTTCTCGCCTCAACCACAGTTAACGGCAATGCGCTTTCAGGGAACGTGACGGTCACTTCCACGCAGATTACTCCCGGCACTTCGGCGGGCTCGCTGTTTTTTGGGATGCCAAGCGCGGTCAGTACCAGTTCTCCGATTGCGTGCTCGGGCACGGCGAACAAGGCGCTGGTGTGGGGCGTGTCGATTCCATTTCCGATCAAGACTTCCAATATCACTTACTACGTCGTGGGAGCGGACAATAGCTCGAATACTTACGACATCGGGCTTTATAACACGTCGAACGGGCAGGTTGTCCACACGGGGCCGCTAGCGGGAAGCACATTCGCGCCTACAGCGAGCCATTACACCAGCCAAGCGTGGAATTCTTCGGGTGTGACGATCGAGCCAGGGATTTACTATCTTGCGCTCACGTGTAGCGCAACCAGTTCCACGGCGACCTTTGGGTATGCCTACAACTGGGTCAATAACGGCAACACTTCCCTTTCGGTAACAACTGGCGGAACTTTGCCAGCGTCGTTGACGATGCCAACTGGAGCGTCTTATTCGGCAGCGAGTACTCCACAGTTCGTGATTTATTGAGGAGTCGGCGGGAGGAGTTTTCTTTCGCCCCGATGGAGCTTGTCGATTTCCAACTCTGACCCACGGCCTGCGCCTTCGACGTTCTCAGGGCAGGCAGTGGGCTGCATTCTTGCGCCGCTTCGCGGCTACTTTGAGCTGAGTTCTGAGACGGTCTTAAGAAAAAAACATGATCAAGAAAATGGTGTTTTTGCTCCTACTCTTGGGGGCGCGGGTGGGGTGTGCCTCGAACTATTACGTGGACTGTAATTACGGGTCGAATGGGAATGCGGGGACTTCGCCGCAAACGGCCTGGCGGACATTGCTGGAGGTTGGGATATTTCCGCAGGTGAATGGGGGAGTGGGGTTTCAGCCTGGGGACACGATCAATCTTAAGAGGGACTGCACGTGGAATGAGACGCTGACGCCGCCTTCGAGCGGGACGAATCCGGAGACAGGCGGAGCGCTGATCAAGATTGACAGTTATGGGAATGGGCAGCCTCCGCATTTGACCGGGTATATGCCGATTGCGGCGCAGTGGTGGCAGGCGACGGGGAACCAGAATGTGTGGTCGGCGACTTTGTATTCGACGACGTCCGGACTGCTTACGGTTGTGCAGTGCGGAACGCGCGGATTCTATTGCCTGACGCAGGCGCCGGCACAGTTGAATTTTGTGAGGTTTGGGACGGTTTGGGGAGTGGGACAGGCGACCTTAGCGGCGGTTGGACAAGATCGGGATTGGTGGTACGACTCGACGAACTACATTCTTTACGTTTACAGCGCGAGCGGGAATCCGGCTACGCATTATGGGAATGTCGCACCGATTGTTTTGAGCGGGCAGACCCTGCTGAATTTGAACGGGCTGTCGTGGCTGGAAATTCAGCACTTGCAGATTGACTGGTTCGATGGTTACGGAGTGCAGGTGCAGGCAACAGCTCCGGCTACGAGCGATCACATCTGGCTGGCGAATATCGCGGCGAACAGTGACGTGGAAAATGGCGCGGTGCCGCTGGGATTTTATGTGCATCCGAATGGAACGCCCACGGACATTCATCTGTACAACACCGACGCCAACATGAATTACGTGGGATACCACTTTGATGACGGCGGCGCGGGCGGGCAGTGCTCGCCGAGCACGTGCGCATTCGAGATCAAGAACTGCCGGGCGTATGGGAATCGCGCTTACGGGATCGTCGACAACGTGGGGGGGGCGGTGAGTTACGACTACTGTCATTTGTACGCAAACAACCTGGCGACCGCGGTCACGGTGGATACATCGGGAACACCGGGACCGACAGCGGGGACGCACAACATTGCGGCGGAGACTCCGCCATGGGTGAGGGAGTGGCGGCGGTGGCCGGCGTATACGACGGTGACGTTTGACGATCCGGGACTGGTGGAATACAGCGACAGCTATATCAATGCGCTGTTGCCGATGCTGGCGGCGAAAAGGATTCCGCTGTCGATTGCGGTGGTGACGGGCGGGAGTTACTCGCAGTCGATTGTGAGCGAAGTGCAGGGATGGATCAAAGGGGGATGGGATGTGAATACGCATTCGATCTCGCACGAATATTGGGATCCTCCAGCGGCGAGTTGCGGAGCGAGTGGACCTTATCCTGTTCCCTGCCATGCGTTTGAGAATTTGCAATACACCGGAAACCTGGCAGCGAGCGTGAAGTTGACGATTTCACATTCGCAGAGCGTGTGCGGAACGGGAAAGCTGGCTTGCCTGACGGTGACGACCAGTCCGGATGATCTGGCGGCGGATATTTTCTGGGACTTAACACCGGCTGCGCCCGGGCAGGCACCGACGGGACTCGACACGCTGGGTGGGATTCTCTACACATTGCAACAGCGGGGAGTGTTCTCGGTCAGCCTGGATGGGAATGCGAAGAGTATGGCGAAGAGCATTTCGCTGGCGGATGTGACGAACCTGGATATTTTCAGCCCAGCGCAGAACCTGGACTTGGACGAGACGCAGATGGAGACCGAGGAGATGAGTTGGGCACAGACGTGGATGAATTTGAATTTCACGGGCCTGCCATCGAAGCGCGTGTACGTGATGCCGGGGACGTACGAGGATCCAGTGACGGAAGAGATTGCGGCGGGACTGGGATATGCGGGTGTGCGCGGGACGGGGAGTTTGAAGCCGTGTTGCGGGGCGAATACGACACTGGCTTCGGGATATGACGTGTTCAACATTCTGAGCCAGGGGATCGTGCCGAATTATCAGGGGTTGAGCTATCAGCAGATGCGGAACCGGGTGAGCCAGGATCTGTTCAAGAATGCGCTGTGGGGACGGCCGATTGGGTACTTCTGGCATGTGAACGAACTGAGGCCGGATGAAGTTACGAATTTCGCGGATGCGCTGGTGCAGGGCGGGGCTGCGTTGGAGTCGAACACGGGGCTGGTTAATTTTCTTCTTGGGTGCACAGCCAACGACATCGTGCCTCAAGGATATGGATATGTGCCGGGAAGCTTTTACGTGTGTCCTTCGAGCGGAGTGGAGGCGGATTTCCGGCCGACGGTAAATTCTCCGGTTCCGAACCCGCTCCTAAATTTGGGAGCGACTTATCAGTACGATCTGATGGGAATTAACCGGAATTTGTTTGCGGCGGGTTGGGAGATGGGGGCGTACGCGTATGTGCCGGAGAGTGTGAGCGCGGGGCATTAGAGCAAGTCAGAGGTTAGAGGTCAGATTGCAGAGGTAGAACCCCTCGCTGCGATTGGCGGGGTACTTGGCACGCTTAAATTTGGGGCGAATCGGGGATTTCGGTTTTGGCTTGGGACAAGGACTGGCTCGACCTGGACGCTATCGGGCGCATTTTGGATGAGGATTGTGAAGACGATGAAACGTGGCGCGAGGGTCTGCGCAAGGAAGACGACTGGATCCCGAAGGTGCGCGATGCATGGATCGGAAAATTCCTAAAGATCAGGACGAAGAAAGCGGGAGAAACGCAGTTCGTTCTCAACCGCGCGCAGCGCGAATACTCGCGGCGGTGCTCGAACCAGAACATCGTGCTCAAGGCGCGGCAACTGGGGATGACAACCTACGTTGCGGCGCGGCACTTCTTGCATACCATCTGCCGCAAAGGAACGATCAGCATGCAGGTGGCGCACAACCGGGAGGCAGCGGAGGAAATCTTCCGAATCATACGCCGTTTTTGGGATCACCTGCCGGATGACTTGCGCAAGGGGGTGTTGAAAACCTCGCATTGCAACGTGCACGAGTTGGTGTTTCCAAATCTGGATAGCGAGTTTTCCGTAACCTCAGCGGAGGAGAATGCTGGCCGCGGGAGAACGATCCACAACCTGCATTGCACGGAGGTTTCACGTTGGGCGGGAGGCGGAGAAGATGCGCTCGCCTCATTGCGGGCCGCGCTGGTTCCGGGCGGAGAGATTGTGCTGGAGTCGACTCCGAATGGAGCGGGCGGATTGTTTTACGAAGAATGGCAGCGGGCCGAAGAGACCGGATATACCACCCATTTTTTCCCGTGGTGGTTTGAAGACGCGTATGTGTCCGAGCCTGGACCGTCGTTTCAATTGACGGAAGAAGAAACCGAACTGGCGGAGATCCATGGGCTGCGGGCAAACCAGATCGCGTGGCGGCGTCATCAATGGGCGGCGCTGCGGGGGTTAGCGCTGCAGGAATTCGCCGAAGACCCAGTTTCGTGTTTCCGGGCGTCGGGGGAATGCGTGTTCGAACTGGTCGCGGTGGAACGGGCGTTCGATTCGATAGGCGAGCCAGTCGAGTCCCACGACAATGGGCGATTGCTCATCTGGCTCCCAAGGCAAGATGGTCGGCAGTATGTGATTGGGGTCGATCCAGCCGGGGGTGGGATTGAAGGCGATTTCTCCTGTGCGCAGGTCATTGATCGGGAAAAAGGAGTACAGTGCGCCGAGTTGCACGGGCACTATCCGCCGAAGGAACTGGCGGACGAACTGGTGAGATTGGGGCGTAGGTACAACATGGCGTTAATCGCTGTGGAGAAGAACAACCATGGCGGCTCCGTGCTGGCGAATTTGCGGAATCATGTTTATCCGAACATTTACATGCACGACGGTGGAGACGGCTGGCTAACTTCGGCACAGAGTAAGCCCACGATGATTGAGAACCTGGGGTGGGCGCTGGCGGAAGAGCCCACGCTGTTCAAAAGTCCGCGTCTGCTCAATGAATTCAGGACCTTTGTGCGGTTCGCGAACGGAACGACCGGAGGCGCGCATGGGACGCACGATGACTGCGTGATGGCGATGGCTGTTGCCTGGGCAGCCCGGGCGGACCACGCAGGGAAGGGTTCGAAGCAATAGTCGGCGACGGCAAAAAACTGAACAATTTGCGTGTGGCGGGGGTCACAGGCGAAGGGGAGTTGAAGCGGTAGATTGCAAAAGGGCGCATGAAAAACTTAGAACGTCTTGCGACGCCGGTTTGAGGAGGCGACAAACGCGGGGTCCTTCGACTCCGCAGAAAGTTCATTTCGTGAACTTTCGACTCCGCTCAGGATGATGTCCTGGGACGTAGCTGAGGGCTGCGCGGACAGGAGTGTCCGCGCTACACGGGGCTTCGGGCAGACCGCGCGGGCGAGGGCGCCCGCGCCACACGGGTAGCGCACGAAAACACGATGCCGACGCAGGCGGTACAGCACGTCAAGAGGATGCGGGGCGGGGCGCAGGGGCACTTGATGCGCTGCGAGGACGGACATTACTACGTCGTGAAGTTTCGGAATAATCCGCAGCACGAGCGGGTGCTGGCGAATGAGTTTTTGGCTACGCGACTGGCGGAGCGGGTGGGGCTGCCGGTTCCGGCGGCGGAGGTGATCGAGGTTTCGGCGTGGCTGGTGGAGCACACGGCGGAGTTGACGATCATGCTGGGGAGTACGGAGATCCGCGTGGAAGCGGGGCTGCAGTTTGGATCGCGATTTGTGGTGGATCCGGTGCAGGGGCAAGTGTTTGATTATCTGCCTCCGGAGATGCTGGACCGGGTGCGGAATCTGGAGACGTTTGCGGGAATCCTGGCACTGGATAAGTGGACCTGCAATGCGGACGGGCGGCAGGCGGCGTTCTGGCGGAAGATGCGGGAGCGGAAATATTCGGCGGCGTTTATCGACCAGGGATATTGCTTTAATGCAGGGGAGTGGACGTTTCCGGATTTTCCGCTGCGGGGCGTGTATCCGAGGAATGAAGTTTACGCGGCGGTGAGCGGATGGGCGTCGTTTGAGCCGTGGCTGTCGCGGATTGAAAACTTGGAGCAGGATGCGATCTGGCGGGCAGCGGGAGAGATTCCTCCGGCATGGTATGGAGCGTCATGGGACGAACTGGAGGCGCTGGTGACGAAATTGATTGAGCGGCGGGAGCTGGTGCGGGAGTTGATTCAGGCGTTTCGAATGTCGCCGCGGAGGCCGTTTCCGGAGTGGAAGGAGGAGGCGTGAGGTGAAACTCACCGCCGAGACGCCGAGGTCGCCAAGAAAAACATAAATGGCTGAGAAGCGACAGTTCGAATTGTTATGGCTACGGGTGGTTCCGCATGCGCTGCTGAATGATTACATGACGGTCGGCGCGATGATGTTTGAACCGGGCGGCGACTTTGCGGAGCTGCGCTTTACGCGGGATTGGAAGAGGGTGGAATGCTTTGCTCCGAATCTTGAGCTGGAGATTTTTGAGCGTCTCGAGACAGCGGTTCGTGAGGGACTGAGAGACATTCACAGCCGTGAAGATCTGTTGCAGTTGCTCGACCAGAAGTTTGGGAGTGTGTTTGATGTGGGGCCGGTGAAGGCGGTATTGGTGGAAAATCCGGCGGCGGAGATGGGCGTTGTGGAGAGGGATTTTCTGGCTTCGATGGCGCCGGTGGAGCGGTCAAAGCGGTTGGGGAGAATTGGGATCGTCGCGAGGATGAAAGATGGACTCGCCGATGCGGGCGTGCTGGAGATGATGCTACGCGATCTCGACATGACGGAGTTCACGGGAGAGAACGATCCTTTCCGGGTGGATTTTGGTTATCGAGTTGGGAAGTCGCTGAAGATGCTCCAGGCGCTGGCGCTGAATGTGAGCCGCGATCCGGCTGTGACGCTGGCGTATCGGTATGCGACGATTGGGGAAGGAATGCGGAAGCGGGGAGAAGAAGCGTTGATGACGGCTGTGGTCGGCGAGCAGGCGCTACGGTCGGCGGGAGAGGTGGCCTCCGGGATCGCAATGCTGAGGGCGAATGAGATTCGGGTGCGGAGCGTGGAGGAGATGGGGGAAATTGCGGAAGAGGTGAAGAGAGAGCTGCAGGCCTAAGCGAGGTCAGAGGTCAGATTGCAGAGGTAAAACCTTCAATGTGCAATGCGGCACAGCGTTTGCTGCGCCGTTTGTTTTTGGGAAGAGAACGCCTTAAGGCAGTCACAATTCACCTTACTTAGTAGGGGTCCTTCGACTCCGCGGATTGCATCGCTTCGCGCTGCAATCTGCTGCGCTCAGGATGACAAGTTGTTGGGCGAACTGCGGCGGACGGGAGTGTCCGCCCTACACGGACGGAGATCAATGAACATTCGAGAGGCGGTTCGCGGCGTTATACGCCGGGTGGGAGAAGTGTCGGTGCGGGAGTGGGTATCCACGAACTTGTTCGCGCGTAGAGGGCAAGCGGGACGACGCACGATGGGAGCGGGGTCGAACCTGGCCCCGTTCTCATATGGCGGATTTCCCGCGTCGATCGTGCCGGGCGGATCGCGGACAGCAGTGTCCGCGTCACACAACCTGTTGCCGAAGCCTACGCCGGCGAATCTGCGACGGTTTGCGGAGACTCCGGTGGCGCGGCGGGCGATCAATGTGATTAAGGATCGGATTGCTGGGATGCGGTGGAGGATCCAGGCGCGGAGCGGGCGGTCGTTGGAACAGATTCCGGATGGAGCGGAGCGCGTGCGCATCCTGACGTCGAATTTTGAGGCGCCGAATCCGGATGATTCTTTCCGGTCGTTTATCGAGCAGGTTCTGGAGGACGTGATCGTTGGCGGGTTTGGAGCGGTGGAAATCGACAAGGTAGAGGGATGGGAACTGCCGGTGAGCGGTCAGCCCTCAGCCATCAGCCATCAGGAAATGCCTGCCGCACACGGGCCACTGCTGATGTGGCCGGTGGATGGGGCTACGATCCGGATTATTTCGGATTGGGATGGACGGCCGGATTCTCCGCGGTATGCGCAGGTGACGGGGCTGTACGGGGCGGATGGGCAAATTGTTCTGAACGATGACGAGCTGAGCTACATCCGGCTGAATGCGCGGACACACACACCGTTTGGGCTGGGGCGGGTGGAGGTGGCGTTCGAGACGATCAATACATTTTTGTCCGCACATCGGTATGCGGGGCGGCTGGCTGCGAATTCGGTGGTGCAATACGCGTTGTGGTTGCAGGGAATGACTCCTGCGAATCATGAGCGGTTGATTCGCTGGTGGCAGGACGAGATCGAGGGCACGGGGCGGGTGCCGATCTTGTCGGCCGAGGCGAAGCCGGAGGTGCTGCGGTTCGCGGCGGGGACCGACGCAGACCTCCGGCTGGCGTGGCAGGAATTTCTGATCCGGATTATTGCGGACGCTTTTGATTTGCCGGCGCAGTTTCTGGGTGTAACCAGCGATGTGAACCGGGCAACGGCGGCGGAGATGACGGAAATGGCGTTCCGGTCGGCGATTGTGCCGACGGCGCGACTGGTGGCGGAGCATCTGACGCGGGATGCGATCGGGAAAAAGCTCGGATGGAACGACCTGGAGTTCGTGTTCACCGATGTAGACGCGAGCGATGAGATGGAGCAGGCACAGATCGACGAGATCCTGCTGCGGAATGGCGTGCTCACGGTGAATGAGGTGAGACGGGCGCGGGGACTGGCGGAGATTGTGTGAGGGCAGAGGTTCGAGGTCAGATTGCAGAGGTGAAAGCTTTCAGCCATCAGCCTTCAGCCGTCAGGTAAGGCGCGGCAGGTGACGGATCGGGCATGGGGGAAACTTCTTCTCGCCGGGGCGGGAACACAAGTTCCTTCGACTCCGCAATGCGCTCCACTCAGGATGACAAGAAATCAGGAGGATGGCGGGTTGGGACAAGGGTCACGCGGACAAGAGTGTCCGCGCCACACGAACTAAGGAGCGGAAGATGGGATTGTCGTTGGAGTCGATGGCGATTGAGATGCCGGTGGTGCATGGGCATCCGAACCGGGTGGGGTTTCGAGGAGTGCTGACGCTGGTGGACGCGGTATCCGATAAGGCTCCGGCGGGGGCGCGAGGACATCGGGTGCTGCTGACGAAGAAGGCGGCGGAGGCTGCGATTCCGTCGCTGCTGGGGATGGGGCTTGATTACACTCCGCGGCTGGATGCTCATGACACGCGGCGGAAAATTGGCGTGATCACACGAGCGGAAATTGTGGGGCGCGAGATTGCGATTGGCGGATTTCTCTATGGGCGGGATTTTCCGGAGATGGTGGAGGAGATTGGGAAAGGCGTCGGCCGTCAGCCGTCAGCGGTCAGCGGTCACTATAGACGAGAAGAGGGCGATCCACTCCACTATGCGAAGAACGGGCGCGCTGGGGGTTCGGGCCGCGCGGACAAGAGTGTCCGCGCCACACAAATCGAGTTGGGGATGTCGTACGAAATTGCGGACGCGCTGGTGGAAGACATTCAGGCGAAGGTGTGGGTGCTGAATCGGGTGACCTTTACGGGAGCGGCGGTGTTGCGGCGGGACAAGGCGGCGTATGGGGCGACGTGGATTGAGTTGGGGTGAGGAAGTGGAGGCGTGAGAGGCTGCAGCAGAGAAGGTAGAGGTCCTTCGACTGCGGTTGCCGCTCACCTCGTGAGCGGCAATCCTCGCTCAGGATGACAACAGTAGAAAACATGAGGCTGCGAAGATGCGGTCGCAAATGGAGGATGGAGATGAATGAAGAGATGGTGACTCAGATGATGGCGGCAGCGGAACGGCTGGCGGCGGCTTCGGAGACATTGGATCGCGTTCTGGGAAAACTGGACGCGCAACAGGAAATGTTGAATGCCAAGGTGGACCGGATCGTGGCGGCAGTTGAAGAAAGCATCGCGCAAAGGGAATGTTCCCCGGAACACCCACGTCTCGAAAACCGCGAGACGTGGGGCACCCAGTTGCAGGCGCGGGTGGCGGAGCTCGAGAAGTCGAACGCCGATCTGAAGGCGCAGGCTTCGCGGATGGCGCGAAAGACGCTGTCTCCCGTAGTGGCGGCGCTGATCGCGAAGAACGAGGTGGAGGGAGAGAAACTGGATCCGGGAATGCTGAATAAGACGCTCGCGGCATTGAGCGTGGAGCAGCGAATCGCGGTGAAGTCGGAGTTGGCACGGGCGGGGATGATCGAGTAACAGCTTTCAATCATCAGCCGTCAGCAATCAGGGAGGGCGCGAGAGATCGCGTCCTTTTTGTTTGGCGGGACGCACCCGCAAAGTCGATCTTAACGAATTGTCAACTGGAGAAGAATGTTATGGCGAACAGCACGGAAGTTATCACGGATCTTGGAACGCTGGCGGGATCTACTTTCACGCCGGCCAGCGCCGCCAAGGCCCATGCCACGGACGACGTCGACCTGAACGGCATGGCGGCAACGGCACTGGCAGCGGGGACCGACCTGAAACGAGCGCTGCGATTGATTGCCGCCAACCTGGATGCGGCGGACCCAGCGCTCACACTCACGAACAATATCCTCGGCACACTTTCCTAAGGCGAGGAATCGGACATTCGGCGTGATGTTTCGACAATGGGGTTCACAGCACGTGCCGAACGAATTTCCAATCACACTTAATTGAGGAGAAGACATGAAGGCGAATTTTCTGGATTTGCATGCGGCGGCGGATTTTCTGGGGCCGGGCGCAATCGAGATTGACCGGTATCAGACGGAAATTTTTGACATCGTGCGGCGACGCGGGGTGTTCGGGCAGCGGATGAAGCAGGTTCCGGCAACGGGGCATCCGTCGCGGTTTTTCGAGGAGACGGCCATTCCGTCGCCGACCGCGGCGCAGGCATTCGTCGATCCGCGGAATATTCAGCCGACGTTGCAGACTCCAACGCGAGTGGAGCGCAGCGTTCCGCTGAAGGCGCTGGTGTCGCAGATCAACTACAACCTGTTCGACCTGGAAGTCGGAACGCAGCAGAGCCAGTTTGCTTACCTGCAGGCCAAGGACCTGGCGGATTCGGTTGAGGGGTTGATGCGCACGCACGATGTTGCACTTTGGAATGGGAGCGACACTTCGCTGAGCAATCCGACGACACCGCAGTATTTCGGCGTGATCGGGCAGATCGAGGCGGGCGGCAACAGCGTAACGATCGGAACGACCGCGAGCATCGTGAATGGACTGAAGACCACGATCGCGCAGATGGTGTCGAATTCATCGTTTGAGGTGAGGCCGACGGCAATCTATGCGAATCCGGTTCTGCTGGATCTGATCGACCAGGAGATGAAGGCGGAGTTCAACGTGGTCATGTCGACGTCGCAGATCACGGGCGGGCTGACAGTGAAAACGCTCAGCACACAGGCGGGCGACTTGCCGCTGATTCCCGAGTGGGCGTTGCCTTACAGCGGAACGCCGGGGAGCGGGACTGCGGTGCTGCCGGCGTACATCGTGACGGAAGACCTGATCGAGTATCACTGGCTGACGGACGCGAATCCGCGGGTCTTTAAGCTGGGATTGCCGAGTTCGCTGATGACGCAAAGCGTGGTCGTGAAATTCGGCGCTCCGGTGGTGAAGGGCGCGTCGTATGCGCATTACGAGGTGAAGGTGGACAGATAGCTGACGGCTTTCAGCCATCAGCCGTCAGCAAACTTGGCGGACGCGGTTGGGCGCGGGAGTTCCCACTCAAGCCAACAGATGGCTTGAGTTGGGGCACCCGCGTCATTTCCGGTTCTTCTTTATTTTCAATCTTTCTTATTTTTGATCTTCGTTAAGGACTGGGAAAGAGCATGAATTATTTGCAGCCGTCGGAATATGAAAGTTATGGACTGGAGGCGACGACCAGGCTGGCGTGGGTTACGTCGGCGTCGACGGTCGTGGACACGCATTGCCGGAGGGTAACGCTGGGAGTCGCGCAGTACACGGAACGATTGCGCTGCGAGGACGGTGAGCGTCCGGTGCGATTGACGTATCTGCCGCTGGCGGCGGTTGCGCCGGCAACCACGCCGATTGTCTCGGCGCGGGCGCGCTATGGGATGCCGCGACGGGGCGACCCATCGCTCGAAGGGCTGGAGTGGGCTGCGGCGATTGCGTTCGGAATTCCCGGAACGTGGGCGGATTTGAATCCGGCCGACCTGGATTATTTCGGCGACACGGGAGAAGTCACGCTGCCGCTAAACGTGCTGTCGTGGGCATTCAACGAGCTGGAGATTGTTTACACGGCGGGATGGGATCCGATCCCAGATCCGGTCAAAGTGGCGTGCGCACAACTGGTGAGAAATGCGCAGGCGACGCCAGGACTGAATGTGAAGAAGAGCGTGATGACGAATCTGCAGTTCTGGTATTTCGCGGACACGCTGCTGGATGACACCGTGCGGGAACTACTGGCGCCGTATGTTGCGCAGAAAGTGGGATGACGATGACGGGGATTTCCGGATGTGCAGCGGCACGGGCAGCGGACGCGCTGGTACGGGCGCTGGGCGGGACGGAAGTGGTTCTGCTGTTCGCGGCGGCCGGAATGCCAGCAGATGCCGTGACGGAGTTGGGGTTGGTGGATCCCGGCGTGGTGCAGGCTCCGATTGCTCCGGTGATCGTGCGGGAACTGACGACAGAGAACAACGGACCGAGGCGGCGGATCGAGTTGCTGGTGGGACGCTCCGCGATGGTGCAACAAGTCAGCCAGCGGAATGTGGCATCGGCGGATGTGCTGTTCGAGACGGCGTTGGGGGTCGTGTACCGGGGCGAGATGTTCCACATTGAGGGATTTATCGCGGAACGATTTGACGGCGTGGCGTATTTGTATCGCGTGCTGGCGGTGGCTTAGGACAGCTTTCAGCGATCAGACGTCAGCCATCAGGTAAAGCAACCTGGGGCGCGCAGCTTGAGGGCTTAGGGGTTTTTCGACTCCGCAAAACTTCACTTCGTGAAGTTCTTGCTCCGCTCAGGATGACAACGAAGAAAACGATCAGCGAAAAGACAGCAAGGGAATTGCAGATCGAGGAGAGATATGCAGGCGGCTAAGGACAGTTTTTATATGGCGCTGCGGGCGCGGCTGGCGGCATTAGATCCGGCGCGGACGATTGTGATTGATGGAGTCACGGTGCCGGGAATCGTGGTCCGGGAAAATATGGAACCGCGATTTGGGGAGGCGCAGACGGGCGTTTTTTATGTGGACTGGGGGGAAGTGCTGATTGCGGAAAGCTCGCGGCCGATGCTGGGGATTGAATGCTCGATCTGGTACGCGAGCGAAGGCAGCGGCGGGTCGGGCGTGGATCGCGGGCGGATGCTGGCGGAGATGGATTCGGAGTTGCTGAGTATTTGCGATCCGCCGCACACGGAGATGCTTGATTACAGCCAGAGTCCGAGTGCGGATCTGGGATCGGGAATTTTCTGGACCGTGCCGGAGTTGGGGAATGACCCGGGAGATACGCCGATCGCGAAGCAGCAGTGGAGCGCCGGGACGGCGCGCATCGCGCATTACGCGCAGTTGAAAGTTTATTTCTTCCTGCCGGACGTGGAAGCATGACGCGGGCGGGACTGCGGCCGATCGCGAGGCAAACGCGCGCTTACTTCGCGGCGGTGGATCGGGTGAATGGGCCGACGGCGATTTTCGATCCATCGCAACAGAGCGGATTTGAACTGGATGCGCCGCCCGCGCCGTGGATTGACCTGGGGTGGGTTGAGAACTTTGAGCGCACCAGCACATCGCAAATTGAAGGATTGCCGGGAGGATCGGCGGGGGCAGTTTCGGCACAGGCGCGTCACGCTTTGGGTGCGCGAATTGAATTTGAATTCCGGGACTGGGGAAAGTTGCAGATGGCGCTGGCGGGCGGCGCGGAACATATGAACGTGCTGGCGACGGATCCGAGCGCGACACCGGCGGGATCGGGTGGAGTTCCGCTGGCGGCGGTGCCGGTGCTGGCGGGATCGACCGCGGAAGAATTAATCCTGGGCGCGGGGGCGGTGGCGGGATTCGCGGCGGGCGATCTTGTGGCCTGCGATGTGGACTATGCGCAGCAGATTGGATATGTGGGCACGGGGATTGCGGCGGCGTATGTGAAGAATCCGGCAGACGTGAGAAATGACGCGAACTACGTGCGCCGAGTGACGTTCAATGTGGCGCGCGTCGCGCAGATCACCAGTACGTCATTGGTGCTGGAACAGGCATTGGCGGGAGGGCCGCCGGCTTCGGGGGCATCGGTGCAGCAGGTGATTGCGTTTGTGGATCGCGAGGGCGGAGCGTTTCTGCAACAGTGGTCGGGCTTGTTTGTGATGGAAGAAGAATCGGGCGGACGGGTGTGTTTCTACTATCCGATTCTCAGCCCATGCACGGTGAAGCCGGCATGGCAGCGGGAGAGCCTGGTGGCGATTCAAAAACCAATCGGAGAGATGGCGCTGCAGGCGTCGTTCACGGCGCTGCCGACGATCGATTTGAACGACGGGGCAGTCGTGTTGTGTTATCGGAGTTATTTTCCGGCGAATGGGGCAGAGGTTTACTAGCCGTCAGCTTTCAGCCATCAGCCATCAGGAAAACCTGAAAATTCATGAAATTGATGATCGACAATCTCGACGGGCGCGGCGCCTTGGACTACACCGTGTTTGTGGATGCCGGCAAAGGGGCTTGCATTGTGCGCAAGCTGAATAGTCCGGCCGAACTCAAGGTTGGTCTTGTGCCGGGCAACATGGCCCCTGGCGCGGGGAGTTTCGCTGTTCCGGCGAGCGGGGCTCGTATCACGCTGGCGCTGAGCAACAACAACGACTTATTCACGGGGTATCTTACGGCGGCGCCATCTTATCAGTATCTCGGATGGAAAGACCAAGGGCCGCAGTACCGGTATGAACTGGTTGCGCTGAGCGATGTGATGCTGCTGGATCAGAAGGCACCGCCGCCGCATCCTCCGTTTGTGGATCGCAATGCGGGCAATGCTTTCCAACAACTGACGATCGACGCGCTGCCTGGGTGGTTCGATCTGAGCGGCGTGGAAGCGGGAGATCCGATTCCCTACTTCAGCGTGGACCCTTCGAAGACGTGGGCGGAATCGGCGGTGGAGATCGGGCTTGCGGGACGGTGCTGCTACCGGGATGACAACGGGAAACTTTTCTTTGCTCCGCTGGCGCAGAACACGTATGCGCTGGCGGAGAGCGATCCGAAGTTTTGTCCCGACGATTTGCAACTGCAGTGCGTAAACCGGCTGGTGAACGACTTAACGGTGGTGGGGCAGCTGGAGCCAGCTGCGCACGTAAAGGATTATTTCGTGGGGGACAACTACACGACCACGTTTTATCTTTCGCAGATTCCGTTTACGCGGAGTAACGAGATTCCGCTGTATAACCGCACGATTCTCGATGAGGAGTACACGGAGCTTGATCCGACCCATTGGGTGGTGATCGATCCGCAAAAGGCCTTTTCGGTGAACGGCGGGCAGTTGCAGGTGGCAGGGGGAACGGGAACGGACGGGCAAACGTGCCTGGATTTTGTGGAGCAAGTCGAACTGGGCGGCGCGACGGTTTTGGAACACGGTGACGTCGTGTTTAATGCGGCGTCGAATGGCGTGATTGGTGGTTTGTACACGGGGGCGGTCGCGATTGCGAATTGCCGGGCTGGTTTTCAGATCACGCCGTCGGGAACGAATTGCAATATTCAGGCTTTGGTTGGCGGGGCGTTGACGGGCACGCCGCTGGCAACACAAGCGGGACATCACTATATATTTTCGACGCAGCTGTATCCGACGGAGATTTACCGGATGCAGCAGGTATTTCATTCTTCGCTGCATGCGAGCGGCAACGCGCGGGGCGGAGCGGCGGTGGCTTGCGACGTGCGCGTGGTGCTTTCGGTGCATGACATCGATCCCGCAAATCCCGCAACGCAGGTGGCGGCGGCAACGGTGCTGTATGACGGGGTGATCGGCAATGCTCCGGGATTTTGCACGTACGCGCTGATCAATGCGGCGAACATGCAATGCTCGGTGGCATTCACCTATATCTATCTGGCAATCGACGCGCTGGTGCGGATGGCATTGCCATCGCAGAGCCCAGTGACGACGCAAACGGGATCTTTGCTGGACGGAGCGGAATGCCGCGTGTCGGATTCACCGACGCTGCAGTTTTATCCGGAGTATGTTCCGGCGGAAAACGAGGCGATTGAAGTGACGTACCGGAGCCGGGGACACGCGATGGCCCGAGTGATCAACTCGCAGAGCATTGCGCAGCATGCGAACGGAGCGGACGATGGGGTGCGCGGAGGTGTGCGGCATGTGGCGATTCCGGTGCCGAGGACGTCGGCGGATTGTGAGATCGCGGCGCTGGCTCTGCTGGATGATGCGGGGCAGGGATGGGCGGGGGTGTACCAGTCGTGGGGACAGTTTCTGCCGGGTGGAGCGGCTGACGTGTTTGCGGGCGACGGACTGGCAGTGAATGTGCCGTCGCGGGCAGCTTCTTTTCTGGCGATCGTGAAGCAGGTGGATCTGGCGGTGATCGACATCGCGGGAGAAACATTGCGCTACACGCTGCATTTTGTGGATGCGGGAGATCCGTCGCTGGACTTTTCTTTTGCGACAGCTGTGGTGAAACAGGCGCAGGTATTGACAGCGATCGATGTGACGCAGGTGGGCAACGTTTATCTGGCGGACCTTACGAATGCGGAAGTCACGAATGTGACTTCGACGACGGTCACGATTGATGCTGGATTTACGCCGGGATCGGGCGGTGGGATCGAGGTCCGGTATTCGGATACAGGCTGGGGAGCTGGGAATAACCGGAATCTGCTTGGACGATTTACGAGCAGCACTTTTACTTTGCCTCGATTTGCGAGGGCGCAAGATTATTTTTTGCGGAGCTATGACAGCAGCACTCCGGCGAAGTATTCGCGGTATTCGGCGGCGCTGCATGTGGATTATCCCCTATGACAAATGGCAGTGGAAATATCAGATATGAAGCGGGGATTCATCCTCCCGTTGTGATTCAGACCAGTGACTTTCAACTCGATGTGCTGGAGAAACTGGGACGCGTGGAAGCGAAGATCGACATGATTGTCGGCAATGGGCAGCCGGGACGCATGCGGCTCGCGGAAGATCGGCTGACCGCGTTGGAGCGCAGCGATATTAAAAGGAACGTTTTGGACCGGATTGTGACGGGTTGCATCGCGTTCGCGGTGAGCGCGCTGATTGCGATGCACGAGCATTTCTTGCCGAAGTAACGAGACGAAGAGCGAGCGCCCTCAACGGGTGTGCGCTTTTTCAAGCAGGGTCGCATACTCACGAAGCTCAAGAAACAGGAAATCAATTTATTGACCCCGCTCGGCAGCGATGTTCGGGCGGGGAATTTTTATTGGGAGAGAAGCATGAACTTTCTAACAAAGTACGGGCCGGTCGTATTCACCATTGCAGGGACGATTGGCGCGGCAATTTTCACACCGGATTTCGTGACTGGACATCCCATGGCATTTGCATGGGTGAACGCGGCGGCGCAGTTGTTGCACGCGATTCTGCCGTCAATTTTCGGAACGGAGGCAAGCTAACCTATGAGAATGCTGATCGCAATTTTTGTGGTTTTGGCGCTGTTGCCGATGCTGGGATGCTCTCCGCTGGAGAACCAGGCCCGGGACACGGCGGCGGCGCTTTCGGGATCGATTATCGCCGCGCAAACGCAGTATCAGGCTAGTTGTTCGGCGAATCCTGGACAAGAGATCTGCCAGGTCATCAATCGAGGAGTCTCAGGCGAAAATGCCTTGATCAGCGCAGTCGAAACTTACTGCGGGTGGTCGGCGACGCTGGCGCCTCCTGATCCGACGGCAACCTGTGTGCCGGTAAAGTCGGCGCAGGCGGCTTTGCAGGCGGCAATTGCGAACGCCGCCACTTTGACACTTCAAATTAAAGGAGCAATCTAAGGCTTTGAAACAACCGCTTTGGAGTTGTGCTTTCCCAAAGCGCGATTTGGCCTGGCAAGGCGCTTGCGCCGCTGATCGGCGGCGCGCCGCTCTGTCACAAGGGTGGGAAAGAAAAAAGGAGATTACATTATGGGCGGAACGACTCTGATTAGTCTTGTTCTGACTTTGCTGCAGTCGATTCTGGCATCGGCGAAGGTCGGAGGCGTAGCTCCTGAGGTGATTGCAAACATCGAGGGAGCGGTGACGAATCTGCTGGCGGTGCAAGGGACGCCGGTGACGTTTGCGCAACTGGAGGGGCTGCGAGTTACTACGAAGTGGTAGATCTGCAATCGAGGCGAGGGACCGAAACGCAAGGTCCCTCCACTCCGCTTGCGGCTTCGCCGCGGCGCTTCGGTCGGGATGACAAAGTATTTTAACCTGACGACGCTAGCCGACGTCTTCGCTCCAGTTTTCTAACGTCTTCTTTACTACGACCATGAACTGATCGGCCAGGGCACCGTCGATGATGCGGTGATCGTAGCCTAGCGTCAGATGGACGACGGAGCGGATCGCGATGGAATCGTTGCCGTCTTTATCGGTGACGACGAGAGGCTGCTTGGTGATTCCTCCAATACCCAGGATGGCGACATTGGGCTGGTTGATGATGGGCAGGCCGAACACGGCGCCGAACTGGCCGGGATTGGTGATGGTAAAGGTCGCGCCTTCGACGTCGGCGGGCATCAGCTTTTTGGAGCGGGCACGTTCGCCGAGATCGGTGATGCCGCGCTGGAGTCCGAGGAAGTTGAGCTCGTCGGCGCCTTTGAGGACGGGGACGATGAGGCCCCAATCGAGGGCGACGGCGATGCCGGCATTGACGTGCTGGTGATAGTGAACGTTGTCGCCCTCGAGAGAGGCGTTGACGATTGGATATTGCTGCAGGGCGATGATAGCGGCGCGGACGAAGAACGGCATGAAGGTGAGGCGCGCGCCGTAGCGCTGCTCAAAACCACTTTTCAGTTTGTTGCGCAGGGTCGCGATGCGTGTCATGTCGACTTCAAACATGCAGTGGACGTGAGCGCTGGTGCGGCGGGACTCGATCATGCGCTGCGCGATGATCTTGCGCATCTGCGACATCGGGACGAGGTCGCCGGGGATTGCGGCCGGGGCTGGTGGCGGGGCCGGACGGGCAGGAATGCCCGTCCCCACACTTGGAGCCGGAGCAGGGGCAAACGCGGTCGACCGAGTGCGGTGCTCAACAAAATCGAGGACATCCTGCTTGGTGACGCGACCTCCGCCGCCGGTGCCGTGGAGTTTTGCGAGATCGATATTGTGTTCGCGGGCAAGCTTGCGCACGAGCGGGGAGGAGCGCACGTCGGAGCTTTCTTCCTCTTCGACGTCGGCGGCCGAAGCAGGCGCGGGAGCGGCCTGCCTTTGGTCAGGAGCGGCAGGCGCAGGCGCAGAAGCCGGCGCGAATGCTTTAGCTGGTGCTGGAGCGGAGGCTCCGTTGCCTTCGCCGATGACGCCGACGACGGTGTTCACCTGGACGGTATTGCCTTCTGCGACCTTGATTTCCTGAAGGACGCCGCTGGCGGGAGCGGGAATCTCGGCGTCGACCTTATCGGTCGAAATTTCAAATAATGGCTCGTCGCGCTGGACTTTATCACCGGGCTTTTTCAGCCACTTGGTGATGGTTCCTTCAAAAATCGACTCCCCCATCTGGGGCATAACGACTTCGGTCGGCATAGTTCCCTCTCTATAAAGCCCGCTCTGACGGCGGGAGGCAAACAAACATTATAGCGTGGCAGGCTCCAGCCATCAGCCTTCAGCCATCAGCTGTGAGTCATCAGCTGTCGGTCGTCAGCCGTCATGGTCATGGCTCCGTTTGGGAGGTGTTTTACCACGGAGGGCACAGAGGTACACGAAGGAAAAACCTTTCTGCTCACTTCCCGCTTGGTCGACGGGGTGAGGCGGTGCAACGCGTTTGTGGAGATAAGAACGATGAAAACAATCGTGATGGTGGTGGTTTTGTGCGCTTCAGCTTATGGGCAGACGGTTTCTTCGGGGCGCGGAGTTTCTTCTGGCTTCGAGTCTTTGGGGGTGCAGTACGGCGTTGAGGCGGTGGGCGAGAACGCTTACTGTCCGAAGGCGAGCGGGACGGAGATGACACAGGGGACGCCGACCTGGGGAGCGACGGATGGTGTGGCGACTCTTCCGGCTCAGTGCATGTACACGGGGATGGATGCGACTCCGGCGAGCGGATCGGTGGTGTCGATTTCCACCGCGGCGGCGCTGACTTCGCATTTGGCCGGTATGACGAGTGCCAATTGCGGCGAGATCATCTCGCTGGCAGCGGGTGTTTCGTTTGTGGGGCCGTTTACTCTTCCGGCAGTGGGTTGCACGGGAAGCAACTGGATTTATGTGGTCAGCTCGGATGTGCCGATCGCCGGCAAGCAGACCGGCAACTCCAACTTCCCGGCAGAGCACGTGCAAGCGACTCCTTGTATTGCGGGAATCTCAAATGACGCGACGAATGGATATAACGCGCCGGGGTATCCAAGTTACTCCTGTCCTGGTTATCCCACGGTTCTGACCGCGCAACTGACATCAAGCACAAACAACTCCGCGCCATTGCAGTTTGCATCAGGGGCTACGCACTATCGGCTGATCGGACTGGAAGTTACCAAGAACGCGAGCACCATCATGGGCGGCGGATTGGTGTCGATGGCACCCGGCGGAGCGACAGTGCAGGGCGCAGATCACGTCATCTTTGATCGGGACATCGTCCACGGGACGCAGTTGACGATCGCAGGGCAGCAGAGCACGGGTTTGAACGACGAAACGCAGGCGGGCATCTATGCGGATAACTCGCAGTGGGTCGCGCTGATTAGTTCATGGGACTACGACACTTACTGCAATCAGGTGTGCATAGACTCGCAGGCGTATCACGCGGGAACGGGAGCTTTTCAAGATGGGCCGCATAAGATTTGGAACTCGGTGCTCGCGTCGGCGGGCGAGTCCTGGATGTTTGGCGGCGGAGGCGCGGGGCCGGGAACGCCAGTTTCAACCGGGATTGAGATTCGCGGCAACGTCAGCATAAAGCCGCTCATTTGGATGATCCCAGTCAACACTGATCCGGATTACCCCTACTACGCGCAGGTGAAGAACCTGGGTGAATTAAAGAACGGACAAAGTTTCATCTATGAGGGGAATGTTGTTCTTAACGACTGGCAGGGGCCGCAGGAGAATCAGGATGGTCCTACGTTCCTGATTGATCCGAAGAACCAGAACGCCAAGTCGGCGTTGAGCGTCACGTTTGACGGCACGGATGGGGTTGTGACGGCCACATCGGGTAGCTTTGCGAATCTGTGCGGCGGCGGCGTGTACTGCAACGTCTGCGGTGGGAGCGGGAGCACAGCAGCAGCAGCGGCGGCAGCGGGGTGTAGTCCTGCGGGCATTAAGGGAAATCCTGACTATCCATGTCCTCCGGGCGGGTGCATTCTCTACATCAACGATTCGTCGCGAGCAGACTTTGAAACGCAGTATCGCTTTTGCGATGGAGTGAATGGCTGCAGCCAGTCGGGCATGAACCTGAACACGACGGCACGCATCCTGCCGTATGACGGCGCGTTTCCGGCGGCACAGACAGGGACGGCGGTGTATTCCTGTGTGCCTGGGCCAGACCCAACCGCGGCGGTTCACAATGGCGTCGTTCGTTTCAACCAGTTTGAGAACACGACCGCCGGAATTATCATCGGTACGGGAAAATCGGCGTACTGTGAAGATGAATCGGCGGGAATGGACACGGTTATCATCCACGACAATGCCATGATCGGGGCATCGGTCGAGATGACGAACGGAACCGGCCCTTACGAAGCCAGCACGGGTGTAGCGATTGGAAATGGGCAGAATGGCTCTATAGTCAACGCCATCGAAATTGGCCATAACGACATCATTCCGCAGAATAATTGCGGGGCGAACGGTGGGTGCATCGGCGGGATGGTCTCCCAGAACGACGACACGGACGTGAAGTACCTGACGGGCTTCTACATTCACGACAATGTTGGGCCAGCTCCAATCGTGAATGTGGAGCACTCGCAAGGTTCGGACATTAGTGCGGTGGGTGGTGTACCGCTTACGTCGTATCCTTCGGGCGGCGGGACGGGACTAACCGGACTGGCGAACAGTTATCAGACGGATTCTTGCGCGACGACCCTGGATGAATCGGGAACGCTGAACGACGCGGCGGGCGATCTAGCTGGCGGCATTGCTTTGAACGCGGTAGCGGCGGGAACGGCGTTTACTTTTACGCCCGCGCTGTCGTCGTACTTCGTTACGAAGAACGGTCAGAATCTTATCCTGTCTGCGGCGAGCACGACCGGATTCACGACCTGCACTTCTCCATCTGCGGCATGCTCTTTGGTAGTGGGCGATTCGATTTCCGTGCGTGACCTGACGAGTTGTAACTATCGGGCGATTGGGAACCTGACGGGAGAATTGCAGAGCGAGGTCAACGGGGCGGGAGGGAATCAGTCTCCGTATAACTCGGGAAGCGGAGTTGGGCCGGGAGCGGGAACGCTTACAGGTAACGTCGATCTGACGAGCGGATTCCCCGGCATATTCTCTAACTGGCCGTTTGTGAACACGTACACGGCGTGGCCGTACACGGGGGCCAACTTCATGATTACCAGTCCGACTTACATTGGCACGGCATCGGATGCTGCTACACGGCAAGCTACGGGCAAGAATCCGGGCGCTGACCTGACCACTCTGGCCTCACTGGTCAGTGTTCCACTCGCACAGGCACACAGCATCTTCTACTACGCGCTGGCTTTCAGTTCGTCGTCCGTCTCGCTTTCTTCGACTACGGGCGTGGGGGGGGCGGGATACGAAGCGTCATTGATGAACCTGCTTGGCACAGGCGGCGTGCTGGGAGGATACGGCGCCTCAGGCGGCGGGGCGTCCCCTTATAAGAGCTTTTGGAGCACGAGCGCACCGTCGCCAGCGGGATCGGGAATCATTCTTGGCAGGGATGGAACGATCAGCGGGCCGTTCCTGGTGCAGACGGTTTCGCGAACCAGCGGAGTGGCGAGTTTCAATCCGGCAATGGGGCTGGATGCGAACACGGTTCCGGTTGTTGGACAGACGATTGTCCTGAGTAACTTCATCAATTACGGCTCGGGCAGCTCGGCCAATGATGCGAGCTTGAACGGAACGTGCGTGGCGGTTACGGCGAGTGCGAATGGGATAGTGACGTGCAACCAGAGCGGCGCGGACATTGCGAGCCACTCGCCGGTATCAACACCAAACCACGGATGCACGGCAAGCAGCGACGGATGGTATCACTGCTCGTCGCTGACTTATGTTCCGCTGACGGCGGGATCGAGCGATTCTTACACCTTTGCGGTGAATGCGAAGGATGGAGCGTTCCAGACGGCGAGCGCCACGGTTGCGATTACCGTGAAATAGCGCGTTGTCAGAGGGTGCGCATAAAGAGAAAAAGCCGCAATCGTGCTGTACTTCTCGCCTGCTTTCCGTGTACGGCCACTTCATGTTTCCTTCGCTCGACATCTTTCTGAAGCGCGTGACCAAACCTCCGCATCCAAAACCGTGACTGGAGGTTTTATGTACGTCGTTCTTGGAGCAACCGGCAACACGGGACACATTGTGGCGAAGACGCTTCTGGGTAATGGACAGAAGGTGCGCGTCGTCGGCAGAAGTGCGGAGCGGCTGCAGGCTCTTGCGGCGGAAGGCGGCGAGATTTTTGTGGGGGATGTCACGGACGGGCCCACGTTAGCAAGAGCGTTCAAAGGGGCGCAGGCGGCTTACGTTATGGTTCCTCCCAACACCACCACGAATGACTATCGCGCATTTCAGGATCGCGCCAGCGATGCCATCGCTGCTGCCGTTCAGAACGCGGGAGTGAAAAACATTGTTTCGCTGAGCAGCATTGGGGCCGACAAGGCGAGCGGCACCGGGCCCGTCGTTGGGCTTTACAACCTCGAACAGAAACTGAATCAGATTGAAGGCGTGGATGTTCTCCATTTACGCGCAGGATATTTCATGGAGAATACGCTGCCGCAGGTGGCGGTCGTGCGGATGATGGGAAGTATGGCGGGGCCAGTGCGTCCGGAACTGAAGCTTCCCATGATCGCGGCGGAAGATATTGGCGCCGCGGCTGCCGAAGCGCTTTTGAGTGGCGACCTGCGCGGCAAGCACTCGCGGGAACTGCAGGGACAACGCGATCTGACTTACACGGAGGTGGCATCCATCGTCGGCAAAGCGATCGGCAAGCCGTCGCTCGGATATGTGCAGGCTCCCGATGAGCAACTGCGAGGAGCGATGGTGCAGATGGGGATGTCGGCCAACCTTGTGGGACTGATTCTGGAGATGGCGGGGGCGCTGAATTCCGGGCACATGAAGGCGCTGGAACCGCGATCGGCGTCCACGACGACACCTACAACCTTCGAAACGTTCGTCGCCGAGGAGTTTGCGCCGGCGTACAGGGTGCAGACAGCGGCGTAAGAAAAATCCTTAGATTGAGAAGGCCGGAGAATCCCACCCATCGCAAAGTGCGCGATGGGTGGGGCACCCGGC
>Ga0116121_1000111_pt1 | contig 44204 bp, 31 predicted proteins | sample June2015DPH_13_1_FD_89725 | JGI IMG/M metagenome (GOLD analysis project Ga0116121, IMG submission 89725) | Peatland microbial communities from SPRUCE experiment site at the Marcell Experimental Forest, Minnesota, USA - June2015DPH_13_10 | ecosystem: Environmental > Terrestrial > Soil > Wetlands...
TTCAATGGTCACGTTTGCGTTAGCGCCGATAGAAGAGAGTGTTCTGAAATTTGATTGATTCAACACCGTTCGCCGGGGATGGTACGTTCCCCCTATCATTTCTGAAAGCGGTCGGCGCCATACCCCGTTACTTTCGGTTCCGGCAAAGAGAGCGCCGCCGAACACCGCAAGAGAGGTGACAATAGTAAGATTCGAGAGTCCATAATCGACCGAAGTCCAGCTTTTGCCGTTATTGGTGGAAAGGAAAATGCCGTTAGCGCCAGTTCCGGCAAAGATCGCGCCCCCGCTCGTCGCAAACGAAGAGACATCGCCATAATAATCCTTGAATCCGTAATCGACCGAAGTCCAGCTTGTTCCGTTATTGGTAGATAAAAAAACGCCGTTCTCGGCGCCGGCAAAAATAGCGCTTTCGCTCACTGCAAGCCATTCAACCCATGTATCGATAGAGGTGAGGCCTGAATCCGCCGCATTCCAGCTTGTTCCGTTATTGGTGGAACGAAAAATATCGCCGCCAGCGTCATAATCATTTTGTCCGGTTCCTGCAAAGACAGTGCTGCCGCTTACCGCAAGAGAGGCGACATAACAGCGTTCCGGGAGGCCGGAATCAACCGCGACCCAGCTCATTCCGTAATTGGTGGATAAAAAAACGCCGCCAACACCATGATCAGTGGATCTGGTCCCTGCGAAGAGAGCGCTGCCGCTTACCGCAAGAGACACGACATCGGTATTCGCGAGCCCGACCAGAGTCCAGCTTCTTCCGTTATTGGTGGAACGGAATACGCCCCCGCCAATATCGAAACCCTTCGCTTGGGCCCCTGCAAAGATCGCGCCCCCGCTCGCCGCAAAAGAGGTGACTTCAGTATTCCTAAGGCCGACCGAAGTCCAGCTTGCACCGGTATCGAGGGAACGGAAAATACCGCCGCCCCCGCGAAAACCATTGACATCGATCCCCGCAAAAATAGCGCTGCCACTTATGGCAAAAGCCGGAACCCATCCTGCCGTCGGCACATCGGCCTGTATCCACTGGGCGTTTACCATATTCGTGAAAAAAAATGTGATTACTATTGCAACCGGTGGCAAAATTTTTCTCACGAGTGCGCTTTCATTGGTTTGGGACTCTGTACTGCAGGCATTCAAAATACGATGCGCATTGTCGTAAGCGGATGATGTTGTTAATCCCGGCTTCAGCAAAAGAAACTGCCAACGTTTTGTATTCTGTGGATGATTTTGATTATTTGAACAATAGATAACGCGGCATTCTTGAACGGTTTGCTTTTATTCCCGGGGACCTACCTTTGCGCTGTCTTTCACAAGCGCTATTTTATTTTCTATCGGCATTCCTTGGCCTGAATGTTTACTCTTCTGCAAAATAATCCGAACCGATCTTTTTTATTTCATCATTTGCAATCACTAGGATGTCGGCATCATGATTCGTCCGCGATTCTATCGAATTCGTTGTTGCATTTATTGCCATAGGAGCTATTGACCCTGATCTCCTTCCTCTATCCACCCATGCCAATCGGGTTTCTTAATCTGCACAAGGAGCGTCGTATCGATAACCAGGCTCGCTTTTTTAGCGTCCCAGACCATTGCAAGTTTTTCTGGCCAGTTGGTTTTTATTTCCGATAAAATTCCCGGATCGAGTTGTGCCTTGTAGAATGATGTAACCTTGCTGAGGTCGGTTCCCATAATATTAGCCCCCTCAAGGGTGGCTCCCGCAAGGTTGGCTCCCGTAAGGTTGGCGCCCTCAAGGTTGTTTCCCTCAAGATCGGTTCTCTGAAGGTCGGCTTCCCGCAGGTCGGCTCTCTCAAAGTTGCCTCCCTCAAGGTCGGCGCCCGCGAGGTCGGCGCCCCGCAGGTCGGCACCCTTAAGGTCGACCTCCCCGAGGTTGGCTCCCCGCAGGTCGGCTAACTCAAGGTTGGCGCCCCGCAGGTCGGCACCCTCAAGGTCGGCGCCCTTAAGGTTGGCCCCCGAAAGGTCGGTTCCCTTAAGGTTGGCTCCCCCGAAGTTGGCTCTCACAAAGATGGCATCTACAAGGTTGGCGCCTCGAAGGTCGGCTCTCTCAAGGATGGCATCCACGAGGTCGGCGCCGCGAAGGTCCGCTCCCTTAAGGTCCGCGCTATCAAGGCGAGGTATGATAGTCGTGTTTTCCACTCTCCATTTATTCCAGTTTTCCACTCCTGATTTCAGCAGATCAACCTGCTGAGAGTAACCTGCCGTTATCGCAAGCAGTAACGGAACGGCAATGACGCTTTTGTAGTTAATCATAAAGACCTCATGTTTTTATAGGATTTTACGACCATAAAAGTCTTGTCTTCACATGGGACGAACCGAAAAGGCTGGTGAGGTCCGATGAAGCGTTTTGTCTTTTCTCAAAATAGATTCTTTCACGCATCAGTGCAAAACCTGCATTCGTAAAAGAAGAGCCGGAAAGTGGAGTGCGCCCCATAGTTCGAGATAAAATCCTGAATAATTAGGGTAGTAGTGACCGGCTCATATTTTTTTTCAAAGGAGCCGGAATGAAGAAATATCGACATTTTCCACGGGAATACAAGCAGCGGATCGTGAATGAGATTGAAAGCGGTCTGCGAAGCAGGTCCGAGGTTATAAAAGACGAGAAGATAGCGAGCTCTTTGATAGACCGGTGGCGAAAGCAGATTCAAGAAGGGACCATGGTAAACCATCCCAGCGCACGGGAACGCCGACTTGAGAAGGAGTTAGATCGGTACAAGAAAAAAGTCGGTGAACTCACGCTTGAGAACGACCTTTTAAAAAAATCGAAGAGTACTCAGTACGCATGAGAAAGTCGAATGGGTATGGGTACGTCGTCACCGGACGCAATGCGGCGGAGTCACGAAGGGATGTGCAATCATGAAGATCAGCACATCCACGTATTACAACCCGCCTAAGAAGAATCATGCGGTACGGGATTTTAATGATGCTCAGTTACGAGATGAAATAGAGGCGATTCAGACCGATTTTCCCTATGCAGGATATCGTACGGTGCAAACGTATCTTTTCCGTCGAAAAGGCGGTTTGTATAACGGTAAGAAGATCCGTCGAATAATGGGCAAATACGGCTTGCAGGTAAAAATCCGCAGGGCGTTTGTCCGGACGACGGATTTTGAGCATCGTCTTCCCGTTTACCCCAATCTGATTCGCGGCATGACGATAACCGGCATCAATCAGGTCTGGGTTTCCGACATTACCTATGTGCGGATAGCCACGGGGTTTGTGTATGTGGCAATAATCCTGGACGTGTTCTCACGTCGGATTATCGGATGGGTCATATCGAAGTCACTAAACCGCACTTTTACGCTTGAAGCATTGCGTATGGCTATTATGCTACGGAATCCGCCACCAGGCGCCATCCACCACTCAGACAAGGGCGTACAGTATGCCTGCTATGATTATATCGAAATCCTCAACCAGCATAACTTCCGGATAAGCATGTCACGTAGTGGCAATCCGTATGATAACGCCTTTGCCGAATCATTCATGAAAACCCTTAAGAAGGAGGAGGTCTATTTATGGGAGTATGAAAGCTTCATTGACGTTGCAGAGCGTATCCCATATTTCATCGAGCAGGTATATAACCGACAAAGAGTACACTCCGCAATCGGGTACTTGCCACCGGTGTGGAGTTCGAAGCTATTATTATCAGACAACAAACGTAGGAAAGAACTCGGTCACATCAACCTAAAAATCTCAGCTACGTCTCCAACGTAGGGGGCGCAGTTCAGATGCCGCTGGGGCGCAGATCACTTTTGTGATAAAAGAACAAAAATCTCTACAATTTCATTGGTTTTCCATGGGACGCCGGTGAGAAGAATTTTTAGATGTATTTTCAATAACGACGGCGCTGATGCTGCAAATTATCATTTTGTTTCGATCTACCCGGTGAAAAGAGAATCAATGTCCAGGTCCTATAGCGAATTAGTTCGAGAGAGAATCCCTATCGTTTTCGACGGCGCGTTCGGCACCGAAGTGCAGAAGCAGGACCTTCCGGTCGAAGCGTTCGCCGGGCATGACGGGTGCAACGAGATACTCAACCTGACGCGACCCGACGTTATCCGGAAAATTCATGGGTCCTATCTCGTTGCCGAAGCGGATATTATTACCACCAATACCTTCGGCGGAAACCGACGGAAGCTTGCGGAAAATGGGCTGGAAGAGAAATTATATGAAGTCAATAAAGCCGGTGCGCAGCTTGCCCGGCGGGAGGCGGCAATTGCGAGTGCACCGGGACGATTGCGCCTGGTTGCCGGTTCCATGGGGCCGACCGGCTGTTTGCCGTCTTCCAAGGATCCTTCGCTTAATGCCGTCACCTTCGATGCTCTGGCCGATATGTACGAAGAGCAGGCTTCCGCGCTGCTTGACGGAGGCGTCGACCTGCTCCTCCTCGAAACGTCGCAGGATCTGCTTGAGATCCGGGCGGCGATGCACGGAATCAGGCGGCTGCTTGCAAAGCTGCGGGTAACGGTCCCCCTGCATGTGCAATGCACCATGGATGTGACCGGACGAATGCTCCTTGGAAGCGACATCGTTGCGTTTCTTGGCGCAGTCTCTTTTGGAGCGGATGCGGTGGGATTGAACTGTGGAACCGGACCCGCGGAAATGGCGCCGCACATCGAACGGCTTCTCGCGTCGACCAATCTGCCCGTTGTCATGATGCCGAATGCGGGCATGCCGGTCAATATCGACGGAAAGGCCGTCTACTCCCTGACTCCGGAAGAATTCGCGGCACGCATCGCGCCCCTGGTTGTTGAAGGCGGATTGCCCATGGTCGGCGGCTGCTGCGGCACCACGCCGGCCCATATTCGCGAATTGAAACGTCAACTTGCCGGGAAGCGAGTGGCGGAGCGCACGGTGAGAAAAAGCGCCTGTTTCTGCGCCACCGGGATTTCGGGAGTCGATCTCGAACGCGTGGCGCGTCCGATCATCATCGGCGAGCGCTGCAATGCGCAGGGGTCAAAGAAAACCAAGGAGCTCGTTCTTGCCCGGAACTGGGATGAATTGAACCGGCTTGCTCTGGAACAGATTGCACAAGGCGCCGCTATCCTCGATCTTTGCGTCGCGATCAACGAGCGCGACGACGAAGCGGATACCATGCGGGCGCTTGTCGCCTACCTTTCCGACCGCGTGACGGCGCCTTTTGCAATCGATTCCACGGATCCGGCGGTTCTGGAAATTGCTTGCAAGACGAGTCCCGGCAGCGTCCTTCTTAACTCCATCAATCTGGAAAAAAGGGGCGTGCAGGCTCGGCGTGTGCTCCGGGAGGCGGTGAATTTCGGTTGTCCGGTGATTGCGCTTACCATTGACGACAGTGGAATGGCGAAAACAATTGATCGCAAAATTGAATGTGCGATGAGGCTGCGCGACATGGCCGGGGAGGCGGGCCTGCCCGAACACTACCTCTATATCGATCCTCTTGTCCTGACGCTTGCAACCGGCAACCCGCAGGACGCCGATGCGGCGGCCATAAGCCTTGAAGCGCTGCGGAGAATCAAGGCAGAATTCTCCGGGGTGCGCACGGTGATGGGGGTGAGCAATGTCTCCTACGGTTTGTCGCCGGCGGCGCGGCGCATCCTGAACAATCTCATGCTTCACCATGCGGCGGCGGCAGGGCTCGATGCGGCGATATTCAATCCGCTTCATCTCGACGATATCGCGACCTACGCTCCGGAGGCGCGACAGCTTGGCGAGTCGCTGCTTTTTAACCGTTCCGCCGACGCCCTGCATAAGTTTGTGCATTATTTCGAGGCGGTCGCGCCCTCTGGAAAAGTGCGGCTTCGAAACGAGCCCGCCGAATCCCTGTCTCGGACTCCCGCTGAAACACTGCGACAGGCAATCCTATTACGTGATCGTCGCGATGTGAAGCGGTCCATTGACAAACTGCTGCAGGAGCGCCCGGCGGCAGTGATTCTCGATACCATCCTGCTTCCGGCAATGGACGAAGTGGGGAGGCGGATGGCGGCGGGAACCATGATCCTGCCCTTCGTGCTCCAGGCCGCCGAGGTCATGCGCGAAGCGCTTGCCGTTCTTGAACCGCACCTGAAAAAAAACGGCGCGCGGAGCAAGGGGAAAATTATTCTTGCGACGGTATTCGGCGACGTTCACGATATCGGAAAAAACCTTGTCGGCTCCATCATGCGGAACCAGGGGTTTGAGGTGATCGATCTCGGCAAGCAGGTCCCGCTCGATGCGATCATCGCGGCGGTTGCGGAACATCGGCCCGATGCCGTGGGGCTTTCGGCCCTTCTCGTGACGACCTCTCGCGAGATGGGCGTCTGCGTGCGTGAATTCGCGCGACGGGGGATTACCGTTCCCGTGCTTATTGGCGGCGCTGCCGTGAGCAGCGCCTTCGCCACTCGTATCGCAAAGCTCGAAGACGGCGCTTCGTATAAAGGGAATGTCTACTATTGCCGCGATGCGTTTGAAGCGGCGAAAGTCATCGAGCAGACAAAACAGGGAACATCGTTACCGGTGGATCCTGAGGCGAAAAGCGCGCTTTCGAACACTGTCGCGGGGACTCGCGATGCGTCGCTGATGCTTGACCATGGCGAGTATAGGGAACCGCCCTTTTACGGGACCGGCGCGGTGCTCCGCTGGGAGAGCGGCTCTCTGCTTGATAAAATTATTCCTTCCCGTCTGTTCAAGGCGTGGTGGGGTGGCGGACGGCTGACCAAAGAAGCATATGCCGAGGCTGAGGCGCGGGATTTTATTCCAGCTCTCGAAAAACTGCGGGCAATGATAACCGACTCGCTCCTCCTCGACCCGGCCGCCCTCTACGGTTTCTTCCCGACGATCACGGATGGAGAACAGGTGATGCTGCTTGATCCATCGGATTTCCATACGGAACTGGCGTCCTTTGTCTTCCCGCGCATGCCAAAGGCCGGTAATCGGTCCATTGCCGATTATCTGCGTCCCGAAGGAGATTTCCTTGCGTTGCAGATTGTGACGATCGGCCTGGGGTTGAGCATTCGGGCGGGAGAATTTTTCGGCGCGGAAAATTCCTACTCCATGGGTTATTATCTTAACGGGATCGCCGGTTACCTGACCGAAGAGCTTGCGGAACGGGTAACCGGTGAAATCGTTCGCGGACTCCGGCTTCCGCCCGCGACCGGCAGACGGTATAGCTTCGGGTATCCGGGCATGCCGCCGATCGAGGAGCAAAAGAAACTGTTCGAGATCATGGCGATTGAGGAAAGGCTTGGCATTACCCTCACCGAACGGTTTCAGATGATGCCGGAACATTCGACGCTCGGTATGTATATACGGCATCCGGGGGCGGTATACCTGGCATAAGACCACGGATAAAGGCGGAGGGATGAAAGCATGGTTTCTTTCCGTCGTTTTTATTCATCCTTCACCCTTTCACAATTTTTTCTTGACTTTCTTCCCTCATACATTGGATATTTATAGTGATTTCATGACTTTATCGGAGGAGGGATGAGCGTGAATACGACAAAACATGACCTCATTGCGCAGGTTGCCAAGCGTATCGGGTTGACGCAATCCGACACGAAGGTTGTTGTCGAGGAGCTTCTGGAAACGATTTCCCGGCTTCTTGAGGAGCAAAACAGCATTGAGATACGGGGGTTTGGGACTTTTTATACTAAAATGCGTAAACCTCGACCCGCGCGCAATCCCAAGACCGGGGAGGTCGTCCCGCTCAATCGCAGGCTCGTGCCGCTTTTCAAGTATTCCGGCGATATGAAAAAGAAAATTGTCAATGCGCTCCGGGAAAAAAATCCGGTCTGATCGGAAGAGAGGCGCTGTCTCGCGAACGTCGATGCCGGGAAGAGAGATGTCTGCGCCGTTTGAAAAATATTTTTTATGTTAGTTCTTGAAATTACGCGAAAGCAAGTAGTATAATAGTTGTAAGGAGGAGTAATAATGCTCAAAATCATTCGTGTCGTCGCCATTATGGTTGCGGTCGTTCTTCTCGCATGGGTAATCAAGGAGATGTTAGGCCCCAGTGCCGAGAAAAAATCCGAAGACCTGGTACAGAAAATCAGGATGAATGGAGTGTGAGGTGAAGTCGGGCCTCAACTCCTCTGTTTGCCCGCTTGTGTTATCCCCCTGAATTCCCCGGCTGGATCGCGCTGAACCACTTCTGTATCCGGGTTGTGGAAGAGCTGGAAGCCGCATTGCTTCTCAGTGAAAGGGGCGGTGTTGTATATTACTAAATGTCCATTTTTCCGGGTTTCCCCGGAATAGCATTTTGCGGAAGTGGTGGAATTGGTAGACTCGCTAGGCTCAGAACCTAGTGGGCGCAAGCCTGTGGGGGTTCGAGTCCCCCCTTCCGCACATATCTTTCTTTCCCGGCTGACGCCTTCTAAGCGCGCAATAATGCAGAATCAACGTTTTCCTATCGAAGTGCTCCCGTTGACGGTAGTTGAAAAAATCGCCGCAGGCGAAGTCATTGAGCGTCCCGCCTCGGTTCTTAAAGAACTTGTGGAAAACTCAATCGATGCCGGCGCTACGAAAATTGAAGCCTTTATCGAAGGCGCCGGTTTTTCAAGAATTAAAATTGCCGATAACGGGTGCGGCATGACCGAAACGGATCTTGCGCACTGCCTTCTCCGCCATGCCACGAGCAAAATCAGGACGAGCGATGACCTTTTCGCCATCACGACCATGGGGTTCCGTGGAGAAGCGCTCGCGAGCGTCGCGGCGATCAGTAGATTGACAGTAGCGACATCGACGGACCAGAACGGTCTCGGGCATGAAATCATGTGCAATGGCGGCGTGCAGGGAAAGGTGGAACCGGTAGCGCATAGCCAGGGTACGACCACCGACGTGCGCGATCTTTTCTATAACGTCCCTGCCCGGAAAAAATTCATGAAAAGTCCGCGTAGCGAGCAGATGGCGGCTACGCGGATTATGGAGCAGCTCGCCGCCGCCTTTCCGGCAATTCATTTTTCTCTCATGGCCGATTCCAACCGCCTTCTCGATTTTCCACCCGTTGAAACAGCGCCCGACCGGATCGGTCAAATCGCCGGAACATCGTTCGTCAAAGAGCTCATAGAATGCCGGAGCGTGCGTCAGGGTCTCGAAATGGTCGCTTACATTTCCTCTCCCGAAATTGTTCACTCCCGGCCGCGTTTTCAAAACCTTTATGTAAATCTTCGGCGTGTCGACTGCGATGCGGTCACCCATGCAATCCGGGAGGCGGCCGGGCGATTTCTGAGCGCCCAGTATCGGCCGTCATTTTTCTGTTTTCTTACCATCGATCCGTCGCATATAGATGTCAATGTACATCCTACGAAGCAGCTGGTGAAATTTGACGATGAACGCGCCCTGTTCGGCTTTATCCACGCCGCAGTGCAGAAAAGCATCGGGAGCAGCCTTGCAGCCCCGGGGGATATGATGATTCGAAGGCGCGAAGTTCCGACTGCGAGTAGCGACCCCGTTACGCCGTTTTCGGATGCGGATCGGGCGGCGTCCTCCGGGGAAGGATCTACCGCCGAAGCGATGCAGGAATCGCTTGACTTACCCGGTTCAACCCGTTTTTCGTTTTTCGCTTCAGATAGCGAGCAATTTGCAGGAAAAAGTGTTGTCAGGAATGGGGATGGTGCGGATAGCGAGAGGGCGGCACCGGCGTTGCCGGATGCACAATTTCCCGATGCGACCGAAACCGTTATCCCGTTTCCCGTGGCTGGAACTGCCGGCGGGGGGAGCGCTGAATCGTCCCAAAGCTTTGCGGAGCGGGAAACCGCGTGGGACCTTATCTCCTGCTATCAAATTCATGAAACGTATATCCTTGCCCCGATCAAGAAGGGCATCCTGCTTATTGATCAGCATGCGGCACATGAGCGGATCCTTTACGAGCAGGCGATTGACGATGTCGGCCGAGGCCGCTCGGCCTCGCAGCAGCTTCTGTTCCCGGTTATCATCGAATTCGCAACGGAGGAAAAAGCGGTCGTGCTCTCGGGTCTGCGCTATTTTTCCTCCTTCGGGTTTGAGATAAGCGATTTTGGCGGCGCTGCGGTCGCGGTTTCAGCCATTCCTTTTTTTATGCGGACCGCGGATGTCGAAGATACCGTTCGCTCCATGGTTCGTTATCTTCTTGATGAGCAGGACCGCGATATTCTTCAGGAAACGACGAAACGTTTTGCCTCGGCCTTCGCATGCGGCGCCGCAATAAAGGCGGGTCAAAAATTGTCCCAGGAGGAGATGAATGCACTTGTCAATAGCCTCTTTGCGGCAAAAAACCCTTACACCTGCCCGCATGGCAGGCCTACGCTGGTACGTATCTCCCTCGATGAACTCGGCAGGCGTTTCCTGCGCATGTAACCCTGTTTTAAATACATGAACAAGTATTGGCTTAACCTTTGGGGACCATACGAAGAGAGCCATTGCTCGGGTTTATAACCAAATGACAAGATAATCATGATGCACAATGAATCCCGGCCCTCCAAAGTGGCCTTTCAATCGATCGGGTGCCGTACCAATCAGGCGGAGATCGAAGAGCTTCGAGCGGGACTCGTAAACTGCGGATTCCAGGCGGTGGATGGCTTCAATGGCGCCGATATCATTATCCTCAATACCTGTTCGGTCACCGGTCATACCGAATCGAAAATCATGCGGCTTCTTGGCGCTTTATCGCGCGAAGCGCCTCTGGCGAGAGTGCTTGTCACCGGGTGCATGGCCGAGCGAAAGAAGGCCGAGTTTCTGAAAGTCCCCAATGTTAGCTGGGTGGTCGGCAGCGGCTGCAAGGGGAGGATTCCGGAGATTTTGCGCAGCAGCCAGCGCGGACTTTTTTTCAGGGAGCTTGAGGCGACGCCGCTTCACGTCCCGGTTGCGCTTCAGCCGCCGGCAATCGGCGGGCGTACCCGGTTTCACCTTAAAATTCAGGAAGGGTGCAATCGCCGTTGCGCCTACTGCATCGTACCTTTTCTTCGCGGGCCGTCGCGATCCGCTGCCGCGGATGAGATCGAGCGCTCGCTGCGCGCTGCACTTGACGCCGGGTACAAGGAGATCGTTCTCACCGGCACCCATATCGGCCACTACCGGGATCCCTCCGGGGTGCGATTGTTCCCGCTTGTGGAACGGCTTCTCCGCGTCGGAGGCGACTTCAGGCTGCGATTGAGTTCAATTGATGGAGAGGACGTTTCCGATCGGCTTTGTGCGATGGTCGGGGAAGGGGGTAAACTGTGTGATCACCTCCATATCAGCCTTCAGAGCCTCTCGGCCGGTGTGCTGCGCCGCATGAATCGTCCCGGCGCAGAGCTCGAAGGGATGGTTGAGCGGCTGGCCGCCTTTCGCGCCCGGTATCCTGCCGCCGGTCTGGGCGCCGATTTCATCGTTGGATTCCCCGGAGAAACCGAGGCGCAGTTTGAAGAAACCCTTGCGAATGCCGGGAAAATAGAGTTCTCCTATGCCCATATTTTCCGTTACTCTCCCCGGCCGGGAACCGCGGCGTCCGCTATGGCCGACATGGCGATCCCGGAGGCGGTAAAGCGGGAGCGCAGCGACCGATTGCGCGTGGTAATAGCGCGGAGTGCGGATGCGTTCGTTGGGCGACAGATCGGGAAGACGCGGCGTATCATTGTGGAGGGGAGCTCGACAAAGGGAATTACTGCAAATTATCTGACGGTGGACCTCGGCCCCATTGCACCGCTTCCAAATTCGTGGTTTGATGTTGTAATAGAAAAATCCGCCGGGAAAAGCAGGCAGTGCACGGCAGTTTTATTCGACTCAGGACACTGAGTCCTCTATTGTTGGTCGGAACGGTGAAAGATCATTGTCGAGGATGGGAAGAGAACGCTCCAGGCTGTGGAGCATTTTATAATGTCGTCGAACATCCGATACCGGTGCAATGAATAATAACTGATTATGTCAATGGAGCAAACCGCCCGCATACTAAGGATACATTGTATTTTCAGCGCATGATTTTTTCCGGTCGTTTAAAAGCGGGCCTCAGTAAGACCCGTTCGCAAATCGCCTCCATTGTCGGTCTGAAAACCGAATTCGATGACCGGTTCTATGACTCCTTGGAAGAAGCCCTCATTGCCGCCGATATAGGTCTTGATTTTTCGCGGTCCGTTATAGAACGGCTTCGCCGGGAGATCAAAGGCAAGGGACTGAGAACTTCTGCGGAGGCCTATGCCACGCTCAAGGAACTCCTTTCCGCGGATTTGACGTTGGAGACTGCGTCCGTCGATGTCGGCGCAAAACCGCGGGTGGTGCTCGTGACGGGCGTCAATGGCGTGGGGAAGACCACGACTATTGGCAAGATCGCCGCTTCATACGCCGCCGAAGGCAAGCGCGTGATGCTCGGCGCTGGCGATACATTCCGGGCCGGCGCTATCGAACAACTGCGAATCTGGGCTCAACGCACCGGTTCTGATTTTGTTTGTCAACATGTGGGTTCCGACGCGGCATCGGTCGTCTATGATGCACTCGAAGCGGCGACCAAACGGAATATCGATGTGCTTCTGCTCGATACCGCCGGACGGCTGCACAACAAAGTCAACCTCATGAACGAACTCGAGAAGATTATTCGCGTGATCCGGCGGCATACGCCCCGTGCGCCGCATGAAATTCTCCTCGTGATCGACGCCACCACCGGCCAGAACGCTCTCAGACAGGCGCAGGTCTTCAACAGTACCATCGGCATCACCGGACTGATCATTACCAAACTCGACGGGACCGCCAAGGGAGGCATCGCGCTTGCCCTTACCAGTAAGCTCCAAATCCCTATCAGAAAGATCGGCGTTGGAGAGAGCATCGACGACCTCCAAGATTTCAATCCGCATGATTACATTCAGGCGATGCTCGGGGAGTTGGGGGAGATGTCTTGAAGAGATCGAAAGCCACCGGCGTGTAGCGTCGTATGGCGTACCGTCCGGTTCATGAAATGAAAAAGGCGCGACGACATGGGCCGGAACATCAAAATCATAGCGTGTATCGCTCCTCTCTCCGGCATATATTTTTTATCAATCTCTTTTAACCGGTACCTCTAAAAATTCCGTTCATGGTTTGACAGGTTCACTACGAACGGTGCAGGTGCTGGCATTTTTCTACGATACCATTTCTTCTTCCGTTCAGCAAGGAACTGAAATGGCCATTTCGAGGGATCTTTTAAAAATGTTTCCAGGAACCTCATGGACAGTGCAATAAACGCGGAAGCCCTGACTAAAAAATTCGATGATTTAACTGCCGTCGATGGCATCTCTTTCCGAATCAACGAGGGAGAGTGTTTCGGTTTTCTCGGTCCTAACGGAGCCGGGAAGACCACGACGGTGAAAATGGTTCACTGTTTTTCGCCGATCACCTCCGGTTCAGTGACTGTATTCGGCAAGTCCAGTAACATTGATAACCGTGAAATCAAGATGATGACCGGGGTTATCCCTCAGGAGATTACGCTCGATGTGGACCTGACGGTGTACGAAAACCTGATGGTTTTCTCCCGGTTTTTCGACATTCCGCGCTCCGAGGCCAGGAAGCGGATCGCCGAGCTTCTCGAATTTGTTGAGCTGCAGGCCAAGGCAAAAAGCAGGATTCACGCCCTCTCGACCGGCATGAAGCGAAGGCTGCTCATTGCGCGCGCGCTTCTCAACCGGCCCCGTCTTATTATTGCTGATGAGCCGACGACCGGGCTCGATCCGCAGGTGCGGCATTTGATCTGGCAGCGTTTGCGATACCTTAAAAATCGCGGGGCGACCCTGCTTTTGACGACGCAGTACATGGATGAAGCCGCCCAGCTCTGCGACCGCATCGTGATCATGCACCAGGGAAAGATATTACGGGAGGGACCGCCCGCCGCACTCGTGGCGGGTGAGATTGGCAAGGAGGTCATAGAGGTCCGTATCGGACGGGAGGAGGATGCTTCGCTTATTGCCCGGCTTACCGATGTCGCGTGCGGTCACGAACGGGCGGGTGATACGCTTTTCTTCTACTGCCGTGACGGCCGGGAGCTCATGAAAAAGGTGGTGGAGCTCAATCTGCCGAACGTCCTGAATCGCCCTGCCACTCTCGAGGATGTATTTCTAAAGTTGACAGGAAGGAGCTTGGCCGAGTGAACTTGTCGTACCGTATTTATTACGTCTTCCTTCGAAACCTGACCTCTTACAAGCGATTCGTGGTTCCCACGCTGATCGTCAGCCTCGGGCAACCGCTGTTTTACCTCATAACCTTCGGCATCGGAATGGGCGCCTACATGGGCTACTTCGGCGGCAAACCCTACCTTTATTTTCTCGTACCGGGCGTGCTGGTATCGTCGGTAATGCTTTCCGCCTCTTTCGAATGTCTCTATGGCACCTTTGTGAAGATCGTGCACGAGCATCTCTACGACTCGCTCATTGCAACGCCGGTATCGGCTGAGGATGCAGTGGCGGGCGACATTGTATGGGGGGCGTTTCGCGGACTCATCAGCGGCATTCTCATGCTGATCGTCGCCGGTTTCATGAGAATCTTTCCCGCCTCGGTCGCCAACGTGCTGGTTCTTTTGGTCCTTATGGGTTTTATCGGCATCATGTTTTCGTCCCTTGCAATGATCGTTACCTCAATGGCTCCTCATTTCGATTTTTTCAACTACTACACCGAGCTTTTCCTCACCCCCATGCTTTTCTTTTCGGGCGTTTTCTTCCCGCTCGACCACTTTCCCCCATGGATGAAAATTTTTGCCCAATTCCTTCCGCTTACGCACGCGGTGGAGGTCTCCCGCGCCGCCTTTACCGGGCAGGTTTCAATGCGTCTTCTGCCGAACTTTCTGTACCTGCTGCTCCTCGAAATCGTGGCCTTCTGTGCGGGCGTAAAGATGATGAAGAGGAGAGTGGTGAAGTAAAGTTTTCATATTATTTTACAGGACATAAATTATTGTTAAATAGGCGATATGCCATTAACGATACCTCCTGCATGATTTCTGTTCGCCGATAAAATCACAAGAAGCATTGATTTTTCAAGCGAATTTTCCCGCTCAACCCGCTGACGAATTGTAATTTATAAAGAGAGAAATTATAACGTAAATAGTACCGGAGAGGCGCATTGGCACCGAAAAAGCATCTGGGACAGCATTTTCTGACCTCTCCGATAATTGCGCAAAAAATTGTTGAGGCAATTCCTGCGGAGCCGCATGAACGGGTGCTCGAAATCGGTCCTGGCCGGGGAGCGCTCAGTAGGTATATACAAGAGCGGTATAAAGATTTCCATCTCATCGAAATAGATCGGGATGTTATCGTCTGCTTGAAGGAAAACCTCGGGCACGGTTTTTATAAAATCCATGAAGCAGATGTGCTTGAATTCGATTTCGGGCAGGTCGGGTTCCCACTGCATGTGATCGGCAACCTGCCCTATGTCATCGGGGCGCTCATCATTAAAAAGACGCTTCTTTATGGAAGCGCCATCCGGTCCTTTACCTTCATGGTACAGCGCGAAGTGGCTGAGCGGATCGTCTCTTTACCCCACCGTAAAGCAAATGGATTCCTCTCGATTTTTTGTCAATATTTCGGGGCGGCCAAACTTCTGTTCGAGGTGCCGCCCGAAGCGTTTTTCCCGAAGCCGAAGATCTTTTCGGCGGTTGTTCAGATCATCCCCGATCCGGTATCAGTTGAGCGCCTGTCGCAGGAGCAATGGCGACCTTTTTTTGCTTTTGTGAGTAAGGGATTCTCCCAGCGCAGGAAAAAGCTTTCCAATGTGCTGGGCCGCATAACCGGGGAGCAGACACGTTTCGAGACGGTCCTCGCCGAGCTGGGGCTCAATCCGCTTTCGCGTCCCGAAGATCTCGGCATCGCTGCATGGCTGCGTCTTTTCGGGACATGGAAACCATGATCTCAACAGCGCGTCGGGGAGCCGTTATCGTGGGCGTCGCGGTCGCAACGGTTTTGGGTCAAACCTACGAATGGCCGTCGTTCTTTGCGCCGGCAAGGCGGGATACCGTGGTCGATTCTTCCAGGCTCCGGCTATCGACACAGGACAAGGTGTTTGAGAATGATGAAAGCACCCAATCCGGCTTGGTGTGGGATCCGCATCTGGCTACGTGTCATTTTCTGCAACACTTTCTTTACGAGACCTCAGGAGATATAGGATTTCATGCAACAAACCAGTATGTTGATCTTTCCGGAAGCGTGGTAAGGGATAGCGCGCTTCCCGGCAACGGAGCGCTGGGATTGGAGTGGTCTCCGACGGCTCACTATGATCTGCGCGAGCAAGGGAGCGGGTTTGAGTCCACCGTCGATCTCGGGCCGGTCATGCAATGGCGCATCGACAGCGTTCCGGTGAGCATTCGTGGGGGTGTGTCGGGTACCGCATGGAACGACAGCCTGCCGTCGAGCCTTGGTCGAGCCACCATCGATTCGGCGAACGGCGCGGTAGGGTACTATGGCGGTTTTTCTTTAGGGGATACCGCCGCGCGGTTCTTTGGGCTCCCGCTCTACCTCAGTGCGCAAGCGCTTGGCCGATCCGTTGAGCAGGATGCCATAGCCGTCCTCACCGGATCGGCCCTTTTCGCTCACAAGCTTCCCAGCGGCGACTCTCTTTTTGTGTATTTCGGGGATTCCCTCTCAAACGGCAAGGAGGATTATTTGGCCGCCTCCTCCTCCGGGGGCTTGCAGTATTTAAGCAGCCCCTGGCGGATCGCGCAATCGCTTCAGGCCGCAGGGGGAATCAAGTTTGCTGAACGATTCAACCTTCAACCGGCCTTTTATTATTCCTACACGGATAAGTCGGTTGAATACCCGAACGATGACTCCGTTCCGAGCGATGTCCGTGACATACTGCAAACATATTGCTTCATGCTGTCCTCGGACTCAGCGGCCCATCTTATTTATCGGGGCGGTCTTAGAATTACTTCCGGTAACGAGGTCTGGCTTTTTGATAAGGACTTCTCAAGGTTTGGATCGCCTACATATATTTTTGATCATCAGGACAGTCTCGATATCACCGCAAAGCTGGAAGATCATCAGATATATATTGCCGCTGCCGATCAGTATCTCGGCATTAAACTGCCCCATGATTGGATTCTGGAGTACAAGCTGACCGCCTTCCGCGATTCCAAGACCTATTCATCATTCGCCGGCGATACGAACTATAACACCAATGATCACATCACCATAAATAATCATCTCGATCTGGCGCTTGGCGGCGCCCATAAGTGGACCGGCAACGTTTATGGCGAATATGCCACCTATACGGTGAATTATCTTGAGAGCGAGGAAAGCGCCCAGAATTCCGTGCAGACGGGCTACCGGCTCGGGCTCAATGTGAAATTTCAGCCTTCTGAACGATTATCCCTCAACGAACGCATTACCGCCGATGCCGAAATAACCGACTGGATGTATGAATCGTTCCATAGTTATCCCAATATACCGGACCCGCCGCCTTTTCAGCGCATGTTCGCCTCGAATCTCGCCGGTAAATGGGAGTGCTCTAAAATGATTGAACTGACCGGCAGGTGGACGGAAACCTATTCCGACAACGGCGTCTGGGCCGGCAGCCAGTACTTCAACCCATCCAAGGTTGATTCAATGAGAACCAATTACTACGGGATCAATTTTAAATCAATCGAAAATACGTTTACGCTTGGAACGGCTTTGATACGAGCATGGGGAAGGGTTGAGGTCGGCTGTGAAGTCCAGAATAATCTCAGCATGCCGTTCGACAATACTTTCCAGAAGTACGATATCAATCAATCCAGCCTGATCGAACCATATATTGACATTGGGGTACATTATCATCGGGTATCTTTAAATGGGAAGGTTATCCGCATGATCAGCACCGTTCCAAATGAAAGCGGCTGGAACATCGGTATCGCCGGACAGGCAGCATGGTGATGAATCCGCGCGTGAGAGCTATTTTTCGAAAAATTCTTCCTGCATCACTGCTCGCCGCGCTCATGTGCTCGTGCGGAATATTTTCCCCGCGGCCGTCACAGACGCCTAACGGTAACGGCACGACCGATCCATTGAATTTTTCTGCAATAGGAGGAACGCAGTACCCCTTTCCCACCCTGCAATACGAAGATCTTTTCCAGGGCGACGATCCGATCTACTTAGATCAAAACTCCGGTCCTCAGCCAAAGACAGCATTGATATCTCGGCTGAATCAGATCGGTAACGCTTACCCCCACATCCAGGTTAATTGGATCGTAACAAACTCGATTCCAAACAGTTCAGATGATTCGGTCACGGTCACCGTGGCTAAGTACGATATTATTTTAAATATCAGCACGAACCCGAGCGATACGGCTGACTCGGGACACGCCATCTTTACCCTTGTGCAGAATGCCGGTTGGCATATCAGCTATTGGCATGATTATCCGTGGCAGGGCGCATCTTTTTTTTCACCGAACTATTCTCCATAAATAGTCAGATTATGACAAAGAAGTACGCCGGGAGGAGTGACGTTTGATACTACAGGGTGGAATAAAAAAGGCAATACCCTGTCTCGTACCGCTCATCCTTGTCGGGTGCATCCTTTCCTGCGGTAACGGTGATCCCTTTTTCCCACCATCCGGCGCCTACGTGGGAGTGCCCATGCGCTCTACTCCACAGGGACTCGTGACCCAATTTGAAAATGCGTACCAGGATATCAGCTTGAGTCTTTACCAGAATTTACTTCCTACTGACGGATCGTTTGAATTTTTCGTAGCGCCGGGGTTTGTGCCTGAAAATCCGGTGAGCCTTTTGGATACACTTAGAGATACGACCATGCAGTTTATCGGAGATTATCCCTATTATTTTTATTGGACGCAGGACATCGAATTGAAAAGTCAATATGCCCTTTTCCAGAATGCCGGATTCATGGAATTCAGCGTCCCTCCCGATGTTGAATATTATCCCATCATTGATTCCACTGGGGATACAACCAAATGTGAAGTATTGATGACCAATGGCGAATTGGACATGTTTTTCAACGATCCCGATACCTACCCCGATCAGGCAATCGAAATTAACTGTGATTTTCTTCTTACGCGCGATTCTAAAAATTTATGGGTTATAAAAAAGTGGTACGATCTTCAAAGTTCATCGTAACGTATTATTAAAAAGTTATTGGAATCTGCGCTCCACACTTCCTGCACTGCGCCATGGCGTTTTCCCTTTTTTCCATTTGCACTAAATGCGGCGTTCGTCGTACCGCATATCCTGCCCGTTCAATGAGCAGCGTATCGCACACCGGGCAATGTGTATGCGTCCTGTCCTCCGTGGCGATGTTGCCTATGTATACATACCGGAGCTTTTTATGCGCGATCTCCCAGGCACGATTCAACAGCCACTCAGCCGTTAGTTCGTGGTGCATTTTATGACGGGGGAAATAGCGCGAGAGGTGAAGCGGCGTTTCGGGCCCGAGGTTGTTCGCGATAAAATTGGCCAATTGTTCCGTCTCTGCCGGATCGTCGTTCTCGCCCGGAATGAGTAAATGGGTGATTTCGAGGTGGCATCCCGCTTTTTTCACTTGTTCACAGGCTGCCAGAACCGGATCGAGCGACCCCTTGCAGATGCGTCGATAAAAGGAGGGATTGATCGACTTGATGTCGATATTCATGGCGTCGATTACCGTGAGCAGGTCGGCGAGCGGAGCGGGCTCAATGAAGCCATTGGTAACCATGACATTCTTGAGCCCCAATTGCCTGATGCGGCCGCCCACTTCCATGATCGTCTCGAACCAGATGATTGGCTCAGAATAGGTATAGGCGATGCCGAGAGTGCGGCTGTCTTCGATCAGACTTACAAATCGTTCAGGCGAAATCTCCTTAACATCAAGGAGCGTCTGGGCGATCTCGCAGTTCTGGCAGAAGGAGCATTTGAAGGTGCAGCCGTTCGGGCCTGCTGAAAAGATAGAAGAACCGGGGTAAAAATGAAAGAGCGGTTTTTTCTCGATCGGGTCGATTGCCGTCGCAACTGGTCGGCAGTAGTTCGCCGAGATAAGCCTGCCGCCGATATTCTTTCGTGTTAAGCAGATACCGGCTCTGCCTTCCGGAATGGTGCAGTGGTGAGGGCACAGGAGGCATGTCACCCGGTTATCCGCCGATTTTATATAGTAGGATGCCTCTTTCATACCGGCAAAATATAGTCTTGTGCAATAATTATGTCTTTCTCAGTAATTCTCTCGGCTATGCCACAGGGGTGGTACGCCGATTAATTGACTAAGCTCGCGCCGTCGGCGATCTGCGCGAAATGCACGGTAGGATTTCGACCGGTACGCTTTTTGTACTCCCGCGTTATCGTATCGCCGAATTTATCCCTCACCTCGGTTTTAAGAACCGTCAATGTCGCTCCGCCGAAACCTCCGCCGGTAAGCCTCGCTCCATATACGCCGTCGATAGATTTTGCAATATCAACAAGAATATCCAGTTCCTTGCAAGAGTTTTCGAAGTTATGAATCGAACTGTCATGCGACAGGTACAGAAGGGAGCCGAACTCCGTCATTGAACCCCGCTTGATGAGCTCTATCGCGGAAAAAACGCGTTCATCCTCGCCGACGACATGCAAGGCCCGTTTGAAAAGTTGCTGGTCGAGCTCTGCCCTGGCGCTCTGAAGCTGCGTCATGCTGACATCGCGCAGCATTTTAATGTTCGGGTTATTCCTGTTGAAAAATTTGGCAGCTTCGAAGCATTCACGGCGACGACTATTGTATTCGCCGGCGACCAGCGAGTGAACCACGTCTGACAGGGTAATGGCGAGCGTGATGTCGCCTGCTATGGGAATTGTATCATGATGCAAGGAGCGAAAGTCGCTGAACAGCAGATGACCCGCCTTGCCGAAAATGGAGGAAAATTGGTCGAGAAGACCGCAATTGGCGCCGACGAAGTTGTTTTCCGCCTTCTGGCAGATTTTTGCCAGTTCAGTCGGGTCGATCTGAAAATCGAAGAGTCCGCAAAGAGCGAGTGCGGTTGCCACTTCGAGTGCCGCAGATGATGATACGCCGGCTCCCAGCGGCACGGAGCTATGAATCGCCAGGTTAAAAGGGGCCACCGGAAATCCACGATCCAGCAGCATTCGATAGACGCCGAGCGGATAATTCACCCAGCTATTCCTGCCTTTAAACGGCTTGATATCTTGTACGATAACTGATTCGGGAAATAGACAGGAGGTAAGACTACACTCACGCGATGCAGACTTTGAGGCGGCAACCCAAACCTCCCTATCGATGGCTGCGGAAAGAACGACACCTTCGTTGTAATCGGTATGGTTTCCAAGCACTTCGACCCGGCCGGGAGCTCTCGAACACACGGTCGGGGCGGTCCTGAAAAAGTTCTGGAAATGCTTCGTTACAATATCTAAATGTGAATTCGCGGTAACGGACATGTACGGTATCCTTTCTTTGCCACGATAAGGGTGATGCACGACTGAGGAATAGGATAAAATATTAATTTCGAAAAAAAAAAGCAATGATTGTTTTGGCGCGCAGGATCTTCAATTTGACAAAATAGGAGGCGATCATTCCGGCCATAGGGCCTCAGAAGCGGTTCGGTTTCTTGTCGGTGAGGAGACCGCAGAGCCGGGTTATCCGCCCTATGTCCGGGCGATCGAAGAATATTCCGTTTCGATTTCCCGGAAGCCTTCCCAGGCCGCGGAGAAAGAGGTAGTAAATTCCGCCGAAATGTTTTTCGTATGAGTACCCGGGTTTTCGCAGCTGCAGATAGCGGTGGAGCGCTACCGCATAGAGATGATATTGCAGGAGATAGTGCTCGCGGGCCATGACGCCGGTAAGCGCGGCGGGTGCGTAGGCTCCGTCGTCATCCCCGAGATGGTTTGATTTCCAATCAATGATGAAAAAGCGGTCCTTCCATTCGAAAACCAGATCGATGTAGCCTTTGAGGTGGCCGCCGGAGCTGGTTAGTTCCGGCGGGAGAAGTAAGATGTTTCCCGCAACGTCCCCTTCGCCCGCTGCCTCGAAAATGTCGCGCAGCATGAACGGTTGTATCGGGAAATAGAACTCCATCTCCCTTAAGCACTGCTGCGGCGGCACGCAATCGAGCCTGAGACCGCTTTCCGGGTCAAGCATCGTTGTCGCCGCCATGCGGATCATTCGCTCCACGCTTGCCTGCAGGGTCGGGGCAAAGCCGAACTGCTCCAGTCCGTCAGCGATGGCAGCGGATATGACTTGCGAAGATGCATTACCAAAATCTGTCTCTTCGAGGATGGCGTGCAGGAAAGTTCCCGCCTCTGCGCCGCGCGGAAAATCGGCCAAATCAGCGGTGGCAGGCGCTATCCCCAGTCTTTCTATTGGCAAAGCCCTCGAAATACCGCCATCATCCGTCCTCTCTCTGTCCGAGAGCGGCAGGGAGTGTGCAAGTGCCGAATAGGAGAGAATTCGCCGGGGCGCTGCAATGGTTCCCCGGAATGGCCGCGCCTTCACCGATTGTTGGACGTGATCGACGCGGGTGAGCACGAAGGGTGAGCGTTCAGGAATTGGAGCGATTTCGATGCACACGTCAGCATCGCTTCGAAGCCATGTCAGTCCATCGCTTATGGCGCGATCTGAAAGTCCATTGATTATGGCGCGAAGCTGCGCTATGAAATCGTTTTCAATATGCCTGCCGAACAACACCCAGGAGAGTGCCGAGGTTTCGGCTCCTTTCACCGGACCCCATGCGCAGTAGCAACGCACCTTGGCGCGCGTCATCGCTACATAGAGAAGCCGAACGCTCTCCGCCAGCAGTTCCTCATCGGCGACCGGCCTGAACTGCCGTATCGCATCGGGGCCTACGGCTATCGAGGCGGCAAAGTCATGGTCCGGGTCGTGAAAAATGAAGGGTTTTTTATTGCTTTTGTCCACTGGCGCCATCGTAGTATTCCAAGTAAATGGGCAAAAGACGATTGAATATTCGAGCCCCTTACTTTTGTGTATAGTGACAATCCGCACGGCTTCCTCGTCGCTTTCAAGCCGCAGCATCTCCTCATCTGGCGGCACGCTGTCCGCACAATTCAGACGTTTTGTGTTCAGCCACTTGACCATTGCAATCATCCCTGCGCGTGAGCGAAGCGCTTCGGCATGGAGAAGTTCAGCAAGGTGCAGCAGGTTGGTGAGTTTTCGCTCCCCATCCGGACCCGGCAGCAATCGCCGACGCACGTGTTCGTCGTTCATAAGCGTACGAAACATAGACAGCATGCCTTCTGCACGCCACTCTTCATGGTACCGCACTATCCGCGATTGATATGAACTCCAAAGACGATCATCGGATTCCAGTCCGTCGATCTCATTGGCGGAAAGGCCGAAAAAGCAGGTTGAGAGCGTTGCGCGGAGATATTCGTTGCGTTGCGGCTCAGCAAGGGCCGCGAGCAGGATTTCAAATTCAGCCGCTTCAAAGGAGGCGAATACCGAGCCGCTCATATACAATATCGCCGGAATATGCGCAATGTCAAGCGCTTGCCGCACGAGTGCCGCTTCCCGGTTGGTCCGTACAAGAACTGCAATATCGGAGGGCCTGAGGGGATGGTCGCCGATCGTTGCTTCGCCCCGGGCCGATGCGGAAAGCAAACGGCCGATTTCGCCGGTAACGGCGCTCGTGACGAGGTGAGATGCGGGAATTTTTTCGAGAGGCTCCACCGAATCGGTTGAACCCCTTTTGAAAAGCCATAGCACAAACGGTTTCTGCCGCTCTCCTGCTATTGATAGGACGTTTGCGCACCCTTCGAGGCTTCCTTTCACTGGCCGGTATTCGACCTGCTTAAAAGCGAACGGGTTGCCGTGCCCGACAAAGAGCCGGTTGATCGCTTCGAGCAGGAGCGGGTCGCTGCGATAATTGATCGATAAGGTGTAACGTACCGACGCGTTCCGGGAAGCTTCGAAATACGCATAGATATCCGCGCCACGAAAGCGATAAATCGCCTGTTTGGGGTCGCCGATGAAAAAAAGCGGCAAATTAAGTCGGAAAATCGCAGCAAAAATCGCATATTGTACCGGATCGGTATCCTGAAACTCGTCGATGAGCGCAGCTTTGTAAGCAGCTTGCAGAGCGGAGCGGAGGCGATTGCCGTTTTTTTTGTCTGCAAGGGCGCTGCTCACCCGCAGCAGGAGATCATCGAATCCCAGGAGGTTGCGCCGATTTTTTTCCTTTACAAGGGCGGCATCGGCAATTGAAAGAAACCGGATTTTCAGGGCGAGGAACTTCTGTTGGAACGCTTCGTGCAGAGCGGTGAGGCTGGAATAAAGTTTTTCGCATGCCTCAAAGAACGGATGTGAGGGAGAAATCGCACCTTTTTTCGTCCCATTTAAAATGGCGCCGCTCGTAACCCTTTTTAGGTCGATAATGCCCTTTTGATCGATGAAGCCCCGTTCGAAAAGTTCATCGATTCTGGCGGACAGTTTTGCAACGATTTCAGGCGAATAGATATTCTGTTTGAGCGAAGGCGAAGTCAGAAGCGCTGCGATTGACGCGCGATGATTGTTCCAGATGGGCGCCGTTGTTGCGATCAATGCTGCCAGCCGGGCTTCCAACCCGGAAGTATCCGGATCTTCGGGCGATTGTGGCAGCAGCCGGTATGTTTCCACCCCCTTGCACATGTTGTAAAGGTCACTGAACCAGCCGGGACCATTGCATTTTTCCACTGCGGCATACGCGAGAAACAAGGGAGAGGCATTGTAAAAATGGAAGCGCCAGAAGTCCTCGGCGACAAGCTTGGTAAGTTCCCGTTCATCGGCAATCATCTCATAGGCAAAGATCGCCCCGCTTTCGAAAGCGTGTTCGAAAAGCACTTGCCGACAGAAGCCGTGGATCGTGTGGATCGCTGCGGAATCGAAGGAGCGGAGCGCCTCGATGAGTTGTGCGCAGGCCTTGGAACGGGGAAGCCGCTCGAAGAGCGCAGTGAAAAAAGGCTCATCAGTGTCCGTTGCGCCGTTACGCGCAATCTTATACGCCGTTTCCAAAGTGGCGTGAATGCGCTCCCGGATCTCTCGGGTAGCCGCCTCGGTAAAGGTAACCACGAGAATTTCTCGCGGGAGAAGGTTTTGTTCCAGGATAAGCCGCACGTAGAGGCGGGTGATGGCAAAAGTTTTTCCGGTTCCGGCCGCTGCTTCGACTATGTTCTGACCATCGAGCGGACAGTTTGCGAGATCGAGGTCCGGAATCGAGGTGATGCGAAACTCCCGGGCGTTTTTCATGAACAGCTGCCCTCTTTCCCGATGCTGTGAAAGAGGGGACTCCAGACATCGAGGGAGAGGTGTTCCCACGCGGCATCGAAAAGCGGGCCCTGCCTAAAGCAGAAGGAATAATAAGGGTCTTCCCCTTCACCGCTGACGTAGTCGTTACCGTGATAGATTTCTACCGCTCGGGAGAGGGCGTCCTGTGGCGAGCGCTTTTTCACGACAACGCTTTCCGCGTAATCAAAAGTAGCATGTGGAAAGAATGAAAGCGTCGAGCACATTCCTGTTTCGAAAAGAACCGCCAGTTTTTCCAGCTCATTGCCGGCTCCGGAAACCGGTTCCAGCGTCATCATCGTATCTTTCGTAAACAAAAGCGTCTTTGTCGGGAAGCCTGGCCGGCCTATTGCACAGAGCAGCAGGTGAGAGATCCATGCCGCGAGATAGTCGTTCGGCCTTATCGTTGCAAATCTGTAGGCGAGGCGCATCGAAGGGTAGCAGCCGTCGATGGATCCCGCAATAACGAGCGGGCCGAAAGTTGCATTGACGGAGAGCCTCGGCAGCGCGGGTTCCTTTTCTCGAAGGGGCCGAAGACCCTCTGCAAATGCTCGGATCTCCCCGGCAAGGGCATCGAACTCGAACCGCCCCACATTGCCTTGCGGCAGTTCGCCCTTCGCCTTCAGAAGCGCATAAACGGCTTCCTGATCCCTGTTGCCGAGCATGCCCTCGGTCAGTTTTAAGGCGAGGGTATACCGATTGAGGCCCGAAAGCCCGAAGCATTCGGTGTCCGCCACCCGTTCCTGCCGTTCAGGCAGCTTCATGCCGAGACGATTGATGAACAGGAAGCGGATCGGATTCCTGAAAAAATCGATAAACATCTGCAAATCGATGTGTCTCACTTCCTGCCGTGGAGAAAGGGGGCGGGTGCAGAATTGATATCCGATCGACTCGTCCAGGGCGAGCGATCTGGCGGAGACGGCATTAGCATTGGAGAAACTATGGAGCCGGTTTCCTCCGTTGAAACAGCGGGGATTCCACGCCTGGAGCGGATGCTCGATGATGACTGCATCGCGAGCGGCAACACGCTCTTCCGAAAATTGACTCTCCGGTGTCGCTGGGACGTGCGGATAGAATCCGCGATCAATGGTAGACAGGAGAGCTTCCACTACCACCGATGGTCCGATAACCGCGTTATCGTGAACGCTGCTGCCGATATAACTTATGTATAGACGCTGCCGGGCGGAGAGTATGGTTTCCAGGAACAGATAGCGGTCCTCGCGGGCGAGTGAGCGATCGCCGCGTCGCGGATCCTGGGCCATGAGGTCCCATGATGGGCGATACGATTGCCGTGGAAATGCCCCGTCGTTCATACCGATGCAGCAAATAATTTTAAAAGGGATGCTGCGCATCGGCAACATGGCGCAGAAGGTAACGCCGCCGCTTAAAAACGGCGCATCGCTTCCGGCGCGATTCAAGCGCATCGTAAAATAATGGCGAATTGTTTCGTAATCGACGGCGCTCGTTGGGATATCATACCGTTCCGGCTGGGAAAGTTCGGCGATCGCCTCCCGGATCCAGCCCGTTTCGTCTTCATCACCTCCAGTATCGGGGATGAAAAAAGAGTTGAAAAGGTTGCCAAAGAGCAGCGACCATGCGGCAGGCGAACGTGTCGTGCGGCACTCCCTGGTAAATGCGGCCAGTTTTTCTATGCTATCAAGGAATTTTCCTGCAAGTGCAGCCTGCGTTCCCTCGATATCGTCGAATCCGGCACTGCCTTTGAAGGTACGGCGGTCGCCGGCAGGCAGCGCATAACCCAGAAGCAGGCGACGCTTCCCCGCTTCCCAGGTGTTGTCCGGCATGACCGGCAGATCGAGCTCGCGGAGCGTTTCTTCGTCAAGTCCCCAGCGGATGCCACAGCGCTGCACCCAGGTTCGCAAGGCGGGCAGATCGGCCTCGCTGAGATCGAAGGTGGCGCGAATGGCTGGGGTTTCAAGAAGCGACAGCACTGCGCCCGCTTCGAATCGTGAACCCGGTATCGAAAGGAGCGCCATGAATGCATTGATGATCCCGCCTTCGCTGCCGGCTGCCAAGTCGGTGAGTGAATAAGGAATCCTCCGGTCGGGACTTTCCGGTGCACCGAAAACCGCTCGAATCACGGGCGCATAGGTGGCGATAGTGGGCGTCATGACGAGGATGTCGGACGGATTTATGGAAGCGCTGGCATCGAAAACGTCGAGCAGGTAGTCATAGAGCGCCTCGATCTCCCGCTGCGGGCTATGGCAGGAGTGGACCTCTATGCTGCGATCCGTGGCGCTTATCGCGATCCTTGGAATTTCCGGAGAAGATCCGCGATCATAAAGGTGAAGCATATCGGCCTGAATAGTTTCGAGGAGCGTGGCCGGCGGCTTGTCCGAGGGAATTTCTATCTCGTGCGGGTCATAGTCGTGAAGCATGGAAAGAAACTCGCGGCCATGAGTGCCAAGCGCGGCCAGAAGCGGGTTTCCTTCTTCAAGATGGAGCGTTTTCTCGGAACCAGAAGGGGGCAGCTCCTGCTTCATGATACGCGCCGCTTCGTTTTCGGACTTGATCTGGTCCCAGAACTCGGCGCATGGGTTCAGCACGAACAGATGCACCGGCAGAAGCGATGCCACGGCCGCAAGCAATGCGATGTGATAGGGAGGGAGCGACAGACCGAACACTGCGATACGCGGCGGAAACGTTTCCGCAGGCAAACGGCCGATTGCCGAAAGGAAATCCCTCTGCAGGCGGCTGCGATGCGGCGCATCGGTTTCCCCGGCGACGGTGCGCCAGAGAACGGCTTGCCAGTGGTCCTCTTCGCCAGCTTCCCATCCAAGGACGACCTCGGGCCTGAAGATCGTATACTGATCAAAAGCCTCGGCAATTTTGCAGGCGAGCTGGAATTTCTTGGCCGCGCGACCGTCGCTGAGGTAGGCCGCGAGCGGTTCCATGCGTTCATCGCGAAGCAGTTCGTCCGTAAGAACCGACATGATTTTCCACGGGAGCAGTTCTTTATTAAAAACGGAGCGCTCAGGCAGATCAGGAAACGCGCGGTGGAAGAGTTCACTGGCAAAATGGTCGGGGAAGAGAAATTTTGAATTGCCCCAGATGCCAAGGCGGTCGGCAAGCTGCATCGAGAGCCAGCGCGCCATCCCCCTGTTCGGTACCACGATGATTTCCGTCGAGAGCGGAGAATCAAGGGGCTGTCCGACGGTCTCGGCAAGGGCATCGGCCAGGAGCTCCAGGCGATTGGAGGTATAGAGCCGCATGGCCGGAGCGGAGGAGGTTTGATTGACGCTCAGCATTTTCGTAAAATAAGTCAGCGGGTGCATTCCAACGCACAGCAAGAAAAGTGAATGTTCAATCAATCGAATTTAACGGTTACAATATATTTTCTCAATATTTTCTCAATTTTCTGCTATAAACTTCAACTTTGGATGAGCATTGACAGATGTCGCTCCTTCGCAGGTTTTCCGCAAGTTCGAGAGATTTAAAGCTTTTCCTTGTTGCATCGTTCGGTATCGGCATGGCCGGAAGCATTATCGATGCGACGCTCAATAACTTCCTGAATTTTCGTTTTGCCCTGACCGGTTTTCAGCGCTCCTTTCTCGAACTGCCGCGCGAACTGCCGGGCCTCCTGGTGGTCGTGGTCTCGGCGATGTTGGCATTTCTCTGCAGCCGGCGGCTCGGCGCACTCTCCATGGCGTTCAGCATGCTTGGCGCGGTTCTCATGGGCGCCTTTGCCAAAACCTATGCAATGATAATGGTGTGGCTGTTCATATACAGCCTCGGGCAACATCTGTTTATCCCTGTTGCTTCCACCATCGGCATGGAGTTGGCAGCGGATGAGAAGGTGGGTAGGAGGCTCGGGCAGCTGAATTCAATAAGGAATCTCTCTGCGGTGATCGGCAGCTTTCTGGTTTTTCTGGCATTCAAGTATGTCGGGCTCACCTTCAAGCACACTTTTTTCATTGCCGGGGTTGGTTTTGGACTGTCCGTAATTGTTATGTTCATGATGCAGCCGAAGACGCCGCACTCGGCAAAGCTTTTTCTGAAGCCGCATCGGGAATATAGGTCCTACTATCTCCTGGCTGTCTTGTACGGATCACGCAAACAGCTCTTTCTCACCTTTGCACCCTGGGTGCTCGTCACGGTATTTCGTCAGCCGACCCAGACCATTGCCACGCTTCTGACTATCGGCGGCATTATCGGTATTTTTTTCCAGCCGCTTTTAGGTTGGTCGATCGATCATTTCGGCGAACGGCTGGTTCTTGCGTCCGAAGCGCTGCTGCTCATTGTCGTTTGCGCCGGGTACGGGTTCGCCCGGAACCTGTTTGCGCCGCAGACCGCCTTTATAATCGCCTGCGGCTGTTTTCTGCTCGACCAGATGCTCATGTCAGTCAATATGGCCCGTACGACCTACATGCGAAAGATCGCCAGAGACCCGTCTCACGTGCAATCATCACTCACCTTGGCTACGAGCATGGACCATGTCTTCTCCATTTCAATCGCGCTCCTTGCCGGAACTCTCTGGAGTGCGTTCGGCTACCAGTACGTGTTTCTATTAGGAGCGATAATTGCCGCAGCCAACCTCTTTGCCGCTCTGCGAATCCGCTTGCCGAAACCTTTGCCCCGACGTGCGGCGCCGGGTCTCTCTCCCGCGATGGAGCAGGCGCCAAAATAATTACGCCGGTATCAGGGGAAAACCAGAAGTTTATGTGCGGTAGTTGAACTTGTCCCGGCCAGAGTGTCCCGCTGTTCCACCACCGCCCGGTAGTAACCCGGTGCAACGTTCCTTCCCTGATTATTTTTCAATTGCCATTTCAGCCCGTTGGCCAGTGGGGCAAAGGCGGCGGTTTGGCTGGTGCCGGAATTGGTCACGATATTACCGTCAAGGGAGTAGATGCGCACCGATTGGATTCCCGTTCCCTCGAAGTTGATAAAATTTTTGTCGCCGCTCAGATGGGGGGGATTGGGGAAGATTACCAGGGAGACGCCGGTGCTGAATGTCCAGACACTCGACCAGGTGCTGGTTCCGCTGACATCGGTTGCGTTTGCCCGCCAGTAATAGGTGGTGTTGGGCGCAAGCTTCGTTACCACGGAAGAGAGCGCGGTGAGGGCGGTCTGATTAACCGCAACGCTTGCGAAACCGGAAGAGGCGGAGATCTGGATCGCATAGGTTGCCGCACCGGGCGACGCGTTCCAGCTGACTCTTACCGAAGTTCCCGGTATGTTTGCGCCATTGGCAGGCTGAGAAAGAATGGGTGCAGGAGGAACTATCAGGGCGCTTGCCTTGAAGGAAACCGCGGCATATCCGTCAGACTCGGGATCGCCGTTGGTCGGAATAACAACTACCTCATTGCGCGTTCGAAAGCCGGTGATGACGCAGGATGCATTCCCGAGGGTGTCGAATGGCAGTGCGATGACCGAATCAGGCAGGCCGCTTCCCCGTACGATGCAGGATGCGGCCCATCTGGGGGCGGGCACCGTTGCCGCGGAGTCGGTGCAGGCAAGGTTGATGGTCAGCGTATCGAAGGGGCCTGCCGTATTTGGTTTATAATCAAATGTCTGCATGGCGTAGGGATACACCGTTTTGGTTATGGAATATGATGCGGCAGAGGAATCCGGTGTTACCGCCCACCAGGGCATCAGCGCCGCGTCCAGGTCGAATCTCGACGTATCGGCACGGATACCCGTGAAGTAGCTCCCGGTGTGGAAGCGATTCAGGAGGCCGACCCAGGTAGTTTTGAAGGTAGAATCTCCGGAAGTGGCGCGAAGATTTGTGTCAAAAGGGATCCCGTTCGTATAGTTATAGTTATTGTAAAAAATCGTTTTTGGAAAATCGATCCGGGGAGAAACAGGTGCTTTTTCAAAAAGAAAGATAGTCAAAAGTGAATTGGAATACAGGATGTTTTCATCATCGTCAATCAGAAAAGGCATTGAATCCGGAGCGCTGAAAAATGCAGTTGCATATTGTAAATAGTCTTTGATATCATCGAAGCCGAGATGTTCCATCATCACTGCGGTTCCCTCTATCCAGCCCAGAGGGAAATAGTCGAACGGGTTGTTAACGCCCTGCTTGTTCCAGAGCATGGAAAATTGAATGCCGTGGAAATTCTCATGGACGCAGGTGACATGTGCGGCGTTTTCCGGATGGATGTTATAGTTCAGGGCAGAGTCGGAGCCGCCTATATCCCATATAGGGTCGGTCCAGTTGCCGCGGACCTCGCAGTGAGCGAAAAAGCCAATGGCCGAGCCCGGAAACGGTGCATCAGGAAACGTCTGGCCATAATACCCATCCCCGGTTTCTGTGGCAAAAAAATGGTAGCGGGTTGCCGCACTGCCGTCCGAGGACATCGATACAGGCTGGTGAAAACCGAAGCGATTTACCTCCATGGACCAGGCGCTGTCGCACGAAAAGGCGACCTGATCGATGTAGTCGGGAATTTGGTTCGGGCCGGATGTCTTGGTGCGCCAGTTGTTGCTGTCCGGACCAAAACCGATGGTATCGGTAGGGTCCACGGCATCGGCGGAATCGGGATTGGTGGTGTAGTATATCACATAGTGACCGCCGGGGGAGAGGCAGGAGTCGTATCCCTGCGAATTTGGCGACACCGCAGCCTGGTAGAGCGCTAAAAAGCTCGGGTCGAGCTTTGACCAAACGGCTGCAAGGGCCAGAAAATCATCCTCACGGGGTAGCTGGGAAGCGGGAAGGGCATTGACGAATCGTGCTCCCCGGCGTCGGCTTTGAAGATAGGGGCGAAGACGGGCTTCGAAAGCCTGGATAGACGCTTGCGTGACGCCATGCCGAAACTCGTTGGGGCCGGACTGCGTCGAAGCGGTCATCCGCATTTTTCCCGCTATGATCCCGAAAAAGCTGAGAAATATCGCTAAAGTCAGGAGGAAGCGATTGTGATAAGACGGGTTGGAGTAAAAGGAGTTCGGCAACGGCCTCACCTTATTAAAAATGCGGGAAATAGCCTTTGAACGGATAATGTAAATATGCTAAACATAAATACAATATTCCGGCTGACGCTAATGTCTATGACGGGATGCGCCCGGCGCATCGTTAACTCCCTTGAAAGCAAAATCGGGTGAAATTATATTACAAAACCACTCAGGGAGCCAAACATGATTATTATTCATAATCTCTCCCTCAACAAGTAGGATGCCGGCATGTCTGTTCTTTCCGCCGTGATTTGTTACCATGTTTTGACATTCCGGAAAATACCATGTTTATAAATGCACTATTATTAAGGGAGCCATCATGCGAGCATGGGCGTTGTTTTTGTGCCTGCTGCCGGCGATGATTTTCGCACAGCAGTATTACGAGGCGTCGGGCCAAACCCAGGTGTTCACTCTTACTGCGGGAGCCAAGGCCGGATCGACCGCAGTCCTTCCTCATGGTAGGTTGACAACTTCAAGTGCGCCGCACATGCTGGTGACCATGCAGAACGGCGGTCATATAAGCATTGCGGGTATTCAGGGAAATGGCCGGGTTTCTATTTACAACCTTTCGGGCAAGCGGGTACAGACGGCGGAAATTATCGGGAAATCGTCGGTTGCGCTCAGATCAGACCTCTCAGGCGGCGTGTATTTCGCCCGGTTAGAGGTAAATGGTCGGTTAGTTCAAACCACCCGCTTCTGGAAAGCGAGGTGAGCCATGAAAACATGGAACATTTTTTGCGTCGTGATTGTGGTCGCGGCGACATTTGCCACGGCTCAGCAGTTGCAGGTTGATTCGGTAAACGTCGATACGATATGGAACAGCGACAGCTCGTGGTACAACAGTCAGGGCATATTGAAACAACGGTATAGCCGCGATCTCTACCTTTCTTTCAAGCCCATGCCCTTTGGCGGGGGCATGGCCCGGTGTTTCGTGGCGATATCGATCGACAGCGGGAAAACGTGGATTCCCTCATATGATTCGCTTCCTTCATGGGATTCGCTTATTGTGCTTGACAGCGGCATCGCCTCGCTGGTTCAATGCGGTACGATGGGTCGCGTGAAGCTGCGCGTTCTGGGGCAGGACCGTCCAGACGTTGCGTTCAAGGTAACGGCACAGCAGTGGCAGCCTATAATCGCGGGTAATCCGCAACAGGTTACCGTTGTGGGTATATTGACCGCTCTTACTCCCGGCGATTCTTGCAGCGTCAACCTCCAATGCAATCTGGATAATGTTTCGCAGGGGCTTAGTTTCGCGCCGATTGCGAAGGTCTGGTGGGGCGCATTCGGAACCGGAACATGGAGCGACAGCACGGCAACGCTCTCCTACAAGTGGCTCGCCACGGTTCCTTCCGGCGCTTCGGGTCAGAAAAAGGAGATGATTGCAAAAGCAAGGGATGCAAATGGACTCTGGAGCGCTCCCTGCACGTTGACCGTGCAGTTCGTCGAATTGACGAGGCTGTTGACCATGGCAAGTATTCCGGCAGGGACGTTCCAGATGGGTGATACGAATGCAAATCTTTTAAATCAGGGGTCAGGTTCCAGTCCTTTGCATAGCGTCACCCTCGGAGCATTTACCATGTCGCAGACGCTCGTGACGCAGGAGCAGTACCAGGCGGTAATGGACAGTAATCCGGCCTATTTCGATTCCGGCAAAACCTGGCCGGTCGAGCAGGTGTCGTGGTACGATGCCGCGCTGTTTTGCAACGCACTCAGCATAATGGCGGGAAAGGATACCGTTTACAACTATGCCGGTGACGGGATCATGGATGCTTCGGTAGTGATTGACTATAGTAAGAATGGCTTTCGGTTGCCGACCGAGGCGGAGTATGAGTATGCCTATCGAGCTGGTACGACAACCGATTATTACTGGGGGAGGAATTATCCGCCGATAACGACTGCGGATACGCTTGCAATGGATAGCAATGCGGTATGGTACTATGATTCGCCGGACGGCACGCATCCGGTAGCGACGAAAAAGCAGAATTTGTGGGGGTTATATGACATGGCAGGAAACTTGTGGGAGTGGTGCAACGACTGGTACGGGAGCTATAGTTCCGCGGCAGCCACCAATCCGGGAGGACCGAAGAGCGGCAGTGACCGTGTACTGCGTGGGGGTTCGTGGTCCAACTATGGCGATGACGCCGATTTGTGCGCGGCGTTCCGTAACGGCTACGGCTATCCGGAGGAGGTGTGGTACAACTATGTCGGTTTCCGGATAGTTTGTGGTGTCCATTAATTTTTTCCCTCTTTTCAGTGTCCGCTTAAAAGCGGCGCAGGAGGCTTTGTGGAATAGTTTTCGCGGGCGTGCTGTCGTGTCTTTCGAACGGTCTCCACTTTTTTCAGCAAGGAATAAACGATGAAAATAAGTTTTCATGATTATGATCTCCCTGAAGGAAAAATCAGGTATGATGATCCTCGCATGACCCTGCTCGTGGCAAAATGCACCCCGAAAAAAGTTTCGCCTTACTATGTCGAATTCATGCGAGACGAGTTTGCTAAATCAGAGGCAGTGGTGATTTCCGGCAAATCCATCCTTGATCTTCTTCTCGAGGATATCGAAAAGTGCGAGCGGCAGCTTGAAAACGCGGAAAGTGACAGCCAGAAGGATTTCTTCAAGCGCTGCTTGGCGCATCTTGAAACCGAGACGCCGCTCTGCGACTTGCCGCTTTCCGAAGCGGAGAAGGAAACGCTTCGCAGCATGAGCGTGCTGAGTCTGAAACCGGTGATTATCCTTGAGGGAGAGAAACCGACGACAGAAATTATCGAACGATGCCTGGAAAAAGCCGGCATCGTCTTTTTCTACACGGTCGGACCCAAAGAGGTGCATGCCTGGCCGATTGGCCGGGATAGCGATATCGTGACATGCGCAGGACGCATTCATACCGATCTTGCGAAAGGTTTCATCAAGGGGGATGTCGCTGCCTTCGACGATTTCATGCAGTGCCATAACTGGAACGATTGTCAGCGCAAGGGGCTGGTCAAGGTTGTCGATCGCGATTATCGGATCCGGCCGGGGGATATCATCGAAATCAGGTTTGCGTTATAAAATTGGAGGCAGGTTTTGTTTCCGCCGCTCGTGCAGCGGGTCTGAGAGGGGAAATGCAACGCCGGCATCGAAAAATCGTTGTGTGGACAGCGCTTTTTACGGTATGCATCGCACCGTTCGCTCCTCTCTTGTCTTTTGGCCGGGAATCGCCCGGTCTCGACGTCGTGGAGGTTACGCCTTCCAAGGTCGCGTATGTTCCAGGCGATACGGTTCTCGTCGGACTGCATCTGAGAATTCCCGCCGGCTATCACCTGTACGGCAACCCCCTGGGGGCTGGAATCGGGCGGCCCCTTTCCATCCGGATCGAGGGGGCGGCCGGGGTCGAATGGGTTGACATAAAAAAGATTCCGCCGGAAAGGTTTACTCCCGCGTTCGGGCCATGGGTATGGGCCTATGAAAAAGAGGCGGTTTTCTTCCTCCGGGGCGTGGCGCGGATGGTCGGCGATGTCAGGGGATCGATAATCATCGATGCGCTGATCTGTAACACCTCGTGCTATTCCCTCCACTACTCGATTCCTTTCACCGTCCGTATCGATTCCGCCGCCCCGCCACAGGAGGTTTTCGCCTCAAATCAAAAGATGCTGGTGTTTCTGTCGGATTCAAAAGAAACCATGATGCCGGGTTCGATCGCATCACCGGCAGCGGCAGTTGAAGCTGCCTCTTCACTTGCCGCGATTACGGGCATAGGGGCGCGACATGCAGAGGCCATTCCGGCCTGGCATTACCGACCCCGCGAGATGCGGACCGGTTTTCATCTTCTGACCGCGCTGCTGTTCGCGTTCCTTGCCGGGATCATCCTGAACGCCATGCCGTGCGTGCTGCCGGTGCTCGGAATCAAAATCCTGTCGTTGAGCCGTGGGAATGAAAACCGCGCTACCGTCCGGGTTCGCAGCCTCGCGTTTGCGTCCGGCGTGCTCGCGGTCTTTATGGTTCTTGCCGCCCTTACCGCTTTTGCAAACTACACATGGGGAAAGCAGTTCCAGGATCCCCGGGCGCTTACCGCGATCATCGCGATCATCGTGGTTTTTGCCCTCGGCCTGTTCGATGTGTACACGCTTATCATTCCTGCCGGATTGGCAAATTTGCCCCAGGGGAGGGAGGGACGGTTCGCCGGTCATTTCTTCCAGGGTATTTTCGCGACACTGCTTGCAACCCCGTGCAGCGGTCCCTTTCTCGGCGCGGTGCTTGCCTGGTCGGTCACGCAGGCGCCTCACGTCATTTTTCTGGTGTATGGGGCGCTCGGGCTCGGCATGTCGTTTCCGTACGTTCTCCTGGCGACCAACCGGTCCGTTATGCGATGGATACCGAAACCGGGCCGATGGATGGAAGACGGCAAGCGAATCATGGGGTTCCTGCTTCTCGGTTTTGCCGCATATCTTCTTGCCGGCCTGCCCGCCGGCCGGATCGCGGGAACGGCGCTCTTCTGTATAGCCGTCGCCTTTGCCGTCGTTTTGTACGCGCGTCTTGTGCCGTGGAATGCCTCGTTTTCTCGCAGGCTGCTTGCGGTATTCGCGTCGCTTGTCATTACTGCGGGCGGCGGATATCTCTCATTTTTCGTATTTCATCCCGCCCAGGTAATGACGGGTTCCGCCGGTTCAACATCAGGAGGCGAAGCCTCAGCGATATGGAACGGTTTTTCGGCTGATTCGCTCATCCGGGCAAACGAGGAGGGCCGCTCGGCGATCGTCGATTTCACGGCGGCCTGGTGTCTCAACTGCCATTATAACTTTATAACCGCGCTGAATACGCCGGAGGTGATCACGCTCATCCGGCAAAAGAATATCCTGGCGCTCAAGGCGGATATGACCATGCCGAATCCAGTCCAGGATTCGCTTCTGCATAGTCTGGGCTCGCAGAGCCTGCCGTTTCTCGCCATCTTTCCCGGCGAAAATCCATATAAGCCGATTGTGATGCGGGATATTGTAAGGAAAAAAACGGTTATAAAGGCGTTAAGGGAATTGAAATGACCCTTGCAGGATTAGGGAATTGGAAAGCTAAAGGCAAAAAAATGTTTGGAGCATGCGCAAAGGGCTATCCCTATCCGCGAAGGACTCTTGAAAAGATTTATGACAACGCCTGCGCGAAAGCTGGAATTCAGAGAAGGGGAGGGAGGCACTCTCTTCGGCGCAGCTACGCCACGCATCTTCTCGAACAAGGAACACTCACTCAACTGTGCGATGCGGCGAAGAAATAAAATGATGAAAATACAACTAATTAAACCTTCAAAAAGACCTTCCAATATAACTGAAATGCTGTTTACGGAAAAATGTGCACTTTCAGTAGACAGTGAGGAGGTAGAGGATATCTTTTATGATCCATCAAAATTACTTGAGAGGCTTGATTTGAAAGGCATTTTAGAAAACGAACCTTTCAATTCTATAACAACTGCAGGCAGTGTATGGGAATATTATCTCCTCCGCTTTGTGCATGTAAAGAGATTATCATACAGGCAATTAATTAAGAATGTCGATCAAAATGAATCTGCTATCGACGGGTGCAGGAGAACAGCCCTTGGCAACCCCTATGATATTTGGCAGAGAAACTATAAAATCATCAATAATCAATGTTTGAAGAGAAAGGCGCTTCCTTTTGTTAACATTCTTCTTCGTCGAAAATGTCCGATCAGGCAAAATGGCACATCTGTTTTTTTATCCAAAAGAAAAATTGCGGCAAGGGCTTTCTTCAGCTATTTAATCGGTAATACAACAACGTACAAGTTTTTTAGCTATTTAGAGAATTGCAATGATTTTCAAGAACAATTGACAAAGTTGATTTTGAAGCACCCAAAGAATCGACTATTCCTAACATCTGGGTTAATGATGTGCCTTTATGGAGGCAAAAACGTTTCCTGGCTAAATTCTAAATTGGCAAAAGCTGTACATGATAATTTAAACAGTTTTGCAAAACATACTGAGACGGGTCAAAAAACAATCCGCTATCTCGCAATGAATGCCGGCAATAAACATTCATTTAAGCCGCCTTTTAAAGATATCTATCACCCAATTGTTGGAAATAGAGAACGTGTCAACATTAACTTCAGAATTCAAACATGGCTAAAACTACTTAATGACACTCTATATGCCAGTAAATAGCCTAATTAATAGAAGAAGCGAATACTATATTGCAATGTATAGTGCACATGCATCCATTTTAGAGAATCTTATTGGAGTAAAGGGAACTATTAAGAAACTTCTGATCGATGGTGGTGGACTAAAAGCCCCCAAAGGATCGTTCTGCAACCGGGCTATTTTTACCAACTATTCTTCCTCGCAAAATAAAACTCTTCATGCAAAACTCATCTATCTTGACAACTTAAATACTTTGTCATTGTGGACTGGCAATTTAAGAACTGTAACACTCTATGGTCACGAAAATATTATTATTACTGCAAAAGTATCTAAAAGATATGGGAATATAATCAAGAATTGGTTTTCTCTGTCTGATAAATCCAGAGGACATTTGATTTTTGTGGCTGATAGCAAAAATTGTCTTAAAGCAGAAATAACTAATGGTACTATCTGGGAAAGCTTCAAAAAGAGCCTGAACAAATTACGAATAGATAATTCCAGTTCACTTTCATTGTATGTGTTTTCGCCTTGGGGCTGCGTTCGCTTCATTAATGATATCCAGAAAGAGATTAGAGGAATCGGACGAATATCTCTTTTCACTAGAAAATGGCCTGAATCAACACCACTTTGGATAGATGCAGATTCAAGTAATGACTCCATCAACAGATTTGTTAAAAAGGAAGAACTGCCGTTCCCACATTACAAGTGCGTTTTCGTTACAAATAAAATTGGAAGAACAGAAAAGCTTATTTGGAGCTATGTTGGATCTGCAAACATGACAGAACAAGCGTTCTACAAAAAACAGAATATTGAGTTTGCGACATTTTTTGAAGGTGAACATAATTGCAGAAAATTGGATAAATTGTTCAAGCAACTTAAAGCTGGAAATCGATGGGACCCAAGAAAACCGATCAAAATATCAAAGCATGATGAAAGCGGAAGTGAATATGATCAGGAAAATGATGCTTTTGAAATTAGACAGATTTCAAAAGAGCTTACATCTATACTTTCAAAGAAAAATCGACAAAAAGAATTAGACGATTGTTACGTGAGCGGAAATCCGATCCGCCTAACTAAACCACTATGCACCATCAACGTTTCTGATATACACGACGATATATTTGATTTGTTGGTTTGTTATAAAAAATCAGATTTTTCGCTTTATATTCTTCGTGCGTATGAAAGTATCGTTTACTCTGATAAAGACATTACTCAGCTAATTGATGAGCTTTTAACAATAGCTCCTACTAAAACCAAACGCCAGCATAATAAAACTGATGGGAGTGGCAGTAATACCCAATCATTCCGGAATAGAAGGTTTCCTATGCCCAACTTTATTTTAGACAAAGAATTGTTGAAAGAGAAAATGGGAATAGTTAGGAAATTAAACAAAATCGATCCCCAAAGATTGTCAAAATCAGGCCATAAGGATTTAAACGAAGTGTTAGCGATCTGGGCTCCGATTCTTGCGCAATTGGATAAATAAAATGACTAAAACCATTATTTCAGCACAAAATGAGGCAATACATTCTCTAAAAAATGCAATTAATTCATTTGTGCTTAGGAATGTCATGACAAGAATCATTCCCCTTGCGATACCCACAGGTTGGGGTAAAACAAGAATTGCATTACAAGCAGTACTTAAAGCAAAGTACAAGAAAAAGAAGCCTCCAAGTATTATTATTTGGCCTCAAAAACAAAGCCATATTTCTGAGGAAGTCTGGCGTCGATGCTCAGATTGGTGCAAAAAGAGAGACAGGTCAAATTGTGATCCCACTATCTGCAACCGAAATGATATGTATCACCTGGAATATTTGCACCCATCTACCAAAGGACCTAAAAAAAGAAGATTCGCGAAAGGTGCTGGCAGCCACTATAGTAGTTTTCCCGGCACATTCTATTATGTAAATAACAAAATTAAGGGCAAGGGATTGAAGAATGAATTAATAAGATCTAATGGCCCTATTATATTTATTATAGACGAATGGTATACGAAGAAATTTATTGAGTCTTACGAAGAAGAAATTATTAATAGCGACAATCCACCTTGTCCTGAAGAATTCTGGCGCGATCAACTTTTCGGCAACAGGATGAAGCGGCAGCTTTTTGTAATTCTAATTTCTGCGACACCGATTGGAGTGACATCGTACCTGGATAAAATGTGCTTTGAAGAGGAAGATGACAAATATGAAGAACAGATTAAAAATGCCTTGCAGCTGTTTAATGAATTAACTTTGGTCGGTAATCAGAGGCGTACTTACAACTTATACAATGTGTATCCTGATTTAATAAAGAGAGAAGAACAGAAGCTTCTAAAATATTGTGGAAAATATGGTTTTAAGATTTGCACGAGCAAAAAAGACTATATAGGTGAGTACATTAGAATATCCAATAAATGCTTTGCAAATAAAGCAGAAATGCCTTATCCCCCGAATCTTATATATCCATTGGAATCAATAATGCATTCTGGCGCAATCTACAGCCATATCAAGAGCCATTTTAGCAAACTTAAAGGATACTTCAAAGAAACTTTCAGAAGGCAACATGAGACGCTAAAGCTTAAAATTACACGAGATCTCTTGAACGCCTACCCAGAAAAAAAGTTTGTTATATTTTGCCACTATATTGCTGTTGCCCACTGTTTATGTGATTACTTATCTAGCAGAGGCATCAAATGCTATTATTTGGAAGGCGACGTGGGGAAAAATGATAATGAGTTCAATAATTTCAATGAGTCCAAAGGTAAGACCAATGTTTTGATTGTTACCGATGAGCATTCACAAGGAATATCTCTTCATAAATCAGAAGCATGGCTAATCCATTTTGAATTGTCATGGAACCCAATACGAATAATTCAAAGATACGGTAGAGTATGGCGTATTAACAATACGACACATAAATTGACTTTGCCATCTGCGTTTTATATCCCTCATTCTTTTTCTTCAGAAGAGGAACAAATAGCTCGGCTAAAAAGAAGGTGGCAAGTTCTTAAAAATTTGCCTAACAATGAAAAATCATTTGTCAATCTTGCTCCTATTTCCTTTGAAATAGCATTAGGAACAAGATGCTCTCCGCTTCCGTATAAATCATAGATTTGTTAATCAATAGAGAGAGCCTCGCTCCAAAGAATGGAAGGCACGGCCCAAGCATACAGACAGCCAACAGCCGTGTTACGCAAGGCCCTTCAGGCACATGGCTGCTTGTAAATTGTAGTAGCTTCCTTGTGTCATGTCGCTACGCTCTGTCACGTTGCCTAACGCTGGACACGTCGTAACACGGCACACGATGGGATGCAATAAACTGGCACGAATGAAATGCTCGTCGGCGCGTGAAGACTAAACAAAGAATATCTGCGATTGCTTACTTTACCAGTTCCCCCTGGATCCGCAGCAATTCCGTCTCCGCCGCCTTCGCATTGAATCGCGCGGTGACGAGCCTCGTGATCGCATCCACGTAGCTGACCTCCGCCGTGCGCATCTCGATGGAAGTTGATTCGGCGAGGCGGAAACGTTCGAGGGCGATTTTCACGTTTTCATCGGCGAGGCCGATGTTCTCTTCTTCAAGTTTCAGCGACTCCAGGGCCTTTTCAAAGTCGTTCTGCGCCTGGTAATAAGTCGACCGGATCTGGAGCCGCGTGTTGTCGAGGGCGATTTCCGCATTGGAAATATTCAGGTCGGCTATGGATAGTTGGTGAATGGTATTGAAACCGTTGAAGATCGGTATCGAAAGTGCAAGGCCGGCATTCCATCCCCAGGTCTTATCCAGGAGGGTCGAGCCCGCGCTGTACTGCTCGTTGTCAAGAGAGTATCCGGCCGAGAAATCGAGCGTGGGCAGAAACTGCGATAAGGTCTCTTTGCGCGCGAACTGCGCGACTTCGAGGCTCTTGAGTCCCGCGATGACTTCGAAGTTTTTTGCCTGCATATCCGCCCACCCGAGCTGGGGCGGGGCATAGTTCAGCGGGATGGAGTCGATGGTGACGAAGTCGGTTTCGGGCGGCCGGGCCAGCAGTCCGTTGAGGGCGATCTTTTTCTGGATGATGACATCCTGCTCCGCCAGAAGCGCACTCTTCTGCTCGTTAAGGTCGAGCTGGGCCTGCAGGTAGTCTACCTTGGAGGCTGCACCGACCTGAAACTGCTTCTCCGCGATCTTGACGCGCTCCTCGGAAAGGGCTATGGCTTTTTCGACTCCCGCACGCTGCTGTTGCGCGCTCACGATATCGTAGTATGCCGTGATGGTTTGCGCCGCGACGGTTTGCAGCGTGTCTTTATAGTTGAGTTCGCCGATCTCCTGAAGCCGCTTGAGGCGCGACTTCGTCGCAAACATCTTCATGCCGTCGAATAAGGTCCAGGTAAGCGTGATGGCTGGATTGAACACGGTTCCGGTGTCATTATCAAATTGCTGTACCGCACTTGTTACCGGCGGACTCTTCGTCTGGGTGGTGGTGAGCGAGGCGCTGCCGATTACGGCGCCCTGGACAGACGGCAGCATGCCGGCATTCCCCGCCGTATTGCCGAGGTTTGCGATAGTTGCATTATTCTTTTCCGTCTGAACAATAAAATTGTGTTTGAGCGCCAGTGCAACGGCCTGACCCGGCGTGAGCAACTCCTGTGAAAAAACCCTCCCGATTAACAAAAGGAGCAGCGAAGCGATAATGAAATTTTTGCCCATAGCGTTTATTTTCACGTGATTATTAATTCAGGTTGCATCATCCAGGCCTCAGACTTCAGGTAAAGAATTTCCTACTACAATTTTTATTCCTCATACCTCGGTTTCTTCGATCTGGACATGAATGAGTACATCGCCGGGATTACGAAGAGGGTAAGCATGAGCGAAAAGATGAGGCCGCCGATGACCACGATGCCGAGCGGAGCGCGACTCCTGGCCCCGGAACCGAGCGCGAGGGCGATCGGCATCGCGCCGAGCGCCGTGGCGAGAGTGGTCATCAAAATGGGTCGCAGGCGAAGCGCCGACGCCTCGATGACCGCATCGATCTTACCGAGACCCTCCTTGCGTCGTTGGTTGGCAAAGTCGACGATCAGGATCCCGTTTTTCGTGACCAGGCCGACCAGCATGATCATGCCGATTTCCGAGAAAATGTTGAGCGTCTGGTTGAACATCCAGAGGCTGAGGAGCGCGCCTGCAAAAGCAAGCGGCACGGTAAAAAGAATGATGAGCGGATCGATAAAGCTCTCAAAAAGGGCGGCGAGAACGAGAAATATGAGCACGAGGGCGAGGAGCAGGGCAAAGGAGGAGTTCGAGGAACTCTCCGCGAAATCGCGCGAGGTGCCGGCGAGCGCCGTGGTGAAGGATCCATCGAGGGTCCGCTTTGCAATGGCTCGCATCTCCGCGATACCGTCGCCGAGCGTTTTCCCGGGAGCCAGGCCGGCCCCGATCGTTGCCGATTTGTACCGATTGTAATGGTACAACTGGGGAGGCATGGCTTTCTCCTCCATCGTGATAAAGTTATCAAGCGGAATCAACGAGCTGTCTATGTTGTTGCGCACATAGTAAGCCGAAAGATTGAGCGGCCGGTCGCGTTGATCGATGTTCACCTGAGCGATAATTTCGTACTGATAGCCGTTCATGATGAAGTACGCGATCCGGTCTGCGCTGAGCGCCAGTTGCAGCGTCTGGGAGATATCCATCATCGATACTCCCTGCTCCGCCGCCTTCTCGCGATTGATGGTGATGTCGAGTTCCGGTTTGTTGAATTTCAAGTTATAGTCCACACTCTGGAAGACCCGGCTTTTATTCGCTTCGGCAAGGAATTTCGGCAGGTATTCCTGGAGCTTTGCAAAGTCGTTGTTTTGGAGGACGAACTGCACCGGCAGGGAGTTGCGGGCGCCTGAACCGACCGAAATCGTCTGTTCCTGAGTAGTAAAAATGCGCGCATCGTTGAACTGTCCCAGATGCTTATTGACCATGTCCACGATCTGCTGCTGGGAGCGCTTGCGCTGCGAAGGATCGTTAAGCGTCGTACGGATAATCGCGCTGTTGACCGAGCTGCTGCCGAAACCGGGAGCGACGATTTCGATGTTCGCTACATTTTCCGGAACTGAGTCGGCGATAAAGCCGGCAAGGCTATCGCTGAA